>Ga0315278_10003040_pt1 | contig 14978 bp, 18 predicted proteins | sample YL17G06_0_MG_FD_203880 | JGI IMG/M metagenome (GOLD analysis project Ga0315278, IMG submission 203880) | Sediment microbial communities from Yellowstone Lake, YNP, Wyoming, USA - YL17G06_0 | ecosystem: Environmental > Aquatic > Freshwater > Lake > Sediment | place: USA: Wyoming | collected... | reverse complement strand
TTGGCGCCAGCGTCTGGCGGAAGGTCCTGGCCTTTGCCGGGCCGGGGTACATGGTGGCCGTGGGCTACATGGACCCCGGCAACTGGGCCACCGACCTGGCCGGTGGCTCCAGGTTCGGGTACACGCTGCTCAGCGTGGTACTGCTCTCCAACCTGATGGCGATCCTTTTGCAGGCGCTGGCGCTCCGGCTCGGGCTGGTCACCGGGCGCGACTTGGCGCAGGCCTGCCGCGATCACTATTCCCGGCGCGTCAGTTTCGTCCTCTGGATCCTCTGTGAAGTGGCGATCGCCGCCTGTGACCTCGCCGAGGTGATCGGCTCGGCGGTGGCGCTCAACCTGCTGTTCGGCATTCCGCTGGTGTGGGGGGTGGTGCTGACCTCCGCCGACGTGCTGCTCATCCTGCTGCTGCAGCAGCGCGGCTTTCGCTGGCTGGAAGCATTCATTATCTCGCTGATCGTCGTCATAGGCGTCTGTTTCGGCATCGAACTGCTGCTGGCCAAGCCCGCCATCGGTGCCATCATGAGCGGGTTCATTCCGCGCACCGAGATCATCACCAACCCGCTGATGCTATACATCGCCATCGGCATCCTGGGTGCCACGGTGATGCCGCACAACCTCTATCTCCACTCGGCGATCGTGCAGACCCGTGACGTGGCCGACAATCCCGCGGCCACAAAGGAGGCGATCAAGTACGCCACCATCGACTCCACGGCGGCGCTGCTTTTCGCCTTCTTCATCAACGCGGCGATCCTGATCCTCGCGGCGGCGGCATTCCACACCAGCGGCAACACCGGGGTGGCGGATATCAACGATGCCCACCGCCTGCTCACGCCGCTCCTGGGCACCACGGCTGCCGGCATCCTCTTCGCGGTGGCGCTGCTCGCGTCGGGCCAGAACTCCACGATCACGGGAACCCTCGCCGGCCAGATTGTCATGGAAGGATTCCTCGACATCCGCCTGCCGCCGTGGCTGCGCCGCATGATCACCCGCCTCATCGCCATCGTGCCGGCGGTCATCGTCACCGCGCTCTATGGCGAGCGTGGCGTCGGATCGCTGCTGATCCTGAGCCAGGTGATCCTCAGCCTGCAACTGTCGTTCGCCGTGATTCCGCTGGTCATCTTCACCAGCGACCGGCGGAAGATGGGCGCGTTTGCCAATGGCCCGCTGCTCAAGGCGACCGCGTGGACGGTGGCGCTGGTCATCGCGGGGCTCAATGCATGGCTGCTCATCGGCACCGTGCGCATCTGGGTCGCGTAGCGGCTTCACGCTTCGCCACCGGCCCCGATGGATCAGCACACGAGCCAGACGAACAAGTAGAGCGTGTTGTCGGCTGATGCGTTCCGGCCGGTCCCATCACTCCAGCTTCGCGGGCACTATCGTCTCGAGGGGGCGGATCGCCGGCATGGTCATCGCCGACGAGGGTGATGGTTTTTTCGAGACCTATCTCGATTCAGCCGTTCAAGGCGGCGCAGCGCTAGGTTTCCGGCATGACAGATACGATGGCAGAACTCGGGCGGCAACTGATCGACACCTTCGGCCGTGGATGGTCGAAGCTCAGGGTGGACCTGATTGCATCGGCCTTCGCGCAGGAGGCGGTCTTCCTGGAGACGCCCTTCTCCGAGCCGATCCGGGGGCTCGACGACATCAGGAAGTACTGGGCCGACGTGCCGTACCACCAGTCGGAGGTGACCTTCACCTCGGGCGAGATCTTCGCGATGGGCCCCTGGTTCAGCACCGAGTTCAAGTGTGTGTTCCGCCGTCGGCGCACGGGGGAATGGGTGGACGCACGCGGCGCGCTCTTCTGCGAAACGGCCGACGGGCTGATCACCGAAATGCGGATGTACTGGCATCGGTGGAGCGGAGGCCGCGACACCAGCAAACCGTGACCGAACGTCCCGGGGCAGGGACACCGGCGCAGGTTCCAGCAGCACATCTCCTTCCGTTGCAACGACTTATATAGCGGCACACAAGTAGCGACATGCCCTCGTGTTCGCCGGCTGCGGTCCTCTGCCGGGTACACCGCTGACAGAATTCCGAGGGCACCATGTACTACCCGATCTTGCTGTCCCTGATCGCTACCGTCGCTGGCGCGCCGGCAAGCGGGCCCGAGCCCACCATTCGCGTCACGCTCGACAATGAGGGGCAGTACCTCCCGGGCGACCGATCCAAGGTGCAGGTCATCACGCGTGACGATGGCTACCTGCTCGTGTTCCAGGTCGATCCCGACGGCCATGTCCGGGTGCTGTTCCCGCTCGATCCTTCCGACGACAACTTTGTGCGCGGCGGCAGGCGCTACCAGCTGCTCGGCCGTGGGGGCCGCGAGGGGTTCACGGTCGACGTTCCGGGTAGTGGTGTGGTGTTCGCGGCCGTGGCGCTCGATCCATGGCGCATGAGCGGCTACGTGCTGAACAACCACTGGGACGGGCGCGCGCTCAACACGATGGTGTACGACAACCCCGAGCCACAGCTGGTGGACCTGGCACAGGCGATGGCCGGCGGCCGTTTCGACTACGACATCGTTGGGTATTGGGTGGCTTCGCCAGTCGCCGCAGCGCCTGATCCCGCGACGGGGTCGGCCGGTGCGGCTGCCATCAACGGCTGTTTCGGCTGCGGCGGTGTCACCGTTGTTGCCGCAGGCGGCTGGGGCATGGATCCGTGGGGATGGAATGCCGGCTGGGGCTGGAACGCCGGCTGGGGCTGGGGTCCTGCCTGGGGCTGGAACGCTGGCTGGGGCTGGGGCCCCGCCTGGGGCTGGAACGCCGGCTGGGGCTGGAACAACAGCTGGGTGTGGGGTCCTGGTGCGGGCTGGTGGGGTCCCGGTTGGGGTCCGGGTTGGGGCTGGAACAATGGTTGTTGCTGGGGCGGCGGCTGGGGGCCGCCGGTGGCGGTCCCCTTCACGCCCTATCAGCAGAAGCAGTGGAATCGCCAGTGGAGCGGAGCGCCCGTGCCTTACCGGCCGCGTGGAGCCTTCGGCTACACCGGGACGAACACCGTCGCCGGCGTGGTGCCGGGCATCGGCGTGTCGCGTCACGCGAGCTTCCGCGAACGCACCTGGTCGGATGGTGGCGCCATTGCTGGGGGGTCGGTGCTGAGGCCGAGCGCGGTGCCGGTATCGAAGGCGGACTACGGCACCGGCGGGCGGCGGCGTGATGCAACGCCAACCAAGAGCATTTCGCGCCCTGCGTCGGGCACGGCCGCTTCGCCGCGCAGCGCAGCGCCAACAGAGGTGCCTGCACGTCCGCGGGCGCAGTCGTCGGCGAGGCCCACGCCGGAGCGGAAGCTTGATCGTCCGGAAGCGCGCCCGTCGCGCCCGGCGGCCGAAGCACCGGCCGTGACCAAGGCGTCGAGCGAGCCGAGGAACTCGGAGCCGGTGCTGCAGCGCAGGGAGCCGGAGCAGCCGAGGGCAACGGCGGCGCCTGCACCGGCAGCAAGGCAACAGGAGAACCGAGCGTCGCCACCGCCGTCGGCGGCGGCTGGTGGCGGCGGCCGCAGGCGCTAGCGAGTATCAGGTGGCGCGTTGGCGCCGGGTGTAGCCGAGTCCCCACTCCATCAGCTCGGCGCTCCGGAGGCCAACGCGCATCGCGGCGTCAACGGCGTCCTCCTCCTCCATGCCGTGGTCGAGCATCAGCACCGGGATCAGCGCGCCCCCGACACGATTGCCCGATCCGCAATGCACGAACACCGTCCGCTCCCCGGCCTCTGCAAGCGTGGAGCGGATCGCCTTCAGCGTCGTGTCATTCATCGAGTGTGGCCCTATCGGAATCAACCGGTACTCCATGCCCAGTTCGCGCACGAGGGCCGGCTCGTCGAAGGCGCGCGGCTCCATCGGCTCGCGCGTGTCCAGTACGATCGCGTTGCCGGTGGTGGCGAGCGCCTCGAGTTGCTCGCGCGTCGGTTGCCCGCCGGTAACAACGGTGGGGAGTACCTGGCAGGCGTTGGGCACGCCGCGAATGGCTTCAAAGGGTGTCACGTATCGCCACGGTAGGTGATGACGTGCGCCCGTTCGAGCGTGATGAGGCCTCCGCCGATCATCTCGTCGAGCTCGGGCAGGATCGCCCTGATCTTCGGTTCTGCGTCGACGCATTCGACGACGATCGGCAGGTCCATCGACAGGTCCAGCACCTTCTGGGTACGGATGCGCGCGTTGGCGCCGAATCCCATGATGGCGCGCAGCACGGTGGCGCCCGCAAAGTGTCTGGCGCGCAGGAGCATCACGATGGCCTCATACAGGGGCCGCCCGCCATGTTTGTCACGCTCGCCGATGTAGATGCGCATCAGCATCTGCTCGCCTTCGAGCCCGTGCATACCGGTCCTCCTTGCTCAGCGCTGGAGCGCCATTAGTTCTCTTGCCGCCACGAGGCCCAGGAAGGCCGCCGCGAGGGAGAGCAGCACGCTTGCCATGATATACACCGCGGCGCGCCATCCCTCGCCACCCTCGAGCAGGCGTATCGTTTCGTAGGTGACGCTGGAGAAGGTGGTGAAGCCGCCGCAGAAGCCAACGGCGATGAACGCCCGGGCCTCGGGCGTGACGTTGACGCCCTCCACGGCCAGGCGCATCACAAAGCCGAGGATCAGCGAACCCATGATGTTGATGAACAGGGTGCCGACGGGGAAAGTGGCGTCGAACGCCCGCTGCAGCGCCGGTCCCAGCAGGAACCGGCTCACACTGCCCAGTGCACCGCCCAGCGCCACGAGCAAGATCATGGAGCCAATCTAATGCGGCGCCCCAGCTTAGATTCCAGCCTACGATGCTGACCGTCTCCCTGGCCCAGCTTCGGCCCCGCAAGGGCCGCTACGCCGAGAACCTCGCCCGGCTGGGCGAGATGTTCCGTGAGGCGGCCGGGCTGCCCACACCGCCCGGGCTCATCGTCGCTCCCGAGAGCGCGCTCACCGGATACTTCCTCGAGGGCGGCGTGCGTGAGCTTGCCATCGAGGCGGGGCGCCTCTTCGAGGACCTGGCGCGCGTGCATCGCGAGAGTGGCGCGGCCGACATGGACGTGGCGCTGGGCTTCTACGAGCGCCACAGTAATCACATCTACAACTCGGCGCTGTATGCGTCGCTGGGCGGAAGTGACGCCGGCATCAGGCATGTGCATCGCAAGGTGTTCCTGCCGACTTATGGCGTCTTCGATGAGGAGCGCTTCGTCGCCGCTGGTGACAGCGTGCAGGCGTTCGACACCCGCTGGGGCCGCGCGGCGCTGCTCATCTGCGAGGATGCGTGGCACTCGATCGTGCCCACGATCGCGGCGCTGGATGGCGCGGAGATGCTGATCGTGCCGAGCGCCAGCCCCGCGCGCGGGCTGCAGCCGTCGGGGGATGATGACGAGCGCCCGGCCAGCATCGGGCGCTGGGAAAGGATCATGCAGGACATCGCCGGCGAGCACGGTGTTTTCGTGGCGCTGACACACCTCGTGGGGTTCGAGGGCGGCAAGGCGTTCGTGGGCGGATCGTTGATTGCGGGGCCGCGGGGCAACCTGATCGTGGAGGGGCCGGTCTTCGAGGAGGCGCTGGTGACGGCGTCGCTCGACTTGAGCGACATCGCGCGGGTTCGAGCGGAAATGCCTCTGTTGGCAGACCTCGAGGCCCGACTGCCAATGCTGGCCGGTGAACTGGCGCGTGCGGGGCAGCCGGGTGATACCGCCTCGCGGGGGTCCTCGGATCCCGGCGGCGCGGCGGCGACGTCGAGCTCAGGTACGCCGCCGCCAGACCCCCGCTCGACGGCATCACCCGACCGCCCCGCGCAGGCGGCGCTCTCCCGGACGCGTCGAGGCCCTTCGGTCGGGGTGCCGAACGTCACGGATGACGTGCTCGAGATCGACGCGCCGCTGGCGAAGCGGTGGCTGGTGGAGTTCCTGCGCGACGAGCTGACGCGGCGGCGCGGGTTCGAGAAGGCGGTGATCGGGTTGTCGGGCGGCGTGGACAGCGCGCTGGTGGCGTACCTGGCCGCGGAAGCGCTGGGGCCGGAAAACGTCACAGCCATCCGCATGCCCTATCGCACCTCGAGTGCCGAGAGCCTGGACCACGCGCAGCTCGTCATCGACGCGCTCGGCATCGAGAGCCGTACCGTGGACATCTCGGCGGCGGTGGATGGCACGGTGGCCGCCATCGGCGACACCGATCCGGCGCGCAAGGGCAATATCATGGCCCGGTGCCGAATGATCGTGCTCTTCGATCTTTCGGCGAAGCTCAAGGCGCTTCCGCTCGGCACCGGCAACAAGAGTGAACGGCTGCTGGGCTACTTCACCTGGCATGCCGATGACTCGCCACCGGTCAACCCGATCGGCGACCTGTACAAGACCCAGGTGTGGGCACTGGCGCGGTATATCGGAGTGCCGGCGGCGATCGTGGACAAGCCGGCGACGGCGGACCTCATCCACGGGCAGACGGATGAGATCGACCTCGGCGTGTCCTATGCGCGCGGCGACCGGATCCTGCACTTCCTGCTGAGCGGCTACACTCCCGAGGCGCTCGTTACTGCCGGCTTCACCGAGGCCGAAGTGGAGGCAGTGCGGCGGCGGCTTGACTCGACCCACTGGAAGCGGCGCCTCCCCACCGTGGCGATGGTGAGCCAGACGGCGATTGGGGAGTGGTATTTGAGGCCGGTGGACTACTAACAGCCAACAGCGTGAGGGGGAACGGCTCACTCGTCACTCCTCACGCTTTTCGGACACCACATGGACGCACGTCACCACAACATCCCAGAGTCCCGCCTCATGTCCTACTCCCGCGGGGAGATCACGACCCTCGTCATGCCGAACATGCAGAACGTGCTCGGCGACCTGTTCGGGGGCAACCTGATGGCGATGGTCGACCAGGCGGCGGCGGTGGCGGCGATTCGGCACGCCGGGGGCCGGGCGGTGACGGCATCGATCGACCGGGTGGACTTCCGGGAGCGCATTCCGGTCGGGGCGCTGGTGACCTGCATCGGTACGGTGGACTATGTGGGCAACAGCTCGATGGACATCACGGTGGAGGTCTATTCCGAGCTCGTCAGCACTGGCGACCGTCGCAACACGCACACGGCGCATGTGGTCTTCGTCGCCATCGACGAGCGCGGCAAGCCGATGCGGGTGCCCAGGCTGATCGCCGAGACGGATGAGGAGAAGGCACGCATGGAGCGCGCGCGACTGCACCGGGAGAGCATCAAGCGGTGAGCGGTGCCATTCTCGTCCTGAGCGGCGGGGGGGCCAAGGCCGCGGCCCACTGCGGCGCGGTGCGGGCGCTGCGCGAGCGGGGTATCGAGCCGGCGCGCTACGTAGCGACCTCGCTCGGCGCGGTGGTGGCTGCCGCACTTGCGTCGGGCGCCGAGCCGGACACGGTGGTGCGCACCCTGATGAACGAGGCCCCGGCGGGGATTCGCCCGCATCCGCTGGCGGCGGTGGCGGGTATCTATCTTGAGGGCCTGGTTCGTGCCCGGCCATTCCGCGAGGCGATCGGGCGCATCATCACCGCGCGCCGCTTCGCCGACCTCGCGGTGCCACTCACGGTAACGGCCGTGGACGTCGACAAGCTGGAACTGGTCACCTTCGGACATGGCGGCATCGACGCGCCGCTGCTCGATGTCCTGGCGGCGTCCTGTGCGCTGCCGCCCTATTTCCCGGCGGTGTCGTTGGGCGGCCGGATGTTGCGCGATGGTGGCCTGATGGGCCATGTCCCGCTGGCGGCGATAGGAGAGACCGGTGGGCTGCCGGTGATCGCGGTGGATGTCGGCCCCGGCTTCGACAATGGCCGCGAGCCCAAGCCGCCCGGCGGGCCGCCGCTGATCCGCGCCGTGGATGAATCGATCGGTATCCTCATGGCGCAGGTGACCGAGGATCAATTGGCGCGCTGGCGCCTCGAACGGGGCCCGATCCTCTACGTGCGTCCGAGAGTCGAGCGCAACGCGACGTTCAGCGCCGGTCGCGCGCGAGTCTATGCCGATGAGGGGTACCTTGCGATGCGCGAGGCACTCGGTGGTCTTGATTCCGTGGCCCAGCCGACCAGATTGCCGTGATCCGGCCGACCAGCCTCCACTCCACCCGGACAGTCGATGCGTGCCTCTGAAGTGATGGTAGTCGATCCAATCGTGGCGGTGGCGGGGGCGATGGCGAGTGAAGTGGCCATCATGTTCCGCAGCCGAAATATCTCGGTGGTACCGGTGGTCGACGACCACCGGACGCGCCGTTACCTTGGCACGCTGAGCGATCGCGAGCTGGTGACGCGTTGCCTCGCCGAGGGCAAGCACCCCTGGCACACCCGCGCCGACGCGCTCATGCGCACCAATACGACCGTCGTGGGCCCGGAGCATGAACTGGAGGGGATGGAGCTCCGCATGGACCTCGAGCCCAACGAATCCCACCTTCGCCCGACCATCACTGTCATCGACGCCGAGCGCCGCGTCGTCGGCTTCATCAGCCACCCCGAGCAGGTGCCCGGCATCCGCATGGTGTGGGGCTGATGGACGGACCCCGGCTCTTCACGCGAGAGGAGGCGGAGCGCACGCTGCCGCTGGTGCGTCGCATCGTGCAGGACCTGATGCTGGAGCATCCGGCGTGGCGCCGGGCGATCTCGCAGTACGAGCTCCTGGCGGCGGGTTCGGTGGCCGACGAGGGCGAGTCGCCCGCAGTGGCCGCGGCCCGGGTGGCGGCGGAGCAGCTCGCCGCACGGATCGACGTGTACCTGCGCGAGATCGAGCAGATCGGCTGCATGTTCCAGGGGTTCGAGGAAGGCCTGGTCGACTTCCGGTCGATGCGTGACGACCGGATGGTGCTGCTCTGCTGGCGCCACGGCGAGGAGCGCATCACGCACTGGCACGAGGTGGGGGCCGGCTTCGCGGGCCGCCGTCCGATCGATGATGCACTGTTGAGCGAGGTCAGCCGGTGAGCCTGTGGCTCTTCCTGCACCTGCTCGGCATGGTGCTGTGGATGGGAGGCGGCATCTCCGCGCTGGCGCTGGCGTTCGCGTCCAGGGGCGAGGCCCGGCCCGCCCTGGCGACGGTCACGCGGCTGCAGTGGGCGCTTGCCCGCAACCTGGTGTTTCCCGGCGCGCTGCTCACGGTGGTGTCGGGGCTGATCCTCACCATGCGGCTCATGAACACGCCGGCCATGGGCAATGGCTTCATGGTCACGATGCAGGTGGTAGGCATCGTGGGCGCGCTGCTGGTGCTGACGGTGTTGGTGCCGACAGCGGCGAAGCTGACGCGCCTCGACCCCACGGGCGGCCACGCGGCGTTCTTTGACCGGCTGCGTGCGCGGCAGCGGACGGCGGGAATGGTTGCGGCGGTGCTGGGGCTGGTGGCGCTGGTTTCCGCAGCGATTTACCGATACGGTGGGTAAGGCAGATAGGGCGGGTAGGGCGGGTAGGGCGGGTAGGGCGGGTGGGGCGGGTAGGGCGGGTGGGGCGGGTGTTCAGTTACCCGCCTTACCCGTCTTGCAAGCGCCTCTCACGGGACAGATCTCGCAGCGAGCAATTCTCGCGGTGCAGACCAGCGCTCCCAATTCCATGATCGCCTGATTGAACGACCATGCGTCGCGGCCGCGGTGGGGGACGAGTGCCTCCGCCGTCTTCCAGATGCGCGCCTCGCCTTTCGCCGTACGACTGGTTCGTGGATGAAAGGCGCGGCGGATAACGCGAGAAACGTTGGTGTCTACCGCCGCTTCGCGCCGCTCGAAGGCAAAGCAGGCGATGGCGCCGGCGGTGTACCGCCCGACGCCGGGAAGCTGGCGGAGCTCGGCAGGGTCGTGGGGCATGACGCCGTCGCGGGTGGCGACGACTTCGCGTGCCAGGGCGTGGAGGTGGTGCGCGCGGCGGTAGTAGCCGAGCCCTTCCCAGGCCTCCCGCACCGCGACGGGAGGGGCTTCGGCCAGGTGGTGGATCGTAGGGAACCGGGCCAGGAAGCCCTGGTAGAATCCCTCCACCCGGCTCACCGGGGTCTGCTGCAGCATGAACTCGGAGACGGCCACCCGATAGGGATCGCGGGTGCGGCGCCAGGGCAGGTCGCGCCCATGGTGGCGAAACCAGTGCAACAGCCGGCGGCGGAACTCGCGCGCATCATCGGCGACGCGTGGCCTAGACTTATCGGGCATCGGCGGACAAGATACCTCACCCATGACATCCGCCACGACCACCCTGACGCACCAGAACGGGAACTTCCTCGCCAGGCGCGCGGCGCAGGTCGGCCGGTTCGTCATCGGCGCCGCGGCACAGATGGGCCGCTTCAGCCTGTTCTGCCTCGAGACCGGCCGGGGCCTCGCGGAAGTGCGGATCTGGTTCCCGCGCTTCCTGGTGGAGGCGTGGAACATCGGGGTGGGCAGCCTCTTCCTGGTGCTGCTCATCGCGGGTTTTGCCGGGGCGGTGACGGCACTGCAGACCGGCTACCAGTTCAGCGGCAGCATCCCGTACTACGTGGTGGGGACACTGGTGGTCTCGGCCATCATCCTGGAGCTCGGGCCGGTGCTCACGGCGCTGGTGCTGGCGGGGCGCATCGGCGCGCGCTACGCCGCCGAGCTGGGCACCATGAGGGTGACGGAGCAGATTGACGCGCTGGAGAGCCTGGGCCGGGCGCCGTCCTCGCACCTCATCGTGCCGCGGGTGCTGGCCGCCCTGATCATGATCCCGGCCCTCACGGTCTTCGCCAATGCCATCGGCATCGTGGCGGGATGGTGGGCGGTGAAACAGGTGCTGCCGGTGACCAACATGGACTTCACGTATGGCGCCCAGTACTACTTCCGCACGTGGGATGCCTGGTATTCGCTGATCAAGTCGTTCTTCTTCGGGGGCACCATCGGGCTCATCTCCTGCTACATGGGCATGAACACCCAGCAGGGCGCCGAGGGCGTCGGCAAGTCCACGACCGGCGCGGTGGTGACGAGCTCCGTCATCGTGCTCCTGTTCGACACCCTCCTCACCAAGCTGCTCCTCAACCAGTGATCGAGCTCCGGGGCGTCAAGAAGCGCTTCGGCGCCCAGGTGATCCTCGACGGCGTCGACTTCGACGTGCGCGAGGGCGAGACGGTGGCGCTGCTGGGCCCATCGGGCACCGGCAAGAGCGTGCTGCTCAAGACCATCATCGGGCTGCTCAAGCCGGATGCCGGGCAGGTGATCGTGGACGGCAAGAACGTGCCGGCCCTCAACCGGCAGGACCTGGCCGACCTGCGGAAGACGATCGGCTACGTCTTCCAGAATGGCGCGTTGTTCGACTCGCTCGACGTGTACGAGAACGTCCGGCTCGGCATCGTGGATGAGGCGCGCTACAAGGACGAGGCGTACGCGCGCGAGCGGGTGGCGCAGTGCATCAAGCTCGTCAACCTGCAGCCCGACATGGTCATGTCGCAGTTCCCGGCGCAGCTCTCCGGGGGCATGCGGAAGCGGGTAGGCATCGCGCGCGCGATCGCGGGCCAGCCCAAGTACCTGCTGTACGACGAGCCCACCTCGGGGCTCGACCCGGTCAACGCCGACATCATCGATGCGCTGGTGCAGCGCCTCGACCAGGAGCTGGGTGTCACCAGCATCATGGTGACGCACGACGTGCGCGGCGCGTTTCGCGTGGCCAACCGGCTGGCACTCCTGAGTGAGGGCAAGGTGGTCATGCAGGGGACGCCGCAGGAATTCCTCGCCTCGGAGAATCCCAAGGTGAAGGCGTTCCTCGAGCGCGATTTCGACAACTCTCAATTCGCCGCCTGAGGCCCATGGACTCCCGATTCGGTAAGGAAGTGGTCGTCGGTACCATCGTGCTCGCTGCCGCCGCGGTGTTCGGCCTCGGGATGATGTGGCTGCGGGGCAAGTCGATCGGGCCCAGCGACAACGAGGTGATCATCCAGTTCCCCGATGCTGGCCAGCTCAAGCCGGCCTCGCAGGTGCGGGTCTCGGGGGTGCCCTCGGGCAAGGTGGAGAGGATCGTCCTGATGGCGCCGGGCAAGGTGCACGTCACCATCTCGCTCAACAACAAGGCCATCGTCCCCAAGATCGACGCCAAGGCGGTGATCATGTCGGTGGGGCTGGCGGGCGACGTGACCCTGATGTTCATCCCGGGCGATTCGCCGATCGTGCTGCCGAAAGGCCAGGTGGTGATTGGCATCCTGCCGCCGGGCATCATGCAGTCGGCGGGCGCGCTTTCCGACCGAGCCGACAGCGTGCTGCTCAACGTCCAGTCGTTCACCGGCCCGCAGATGCAGGAGCGGCTGGCCCAGACGCTGGCCGAGGCGACGAAGACGCTGCAGGGGTCGCAGCGGCTCATGGCCACGCTCAACGACCCGAAGCACGGGCCGTCGGCCGAGCTGGCGCTCACGCTGCAGGCGCTGCGGGGTACGCTGGCGCGGCTCGACTCGACGCTGAGCGCGCCGGCGATTGTCCGGGCGCGCGACAAGGCGGACACGCTGGTGAACAACCTCAACGCCATGACGGCGCAGTTCACCGTGACCGGTGCCCGGCTCGACTCGGTGCTTAACCTGGTGCAGACGGGCAAGGGGACGCTGGGGAAGATGGCGACCGACTCGGCGCTGTACGTCCAGATGGTGCGGCTGACGGCGTCGCTGGATTCGCTGGTGGACGACCTGCGGGCGCATCCGGGGAAGATTGGCGTCACGGTAAAGCTGTTTTAGGAGTTCACCACGAGCGCCGTTTCCCGATACCAACGCCCAGCAGGAAATGCAGCGCGTAGTTCGGCACGTCGGCGTCCCCATTGACGACGTTGACGCGGGCCCACCCGAACGATCCCCGGACATCAGCTGACAGGAAGAAGGGCCCGGCGACGCGGAAGCGGCGGTTAATGCCGAGTTGCAGTTGCGCGCCATCGACGTAGTAGCCGGTGCCGAAGATGCCGCCGTCGTGGGCCTTGAAGTCGCCGCGGATGGTGGAGGTCGGGTTGGTGATCACGGGGCCGGCGCCGGCGAGGAAGCTCCAGGGACCGACGCGGTAGCCGGCACCCAGGGAGAAGAGGTTGTATCCGTAGGTGACCTCGAACTTTTCGACCTCGGGCGGGTTGTTGGTGAGGTACAGCTTGTGGTGGAGGTGGTCGAAGAACCCGCCCCAGCGATTCCACCAGCGGGAGATGCGAAGCCCATAGTAGGGTGCACTCGAACTCTTGATGGGCTTGGTGGCGTAGTGGGCGGTGAAGCTGATGTCGGGTTCGCCGGCCTGGCGAATGGTCAGGTTGCTGGGCGCGCTGAACGCGGTGCCCAGGAAGGCCTCGACGGCCCACTGGGCCCGGGCGGTGGTGGGCAGCATCAGCAACAGCGTCACCGCGAGTATCTTCCCGCCCATGCTGTCAGTCACTTTCCTCGGGACGGGTGCGGCCTGTCCCACCGTTGATAGAAACGTCACCAGTCTCGCCGTCCAGCGGGAAGGGGAGATGTTCCTTTTCGACTGCGGCGAGGGCACCCAGCGGCAGATGATGCGCTACGGGGTGGGGTTCTCCTTCCGGGACATCTTCTTCTCCCATTATCACAGCGATCATATCCTCGGTGTCACGGGGCTGATACGCACGATGGGGCTGCTGGACCGTACGGCGCCAGTGGTGCTCTATGGCCCCCGGGGGGCGCAGCGGGTCCTGGGCGGCATGCTCACGGTCGGCATCGAGAAGGCGCGCTTCCCGGTGGAGATCGTGGAGGTCAAGCCGGGCGACTGCCTGTCCCGGGACGGCTACGACCTGCAGGTCTTCGCCACGGAGCACCGGGCCGATACCGTCGGCTACGCGCTGCGGGAGCATATCCGGCTGGGCCGCTTCAACCCCGACCGGGCCCGCGAACTGGGGGTACCGGAGGGGCCGCTCTGGGGGCGACTCCACAAGGGAGAGACGGTAGCCCTTCCAGACGGACGTCCGATAGGGCCGGATGCTCTCGTCGGCCAGGCCCGGGCCGGCCGGACGCTGGTCTTTTCGGGGGACACGAGGCCCACGACCTCGCTGATGGAGGCGGCGCGCGGCGCCGACCTGCTGATCCACGAGGCGACTTTCAGCCATGAGGAGGGCGAGCGGGCGGTGGAGACGGGCCACTCGACCGCGCGGGAGGCCGCGACCATCGCGCGGGATGCGGGGGTACGGCAACTGGTGATGACGCACATCAGCGCGCGCTACAACCGGGATGCGCCGGAACTGCTGGCGGAAGCCAGGGAGATATTTCCAGCGACGGTGGTGGCACGCGACGGGCTTACCGTCGACGTTCCCTATGCGGAACAGCGGGAAGAGGGAAGAGGGAAGAGGGAAGAGGAGGCGTGATGCTATCTCGAGTGTTGCTGTTCATCGTGGTTGCCGTACTGGTTTGGTCGGGAATTCATCCGACGGACCGGTTTACCTGGTGGCTGGAGGTGGCGCCGGTGCTGATCGGCTTGCCGATCGTGATCCTCACCGCCCGGCGCTTCCCGCTGACGCCGCTGCTGCAGGTGCTGCTGGCGATTCATGCGATCATCCTGATGGTGGGTGGCCGGTACACCTACGCCGAAGTGCCGCTCGGCTTCTGGTTCCGGGATGCGCTTGGCCTGGCGCGGAACCACTATGACCGGCTGGGACACTTCGCGCAGGGATTCGTTCCGGCGATCCTGGCGCGGGAGATCCTGTGGCGGACGTCACCGCTCAAGGGAAGCCGGTGGCTGCCGTTCGTGGTGATCTCGATCTGCCTGGCGTTCAGTGCCACGTACGAACTGATCGAGTGGATGACCGCGGTGCTCACGGGCGGCGGGGCCACGGCGTTCCTGGGCACGCAGGGCGACGTGTGGGACACGCAGTGGGACATGTTCCTGGCACTCATGGGGGCGATCACGTCGCTGTTGCTGCTGGCGCGCTTGCACACGCGGCAATTGGAACGCCTGCACTAGTTCGCCCTTCGGCCAGACCACCTCGCGGCGGGACCCCGGCGCCGATTGGCCCCGCAGAACCCCACTCACCGCGCCTCATGAAGCTCACTTCGGCCACCGCGCCGCTCGACGACTACCGCATCCCCGCCCCGCCCGGCGCGAAGCCGCGGCACGACTATCCGTGGGCCAGCGATCGCTTCCACACCGGGATCCT
>Ga0315278_10003038_pt1 | contig 14985 bp, 16 predicted proteins | sample YL17G06_0_MG_FD_203880 | JGI IMG/M metagenome (GOLD analysis project Ga0315278, IMG submission 203880) | Sediment microbial communities from Yellowstone Lake, YNP, Wyoming, USA - YL17G06_0 | ecosystem: Environmental > Aquatic > Freshwater > Lake > Sediment | place: USA: Wyoming | collected... | reverse complement strand
GCATCCCGGATCACCCGCGGAAGCGTCATTCGCAATTGCGCGTCTGCAGTCGCTACGCCAGATCGCGCACCAAGGCGTCGCGCGACTCGGTCGACAGTGGCTCGACAGCGTGCCGGTAAGAGTCGTGATCGATGCCGATCGACACCGCTGCACCGCTCTTCGCAGCCGCCACCATCGCCGGCGACAGCTCGAACCGCAGGAAGTGAACCGACGAAGTCTTCTCGTCGTTCTCGCGCTCGAGATCCTCGTCCGCGATCGCGAACACCCGCTCATGGCCGGTGACCTGCACCCAGCAGCGGTCCTCGACGCCCTTCAGCGACGCGAGCGCGACGCGCCGCTCGTCCGCATCCGGGAATTCCACCAGCAGCGTCGCCTTCCAGTTCGTACCGTCGGGGATCAGCGGGTTGTACGCCGCCAGCTCGTCCGCGATGCCCTCGGACTCGAAGATGCGTTCGATGCGCAGCATCTCCTGCACCTGGTACTGAACGGTCAGGCGGTCCTCGAAACACACCATCGCGTTCGGACCGCACTGCACGTTGCGTGCGCGCTTGTGCGCGATCACCTTCGGCCGGAACTGCGCACGCTGCCTCGCGTACTGCTCGAGACTGAACAGGTCGTCCGGCCGCAGCTTGCCGCCACCCGTGTCTGATGCCGTTGAATTCATGTTCAGAGTCCGTATGCCATGCGCAGCAGCGTCAGCGGATGCGTCGGCGGCTTGTTGCCCTCGATGCCGGACTCGATCTGGTGGCCCGCCATCGGGCAGTCGCTCGAATAGAAGTCCGGCGCTGCCGCCTGCACCTTGCCGAACACGGGTCGGCCGATCTTCATGGAGATGTCGCGATACTCACGCTTCACTCCATAGGTTCCGTTGTGCCCCGAGCAGCGCTCGATCGCCTCGACCTCGGTGCCGGGAATCAGCCTGAGCACGTCGCGCGTCTTGAGACCGAGATTCTGCACGCGCAGGTGGCACGGCACGTGGTAGCTCACCTTGCCGAGCTGACGCACGAAGTCCGTGCGCAGCAGCCCCGCCCTGTGCCTGTGCATCAGGTACTCGAACGGGTCGAACATCGCCGCCTTGACCTTCTGCACCTGCGAGTCGTCCGGGTAGAGCAGCGGCAGTTCCTGCTTGAACATCAGCACGCACGAGGGGATCGGCGCGACGATGTCGTAGCCCTGGTCGACGAGCGCGGCGAGCGCAGGTATGTTGACCTGCTTCGCCTCGTCGATGGACTCGAGGTCGCCGAGCTCGAGCTTCGGCATGCCGCAGCAGCGCTCCTGCGGCACCACCGTGACCGGGATGCCGTTGTGGCGGAATACCGCGGCGAGGTCCGCATCGATGTACGGCTCGTTGCGATTGCAGTAGCAGGTCGCGAACAGCGCGACGCGACCGCGCGTCTCGGGGGTGGGCTTTGCCTCGAGTCCGGGCGTGTCGCCGCGCGCAACGCGACTGCGCCCGGAGTCGCTGTAGTAATCCGGTATGGGTGCCTCCGGGTGAACACCCAGCGTCTTGTCGAGCATGCGACGCCCGATCGCGCTGCCGTTCACGGCATTGACGACCTGCGATACGACCGGGACGCCCGCGATCGACCCTACGAGATCGGTGGACGAGAGGATCCTGTCGCGCAACCGAGTCTCTCCCTTGCGGAATTTCACCGCCTTGGCGCGCAGCATCAGATGCGGGAAGTCGATGTTCCAGGGGTGGGGCGGCACGTACGGACACTTGGTCATGTAGCACATGTCGCACAGGTAGCAGTGATCGACGACCTCCCAGTAGGCCTTCTTCTCCACCTTGTCGAGCTCGCCCGTCGGCGATGCGTCGATCGCGTCGAACAGCAGCGGGAACGCGTTGCAGAGGCTGAAGCAGCGACGACAGCCGTGGCAGAGGTCGTAGACGCGCTCGAGTTCCTTGAAGAGCGAGGCCTCGTCGAAGAAGTCCGGATCGCGCCACGCGATCGCGTGACGCGTTGGCGCCGCGAGGCTGCCTTCGCGGCCGGCCGGGGTGGTCGTGTGTTCCGACATCGTCTTCTCCTGTGCTGCCACCTGGCCGCGCGTCGTCAGAAAAAAAGGGCGGAACCGCAGGGCCCGCCCTCTATCTCAACCGACAGTCAACGGCGGATCAGAGGGCGTCGAGCGCCTTCTGGAAGCGGTTCGCGTGCGAACGCTCGGCCTTGGCCAGCGTCTCGAACCAGTCGGCCACCTCGTCGAAGCCCTCTTCCCGAGCCGACTTCGCCATGCCCGGGTACATGTCCGTGTACTCGTGCGTCTCGCCCGCGATGGACGCCTTCAGGTTGTTCGACGTGCTGCCGATCGGCAGGCCCGTAGCCGGGTCGCCAACCTCCTCGAGGTACTCGAGGTGACCGTGCGCATGACCAGTCTCGCCCTCCGCCGTCGAACGGAACACAGACGCCACGTCGTTGAATCCTTCGACGTCGGCCTTCTGGGCGAAATACAGGTAGCGACGATTCGCCTGCGATTCGCCGGCAAATGCGTCCTTCAGGTTCTTCTCGGTCTTTGAGCCCTTCAGCGTCTTCATGGATACCTCCACGGGTTGATCGCTCGCCACTCCGACGAGCCTGATTTAGACTAAGTCCATCGTGTCCTCAATCTAGGCCGTCGGCGGCATCAAGTCAACGCTAGCACTAGGCCTCGATTTCGCCATTCGGAGACTCCGGTATTGCGGTTTCACCTGCGTTGACCCCTGCCGACCCCTGTGCAAGGCTTGCGCGCCCCGGAGGCCGCCGTGACCAGCAAGAAAGCAAAGACCCCCGATTTCGAACAGGCGCTCGGCGAACTCGAATCCGTAGTCGAGCGGCTCGAGCACGGGGAACTGCCGCTCGAAGAAGCGCTGAAACAATTCGAGCGCGGCATCGAGCTCGCGCGCTCCTGCCAGGCTTCGCTCAAGCTGGCCGAGCAGAAAGTCGAGATCCTGCTGCAGAAGACCCCGGACGCCGAGCCGGAGTCCTTCGAACCGGACGAGTGACGCGCCGCACGCCGAGCCGGTCCTGCAGATGAATGCCACATTGAACACGCGCCTCGACGAATGGCGGCATCGCGTCGAGCGAGACCTCGAGCGCTGGCTTCCGCCCGAGTCCGCGGTCCCGCAACGGTTGCACGCGGCGCAGCGCTACAGCGTGCTCGGCGCGGGAAAGAGGATCCGGCCCGTTCTGGCGTATGCGACGGCCGAGACCCTTGGCCTGACACTCGAGACCGTGGACGCAGCGGCCTGTGCGGTCGAACTGATTCACGCATATTCGCTGGTGCACGACGACCTTCCGGCAATGGACGACGACGACCTGCGCCGCGGCCGGCCGACGTGCCACAAGGCCTACGACGAGGCGACCGCGATCCTGGCCGGCGATTCGCTGCAGGTCCTCGCCTTCAAGCTGCTCGCGAGTCACCCCGGGCTGCCGGACGACGGTGCCGTTCGGGTCCGCATCATAGAGACACTTGCCGACGCCAGCGGCACGGCCGGCATGGCGGGCGGACAGGCACTCGACCTTGCAGCAGAGGGGCGCTTGCTGACCCTGGGCGAGATCGAGCAGGTGCACGCACTGAAGACCGGGGCGCTCATACGGGCCGCGATCCTCATGGCCGCCCACTGCTCGCCACAGCTCGACTCGCGGGGCCTCGAGTCGCTCGGTGAGTTCGGTGCGCATGTCGGCCTCGCCTTCCAGATCCAGGACGACATTCTCGACATCGAGGGAGACGCGGCGCTGCTCGGCAAGCCACTTGGCAGCGACGAAGCCCGCGCCATGCCGACCTACCCCGCCATAGCCGGCCTCGACGCCGCGCGCGCGCGTGTGCGCGAGCTTCACGCCGCAGCCGGCGCGCTGCTCGACAGGCACGGCTGGTCCGGCAGTTCGCTGGCCGAGGTGGCGGACTGGCTGCTGACCAGACGGCACTAGGCCCATGATGCGTAGCGCAGTGCGGTAAACTGAGTCTCAATGTCCCTCGCTGACCAATATCCGCTGCTCGCGGCAATCGACTCGCCGGCAGATCTGAGGCGTCTCACCGCGCCACAGCTCGAACCGCTGACGCACGAACTGCGCGAGTTTCTCATCCAGACCGTCAGCCAGATGGGCGGCCATTTCGCGGCCGGACTCGGCACGGTGGAGCTGACGGTCGCACTGCACTACGTCTACGACACGCCGCGTGATCGGCTGGTCTGGGACGTGGGCCACCAGGCTTATCCGCACAAGGTGCTCACGGGTCGACGCGACAGGCTTCAGACGATCAAGCACAAGGGCGGGCTCGCGCCGTTCCCGAGCCGGCAGGAGAGCGAGTACGACACGTTCGGGGTCGGACACTCGAGTACCTCCATCAGCGCGGCCCTCGGCATGTCGCTTGCCGCCGCCCGGGCCGGCGAGTCACGCCGCGTCGTCGCGGTGATCGGCGACGGTGCGATCAGCGCCGGCCAGGCGTTCGAGGCGATGAACCACGCCGGGCCGCTGAAGGCGGACCTGCTCGTCGTGCTGAACGACAACAAGATGTCCATCTCGGAGAACGTCGGCGCGCTGTCGCTCTATTTCGCGCGGGTGCTGTCGGGCCGGACCTACGCGGCGCTGCGCGAAGGCAGCAAGAAGATCCTGCGACGCATCCCCGCGATGTGGGAGTTCGCGCGCCGTTCGGAGGAGCACATGAAGGGCATGGTGCTGCCCGGCACTCTTTTCGAGGAACTCGGCTTCCACTATAACGGCCCGGTGGACGGGCATGATGTCGGCGCGCTCGTCGAGCAGTTGACCAGGCTGCGGGAAGCGAAGGGACTGCAGTTGCTCCACGTCGTGACCCAGAAGGGCAAGGGCTACGCGCCGGCGGAGGCCGACCCGATCAAGTGGCACGGTCCCGGCCCGTTCGACCCGACCAGCGGCACGATCTTCAAGGAAAAGACTTCGGGGCCCGCCTATTCCCAGGTGTTCGGGCAGTGGCTGTGTGACATGGCCGCGCGCGACCCGAGGGTCGTCGGGATTACGCCGGCCATGCGTGAAGGCTCGGGACTGGTCGAGTTCTCGAGGCGCTTCCCGGACCGCTACTTCGACGTCGCGATCGCCGAGCAGCATGCAGTGACGCTCGCCGCCGGCATGGCCTGCGAGGGCGCGCGGCCCGTGGTCGCGATCTACTCGACGTTCCTGCAGCGAGCGTACGACCAGCTGATCCACGACGTCGCACTGCAGAACCTGCCGGTGACATTCGCAGTCGACCGTGGCGGACTGGTCGGCGGCGACGGCGCAACCCACCAGGGAGCCTTCGACCTGAGCTACCTGCGCTGCATCCCGAACATGGTGGTGATGACGCCATCCGACGAGAACGAGTGCCGCCAGATGCTCTACACGGCAGTATCGCTCGACGGTCCGGCCGCGGTCCGCTACCCGCGCGGGCCTGGGCCGGGCGTACGCATCGAGCACGAGATGATCGCTCTGTCCGTCGGCAAGGCCGAGATCCGGCGGGAAGGACGGTCGGGCCTGCTGCTGCTCGCGTTCGGGACCGTGCTGGCGCCGTGCTTCCCTGTCGCGGAGCGACTCGACGCCACGCTGGTCAACATGCGCTTCGCCAAGCCGCTGGACGAAGACATGGTGCGCTCGCTCGCCGCGACGCACGACTGCATCGTCACGATCGAGGAGAACGCAATCGCGGGTGGCGCCGGCAGCGCGGTCAGTGAGTGCCTGGACGCGGCGGGCATGGGATGCGAGGTGCACCGCATCGGCATCCCCGACCGCTTCATCGAACACGGCTCACGCGAAGACTGCCTGGCGATGGCGGGACTCGACGCCGCCGGCCTCGAGCAGGCCATCACCAGGATCTGGCGCAGCCAGCGATCCGCCCGCGCGGTCGCGGGCCTGCGTCCGGCAGCGGTCTGATCATGGATGACGTGCAGGGCCGGGCGGATTCCCGCCAGATCCCCATCAACAAGGTCGGCATCAAGGATGTCTTCCACCCGGTGCGCGTCAAGGATCGTTCCGGCGGCGAGCAGCACACGGTCGCAAACTTCAACATGTACGTCGCCCTGCCCCACAACTTCAAGGGCACGCACATGTCGCGATTCGTCGAGGTGCTGCACAAGCACGAGCGCGAGGTCTCGGTGGATTCGTTCCGCCAGATGCTGCGGGAAGTCACGCGACGCCTCGATGCCACGACCGGTCACGTCGAAATGAGCTTCCCGTACTTCGTGATGAAGAAGGCGCCGGTCTCGGGCGTCGAGAGCCTGATGAACTACCAGGCCAGCCTCATCGGCGAGGTCAACGAGGGACGCGAGGAGATGTGGATCCGGGTCGTCGTGCCGGTGACGAGCCTGTGCCCATGCTCGAAGCGGATAGCGGACTACGGGGCGCACAACCAGCGCTCGCACATCACGATCCGCGCTCGCGTTCGCGAGCACATCTGGATCGAGGAACTGATCGACGTCGCAGAGCAGGAAGCGTCGAGCCAGCTCTACGGCATCCTGAAGCGGCCCGACGAGAAGTTCGTGACGGAACGCGCGTACGACAATCCGAAATTCGTCGAGGACATCGTGCGCGACGTGGCCGTGCGGCTCAACCGCGAGGAACGCGTGCGCGCCTACGTGGTGGAAGCGGAGAACTTCGAGTCCATCCACAATCACTCGGCGTATGCGCTGATCGAGAAGGACAAGGAAAGCGAAGCAGGGAAAGCGGATCGTGATCAGTGATCAGTGATCAGTGGATAGTAAGAACAAGAAGGCCGGCAATGCCGGCCTCTCTTTTCTGACTATCCGCTATCCGCTGATCACTAGTCACTTTCCGTCTTCTTCTTGCCGCGCTGCAGACGGCCCACGAGTTCGCGCAGGAACACCTTGTGGAAGCGCAGCTGGCAGGAGATCGATGCCTGCTCGAGCAGCGTAGCGGTTACCTTGAGCAGAGTCAGCGGCCCGTCGGCCTCCGTGAATATGTCGCGCCGTGAGCCCTCTGCAAACGAGGCTTCGCCGAAGCATCCACCGATCTCGATCCGGCCCGCGGATTCGGCGCTGGGACCGACCCGAACGCACCCGTTCACCACGACGTAGAACCTGTCGTCGGACTCGCCAGGCGTGAGCACGGGCTCACCCGGCTGGCATTCGACCCACGCTGCGGCCTTCATGACTTCGCGTATCTCGGCATGCGAGAAGTCGTGGAAGAAACGCAGCCGCCGCAGGACGGCAAACCGCTCTTCGTCGTCGATGCCCGGCTGGGCCGAACGAAGCTTCTGGTGCACCCGGGTCAGGTCTGCGGCGAATTCCGCCCCACTGCGGTAGCGCTTGCCGGGATCCTTCTCGAGCGCGCGATGCACGATCGTCGCGAGTTCCTCCGGCACCTCGGGACGCACGTCCCGCAGCGGCTCGGGCGCCGCCTGGACCACCTGGCGCAACAGCTTGCCGAGCGCCCCGGCACGGAACGGCCGGTGCCCGCAGAGCATCTCGTACATGACTGCGCCCAGCGAGTAGAGGTCGGAGCGCCAGTCGAGGTCGTGTCCCTGCACCTGCTCCGGGGACATGTAGGCCGGGCTGCCGGCCACGCCTTCAAGTCGCGACACTTCGGAATCGGAGACGAGCGCGATGCCGAAGTCGACGATCCGCACGTCGCCGTCGTGGGTGAGCAGGATATTGGAGGGCTTGATGTCGCGGTGCACGACGCCGCGCGAATGCGCGTAGTGCAGCGCCTTCGCGCACTTGTAGACGATTCCGACCACCTGGTCGATCGGCAGCAGGCCGCCGGGTCGGCAGTAGGCCGACAGCGTACGTGCACCGTGGACGTGCTCCGTGACGACGTAGCGCCGGCCGTCCTCCTCGCCCGCGTCGTAGATCGGGACGATGTTCGGGTGCTGCAGCTTGCCGACCATGTGCGCTTCGCCGAGGAACATGCGGCGTGCGTTGCGCGATTCGGCGTCGTCGGAGTTGGTGCCGTGGTAGAACTTGATCGCCACGTCGCGTCCGTAGTACGGATCGTGCGACAGGTAGACCGTGCCGGTACTGCCGCGGCCCACCTCGTGCACCACGTAATACTTGCCGATGCGCTCGGGCACCGCCGTAGGCAGGGCGAGCATCGGCTGGGTCCGGGTCTCTGCGAGCGCGTTCTGCTGGGTCACGTGGCGTTGCGGACGGGCGTTGGTCCGGCTGCGGCCGGGATTCGGGTTGTTCCGCGACGGAGCATAGGGCCGCAAGCGCCGGCCGTTCCGTGACCCACCTCGCGGATCCCCGCGGCAACCGACGCGACGGGACCGACCGGGCTCAGCGGAAGTGGTCGTAGCCTGTGCCGGAAACGGCCACTTCGATACCGCCCCGCGTGCAACGCACGCAGTCGCCGGCCGTGATCCGGCCGATGCGCGTCAGTCGCGGCAACCCGGCAGCCGCGGATTCACCGGGGACAAGGCAGTCGGCCGGCAGCGTAAAGAGAAGCTCGTAGTCGTCGCCGCCGTGCAGCGCGAAGTTCTCGCACTCCCCCGGCGGGTGCCGCGACAGCAGCGCCGCGGATAATGGCAGCGCGTCCAACTCCAGCGTCGCCCCCACGCCGCTCGCCGCACAAAGCTTGCTGAGATCGCCGAGGAGGCCGTCGGAGACATCCATGGCCGAGGTTGCGATGCCGGCGAGTGCCTGTCCCAGGGCGAGACGAGGTTGGGCGAAAAGATGCCGCCGCACGAGGGGATCATCGGACGCATCGTCAGCGCCGCCACGAAGCAGGGTCGCGAGACCGGCAGCCGACTCGCCGGGCCAGCCCGAGACATAGAGCATGTCGCCGGGGCGGGCACCGCTTCGCTTCAACGCACGCGCGGCATCGACGAAACCAAGTACCTCGACAGTCACCACGAGCGGCCCGCGCACCGTGTCGCCGCCGACGAGTTCGACTCCATGCGCATCGGCAAGCGCGAAGAACCCGTCGGCGAATTCTGCAAGCCAGCACTCGTCCGGCTCCGGCAGCGACAGCGACAGCAGCGCCCATGCAGGCTCGGCGCCCATTGCCGCAAGATCGCTCAGGTTGACGGCCAGCGCCTGGTGGCCGACCGAACGCGGTGGCGCACCGGGAATGAAATGCCGTCCCTCGACCAGCGTGTCGGTCGCGGCGACCAGCGCGCGACCCGGCGGCACTTCGAGCAGCGCCGCGTCGTCGCCTATGCCTAGCAATACGTCGCGGCGCCGCGACGCGCGACGGAAATACCGCTCGATCAGGTCGAATTCGCCGAGCGGCACGACGCGGCTGGCTCAGGCGCGAACGGCCGCCGCCTGCTCCGTCGTCCGCAGCGAACGCGCCGCACGGTCGAGCACGGCATTGACGAACTTGTGGCCGTCGGTGGCGCCGAAGCGCTTGGCGAGTTCGACCCCCTCGTTGATCACGACGCGATACGGAACGTCGAGGCTTTGCCGGAGCTCGTGGATCCCGATCATCAGCACGGCATGCTCGACCGGATCGAGCTGCGCGACCGGGCGGTCTAACAGCAGGCCCAATTCGGCATCCAGCGACTCGCTCGATTCGGTGGTGCCTTTCAGCAGCGCTTCGAAGTACTCGCGGTCCGCATCCGCAAAACCATCGTCCTGAGCGTACTGATTGAGGAGCTCGGCATAGCTCTGTGCGGTGAGCTGCCACTGGTAGAGCGCCTGCATGGCGAATTTCCTGGCCAGGCTCCGCGCGCGCCCGCCGCGATCTGACCGTGCCACTGTCAGACGTCCAGGCGCTTGAGCAGGTTGGCAAGCTCGAGCGCCGCGAGTGCCGCGTCGGCACCCTTGTTGCCGGCCTTGGTACCGGCCCGCTCGAAAGCCTGCTCGATGGTTTCCGTCGTCAGCACACCGAAGGCTACCGGCACACCGGTCTCCTCGGACACCCGTGCGAGTCCGGCCGCACATTGCCCCGCCACGTAATCGAAGTGCGATGTGGCGCCGCGTATCACGGCACCTAGCGCCACGACCGCGTCGTAACGCTTGCTCGCCGCGACACGCCGCACCACGAACGGCAGGTCGAACGCGCCCGGTACGCGAATGATCTCGATCTGCTTTTCGCTGGCCCCGTGCCTGAGCAGCGCGTCAACGGCGCCGCGGATGAGCGAGTCCACGACGAGGTCGTTGAAACGCGATGCGACGATCGCAAATCGCAGGTCGCGCGCGATCAGGTCGCCATTGATGGTGCGGATGTTGTCCATGTCGATTCCTCAGCCGGTGGCGTCAACGTACTCGGCCACCTCGAGCCCGAATGCCGAAAGCCCGTGCATCTGCTTGGGCGCGCTCAGCACGCGCATCCGCGTGATGCCGAGGTCGCGCAGTATCTGTGCGCCGATGCCATAGGTGCGCAGCACCTGCGCGCCGGTCGCGCGCCGGTTCCGCGCCGCCCGATCGCCCGTGCGGACGGCCTCGGCGATCTCGAGTGGACTCTCGTGCGGGCGCAGCAGCACGACGACGCCGTCGCCGTCGAGCGCGATGCGCTCGAGCGCGCCGCGGAGCGACCAGCTGTGGCCCTGCTCGTGGGCACCGACGAGATCGCGCACCGTATCCTTCAGGTGCACACGGACCAGCGGAGTGGCCGTGTGCCCGAGCGACCCGCGGACGAGCGCAAGGTGCACGGTGCTGTTCACGTGGTCTTCGTAGCAGTACAGGCGAAACGGCCCGAAATCCGTCTCGATCTCCCGCTCGGCGATGCGCTCGACCGAGCGCTCCGTCTCGAGGCGATAGCGGATCAGGTCGGCGATCGTGCCGAGCTTCAGGCCGTGCAGCTTGGCGAACTCCTCGAGTTGCGGCCGGCGCGCCATGGTGCCGTCTTCGTTCAGGATCTCGACGATGACGGCCGCCGGCTCGAGGCCGGATATGCGTACGAGGTCGCAGCCGGCTTCGGTGTGCCCGGCACGCGTCAGCACGCCGCCGGGCTGCGCCATCAGCGGGAAAATATGGCCTGGCTGGCGCAGGTGATCGGGACGAGCGTCCGGGGCGACAGCCGTGCGGATCGTGTGTGCCCGGTCGTATGCGGAGATGCCCGTCGTAACGCCTTCCGCCGCCTCGATCGACAGCGTGAAGTTCGTGGTCTGGTCGGCATCGGTCTCGCTCACCATCAGGGGCAGCCGCAACTGCCGGCATCGATCGCGGTTGAGCGTCAGGCAGATCAGACCACGGCCGAACCGGGCCATGAAATTGACGTCCTCGGGACGAACCTTCGACGCGGCCATGACGAGGTCGCCTTCGTTTTCGCGGTCCTCGTCGTCCACGAGGACGACCATCCGGCCTTGCCGGATGTCCTCGATAATCTCGTCGATGGAACTAAGAGATCCCATTCGATATTCGTCGTAACATTATGTTTATAAAAGACGCATCACCCGACCAATCAGGCCGGAATGACGCTCCGGGGACGAAGTGTAGCAGGGGCGCAGGCGGCTGGGACCGGCGCTAGCGCCCGACCTCGAGCATTCGCTCGAGGTAGCGGGCAATGATGTCCACCTCGAGATTGACCCGCTTGCCGGGGCTGCAGGCTGCCAGCGTCGTCAGTTCGAGCGTGTGCGGCACAAGGTTGACGTCGAATCGCCGCCCGTTCACGCCGTTGACCGTGAGACTGACCCCGTCTACGCAGACCGAACCCTTGCGGGCGACGTAACGGGCCAGTTCGTCCGGGACCTCGAACTCCACCCGGACCGAGCGGGCGTCGTCGTGCCTCGAGACAACGATCCCCATGCCGTCGACATGGCCGGTCACGTAGTGACCGCCGAGCGCCTGCCCTGCCTGCAGGGCTTTCTCGATGTTGACCGGCGCGCCAGGCGCGGCAGACCCGAGAGTCGTCAACGTCAGCGTCTCGCGCGAAACGTCGGCTGCAAACGCGTTGCCGTCCAGTCGCGTGGCGGTCAGGCAGGCACCGTTCACCGCGATGCTGCCCCCGACCTGCACGTCGGCCAGAGACACGCTGCCAGTGTCGATCCACAGCGACACATCGCCGCCCCGTGGTTCAACCGCTCTTATGCTGCCGATTCCCTGCACGATGCCTGTGAACATCACGTACCTGCCTTGGGTCGCGGACGCAGTGTGAGCCTCAAATCGTCGCCGACGCGCTCGACGTCCTGCCAGTCGAATTCGCAGCGGTCGCACATGCGCTCGAGCGCAGGGAGGTTGAAGAGCCCCCGTGCGGCATGACCCAGCAGGACGGGCGCCATGTAGACGACCAGTTCGTCAACGAGGCCGCTGCGCATGAAATCGCCCGCAAGTGTCGGCCCGGCCTCGACGAGCACTTCGTTGCACTCGAGTTCGCCGAGCCGCGCCAGCACCGCCTCGAGGTCAAGGCGGCCGGCATCGGACACTGCAACCGACTCGATGCGGGCGCCCGCCTCGCGCAGCGGCTGCGCAAGTGGCGATTCGGCGTCGCGGGTCATGATCAGCGCCGAACCGGCGAAGCACAGCACCCGCGCCGTCGTCGGAGTCCTGAGATCGGTGTCGAGCACTACCCTGATCGGCCGACGCCCACGCATCTCGTACTGGGAATCACGGACGGTCAGCATCGGGTCGTCCGCGACGACCGTGCCGCTGCCCGTGATGACTGCGCAGGCGCGGGCCCTGAGCCGCTGCACGTCGGCGCGCGACTTCTCGCTCGTGATCCATTTGCTGGTGCCATTTGCCAGCGCCGTGCGGCCGTCGAGACTCGCCCCGAGCTTCAGCGTGACCCAGGGCCTGCCGTGCAGCATCCGGTTCACGAAGCCGCGATTGATCTCGGCTGCGTCCGCCTCGAGCAGGCCCGTCGAACAAGGGATCCCTGCCTGCGCCAGTCGCAGGACCCCGCTGCCGTTCACCGCTGGGTTCGGATCACGCATGGCGACCACGACCCGTGCGACGCGCGCCTCGATGAGTGCATCGACGCATGGCGGGGTGCGGCCCTGGTGCGAACAGGGTTCGAGCGTCACGAAAGCTGTCGCGCCAGCCGCGGCGGCGCCGGCCTCCCGTAGCGCGAAGATCTCGGCGTGTGGCCCTCCCGCGCGTTCATGGACTCCGGCGCCTACGACCTGGCCCCATCGCACCAGCACGCAGCCGACCGCCGGGTTCGGCGACGTCGAATAGAGTCCGCGCCGGGCGAGATCCAGTGCCCGTTGCATGTGCTGTGCGTCTTCCGCAGAGAACACGACTATTTCCGCTTCTCGTCCGGCGACGCCGACGACCACAGGCCGAGCTGCATGTCCTCCACCGAGCGGGGCCGCCGGTGCCGGAGACGATCGATCTCCTCGCGGAACGCATCGACGTCCTCGAAACTTCGATAGACGGATGCGAAGCGCACGTAGGCCACCTCGTCGAGCCGGTGCAGCTCGTCCATCACGAGCTCGCCCACGAGTCGCGCCGGCACCTCGCGCTCGCCCAGCGTGCGCAGCTTGTGGCAGACGTGATTCACGGCGGCATCCACCGCCTCGCTCGACACGGGACGCTTCTCGAGAGCCTTCAGCATGCCGGAGCGCAGCTTCGACTCGTCGAACGGCTCACGCGTCGCGTCGCTTTTTACCACGCGCGGCATCACGAGCTCGGCGGACTCGAACGTCGTGAAGCGCTCGCCACACTGGAGGCACTCACGACGGCGACGCACCTGCTGGCCCTCGGCGGCGAGGCGCGAGTCGATGACCCTGGTTTCCTCGTGCGCGCAGAACGGGCAGAACATCGCGAGCCGTCGGCCTCAGGCTGGTCCGTACACAGGGAAACGCCTGCAGATCTCGAGCACCGACTGCCGGATGCGCTCGATCACGGCGTCGCTGCCGACGTCGTCGAGCACGTCGGCGATCCACCCGGCCAGCTGCGTGGCCTCAGCTTCGCGGAACCCGCGCGTGGTGACCGCCGGCGTACCGATGCGCAGGCCGCTGGTCACGAACGGCGAGCGCGGATCGTTCGGCACGGTGTTCTTGTTGACCGTGATGTTGGCGCGACCGAGTGCCGCGTCTGCATCCTTGCCGGTGACACCCTTCTCGATCAGGTCCAACAGGAACAGGTGGTTGTCGGTGCCACCCGAGACGATCCTGTGACCGCGGGAGCTGAGGCCCGCCGCCATCGCACGGGCATTCGCCACGACCTGCTTCTGGTAGTCGACGAACTCCGGCTGCATAGCCTCGAGGAATGCGACGGCCTTGGCCGCGATGACGTGCATCAGCGGGCCGCCCTGCGTGCCCGGGAAAATCATCGAGTTCAGCTTCTTCGTGATCTCGTCGTTCGACCGGGCGAGGATGATGCCACCGCGGGGCCCGCGCAACGTCTTGTGCGTGGTGCTGGTCACGACGTCCGCGAAGGGCACGGGGTTCGGATAGACCCCAGCCGCAACCAGCCCCGCGACGTGGGCCATGTCGACGAGAAAGTAAGCGCCTACCGCGTCCGAAATCTGGCGGAAGCGCGCCCAGTCGATGACGCGCGAGTAGGCGGAAAATCCGGCGATGACGAGCTTCGGCCTGTGCTCGAGGGCCAGCCGCTCGACCTGCGCGTAATCTATCTCGCCCGTCGCGACATCGAGGCCGTACTGGACCGCGTTGAAGATCTTGCCCGAGAAATTGACCTTCGCACCATGCGTCAGGTGCCCGCCGTGGTCGAGGCTCATGCCGAGGATTGTGTCGCCCGGGTTGATGAGCGCGAGATAGGCGGCCACGTTCGCCTGGGAACCCGAATGCGGCTGCACGTTGGCATAGTCCGCACCGAAGAGTGTCTTCGCCCGGTCGATCGCCAGCTGCTCCGCGACGTCTACGTACTCGCAGCCGCCGTAGTAGCGCTTGCCGGGATAGCCCTCGGCGTACTTGTTGGTCAGCACCGATCCCTGGGCCTCGAGCACGCGTGGGGTCGCGTAGTTCTCCGACGCGATCAGCTCGATGTGCTCTTCCTGGCGGGTGCGCTCGTGGTCGAGTGCGGTCGCGAGCTCGGGGTCGAACCCGGCGATGGTCATGCTGGCGGGGAACATGGGTACTCCAGGGGCGTGGGCCCGCGATTGTAGCGGTTTGCGGCCGGCGGCTCGCGGGTTGCGGCGGTCCCGCGGGTTCGGTGCAGCCGCGCAAGCCGTACCCGCGGTGGCGTGCGGGACTTGGTGG
>Ga0315278_10003037_pt1 | contig 14986 bp, 14 predicted proteins | sample YL17G06_0_MG_FD_203880 | JGI IMG/M metagenome (GOLD analysis project Ga0315278, IMG submission 203880) | Sediment microbial communities from Yellowstone Lake, YNP, Wyoming, USA - YL17G06_0 | ecosystem: Environmental > Aquatic > Freshwater > Lake > Sediment | place: USA: Wyoming | collected... | reverse complement strand
AATCAGAGGGTCGTTGGTTCGATCCCAACTGGGCTCACCACCGTGCGCGTCCCCATCGTCTAGTTCGGCCAAGGACACCGCCCTTTCACGGCGGCGACGCCGGTTCAAATCCGGCTGGGGACGCCAAATTCTCTCTTGGATGGGCGGCCCCACTCCCGGATGAAATACGCTCCCTGGGGTACCCCGCGACGAACAGCCTTTGGGGCAAGGCTCAGGCGGGCAAATCCGGCTGGGGACGCACAAGTAATGAGCAACTTGCTGATGGATTTTCTCCGCCCGGAAAACCTCCTCCGATCCGGCTACAAGGATTGCGTTCTCTGCGAGGTCCTGCGCCCGGGCGAGGAGAAGCGGTGCAGGGACTGCTCCGGCCGGCTCGACCAGCGCGACCGTCTCCTGTGGGAGATCCGGCGGGAGCGGATCCGCAAAACGGCGGGGGTGCTTTCGCTCGTCTACCCGGGCCTCGGGCATCTCTACTCCGGCCGGATCGCCTACGGGGTCTTCTGGGCGGCCCTCCTTCCCCTGAGCCTCGGTCTCGTCCTCGACGTGTGGTCGGGGTTCACCTTCGGCCACGGCTTCCTCCTGGTCGAGGCGGGCGCGATCTGGTGGATGGCGTATATCGACGCGCGGCGGGGCCCCCGCGAAGCGGCGGCTCCGTGCGAGAGCGCCTGCCCGGCCCATATCCGTGTTCCGGACTACATCGCCCTCGTGCGGGAGGGGAGGCCGCTCGAGGCGCTGGCGCTGGTGCACGACAAGCTCCCTTTCGCGGCGTTCTGCGGGCGCGCCTGTCCACATCCGTGCGAGCAGAAGTGCGTGCGGAACGAGTTCGGGGCGCCGATTTCCATCATGGCGATCAAGCGGTACGCGGCGGACCTCGGGTACGCGGCGGGGATACCCCCGTCATCCGGGGAAACCGGACGGGTCCGGGGGCCCAGGGTGGCGGTCGTCGGCGCCGGCGCGTCCGGATTGTCGGCCGCCGACACGCTCGCGCGGCTCGGGGGCCTCGTCACGCTGTTCGATCGGTATGCGGAACCCGGCGGGATGATGCGGTACGGCGCGGCGGAGTTCCGGTTTCCCGCGGACGCGCTCCTCGCGGACGTGACGCGCATCCTCGCCCGGGGGGTGCGCTTCCGGGGTGGAATCACCTTCGGCAAGGACGTGACGTTCTCTTCCCTCGCGGCGGAGGGGTTCGACGCCGTCCTGATCGCCGTGGGAGCCCGGGAAGCGCTGCGGCTGCCTGCCGCGGGAGGGGAGGATCAGGGATTCCACGACGCGCTTTCGTTCCTCGTGCGCGTTCGGGAACACCGGTTTCCGCAGCGAAGCGGACGGGTGGTCGTGATCGGCGGCGGGAACTCCGCGATCGACGCGGCCCGGTGCGCCCTCCGGATGGGGGCGTCGGAAGTGACGATCGCCTGCCTCGAGTCCAGGGAGGCGATGCCGGCGTTCGCGTGGGAGATCGAGGCGGCCGTTTCGGAGGGGGCGAAGTTCCTTCCGGGCACGGCGGTGATCCGTTTTCTCCTGAAGGACGGAAGGGTGACCGCCTTCGAGGGGCTGAAGGTGGAGCGGGTCGACCTCGATCCGGAGGGGAGGGTCGTCCCGCGGACCGTCCCCGGCAGCGAGTTCGAGGTCCCGGCAGACACCGTTGTGATGGCGATCGGAAGCCGGGCCGACCTCTCGTTCCTGCCGGACGGAGTCTCCTGGAAGCCCACCGATCCGGGACGCCACGTTTTCCGCTTGCAATTTCCCGGGGGGGAACTTAAAATTAGAGGTTATATGTGCGGTGATTGCGTCCGCGGCCCCGGCACGGTGGTCGAGGCGTCCACCTCAGGGCGGGAAGCCGCGTTGAATATCTTCGCGGATCTCGCCGTCGAAGAGGTCGGAAGAGCGCGGTACAAGGACAACTACCGCAGGCGCCCCGAACCCCATGTGACCGACCGCCCCGAGGGACGGGTTCGGCGCAGGGCGGAGAGGCTCTCTCCCGAGGCGGCGCGCGGGACGTTTGACGAGGTCGAACTGAGGTTCACGGATCGGTGCGCGCGCGAGGAAGCCCAACGGTGCGCACGTTGCAATCTCTCGCTGTAGACCAAAAACCGGAAAGGGGTGAACAGGGATGAAGAAATTCGCAATGCTGATGGCAGTCGTAATGGTGGCGGTGTTTTCGGCCAGCGTGATCGTCGCGGCGGATGCTCCGGAGAGCATTACGATCAAGAACGTCCAGAAGACCAAGGCGCCGGTGGTATTTCCCCATAAGGCGCACGCGGAGAAGTTGGGCATCAAGTGCGCCGAGTGCCACCACAAGGACGCGGCCGGCAAGGAGCAGAAGTGCTCCGGCTGCCACAAGGCCCAGATGGAGAAGGAGAAGGAGAAGGAGTCCTTCAAGGAGGTCATGCACACCAAGTGCAAGGGTTGCCATTCGAAGGACGCGACGAAGAAGGCTCCGACGAAGTGTGACGGCTGCCACCCGAAGTAGGCGACCCTCGATCCCGCGAGCGCCGAGAGAGGGCGGGGGGTTTCCCCGCCCTCTTTTATTCGGGACGGATTTCTTTTCCTTTTGACGGCCGACACCCGGTCTTGTATGCAGTATACATTCCGAATAACCGAGGGTGACCCGCATGGCTGACGAGAAACGCACTCTATCCCCGATGGATCGGGTGTGGAACTTCTTCATCTCGGTCAAGCTGGCCATCGTCACCCTGATCGTCCTTGCCGCCACGTCGATCCTCGGGACGATCATCGAGCAGAACCAGCCCCCGGAGAAATACCACAAGATCTACGAGGACTGGGCGTTCGCCCTCCTGGACCGGCTCAACATGTTCGACATGTACCACTCCGTCTGGTTCCTCCTCATGCTCGTCCTGTTCACCGTGAACCTGTCCTGCTGCACCATCGACCGCTTCCCGAAGATGCTGAAGGTGGTGCGGAACCCGAGGACGAAACTGGATGAGAATCTTGAAAAGACCTTGTCGCTCGCGGACCGGTGGAAGAAGAAGGGGACCCTCCCGGAGTGGGCCGGAAAATACGCGGAGGCGCTCTCCGCTTCCTTCGCGAAGCCGATGGTCACCGAGGTGGACGGCCAGGTGCACCTGTACGCCGAGACCGGCGTCGCCTCCCGCTTCGGCGTCTACGTTACACACCTCTCCATCATCATCATCTTCATCGGGGCGATCCTCGGCAACGTCCTTGGTTTCAAGGGGTACGTGAACATCACCGAAGGGGAGTCGGTCACGCAGGTCCCCGTCCGGGGGGGGATCCTGATGCAGGACCTCGGGTTCACGGTCCGGTGCAACGCCTTCAGCCTCGAGACGTACCCGAGCGGCCAGCCCAAGGCGTACAAGTCCGACCTGAGCGTGATCGACGGGGGTCGGGAAACGGTTCGAAAGACGATCGTGGTGAACGACCCGCTGCAGTACAAGGGGATCTGGTTCTACCAGTCGAGCTACGGGCAGGCGGGGGGCGCGACGGCCCAGGTGGCGGTCTCCCGCAAGGACGGGACCCCGATGGGCGCGCTCGCCCTCGCGGCCAACGAGCCGGTTCCGATCGACGGCTACGGGATCGTGCGCGGGGTGAACTACGAGCAGAACTTCCAGGGGAACGGCCCGGCCCTCCAGGTGGTCGTGGAGAAGCCCGGGCAGCCGGCCGCCTCGTTCTGGCTCTTCCAGGGACGCGCCGACCTCGACCGGCAACGCGCCGATTCAATGATCTTCTCCTTCGGGGGCTTGAGCTCGAAGATGTTCACCGGCCTCCAGGTCGCGAAGGACCCGGGGGTGAACATCGTCTGGCTGGGGTGCACCCTGATGGTGATCGGGCTCATCATGGCGTTCTTCCTCTCGCACCAGCGCGTCTGGGTCCGGCTCGCGCAGGGGGCGGACGGCCGTGTCGAGGTCGTCCTCGCCGGCTCCGCCAACCGCAACCGGCTTGCCTTCGAGAAGAGATTCGAGAAACTACAGACCGGCGTGAAGGCGGCGGGGCAATGACCGCCCGGCCGCGAACCGCCGCAGGAGCCCCCTCGAAATGAGCAACGTCATCCTGTTCAACCTCACCACGGTCCTGTTCGGCGTGGCGTCCGCCCTCTACCTCGGCGCTCTCTACGCGAAGAACGAAAAGATCGCAGGCGCAGGCACCTGGGTCTGCGTCCTCGCGGCCGTCGTTTCCACCGCGGCGCTCGGGGTGCGCTGGTACGAGTCGTACCAGATGGGGATCGGCCGCATCCCCGTGACGAACCTCTACGAGTCGCTCGTCTTCTTCGCCTGGTCGGTGAACCTGTTCTATCTGGTCGTGGAGTGGAAGTACCGCAACCGCACCTTCGGCGCCTTCGTGATGCCGATCGCCTTCTTCACGATGGTCTTCGCCGTCTATAACGACAGCAGCATCCAGCCGCTGGTGCCCGCCCTGCAGTCGTACTGGCTCCACGCCCACGTCATCACCTGCTTCGTCGGCTACGCGGCGTTCGCCGTCTCCGCCGGCGTGGCCCTCATGTACCTGCTGAAGGCCCGGCAGGAAGAGGCGAAGATCTCCGAAGGGGTCGTGGGCCTTCTGCCGGCGTGCAAGATGCTCGACGACCTGATCTACCGGGCGATCATCTGGGGGTTCCCGTTCCTGACCGCCGGGATCATCACCGGCGCGGCGTGGGCGAATTACGCCTGGGGAACCTACTGGTCGTGGGACCCGAAGGAGACCTGGTCCCTGATCGTTTGGCTCGTCTACGCGGCGTTCCTCCACGCGCGGGTAACCCGGGGGTGGCACGGCAAGCGCGCCGCCATCCTCTCCCTCGTGGGGTTCCTGGCGACGATCATGTGTTACCTCGGCGTCAACCTCGTTCTCTCCGGCCTGCACTCCTACGGCGGGGGCTGATGCCGGCCTTGGAGGGGCGATGAAGGGACGTTCGATCGCCTTTCTGGTCACGGCCGTGGGGGCCGTCTCGGTTCTTTTGTTCGGCATCTTCCGGAAGGAGATCGCGGAGGTGCTGATCAACGGCGCGCTGCTTTGACTGGCGTGCATCGGGGTCGGGTGACTCCTTGAGAATTCTTACGCGGCGGATCTTCCAGGGGTTGGGGACCGTCCTTCCCAACGCCTGGCTTCCCGGGTTCCTGTCGGCGTCGCTCTACCAGGGGCCCATGAAGAGCGTCTGCACCCCGTTGCTGAACTGCTACGCCTGCCCCTCCGCCCTCCTCTCCTGTCCCATCGGTACGCTGCAGCATTTCGCGGCGGGCGGGAACGTCTCCTGGTACGCGGTCGGGACCCTTTCGGTCGTCGGCGCGTCCGTGGGGCGGATGACGTGCGGGACCCTGTGCCCCTTCGGCGCCCTCCAGGACCTCCTGTACAAGTTCCGGGGGTGGAAGGCGTCCCTGCCGCACTGGACGCGGTATCTCCGCTATGCCGTCCTGGCCGGGCTCGTGTTCGTCATCCCCTGGCTCACCCGCGAGAACTGGTTCTCGAAGCTGTGCCCCGTGGGGACGCTGATGGGCGGCCTGCCGTGGGTCACGATGAACGCGGGCATCCGCTCGATGGTCCGGTCGCTGTTCTGGGTCAAGATCGCGATCCTGCTCTTCTTCGTCACGACGTCGACGATGGTCAAGCGCCCCTTCTGCCGGGCGATCTGCCCCCTCGGGGCGATCTTCTCCCTGTTCAACAAGTCGAGCTTTCTGCAGCTCGCCTGGGATCCCGACACCTGCACGCGGTGCGGGAAGTGTCAGATGATCTGCCCGGTCGACATCCGTCCCGACCGGAACCCGACCGACCCGGACTGCCTGCGGTGCCTCGACTGCACCCGGTGCCCGAGCCTCAAGCTCACCACGGTATTTCACCGGCAGCCGTTCGGTGGGACGGCCGTACCGGCGACCTCCGCCCGCGTCCTGTGATATCTTTGGGATCGTCCGAGGGCGACCGGGATCCCGGAATCGCCCGGCGGGGATGAACGTGTCCGCGACGTTTACGGAGGGGAAGATGCGGTTCGGAGGTACGAAGTAGATGGCGGAACCGGTGTCCGTTACCGGCGTCGCGTCGCGCCGCTGGTGGGACCTCAGCCCCAAGGAACGAAACATCGTTGCCGTCACCCTCCTCTTCCTCGTCACCCTCCCGATGCTCACGAAGATCTTCACGAGCGACTTCGGGACGCACATCGCCATCGGGCGGGAGATCGTGCAAACCCGGACCATCGCGGAGAAGGAGTTCCTGAATTACCCGTCCCTCGGGCGGTTCAATCCGAATGGCGAATGGGGTTTCCAGGCGGTCCTGTACCTGGTGTTTTCCGTCGGGGGCGTCTACGGAGTCTCGTTCCTCGTTTGGGCGGTTGTGTTCGCGACCTTCCTCCTGCTGCACCGGGGAGCCGTCCTGCGGGGAGCGCACCCCCTTCTCGCGGTCCTCGCCATCTTCGCTTTTTCCGGGTTCCTCCGGATCCGCATCCAGCCGCGGCCGGAGATCTTCACGTACTTCTTCATCGCGTTGACGATCTTCCTGTTCAGCGAATATTTCTTCGGCAGGAGGAAGAAACTCATCTACCTGTTTCCGCCCGCCGTGCTCTTCTGGGCGAACTCGCACCCCACCTACCTGATGGCGTTCCTCCTCTGCGGAGCGTTCGTCGCAGATCGGCTGGTTCACGCCATCTGGCGAAAAGAGTTCCGGTGGGCCACCTTGAAGGCGTGGATTTTTCCACCCGTCCTTGTGGGTTTGGCCGGGTTGATCCTGTGCGGCCTGAATCCCCACGGGTACAACGCGATCCTTGCTCCGCTCCACCTGATTGCCAGGGGAACCGGAGGGGGAGGCGGCAGCAGTTCCATCCTGATGTCGATCTCCGAACTGACTCCGGTGAAGGGCACCGGTTTCTTCGTTTACTATAAAGCGGCCGCGGTGTTTGCCGTCGTCTCCCTGCTCCTCGGGTTGGCCGGGCGAAGGGTATACCTGCTGGACTTGTTCCTGTTTGCCATCGCTTTCAAGGGGGCCTGGGATTCCGCGCGCGCCGTGTCGATGATGGGTCTGTTCCTCTCGCAGGGGACGTCGCTCCACCTCACCGGCTTCTTTTCCCGGCTGCCGGAGTGGTTTCCCGGCGTAACTGCGGGAAAGGAAAAGCTCCCCAGCAAAGAGAAGCAGCGAAGGAAGGAGAAGGCTTTACTTCGTGAAACGCCCGCGCCCGAGCGGCGGCGCCGGCCCCTCGGCCCGGTCGTCATCGCTTCCCTGGCCGTGTTCGCCCTGATCTCTTTCGGCGGCATCACGCTCGTCTTCTCCTTCTCGCAACTGGAGTACGGGCTCGGGATGACCGAGCACAAATTTTCCTTCCCTTCGGCGGAGTTCTTGAGGAAGAACCCGGTCCCCGGCAAGATGTTCAATTTCTTCGACATCGGCGGATTCCTCGACTGGAAGCTATACCCCCAGGCCTTGACCTTTATCGACGGCCGCACCTACAACCAGGAAGTCTTCATGGAACACCAGGTGGTAACGGGCGCCATGGCGGGGTGGGAGAAGGTTCTGGAGAAATACGGTATCAACTATATCGTTCTGAAATCGATGGACTCCTCCGGAATGATTCTGCCGATCGTGCCGGTCCTCGCAAACGACCCCAACTGGGCGCTGGTCTTCTCGGATGGCCTGTTCATCGTCTTCGTCCGCAACGCGCCGGAACTGCGGGGGTACATCAAGGCGCACGAGATCCCGAAGGGGATCCTTCCGCAGCACATCATCCGGGAGGCGTATCACTACATGTTTCTCGGGGTCTCCCCCGTGGTCGCCTACCAGACGATGAGCAACATGTTCCTGCTGCTTGGGCAGCGGGACAAGGCGACCTGGGCCCTCCGCCAGGCTCTGGAAACAGTGGACGATCCCTACCTGCGCGCCCGCCTCATGCAGCTTCAGGGAGGCGTGGGTACCCGGTGAACGGCGTTCTGCAGGACGCCTCACAGTCGCGATCGAACGCTCCCCTGTTCTCCGTCATCGTCCTGAACTGGAATGGGAGGCACCTTCTGGAGGAGTGCCTCTCCTCCATCGGCTCGCAGACGTTCCGGGATTTCGAAACGATCGTGGTCGATAACGGCTCGACGGACGGTTCCGTCGACTGGGTGAAGGAACGTTGGGCGGAATCGGTCTCCACCGTCGCGCTTCCCTCGAATCTCGGATTCGCCGGGGGGAACAACGCCGGGATCCGGCTCGCGCGGGGACGGTACGTGATCCTCCTCAACAACGATACGGCCGTCGAGCCGGGGTGGCTCGCCGCTCTTGCCGAGGCCGTCCGGAGACACCCCCACGCCGGGATGTTCACCCCGAAGATCCTGAACTACTACCGGAGGGACGAGATCGACAATACCGGTCACCTGATCTACCCCGACGGGATGGCGCGTGGCCGTCACCGGCTCGAAAAGGACGACGGGAGGTTCGACGAGGAAGGGGAGGTGCTGTCTCCCAGCGGTTGTGCGGGATGTTATAGCAGGCGGATGCTGGACGAGATCGGCCTGCTCGATGACGCGTTCTTCGCCTACGGGGAGGATGTGGATCTCGGTTTGCGGGGGCGCTGGGCCGGATATAAGTGTTTCTATGTGCCGGCCGCAGTCGTCTACCACAAATACTCTGCGACTACCGGCACCTACTCGCCGCAAAAGGCGTTCCTTGCGGAGAGAAACCGACTGTGGCTGCTGTTCAAGAACTTCCCGGCGGTGGATATCCTGTTTTCCCCTTTTTACACCTTCCTGCGATATTCCCTGCATCTTAAAGGCGTATTGATCGGGAAAGGTGCCTCCGGAAGGTTCGCTCGGGAATATTCGGCAGGGGCACTCTTGTGGGTTATCCTGAAAGCCGAGATGGCCGCCCTGCGGGGGTTGCCGGGGATATTGCGGAAACGGCGTGAATGCAAGGGGTACCACCGTATCGGGGCACGGGAGTTCCGGCGGGGGATTCGCCGATTCGCATTGACGGCCGGGGAAGTGGCCCTCAAAGACTGATCCTGTTCGTTCCGAGTCGGGGGAGACGGACGCATTGCGGAAGATCTTCACGATCAGGAACATCGATGCCCAACGGGAGCATATGTGGAGTGCCCGACGCATCGAGGAGGAAGTCGCCGCGTGTCCCCGCCGGAGAATCTCCCGGTATTTCATGGAATATCTCCCGAAAAACGAGCCGATCCTCGAAGCCGGTTGCGGACTCGGAGCCTGGGTCATCTATTTGGGAGACCGGGGATACGACATCGCGGGGATCGACAACGACGCGCAGGTCATCGGGCGCCTGAAGGAATGGCGCCCCTCCCTGAACGTGTCCGCAGGCGACATCCGTGGATTGCCCTACGAGACGGGATCTCTCGGTGCGGTGATCTCTCTGGGGGTGATGGAGCACTTCGAAGAGGGGTGGGACGAGGCGATGCGTGAAACGTGCCGGGTGTTGCGCCCGGGGGGGCTCTTTTTCTTCACCGTTCCGCTGAACAATATTTTCCGGAAACTTGTGGGGCATCCATTGAGGACGCTCTACCTGCGATGGAGAGGGACCCGTGGGGACAGCATCCATTTTGCGGAGTACCGGTATACGCCCGGGGAAGTGGAGCGGATGCTCGCACGTCATGGCTTTACGCCGTTCCTGACGACATGGGACGATTTTTCGGAGAAGGGGATGTCCTTGGGGATTTGGGCGGATTTCCCACCCTTGCAGGCACGGCAGCTTTACGAAATGAACGCCGGCGGGCAGATCGTCGCGTTCCTGTTGAACACGTTGTCTCCATGGATTGCCGCCGCGGGTGTTCTCTGCGTGGCGAGGAAGCCGGACAGGTGAATCGGTGGAATCGCGGAGCCCTCTTACCTGGATCATCCTTCTGACATGGAACCGGTGGGAAGATACCGAGGCGTGCCTCCAATCCCTCCTTCCCGTTGTCAACGAACATTGTTGCGTCCTTGTGGTGGATAACGGGTCGACGGATGGAACTCCGGAGAACATCCGCCGACGGTTCCCCCAATTCGGAGTCCATGAGAACGGCGACAACCTCGGATTTCCCGCCGGGAACAATGTCGGTATCCATTGTGCTCTCGCCGCGGGGGCCGATTATGTCATCCTGCTGAATAACGATACTTTTGTGGACACGAGGTTTGCCGAGGAACTCGTTGCGGCCGCCGAGAGGAACCCATCGGCGGGGATGATCAATTCGCTGATTTTCTTCCACGATCGGCCTGGTCTCGTCTGGTTTGCCGGGGGGGAGATCTCGACGTGGACGGGCCGGAGCCGCCATGCGGGGTACCTTCAGGCGGACCGAGGGCAATTCACAGGGGATGCGCCGATCGAACGGCCATGTGCTTGTTCGCTTCTCGTGACCCGACGGTTTCTGGAAACCGTGGGACTGATGAGGGAAGATCTTTTTCTTTACGGCGAGGAGATCGACTGGATGTTGCGTGCCCGGCGTCTCGGGTTTCAATGTGTCTTGGCCACCCGCTCGAAGGTGTGGCACAGGGTTTCCTCATCGACGAAAGCATCCCCACAGCCGGTTTTCCTTTATTACTCGACGAGGAACATGCTTACAGTGCTGCGGGACGAGGCTCCCAAGGGACGGGTCTTGGGCAGGGTGCGGGATTTCATCGTACTGATGGTCTTCCTGGGGGCCGTGTTCCGGTTGGACGTTGCATGGGCGGGAGGGGTCCGCAATGTCCTTCGGGGGTACCGGGATTACCGGAAGGGGATCACAGGCCCGCGATGAAGATCCTTTTCGTTTCTCCGTTCCTGCCGTATCCGGGCGTTCCCCACGCAGGGGGAAAGTTGTTGGACTACCTGCTTTCCCTGGTGGTCCGCCGTCATTCCGTCCACCTTGTTTCCCGGTACTACCCAGGGGAAGAGCGACATTTCACGGATCTTCGCGGCAAGCTGTCAGGCCTGGACGTCGTCCCGGCAGATGGTCCGGTAGAATCGTCGAATCTTGGGTCGATCCTGAGCACGGTCCGCTCATACGTTCGGCTCGCGCGTCAGGCGGATATAGCTGCTCACCGTGAACGTTTCGACCTCTGCCAGGTGGAAAACACGCAAACGGGGTATTTCTGGGATCCGCCGCCTGACCTTCCTGCGGCGCTGACCTGCACCGACATCATCGCCAAGCCGGCTTACCGAAGATACGAGGTATCACAGGGGCTGAAACGAGTGGCAACTTTCGCCGCGTGGAAGATGAAATACGCGGTTGAGAGGAGGGCAGTGTCCCGCTATGGTACGGTATTCACATTGTCCGATGAGGATCGCGAGTGGGCGAATCGTTTGTACCCCGAAGTCAGGATACGGGTTCTTTATTATCCCGGCGGCATCGACCATGCCGGTCTTCCGCGTCAGGAGATTCCCGGCCGGGTCCTGTTCGTAGGAGCCTTGCAGCGCCCCCTGAACATCCAATACCTGCGTTTTCTCGCGGAAAAAGTCTGGCCCGATGTTCGGCGGGAGATCCCCGATGCGGAACTACTTGTGGTGGGAGGGGGACTGCCTGAAAAAGAACAAGAACTGCTGTCCGGTATTCCCGGGGTCCGCTTGACCGGGTTTGTCGAGAATCTCGAATTGGAATATAAAAGCGCCTCCGTCTTCGCGGCGCCGATTCTCTCCGGGGGAGGGGTCATCGTCAAGATTCTCGATGCAATGGCGGCCGGAGTGCCGGTGGTGACGACGTCTTTCGGGAATGAGGTTATCCGTGCCGAAGCCGGAAAGGATATTCTTGTGGCCGACTCCCCGGAGGACTTTTCACGCGCATTGGTGATGCTCCTCAAGGATCCGGAGATGCGAAATGTCGTCGCTGAGCGGGGACATCGGCATCTGGCGGCAAACTTTTCGGAGGAAAGATTGATCCGGACGCTGGATGCCGCATACCAGGAACTCATAAGACCGGCAGGATGATCCTGTGTCCGACGTCTTCCTCTCTGTCTGCACCGCTACATTCCGGAGGAAGTCTTCGGCGAGACGGTGGACGTCGCATACCGAGAGGTTCCCATCAAGGGATAGAGGATCCTCTCTGATTCCATAAATAATTCAACCTCTTTTCCTGCTTATAAATACCTCACGGAATTCTCCCTCGATTCCGAGCCGCGGATTCATTTCATCTATTGCGGTCGTAGTCATCCCGGAGTTTTCGAAAATGAAGTTGTAGAGTTCCCGCCCCCACTCCGTAACGACGAGGGATCCATCCAAATCGATGGGATTGCCATGATATTCGGGTTCCAGAAAGTGACAGATTTCGCCATTAGTTTTTTTGGCTCGCCGTTCTGTGGCTTTCCACGAGTACCATGGAACGGTAAAAACGTGCGCGCCCCCCGGTTTTATGGTCCGGGCAATTTCTTCAAGGGCTTTCGCGGGATCGAACAGATGTTCCAGCACGTCCTGGGTGATGACCAAATCAAAGGTGTTGTCTGGAAATGTCTGATTTTCCAGGTCCTCGCACCGGAATCCCTTGGTTATCGTTCCTGGAAGAGCGTCAGTGTAATAGTGTGTAGGCAGATACCCACGGCAGTCCTTCGCCAATTTCTCGGAAGAAGCACCACCTGGAGAAGATTCATGGATTCGGTATCCACGCCATTGAGGGAAATGGGTGTTCAAGACATGAATGATTGCGCGTTGCCGGGGTATGCTCAAACAACGAAAGCACCGGAGGTCATCGCGTAACCAGTCGCCAAACTTAATAAATATCGTCCCTTTTTCGCATATCGGACAGGTGCCGAGGTGAAGACCACGTCGCAAGACGCCCGCCAAACTTGGGTTCTTGAGGCCCAAGATAAACGCCGAAATATTTTTAAGTGGATACTTCAATAATCGTTATCCTGCAGAAACTTTTCAAGAGCTGTTCTGGTTGCTTCCAGGAACTTTTTACCGTTCTTCAAGTCCGGCTCCAGATGACACCCTTCTGCCCACTCGTTCCAGGCATTGACGAACACGATCTGCTCCTCTTTCGGGTAATCCAAGACTCTTTCAAGGGCATTTCCCAGCCATTTCTTGTAAACGCCGGCATCGCTGTTCTGAATAACAGTGGCCCCCACCTTTTTCCTGGCGGTGTTGTCCCACCCCGGAACGACGCAAGGAAAAGACTTCTGTTTGCTCTTCGGTTTCCGCATAACGTTTAGGGCTAGCAATTCATAGTCATAAACGAATACCACCGGACGCAAGCGTAGGATATTTTCGGCTTTCAAATTCAAGATGATTTGGTTGAATATTCTTGGCAGGATGTAACGTGCGAAATTCCACCACTTGAGAACCGGAAAGTCTCTAGGGTTCGGCTGAAAATCTACAATAGCGTCGAATCCAAGTGCGATGGATTCTGCGTCGGATAATGTGGTCTTAAAGTTTTTTACAGAGCAAATGTAGATCCCCGGGTATCCCTTTTCAGAAATAAATTTGCGCCATATTTTAATGATTTCACGGATTTTTGGGATGTCATCGGGTCGATACACCAGGAATAGCGGTTTGCCATTGATCCGTATGTATCGATTGTTGGCGAAGGCTTTCTCAAGCCATTCCATATGCCCGACTGGGTCGTAATTTTCATACCTCTGTTCCATGAGGATCTCTCGTTCCGTTCCCTCCCAAGTTCTTGTCCAGTTTTCATTAGCCCAACAAAGGGAAAAAGGAAAATCAGGCCGGCCGGATTGAAGCACTTCGTTAAAAGGCCTCTCGAGAAGCAATTTTCCGTTGAACCAATAGTGGTAATAACAAAAGCCACTGACGCCATGTCGGGATGCCAATTCCGCTTGGGCGATCCGTGTTTCATCCATTCGAAGGTCGTAAAATCCAAGGTCGGCAGGGATGTGGGGTTGATAATGTCCAGGAAACAAAGGTTTTCCTCGGGCGACGTTGGTCCATTCCGTAAATCCTTTTCCCCACCAGGAATCATTTTCGGGAATGGGATGGAATTGGGGCAAATAAAAACTTATGATCTTCATAATTGTCTCGTAATATTTTGCATAAAATTCAATAGTTTATTGTGTGTTAAATACATAAATTGCCTTTAATGTGAATTCGTTTGTTTATAAATTAGTTTGCTCGCTATATGTAACCAATAGAAATATTTAAAATAAATATAATGGCACAGTCCGAATATCTCTTTAATTAAATATTGTCTCTCCTTTGTGAAAACAGTATCCGAACTGGTAAAACTAATTCCATCTGTGGAATAAATTGCTATTACTTTGTCTAAATATATAGGGGCAATGATAATTGAGTTAAAAGCTCGCATATTAAAAACCCAATCGGCCAGTAATTTATATTTTAATTCAAACTTGCCTATTATACGGAAGACATCCCTGTGATAAAATATCGCTTGTTGGCAAATATTATGGTAATAAAGCTTCACTTTTGTGAATTTTCCATCGTAGATAGTTTCTGTATCGCCCCAAATCACATTACCGTAAATCATTTTTGATTTGTAATTTTTGGAAAAAATATCTGAAAGCACATTTTGGTCGACAAATTTATCATCTGCACCCAAAAAATATATCCAATCACCATGAGCCAGATCTATTCCTTTATTAAAAGCGTCATAAACTCCACGGTCTGGTTCACTAACCAGGCAGTTAATCTGTTTTTTGTAACTATATAAAATATCTAATGTTCCGTCGGTAGACCCTCCATCCAGAATTATGTACTCAATGTTTTGATAATTTTGCTTTAAAACACTGATGATAGTATCTTCAATAGTATTCTTATTGTTTAAGACAGCCGTAACTATTGTTATCAAAGGATATTCGTGAGATTGCATATTATTTTAATGTATATGGCGACATTAAATGTTTAATTATTAACATTTTATGGTTTTTTCAATATGAATAAATAATTGTCACCCAGGTTTTTGGCATCAATAATGCGTGTAAACAATTGATTAATTTTTAAAATATTTAAAATATTTATTATTTTTAAAAAAATATAATTAAAAAACTTCTTTTTTGAATTTGGTGACCAAAATACAGAGGGTTCCCCCTTTTTCGGGTAAGTTATTAAATGACACCATTGTAAGTGAAGCCAGTATGAGTTTGTTATTGTTCTTGTATCTATCAATTCAAGCTCTGCTCGGGTGGCTGCA
>Ga0315278_10003036_pt1 | contig 14987 bp, 10 predicted proteins | sample YL17G06_0_MG_FD_203880 | JGI IMG/M metagenome (GOLD analysis project Ga0315278, IMG submission 203880) | Sediment microbial communities from Yellowstone Lake, YNP, Wyoming, USA - YL17G06_0 | ecosystem: Environmental > Aquatic > Freshwater > Lake > Sediment | place: USA: Wyoming | collected... | reverse complement strand
GTTCGCGGCGGTCACCGAGATCCTGCCGGCCGGCGTGACGCTTTCCGGGGGCACGTTTATCCCGTACCATCGCCTGCGCTTCGTGCGTCAGGGTCAGACCCACCTGTGGCGCGCCCGCGAGAGGAGAGACAGCGATGAAGACTGAGCTGCTGGTCGGTGCGACCGTGGGCGCAACGCGGGAGGTGGTGACGCTCGACCGCGACGTGCTCACCACCCACGGCGTCATCCTCGGCATGACCGGGTCGGGGAAGACCGGTCTAGCGGTTGTGATACTCGAGGAGCTGGCGCGCAAGCGCGTGCCACTGATCATCTGCGACCTCAAGGGCGACATGACCAACCTGCTGCTCAACTTCCCGGCGTTGTCGGCGGATGACTTTTCGCAGTACGTGCCGGCGACCCAGCTCGCAGGAGACCGTGCCACGACGGCGCAGGCGATCGCGAGCACGTGGCGAGATGGGCTGGCGCCGTGGTCGCTCGGCGAGGCGCAGATCCGCGAGGTGCGCGACGGCGTTGCCTGGCGGCTGCTCACCCCGGGCTCCGGCCTCGCCCCGGTCAACCTACTGCCGGCGCTCGACGCACCCGTGGGGTACGACCCCGACCTCGACCCGGACGGCGCCCGTGTGCGCCTCGACGGCACCACCGCCGGGCTGCTCGCGCTCGTCGGCCGCGGCGGCGACCCGCTCACCGACCGCGACCACGTGCTGCTGGCGACGCTGCTCGACAACGCCTGGCGGCGCGGCGAGGCGCTAAACCTGGCGCAAATCGTCGCCCAGATCGCGGATCTGCCGATGACGCAGTTCGGCGTGCTCGACGCGGAGACGTTCTACCCGCGCAAGGAGCGCCAGGAGCTGTTTCTGGCGTTCAACACGGTGCTCGCGAGCCCGTCGTTCTCCGCCTGGACGCGCGGCACGCCGCTCGCTGTCGAGGAGCTGATCGGCTCGAGCGAAGAGCCGCGGGCGACGATCCTCTACCTCGCTCACCTCGCCGACCGCGAGCGCCTCTCGTTCCTCACGTTACTCGCCTCGGCGCTGCTGTCGTGGACGCGGTCGCAACCCGGCTCGGACGCTCTCAGGGTGTTGCTCTACATCGACGAGGTGCAGGGGATCCTACCGCCGACCGCGATGCCGCCGACCAAGCCGCCGCTGCTGACGCTGCTCAAGCAGGGGCGGGCGTTCGGTACAGGCATCCTGCTGGCGACCCAGAACCCCGTCGACCTCGACTACAAGGCGCTCGGCAACATCGGCCTCAAGCTCATCGGTCGTCTCGACACCGAGAACGACCGGCGGCGGGCGCTCGAGGGGCTCGACGTCGCCGACGCGCAGGCCGATGAGATCGTCGCCGGGCTGCAGCAGCGCCAGTTCCTGCTCGCCGGCGCCCGCGTCGGCGCGCCGCGGGTGATCGCCTCGCGCTGGGCGATGTCGTACCTCCGCGGTCCGCTCGCCCTCGCCGAGCTCAAGCCCCTGGTCAACGTGGCCGGGGCTCCCACCTCGGCGCGGCCGGCGCCCCCGCCGGCGGCTGGTGCGGCGGTGCTGCCCGGCGTCGAGCAGCTCTACGGTGCCGGAAGCTCCCTGGTTCCGCACGTCGTCATCGAGGCCGAGGTGGTGTACCGCAAGACGTCGCCGGCGATTGAGCGCCGCGTCGGCGGCACATGGTGCGCGCCATTTGCCGGAGACCGCGTCGTCTGGGAGAGCATGCGCTCGGTCGACGGCGCGACGCTCGGCGTCCAGGCGCCGTTCGGCGCAAAGCTGGCGCCGCTCCCCGGCCGTGTCTCCGCGGGCCTGGCCGTCGCTGCGAGCCAGTTTGCCGCCGAGATGGACAGCCGCTCCCTCGAGGTGGCCTGGCACCGCACGCTCCGCCTGGTCCAGGAGGAGGGCGAGCCGCTGTCGCTGTTCGCGGAGCGCTGCCGGCAGGCGGCGCCGGCCGGCGCCGGCAAGGAGGCCGACCTCCGTCGCCGCTACGAGGACAAGATCCGCAAGCTCGACGAGCGCCTCGCCAAGGAGCAGCTCGAGCTCACGGACGACGAGCGCGAGGCGTCGGCGCGCTCGCGCGAGAAGACCATCGCGGTCGCCTCGGGGATCGGCGCGGCCGTGCTCGGCGCCCTGTTCGGCCGGCGCGGCGGCCTCGGCTCGCTGGCGCGCAGCGGCGCCTCGACCGCGCGTGCATACAGCACCAAGGACCGCATGGCGGACCGTGCCGAGGCCAGCGTCGAGCAGTCGCGCCAGACGATCGCCGAGATCGAGGAAGAAAAGATACGCCTGGCCACCGAGTTCGACGAGCAGCTCGCCACCCTCCGGCAGGGGACCGAGGGTATGCCGGCGATCGAGACGCTGCGCCTGACGCCGGCCCGCAAGGACATCGCGGTGCGCCGAGTCGCCCTTGGCTGGCTGCCGCAGGGTGCGGCCGGATGAGCGTGCGCGAGCCCGCCCTCGCAGCGATCGAGAACGCGCTCGGCCACCGCTTCGGCAAGCGTGAGCTGCTCGAGCAAGCGCTGCGCCACCGCTCTGCCGCGCACGAGAGCGGCGAGGCCTCGTTCGAGCGCCTCGAGTTCCTCGGCGACGCGGCGCTCTCTCATGCGGTGGCGGCGTTGCTGTTCGAGCGCTGGCCCCAGGCCAACGAAGGCGAGCTGACGCGGGCGCGGGCGGCGCTGGTGCGTGAGCGCAGCTTGGCGGTGCTCGCCGATCGCCACGGCATCCCGGACGCCCTCGATGTCGGCGCCGGTCTCAAGCATCAGCACGCGGGTAGCTCGTTGCTCGCGGACGCCCTCGAAGCGGTGCTCGGCGCGGTGCTGCTCGACGGCGGCTGGCGTGCCCTCCGCACCGTCGTGCGGCGCCTGTGGCTACCGCTGCTCGACGAGCTTGAGCCGGGACAACTACCGCTCGAGGAGCCCAAGTCGATGCTGCAGGAGATGGCGCAGCACCAGGGCCTGCCGCTTCCCGTCTACCGCGAGATCGAGCTGCTCGGGCCGGCGCACGCCCGCATCTACGTGGTCGAGGTCGAGTTCAACGGCCGCATCGTCGGCCGCGGCGAGGGCTCCTCCAAGCGCGCCGCCCAGCAGGACGCGGCCAAGAAGGCGCTCGCAGTTCTGGCGATCCAGCGCGACGAGCAGCCGTAGGGCAGCTTGGCGAGGTGCGTGTGGGGAGACACATGAAAACATCGTTAGGGGAACGCGTAGCTTGGCGTGCCTCTTTTGTTGGTCATTCTGCAGGCTTGGTGCCGTAATTCTGCGGTCACACAAGCAAACCCGTTGCCAGGTCTCGCACTCTGCGCTCGCTGCCTGAACGTGCCGGGTGCGGGTTCGCCTACCCGCAGGTCGCGCACGATCGCCGCAGAGTGCGAGACCTGGCACGCGCGCGCCGCTCGAGGGATCGGCGCGGAGTGATTTGGTGCGTGCGGCGCTGCGCTCAGGCGCGCGAGCGACTGAGCTGCAGGATCCCGTCGCGCTCTCAGCGGGCGGCGACGGCCGGGGCGGGGACGATCGCGGGGATGCGCAGGCGGGCGAGCTCCTGCACCAGTCGCAGCTCGAGCGGGCGCGTGGCGTACAGGCGCGACGGCTGTCCCTTCCAGGTCGACTGGAAGTGGCGGACGAGCTGCTCGCACCACGTCGCGAACGGCGTTGGCTCGAACAGCAGGTCGCGCTGCGCCGCGGCGATGTCGAGGACGATGTCGTGGTCGTGGGTGTACGGCGAGAACGACGTGCCCAGCGCCATCCGATGTAGCCACTCGCCGGGCACCGACGCGAGCGTGGGGCTCTTCCCCGTCCCCGCAGCCGCCGTCTCGACGAACTGCTTGAGCGATACGACCTCGCGCTGCGCGAGGTTGTAGGCACGGCCGAACGTGTTGGTGTTCATGAGGTTGGCGGCGATCGTCTCGGCCACGTCGGAGACCCAGAGGAACCCCCACGAGTTGAGACCGCCGTCGGGGAGGATCACCGGTCCGCCGTCGGCGAGGCGCTCGAGGTAGGCCTGCGAGCGCTCGGTGTAGTCCTCTGGTCCCACCACCATCGGCAGGCGCAGCGAGGTGAAGGGAAACTGGTCCGTCTCCCAGGCGTGCTGGAGCGTCAGCTCGCAGCGACGCTTGTGGTAGGCGTACAGCCACGACGAGCTGGTGGCCTCGGTACGCGGCGCCAGACGGCCGCCGAAATCCTCCTCGCGAAACGGGCAGAACAGCCGGTCGCGGATCAGGTAGACCGAGGCGGTGGACACGTGGATGAAGTGGCCGATGCGCCCGCCCAGGTGCTTGATGGCGACCTGAGTGTCCTCCTCGCGGAACGCGATGACGTCGAGCACAGCATCGAAGTCGCGGCGGGAGAGGGCGCGCTTGAGCGTCTCGGGATCGGAGCGATCACCGATTACCCGCGAGACCCGCGTCCCGAACGGGTCGGGCGACTGACCGCGGTTGAGCAGCGTGATCTTGTGGCCGTCGGCGAGCAGGCGCTGCACGACGGCGAGGCCGATGAAGCGACTGCCGCCGATGACGAGCACCTGCATGCGTGGATTGTAGCGTTAGTGCTCCCGCGTGGAAATCCGCTCTCGCTCCGACAACGCCGAACCGCCGCGCCCGTGAGGCGCGCCACCGTTCAGTCGATGCGGGCGTCAGCAGCCCGCGCCGCCGCCTTGCGCGCGGCCACTACCGCGGTGGCCAGGCGCGGGTCGGAGGTCTCGGCGGGCGGGGTCCCGGGATAGACGCTCTGGCCGCCGTCCTCAGTGGCGAGCGCTACCAGGCCGGCGAGCTGCGCCCCGGGGTGGTCGGCCGGTGCACCGGCGAGCGCTGCGAGGAGGATTTCGGGCAACCCCGCGGCCGCGCCGGCGGCTTGACCGACCAGCGGCAGCACCTGGCGCAGCGCCGCCCGCTGCATCGCGGCGTTGGCCAGCGGCGTGGCGGCGAGCGCCGTGGCGATCAGCTCGAGCAGCACCACTTGCAGGGCGACGGCGGTCGCAGCGGTCTCGACGTCGATGCCGGCGTGGGCGCCGAGGATGCGCGCCGCGGCGGTGCGCGAGCGGCAGAGACGGTGCAGCGTCTCGCCGCTGTCGTTCTCGTCGGCGCGCCGCCACCGGGAGTTGTTGAGCAGCAGACTGAGCAGCATCGGCGCATCGCCGGCCGCCAGCTCCAGCGCCTCGGTCATCGACGAGGCGCGAGTCAGGCCGGGGGCGTCGAGCCCATTGACCAGCGACAGCAGGTCCCAGGCGAGCGTGGCGGAGTCCTCCAGCAGGACTGGCCGGCCCGACGTAAGCTTGCGCTCGATTCGACTTGCGTCGGCGTCGGACAGCGGCAGCAATGGCGGACCCTGGGTCACCCAGCGGTGCAGCAGGTCGCCGACGGCGAGCAGGGTGCGATGGGCGACGGCGAAATCGGGGCCGTCGACAGCGTCCTCGTCGAGCGTCTCGACGACCTGCCAGAAGAGCTGCTCGACGGTGTCGGGATCGAGCGTCGTCGTGCGGGCGCCGACGAGCGGATCGCCGGGAGGTCGGGTGTCGACGGTGTAGGCGGCCTGCATTATCAGCTTGGAGCACTGGAGCTGGAGATCGACGTGCAGGTGCTCGGTAACCGGCCACGCCGGGTCGAAGCGGAAGGTGACGCGGTCCTCGCGCATCACTCGGCTGGCCAGCGCAGTCGCGAGAGCGCGCCCGGCCTCGACCAGGGTTGCGTGCGGCACACCCGCCTCGCGTTCGGCCACCTCGGTGAACGGCTCGCCGCGTGTCTGCGAGATCGCCAGAGAGCGCATCAGCGAGCCGCGTGACGCGAGCCCCTTGCGCAGCAGCCACGATCCGAGACGCTCGGCGGCGCGAGACGAGGAAGCGAAGGCGACCTTGCCCTTGACGATGTCGAATGCCCGAGTGACGGTTCCGGACGAAAGAAGCAGCCTTCCTGTCGCCTTGGTGAGATGCAGCCACTCGAGCAGGTCGCCGAGGTGCAGCCGATCGAGGACGCCGGAAAGCGCGAGCATCGCCGGGAGTATGACAAAAAAGAGCGGGGACCGGGGACGGGGGACAGGGAACCGGGAGCAGGAAGGACCGAAAACGCCGCGACGCGCGCCACGAGGAGGCAGGAGCCGAAATGCAGGAACGACGGTGACGCGCCTGAGCGCACTGCAGATCCTGCGAACGGGCCGCGCCGCTCCCCGAGCGGCGCGCGCGTGCCAGGTCCGACACTTTGCAGCGGATGATCGCGACCTGCAGGTGCGACGAAGCCCGACGACGCCGCAGTCGGCCTGCGAGCCGCAAAGTGTCCGACCTGGCAACGACGACCTCCAAACCGCCATCCGCCCCCAAACACCGCAGCCTCGCACCCCGCCTATACTCCAACCCGAGAGGAACGCCATGCACAGCCGCACCTATCAGCAGTGGCAGGAGCAGATGTACCGGCCGGCGACGCCGAAGGAGCGCGGCGGCCTCACCACGTCCTCGGGGTTCGCGGTCGAGCCGACGTACGGCCCGTGGAGCCTGGGAGAGCGCTTCGACGAGCGGCTCGGCATGCCCGGGGAGTACCCGTTCACGCGGGGGATCTACCCCTCGATGTATCGCGCCCGCCTGTGGACGATGCGGCAGTACGCAGGGTTCTCCACGGCCGAGGAGTCGAACCGGCGCTACCGCTACCTTCTGGAGCAGGGTCAGACCGGGCTCTCGGTGGCGTTCGATCTGCCCACCCAGATCGGCTACGACTCGGACGATCCGCTGGCGGCCGGCGAGGTCGGCAAGGTTGGCGTCGCGATCGACACGCTCGAGGACATGGAGACGCTGCTGGCCGGCATCCCGCTCGACAAGGTGTCGGTGTCGATGACGATCAACTCGACGGCGGCGGTGTTGCTGGCGATGGTGCTGGCCGTGGCGCGCCGCCAGGGCGTGGCGTGGGAGAAGCTCTCCGGCACGATCCAGAACGACATTCTCAAGGAGTACATCGCGCGCGGCACGTACCGCTTCCCGCCGCGGCCGTCGCTGCGCCTGGTCACCGACGTGTTCTTGTTCTGTGGCCGCGAAGTGCCAAGATGGAACACCATCTCGATCTCGGGCTATCACATCCGTGAGGCCGGCGCCACTGCGGTGCAGGAGATTGCGTTCACCCTGGCCAATGCCCGCGAGTACGTGCGTGCAGCACTGTCAGCGGGGCTGGCGGTCGACGACTTCGGTCCGCGTCTCTCGTTCTTCTTTAACGCGCACAACAACTTCCTGGAAGAGGTGGCGAAGTTTCGGGCGGCGCGGCGGATGTGGGCGCGGATCATGCGCGACGAGTTTGCCGCGCGGGACCCGCGTTCCTGGCTGCTGCGCTTCCACACGCAGACTGCCGGCTCGACGCTCACCGCCCAGCAGAGCGACAACAACGTCGTGCGTGTCGCCATTCAGGCGATGGCGGCGGTGTGCGGCGGCACGCAGTCGCTGCACACCAACGCCCGCGACGAGGCGCTGGCGCTGCCGACCGAGGACTCGGTACGGATCGCGCTGCGCACCCAGCAGGTGATCGCTTACGAGTCCGGGGTCGCCGACGTCGTCGACCCGCTCGGCGGTGCCTACGTTGTCGAGGCGTGGACCGACCGCATCGAGGCGGAGGCAAACGCCTACCTCGAGAAGATCGAGGCGATGGGCGGGGCGCTGGCGGCGATCGAGCGCGGCTTCCAGCAGCGGGAGATCCACGAGGCCGCCTACCGCATCCAGCGCGCCATCGAGAAGGGCGAGCAGATCGTGGTGGGCGTCAACCGCTTCCAGGTCGAGCACGAGGACCTGCCGCCCACGTTCCGCGTCGACGAGGCGGTCCAGGCGGCGCAAATCGCGCGCCTGCGCGCCGTGCGCGACCGTCGCGACGCCGGTGCGGTGGCGCGGGCGCTCGCCGACCTGGCCGCGGCGGCGCGCGGGAGCGACACGCTGATGCCGCCCATCATTGCCGCCGTGGAGGCGCGGGCGTCGGTCGGCGAGATCGCCGGCGCGCTGGCGCGGGAGTTCGGCGAGCACCGCGACGCGGTCGTCCTCTAGCACGATCACGGTCCTCCTGGGCAAACGACGCCGTCGGGCGTCAGGCTCGCCGCTCCGGCAGGATTCACCATCGGCTCACATTACCGTGGTATAGGATGAGGTTGCGTCCGCTCCGCGGTGAGGGCGCGCGAAGGGGAGACGATGGCGCACCGCAACGACGACGATGGCGCCCGGCGGCGCCCGACCGATGCGCCCGCCAAGGAGGCGGGGACGGCGGTATCGTTCCCTCTGCGCGTCGGCGCCATCGACCTCGGCTCCAACGCCATCCGCTACCTCGCCGTCGAGGTCGACGAGCACGGCCGCCAGAGCGTGCTCGCCGCCGACCGCATCGCCGTGCGCCTTGGCCATGGCGTCTTCGTCTCCGGTCGGCTCGTCGGCGAGGCGATGGACGCTGCGGTCGCGGCGCTGGCCGCCATGCACGAGCATTTCGCGGCGCTCGGTGTCCAGCACGTGCGCGCGGTCGCCACCAGCGCGGTGCGCGAGGCGAGCAACGGCGAGGCGTTTCTCAAGCGGGTGCAGCGCGACATCGGGATCTCACTCGAGCTGATCACCGGTTCGGAGGAGGCCCGTCTGGTGTTCCTGGCGGTGGCGGCCCGGATGCCGCTCGGCGATGAGCCCTGGATCGCCGCGGACCTCGGTGGTGGCAGCGTCGAGGTGTCGCTGCTCGACGGCAACGGCATCATCTGGAGCGAGTCGCACACCATGGGGTCGGTGCGCCTGCTCGAGGAGCTGGCGGGCGCTGGCGACGACCCCGGCCGCTTCCGCCGTCTGGTCGGCGAGTATATCGACACGCTGCGCCTCCCCGCCGCGGCGCGGGCGCGGCCGATCGCCGGGTTTATCGCCACCGGCGGCAACATCGAGGCGCTGGCGCGCCTGGCCGGCGTCGACGGCGGCGCCACCGGGATCGGGCTGCTTCCCCTGGCGACGCTGCGCGGCGTCATCGACACCCTGTCACGCCTGTCATACCGGCAGCGGGTGGTGGAGCTGGGGCTGCGCGAGGACCGCGCCGACGTGATCCTCCCCGCCGCGATGGTCTACGAGCGCCTCTGCACCCTCGCGGGCGCCGAGCAGATCCACGTGCCGTTCGTCGGCCTGCGCGAGGGTCTGGCGCTCGACCTCGTCGAGGAGGTCACGCAGAGCCGCGCCTATGAGGACCGGCACGAGCGCGAGGTGCTCGCCGGCGCCCTCGCGGCGGGGCGCCGCTACCTGTTCGACGAGGCGCACGGGGCTCACGTGTGCCGCCTCGCGACATCGCTGTTCGATCAGTTGCGCGACGTGCACGAGCTGGGCGCCACGGACCGCCGCATTCTCCTGGCCGCGGCGATGCTGCACGACATCGGCTCGTTCATCTCCTACAAGCGCCACCACAAGCACTCGTTCTACCTGATCTCCAACTCCGAGCTGCCGGGGCTGGCGCCGCGCGAGATCCTGCTCGCCGCGACCGTGGCGCGCTATCACCGCAAGGCCGAGCCGGCGGCCGACCACGAGCCGTACAACGAGCTCGGCCGCTCCGAGCAGAGCACGGTGCGGCGTCTCGCCGCGCTGCTGCGCCTCGCCGACGCGCTCGATCGCGACCACCGCCAGCGCGTCAAGCGGGTTGTCGCCGCGCGCGCCGGAAAGGAGTTGGTGCTGCAGCTCGACGGCGCCGGCGACCTGCTCCTGGAGAAGTGGTCGCTGCAGCGCCGGATGGACCTGTTTGAGTCCGAGTTCGGCGTGCGCGTGCGGCTCGGCGACGAGGCGCGACGCCCGTGAAGGTCGCCTTCATCGCCGACGTCCACGCCAACTTCCCGGCGTTGTGCACGGCGCTCGAGGTCGCCGTTCGCGCAGGCGCGGGCACGGTGGTGGCGGCCGGCGACCTCGTCGGCTCCGGCCCGCATCCGGTCGAGGTCGTGCGTCTGCTCATGCAGCGGGGCGTGCGGGCGATCGGCGGCAACGTCGAGCGCAAGGTGCTCGAGCTCATCGACAGCGGCAAGAAGCTCAAGTACCGGCTCGAGAGGAAACGGTCCGGCCACTTGGCTTGGGCGGCGCTGCAGCTCGGCGAGGCGGAGCGCGCCTGGCTGGCGGAGCTGCCGGACCGGCTCGACCTCTCGTTCGCCGGCGTCGCCGTGCGGGTGGTGCACGGCAGCGCACGCAGCGACGAGGAGTACGTCTTCCCCAGCGTGACGGCGCGGGCGCTGGCCGGCATGGCCGGGGATCCCCGCCCCGCCGTCCTCGTCTGCGGTCACTCGCACATCCCATTCACCCGCCGCGTCGGCGGCGTGCGCGTCGTCAACTGCGGCTCGGTGGGGCGGCCGGTCGACGGCGACCCGCGCGGGGCGCTCGCCATCGTTGACTTCGGCGCCGCGCCACTTGTACGCGCGACGATCGTCCGTTTCGCCTACCCGGTTGCCGAGACGATGCGCGACCTGGCGGCGCGCGGCGTTCCCGGGGCCGTGCCCGAGGAGCTCGAGCGCGGCGTGAAGCGCAAGGGCGTGTGACGTGGCGGCACTGCCCCCCGAGCCGCTAGGCGACGACGCCCCGGTCTTCCGCCTGCCGACGCGGTTGAGCGCGGCGCGGCTGGCGGCGGCGCTCGGTGCCGCCGGCTACACGGTGCTCCAGTCGGGCGGCTTCCGCCGGCGCGACCTCTACCTCGACACCCAGGATGGCCGCCTTCACCGAGCCGGGCTGCGCCTGCGGCGTCGCGACCGTCACGCCACATGGCAGCTCCTCGAGGGCGGCTGGGTGGCGGCTGAGCAAGCGGCGACGGGCGAGGAGGCGCCCGGCGATGGCGACGTCGGTGCTCCGGTGGCGGCGGTCGGTGGCGGTCGCCGGCTGCTGCCGCAGGCGACGGTGCACGCGAGCGGAAAGCGCCTGCGGCTGCAGACGCCGGTCGGCGCCGAGATCGAGCTCGAGGTGGCGCGCTGGACGTTCGCCGCGCCAGATGGCGGTCCGCCGGTGGCGGGGCCGCGCATCGCCATGCTGGAGCGGCCGTCCGTGCCGCCGGCGGAGGCGCAGCACTTGGCGGCGGTGCTGCGCGACCTCGTGCGGCTGCGGCGCCTCGGCGCCGACGCGCTTGCGACCGGCCTGGTGGCGCTCGCGCTGCCGCTGCCTGGGGCGCCAGTGCCGACCGGGCTGCGCCTCGAGGTCTCGGACACGATGGCGATTGCTGCGCCCAAGATCCTCGCTCGCCAGGCATTCAAGATGTGGGCGAACACCGCGGGCACGATCGCCGACCTCGACCCGGAGTTCCTGCACGACCTGCGGGTCGCGACACGCCGGGCGCGCTCGGCGCTGCGCCTGCTGGCACCGCTGTACGGCGACGAGCGCTGCGCGGCGCTGCGCGGCGCGCTCGGCTGGATCGCCGCCGCGCTCGGAGCGGTGCGCGACGTCGACGTGCACCGCCAGCGCATTCGCGCCGAACTGGAGCGGGCGGGCGCCGCTCCCGGCGACGACGCCGGGCTCGCCGCCGCGCTCGAGCGCCAGCGGGGGCCCGCGCTCGAGGCGTTGCGCGCGGCCTTGCGGTCGGAGCGGCACACCGACCTGGTGGAGGCGCTGCGGGCGATGGAGGTCGCGGCCGATGCAGCGCCCGAGGCGGTCGCGTGGGGTGCCGCACCGGCGGTCGAGGTGGCGCCGGTCCTGATCGCCCGGGCCGCGGGCCGCATCCGCCGCTGGGGTGACGCGATCGACGCGGGCACCACCAACACGGACCTCCATCGGCTGCGCATCCTGTTCAAGCGGCTGCGCTACACGGCCGAGTTTTTCGCCGAGCTTTTCGGCGAACCGATGCGGGTCGCGATCGCGCGCCTCGTGCCGTACCAGGACTGCCTCGGCGCGCTCCAGGACGCCGTCGTCGGCCTGGCGACGCTCGAGGAGCACGTTGCCGTGCGGACGCGGCGCGGCCGCACGCGCGCCGGCGACCTGCTGGTGCTCGGCGCCCTGATGCAGGTGCAGCGCGAGGAGATTGCGCGCCAGCGCGGGGCGCTGGCACGGCTATGGTCCTCACTGCCCGCCCTCGTCAAGGCGCTGCGCCGCGCGACGTCAGTGCCACGTATCACAACATGACATCATCCCCGCCTTTCCGGGCGGCCGGGCAACTGTCCGCACGCAGTGGGATCGTGAGGTTGTGATACGCGGCCCCTCCCCGGCGCGACGTTGGGCGCGTCGCCAGCAGAGCGCCGCATGGCCTGGCCGCGGCTGGTCGGCGAGCTCGAGCGCCTCTACCTGCGGCTCGCCCGCGAGGCCCGGGCGCGGCGGCGGACCTTGCCAAGACCTGGCACGCGCCTCCGCCACGAGGAGCTGCGAGACCCCGAACGTGTCTTGACGCGATCAGAATCGCCTCTAAGATCGCAGCTTGTGAGAAGAAAGCTCCCATCCCCCGAAGGTCGAGCCGGCTTCGTCAATCCCAGGCGACTCGGTCTCAATTCGTTGCCGCGGATTCTGATCGTCACTGCTGCCGGCCTCGCTGCCGCGATGATGTCGTGTGGCAAGTCTGGTCAGACCCTGAGCTATGAGGAGCGCTTGGCCAACACGGGGGAGCCCGCTTTGCACGGGCTGCAGAGCGAAAGGCTGCGTGGGTTGATGGGAGAGCTCGATCGGCTCGCCAAGAAGGAAGACTACGGTCACGCCTTGAAACTGGAGGAGGAGCAAGACGAGACTGTTGAAGTGGCCGCTGCCCTTGAGAGATCTGTTGCCGCGCTGCGAGCTGCTGCGGATGCGCTGCAGCTCACCGACGCCGAACGCCAGACATTCGTGGGGATGGTGGCGAAGCTGGAGAGACACGTGCAGGAATTTAGCCTGGCCTGCCAGAGTCGCGATCTCCCCGCGATGAAGACTGCAATGAATCTGATGACCGTCACCTGCAACGCGTGCCACAGCACCTTCCGCAAGATGAAGCCGTAGACGAACAACGAAAGTACTACGCAGCGCTCGACAGGAGGACGCCGGTACCCCGCGGTCGGTGTCGAGGTCGAGGTGGTGCGCTAGACGTTCGTGGCGCTCGGCGTCCTCGCCGGCCACGTCGGGGCGATCGCGCCTCAAGGCGTCAGCGCCTCCACGGCCGAGCTTGGCGCGGCGGCTGCACGCCGGCGAGGTGCGAGACGAACGCCGCCACCTCGATGAGCGGCGCCTCGGCGCGGCGGGCGCGCGGCACGGCGGCGCCGCGGGCAAGCCAGATCGCGTGCATCTCCGGGTGCGTCGACCGAAACCCGTGCTGGCCGTCGTAGCTGGCTCTTTCGTGGGCGCCGCCGCCGATGTTGCCGGTGGCGTTGTAACCCGGCTTGAGGAAGACGACGAGGTCGCCGGCATTGGGCGCGTCGAGCCCGATCGCGGCCAACTGCGCTCGCGTGTACGCCGACTCGACGACCGGCTCGCCGTCGAGCTCGACCAGGGCCAGCGCCTGCGCCGCCAGACGGACCACCTCGTCGAGGCGCTCCGGCGGCACGACGCCGTCCGGCTCGCGGCCGATCAGGTTGACGTAGAGATGAGCGCAGCCGCCGGAGGCGACGGCGGCGATCTGCGACTTCCCGCCCACCGCGGGGCGACCCTTGCCCTCGACCTGCTCGGCGAGACCGGCGCGGCGCAGCACCTCGTTGACGTGCACGGTCTCCCAGATCGGCGCGATGCCGTGGTCGGAGACGACGACGAGCGCGTCGCGCGACAAGTCGAGCGCTTTCGCCAGGTCGGCCACCGCCGTGTCGGCAATCAGGTACGCGGTGTTGACGGTGCGGTTGGCGGTGTCGACCATCCCCTCGGAGTAGAAGCGCTGGCGCCGGTCCGTGATGGTGAAGACGTGCTGCACCTCGTCGACGATGGGCTGGTAGGTCATGAGCAGGTCGAACCGCTCGTGGGCGACAGCGACGCGCATGCACGCGGAGAAGTACGCGGCGAAGCGCCTCACTTGCTCGAGGTAGTCGGCGATAGCAAGGCCGTTCTCGCCGGAGATGCCGCGCTCGAGGGCGCGGTCGTCCGGTCCGCCGGGCCAGAACGAGGCCTCCCGGTCGAGGAGCTCACGAAAAGCGCGCGGATAGGCCTCGGTGGCGTTGAAGGCGCCGCGGTAGATGCGCACCGTGGCGAGGTCGGGGGCAAAGTTCTGCAGGAGGCACCATGCCCCGACCAGTCGCTGTCCGCCGTCCGGGTGGGCGGCCCGGACGTGCAGCGGGAACCACTCGCCGACGCGAGCCGTGGCGAGGGTGCCGTTGCCAAGATCCGCGTCGTCGTCGACGAGGAGCGCGTCGTAGTCGGTGACGCCGTTGTTCGTGGTGTCGAGGGCGGTGAGCACGAACTGCACCGGCTCGAGGCCGGCGCCGTCGACGAACTTCGCGGCCAGGCGCGCGCTGCGTGCCGGCGAGAACGACCGCGAGCCGCCGGTGGGCGCGGGGGTGGCGGGTGTGAACGCCGCCGCGTCGAGGGTCACGGTCTGCGGCTGGGCGAGGGGGTCGTCGACGTAGGTGGTGCCGAAGTCCGCGCGCCGCGCCTCGCTCTGGTTGTCGCACCCCGGGAAGGTGAGCACGCCCACGCGCTTGCCCTGGCGGCGGAACGACTGCCAGAGCGCCTCGGCGTTCCACGGGGTGGCGAAGCCGGAAACGCCCTGGGCGATCCCGGTGCCGAGCGCGTGGAAGCGGTTGTTGACGATCCCGGTGGCAGCGGGCGGGGCGCCGGTGGCGATCGACGCGTGGCTCACCGCGGTCATGGTCGGGTCGGCCGGGATGGCGTGCTCGACGACGTAGCCCCAAGCCTCGAAGGCGACCAGCCCCGCCGGCTCCTGATAGGCGCCCTGAGCGAGGAGATGGCGGTGGCGCACGGCGGAGAAGCCGTCGACGGAGAGCAGCACGACCCGCTGAGCGGTCGCGTGCAGCACCGGCCGCGGCGTCGCGGGGACTGCGGGGACGGTGGCACGGCAGGCGGCGACAATGGCGGTGACGAAGAGGGCCAGGCACGACAGGCGGCAGCGTCGCATGGGCGCAGTGTAGCCCGCGGCCGTCCTTCACCACAGCTTCACAACTCGGCGGTATAACGTCCGTGGCCGCCAGACGGCCACGAAGGAGGTCA
>Ga0315278_10003035_pt1 | contig 14991 bp, 14 predicted proteins | sample YL17G06_0_MG_FD_203880 | JGI IMG/M metagenome (GOLD analysis project Ga0315278, IMG submission 203880) | Sediment microbial communities from Yellowstone Lake, YNP, Wyoming, USA - YL17G06_0 | ecosystem: Environmental > Aquatic > Freshwater > Lake > Sediment | place: USA: Wyoming | collected... | reverse complement strand
TCTCTGTGCCTCCGGGTTGACGGCGGTTAATGCCGCGGCCCGAGCCCTCAAGGCCGGGGAAGGCGACGTTTATATCGGGGGCGGAGTGGAAAGCATGACTCGCGCTCCTTATGCCATGCCCAAGACGGTTCCGGAGTTCGCTTTCGGGAATGTGACCGTTTGGGACACGACGATCGGGTGGCGGTTTCCCAACCCCAAGATGAAGGAAAAGTACGGCCTCGATTCCATGGGGGAGACCGCGGAAAATATTTACGAACTCACGCGGACCATTTCCCGGGAAGAGCAGGACCGTTTTTCCCTCGAAAGCCACCGCCGGGCCGTGGCCGCGATCGAATCCGGGAAATTTGCGGAGGAAATTGTTCCCGTTCCTGTTCCGCAACGGAAGGGAGAACCTGTTCTGATAAGCCGCGATGAGCATCCCCGGGCCGACACCTCGATGGAAGTCTTGGGAAAACTCTCTCCCGCCTTCCGCAAAGGGGGAACGGTAACGGCCGGGAATTCCTCGGGAATCAATGACGGCGCCGCAGCCGTCCTCCTGATGAGCGACCGTAAAGCCAAGGAGCTCGGGATCAAACCCCTGGCGAGGGTGGTGGCCGCCGCGGCCGCGGGCGTGGAACCCAGAGTCATGGGTTTGGGGCCGATTTACTCGACGCGCAAAGCCCTAACCCGCGCCGGTCTTTCTCTTGATCAAATCGGCCTCATCGAGCTGAATGAGGCTTTCGCCGTGCAATCCTTGGCGGTCATGAAAGAGCTCGGACTTCGCCCCGAAATCACCAATGTGAACGGAGGGGCCATCGCCTTGGGGCACCCCCTGGGATGCAGCGGGGCCCGGCTGACCACCACCCTGATCCACGAAATGCGCCGCCGGGCCCCCAAAGAAAAGCGCCCTTACTACGGCCTGGTAACTCTGTGCGTCGGCGTAGGCCAGGGAGAGACGATGATTGTAGAGTGGATTGGGGACTGAAAAACCCGCAAGACGCAAGGCGTGAGTCGCCAGGGGTTCAAAGAGAAAATGGGGAAAACGACCGTAAGGCCTAAAGATGCAAACATCGTTTTGATCGGAATGCCCGCCGTCGGCAAGAGCACGATCGGGGTCCTTCTGGCCAAGGCCACTTCCCGGGATTTCATCGATACCGATGTCTATATCCAGGCCCGCGAAGGGCGCTCCCTTCAGGAAATCATCGACCGGGAAGGGTTGGAAGAGTTCTGCCGGATCGAAGCGCGGCATGTCTTTTCCCTTTCCTGCCGGGGAAAGGTGATGGCCACGGGCGGAAGCGTCGTTTATTCGAAAGAGGCCATGAAACATCTTGGATCATGCGGCGTAATTGTTCATTTGACTCTGGATCTCCCGGCCATCAAGAAAAGGCTTACCAACCTGGATTCCCGCGGGGTCGTCATGGCCCCCGGGAAAACCCTTGACCTCCTCTATGAGGAAAGACTTCCTCTTTACCGGCAGTACGCGGATTTTACCGTGAATTGCCGGAGAAAAAACCACGAAGAAATCGTAGCGGAAATCATCAGAATGGTGAAAACACCTTAGCTCCTTTGTAACAGTTTAGCTGTTTGAAGAATCGGCTAAACATCATTGCAAATTGCAAATATCGTAACACTTTAGCTTTTCGAAAAGCCGTCAAATCCCTCTTTTTCTCCCTTTTTCAAAGGGGGAAAAAGAGGAGCCTTTTATGGAAGGCATTCAGAAAAGGTCTCCTCCCTTTGAAAAAGGGAGGACGGGAGGGATTTATGAGCCCCCATTTCAAAAAACTAAATTGATCCCAAATATCAAATTGAAAATTGAAAAATAAATGAGGTTTTTCCAAAAAATTGCATTTTGCATTTTGCAATTTTCAATACAATTCAGCGTTCCTTTTAATTTGTAAACATAGGGATCTTTTTCACTCGGTCATCTCCTTTGTTCCAAAGACGGGCGGAAATGTCACCCGATCTGACCCCGGTAGAGCCTTACTTTCAGCCCTCCATGAAAAACCGGGATTCCCGCGTCGAAATCGATTTCGGTCGATCTTGCCAGGGAAGGATTATCGCATAGCATCGCAACCTTCCAACCTCGGCACTTCTCCCTGAGAATCTGGCCAAACATCCGGTAGAGAGTCCGGAGATCCTTCCCCGATCTCGTCCGCAAGCCATAAGGAGGGTTCGTAATCACCCAACCTTGTCGGGCGGGCGGTTCAACCGCGGAAAAAGATCGGCGCGAAAAAGAGATGGAATCGGAAATTCCTGCCCGCCTGGCATTTTCTTCTGCGGCCTTTATGGCTCCCGCATCCCGATCCGAAGCCAGAATGAGCGGAAAAGGAGGCCGGGGACCTTCCCTTTTTTCCTTTAATACTTCCGCCCAGATCTCCGGAGAATAATTCGGCCAATCCATGAAAACAAAATGCCGGGCTCCGCCCGGTTTGATTCCCCGGGCCATCATCGCGGCTTCGATGGCAATGGTGCCCGCGCCGCAGAAGGGGTCTAAGAGCGGAGATTTCCGATCCCATCCGGATGCCAGCACCATCCCGGCCGCAAGCGTCTCGCGAATCGGCGCTTTTGCCGTAGCCAGACGGTATCCCCGGCGGTATAAGAGGGTCCCGGATGAATCCACGCTGACGGCGCAGATATTATCCGTAATCCGCACCCCGATCAATTGAGGCGGCGTGGAGGAATCTTCTTCCTGCAGTTTTTGAACCGGCGGCTCCATTCCCAGACGGTCCGCCAGCGCTTTGGTTACATATTCCGCAACCGCTCCCGAATGGTAGAGACGGGAGCGATGACAGGCAACCCGCAAGGCAATCGGCTGGCCGGGCTTTAGAAATTGTTCCCAGGGAAGATGCGAGGCTTTCTGCCGCAGAGCCGGGAAAGCCTGAACCGGAAACTGCCCGATGGTCACAAGAATACGGGTCGCCGTCCGGAGGTTGAGATTGGCGCGGTAGACATCCCGCAGGGTTCCATGGCCCTCAATTCCCCCCGTTTCTTCCGCCGCCGGGATCTTCCCCGCTGCCTTCCCGGAAGGGCGGGCATTTTCTTCAGAAAACAATCCCAGCTTTTGGAGCTCGCCCTTTGTAAACGGCTCCAGCCCGGGAGTACAAACTATATAGCTTTTATAAATTTCCGGATTAGCCATGGCAATGGGCCTTTTCCACATGTTCAGAAGTGTTCGCCCTGACGAATTCGATCACGGCCCGATTATCCCCCTAAAAGATAAAACCGGTCTCCGTTCTTGAGCGAAGGAACTCTTCCATATTTTCCGAATTTGGGGTTCGTTGCAAGAGAAAAATGGGCGGGATCGATGGCGATGATTTCGTAAAAACCAGCGAAACGGTGGTTTTGATTGTAGGGGCGTCCGGCCGGACGCCCATTATCGGGCGAGTGCAACTCGCCCCTACATGCAAGGCGCGCAGCAGATGGACTTTTTACGAAACCATCAAAGACTGCGGGAGACCAGCTCCCACTGGCCTCCCAGGTGGTTGGGGTTTAATCCAACGGGGGGCGAGGGGATGAGGCCCGCCCCCCACCTTTTGGATGGAGAGTCCGCCGGGCGGCATCTCTGCCTTCCCCGCGTCCCTCCGTCATTATCATCGTCCCAGACCCCATGAACCTTTAAAATTTTTTCGTCGTCTTCAGATTGGTTGGGAAATCTCTTTTGCCCTCTGAATCATAGCCCGGTTCCCCGGCCGCGGGCCGTGATTCCATCCCACTGGGATTGTTGGCGACGGCAGGATTACGGATGGGCGATCAGAAATGGAAACTATTTCGCTATGCGCTTAGCGCTTGGCGCTATGCGTTCTTACCCCCATCCCATATCGAACAAAGCGGCCCAATGCTGATAGGCACCTTTCAGGCTGAAAAAACAACGGCACCCCTGCCTTTTCCAGGATCTGGAATGCCCGGCTGGCCCTATTCCCCACGGGCCAGCAGACGATCAGCGGTTTTCGCAGGGAGGGGGCGATGGCGGCGATCCGCTCGGCAATCTCGCCGCTTTTGTTCGCCGAAGAGAACGTCAACATCAAGATCAGGAAATCGAATCTGCGATCCTCCGCAAAAGCATGCAGGTAGACCGATATGGCCTCCGGGTCATTCATGAACTGCGTGGTAATGTCCATCGGATTTGTGATCGCCGAGACCGCCGGGGTCCAGTCTTTGAGCCGCTTTCGAGTTGGGTCCGAAGGTAGGGGGAGTTCGATCCGGTGGTCTGAAGCCAAATCCGCAATTAGGGCCCCGCTTCCCCCGGAGGTGGAAAGGATCGCCGCCCGGTTTCCCGTTGCCCTTCCCAAGCGGACGAAAAGATTCCCCGTTTCAAACAATTCATCGATGGCCTCGACCCGGCAGATGCCTCTTTGCCGGAACAGGGCTTCATAAAAGGAATCGGCGCCGGACATCGCTCCGGTATGAGAAGAAGCCGCCAAGCGGCCTTTCTCGGAACGCCCCACCTTGAGAACCAGAATCGGTTTGCCGGCCTTCCGGGCCTTCTCCGCCATCCGGGAAAACTTCCGGGGATCCTTCAAATCCTCCAGCAGAAAAGCCATCGCGCGAGTTCTGGGATCATTTAAAAAATATTCCAGGAAATCTGCCGCCTCCAGATCCAGCTCGTTTCCGGAAGAGACGAAACAGCTCAGGCCGAGGGAACGGTCCTGGGCCCGAGTCAGGATGGTGTTGCCGATCCCGCCGCTCTGGGTGATCAGCGCCATGCCCCCCGGAATGATTTTTTCCATCTCCAATCCGCTGACAAAGGAAGACGCAACTTGATCATGGGCGTTGATGATCCCGATACAGTTCGGTCCTACGATCCGAATCCCGGCGCGCCGCCCAAAATCCTTCAGCTTCTCCTGCTCCGTTCTTCCGGACGGTCCCATCTCGGCATATCCGGCGCTGAAAAGGATGGCAAAAGGCGTCTTCTTGGCGGCGCATTGCTGCAGCGCGTCGAAGACGAACGCCCGGGGGATCCCGATTAAAACCAGATCGACGGTATCGGGGATATCCGTTATAGCCGCGTAGCAGGGAAGTCCGCGGATCGTTTTGTATTTAGGATTTACGGGGTAAATCCGTCCTTGGTATCCGTGGCGCAGGAGAAAATGGAGGGTCAAACCGCCGATCCGGTTCAGGTCCTCCGAGGCGCCGAGAATCGCGATGGAATCAGGATTGAACAATTTTTCCAGCGAATTTTTCATGGGTATTCTCCCCTCCTTTTTCCCCATCCCTGCCCTGTCATTCTGAAGCAATCCATCTCACCCCCCGTCTTCAGTTGGCCCCAATCCGCCCGGGCCAAAAATTTTTCCTCTTCTTCATCTCTTCGGTCTTGGTTTTTAGGGTGAAGGCCTGGATTGGGCGCGGGGACGGCGCCGCGCCCCTCCCCCAGCGTTATAACAGCTGATTCCCTTAGAGTTTGAAAAAAGGAACGAAGGCAAGGCCCGAAAATTCTATTGCAAATTTGCACTTCTCCTGATATTTTCTTACTCTAAGAATGGCTCCCAACGATATTCGAAAAAAAAATCCACCATTGAAATTCGACTTTTTCCGGGCGGTTGTTTTTCTTTTGTCCGTCGTATTTTTGTTTTTTGCTCTCCTGGGAATTCCTCCGGCCGCGGCCCCAAAAAAAGGCGTCTATCACTTCGTTGCAAAGGGGGTTACTCTTTACCAAATCAGTCTATCCTATAAAATCCCAATAGCCAAGATCTTGGAAGCAAACGGCCTTTCTTCCCCTTCGGCCCTGAAAGCGGGACAAAAGCTTTTCATCCCGGGCGCCGCAGCGGTTTTGCCGGTCGAGCCTTCCGCGCCCCTTTCCCCAAAAGAAAGGCAGGATTTGGAAACTTCCCTCGAAAACGAAGAGAGAACCCCGGCGCCGGACTTCCCCGGCCCATTGGAAAAGGAAAAACCCCCCTGGTATGGAAAGGAATTGGATCTCATTTGGCCTATCCAGGGTAGAATCAACTCCCCCTATGGACCGCGGGGGAATAAATTCCATGCCGGAATCGATATCGCTTCGCCTTCCTACCAGGAGGTGAAAGCCTCCATGGACGGGGAAGTCATTCTGGCTCACAGCTCGGCCACCGGCTACGGAAACGTGGTCGTGCTCCGCCATAACCCGGGACTCAGCACCATATACGGCCACATGAGCGTTATCATCGCCAGGGAGGGAGAATCGGTGAGGCAGGGGCAGGCGCTCGGAGGGGCCGGCAGCACCGGAAGATCGACCGGCCCCCATCTTCATTTCGAATTGCGTCACCATGGGAAGCCCCTCGACCCGATGCCGCATCTGCCTCTGACAATTGAACAGCTCCTGGAAAATGCGGCCAAGAAAAAGTGATGGCTTCATAGCATAGATATCCCTGTGTGCTCTGTACTACTAATGTGCAAGATCTTAAAATTTTGTTAAGATTTTTTTTGTTTTAATTTTGGGCACTTTAGCGCATTTTAGGCATTTGGTTGCGGCTACGCCGCGCTATGCCCTCTGTGGTGAAACCGTTTTTGAATTTTCTTGCTATGGAGATTTTATGAAACTCGACACCGATCTTTATGCGTATCCCTGGAAATCGATGCAGGAAAACAATTGCAACAGCTATGTGATTGGCGGGGATTTTCCCGTCCTCATTGACCCCGGCCATGAGCATCTCGTAAATAGTCTGCTCGCACAGATGGAAAAAGATGGCCACCGGACGGAAAACCTCCGGCTGATCATCGCCACCCATATCCATCCCGATCATTTCGAAGCCGTCCAGACCTTTGGCAAGGCGGGCGTCCTTCTCGCCATGCATCCGGAAGAAGAAACTTTTCTGAAAGAGGCGGGCGGAGACTTTTTCCGCGCCTTCGGCCTGGAGATGCCGGACTTTAAAGTGGATTTTCACCTGCAGGAGGGAGAATTAAAGCTGGGGTCGAAAACCTTTGAGGTCTTTCACACCCCCGGGCACTCCCCCGGCTCGATCAGCCTTTATTGGCCGGAGAAGAAGGTTCTTTTCACCGGAGACGTGGTCTTCCCCATGGGGGTTGGAAGGACCGATTTCCCCGGAGGCGATGGCGCGCTTCTCCGAAAATCCATCGAGCGCCTCGCCCAGTTAGACGTGGAATGGCTCCTCTCCGGCCACGGTGAGGTTCTTAAAGGGAAGCGAAACATTCAACGCAACTTCAGTTACATAAAATCCAATTATTTTGACTCTCTATGATCTCTAAGGCGCTTTAGAAAAAACAAGAATGCCCCCTCTCCCGCGACGGGAGAGGGTTAGGGTGAGGGTGATTTGAGTTTTATTTTTTGATCTCTGGATTGTATTTCTCTGCGTCCTCTGCGCGCTCTGCGGTGAAATTATTATGGGGAAAGGAGGGGGCTTCCTTTTGACAAATTCCCTGCGTTTCATTATGATAGTAAATAAACTCGAGGAGGTAGGAGATTATGAAAATTTTGCTGGGTGGAATCGCGGCTTTGGTCCTTGGAGTCATCGGTTTAATCATCTGGTTCTTTGATTTTCTCATGATCTTGAAAGGGTTGGTCCCGATCGCCCTGATCCTCGGGGGCGCCCTGGCGATCTATCTGGGCATTGAAGATATCAAGACTTCCGCCTCGGCGGAGGAAGAGACCCCGCCTCCCCCTTCAACGGAAAAAGAAACGAAAGAATAAAGGCCAGGAGGTTCCCCATTCATACCAAACCCGAAGATGCTTCCCCGGATCGGAAAAAACTGGAAGAGGTTTTCCACCGCCTGTCCCACCCTTTCCCGGCGATCCTCATTGACCAGATCCTGGAGACGGAGAGCGGCAAGAGAATTCGGACCGTCAAAGGAGTCACCGCCAATGAATTTTTCCTTCCCGGCCATTTCCCCGGAGAGCCCATCATGCCCGGCGTCATGACCCTGGAAGGGATGATCCAGAGCGCCCTCCTTCTCATAGACGAGCTCTACAGCCGGGGAAAAGTCACCGGATCGCTGGAAAAGGTCGATCGGCTCAAGTTCAAAAAGCCCGTTGTGCCTGGAGACCGGGTCGAATTTCAGGTGCAGCTTATTTCGCAGGAGAATTACCTGCATAGATTCAAGGGAAAAGCTCTGGTGGAAGGAGCTACGGCGGCAGAGGCGGACTTTACTCTCAAGGCTTCGATCCGGGAAGTGGGGTTCGAGCTATGATGGAAAGCCGGGACATCCAGAAACTCCTGCCTCATCGATATCCTTTCCTTTTAATCGACCGGATCATTGAAATCGAACCCGGGAAAAAGGGGGTGGGGTTGAAGAACCTCACCGGGAACGAATGGTTCTTTCAGGGGCATTCCTTCTATCCCCCCAATCTTCTTTTGGAGTCTTTGGCCCAGGTGGGGGGCGTTGTCTTGGCCAGCAAGGCCAGGGAGGAAAACCCGCAGGCCACGGTGCAGGGGCTTTTTGTCGGGGTTTCTGATTTTACGTTCCGTCGCTGTCCCGCCCAGGGGGAGCAAGTTCGATTAAAAGTGGAGGTCATTCAAAGCCTCGCTTCGATCTATAAATTTTCCACCGAAGCCTTTGTGGAGGAGGAAAAAATAGCCGGGGGCCAGCTCCTTCTTTCCTTCGTCCGCACCTCCTGAATCGGAAAATCAATGCATTCTTCATGACCCGGGCGACACCCGCGAACCATGAAAATAGGATATTTCCCTCTCCCGCCAGCGGGAGAGGGTTGGGGTGAGGGTGGACCGTCGGGTTTCCCCCTCACCTCATTCCTCTCCCCGGAGGGGAGAGGAGGTTTTAGGGTTTTATTTTCTACGTAAGGTATCCTGTCAGGGAACTCTGAAGGGGCCGTTTATCCGCCCAGTTCCGATTTCCATAATGGCGGAGAGGATAAATTGGAGAAGAAAACCTATACGGTCAGAGATATTCGGGATGCCTTGAACGAGATCACGGCTGGGCGGGTGATCACCAAGGCCGAGGACGCCTTTGCCCAAGAAAATCCGTTTGTGGTGGTCAAGACCTCTCACCTCCCCGGGAAAGCCGTCCTGGAAACCCCAGGCCTGGTATGCGGAAATCCCCAGCAGGAAGTCCGGAAGGTTGCCGTAAGCATGACCCTCACGGAAAGCCAGATCGAACTGGCCGGGGCCACGGGGGTGGACGCCATCGTGGCCCACCATCCGGTGGCCGACGCGGCCAGCTCCGGGGGGGTTCCCCTGCGCGGGTATGTGGGTCTTTACGGCATCGCCATCTTCGAACTCCACGAAGCCTTTCACGGCCGCCATCCCGGCATAGCCTGGATTCATGGGCACAAGCCTTTTCGCGTGGAAATTGCCTACGGAGGCATCCCCGGAAACATCATGTTCGTGGGCCGGCCTTTGTCCGAAATCCAGAAGGCCGGGGATATGATTGACCGTTTGAGCGTCTTTTCGGATTTGGCCCGCGAAAAGTCCTTCCTGGAGATCGAAAGAGAAAAGCGGGAGTGCCCGGAGCTCATGGAAACCAACATTGCCGTGGCCGCCGAAATTCTCAACGGCTCAAGGGAGGATAGGGTCGGGACGATTCTGCATTTCTTCCCCCACACCGGTTTTACTCCCAGCCATCTGCAGCAGGCTAAGAAAGAAAACCCGGAAATCACCACGGCCCTCGTTTCCATCAGCCGGGTGAAAAAATCAAGCCCCTTAGTGGAAACGGCCCGCGATTTAGGCCTGACCCTGCTCGCCGGAAATTCCCATGCCCTCGAAATTTTTGAAAATGGAATTCCTCTCGCCTATGCGCTGCAAACCCTTTTACCCGGCGTAGAAATCGTTCTCTTTCGGGAAAGGGTGACTTCCATTCCCCTGGAAAAAGTGGGATCGAAGATGATGCGGGAATACGGGCAGGAAATGGCGGCCAACCACCTGCTAACCAAAAAGGTGTAAGAAGTAAGGTGGAAGATAAGGGTTGGGAGGTGAAGGGGCATCCGGCGGACGCCCAATTTCGGGCGAGCACCGCTCGCCCCTACAATGCAAGGCGCACCTGTAGGGGCGGTTCGCGAACCGCCCTTACAGGTACGCCACAACGATTCACCCCATTAGATAATCTTCAAGATGGTTTCTTTCCTTCGAATATTAGGCTCTATAACTCCAGATCCCAAGAGCGGGATCGTTATCTAACGGGGCGGGGTTGAAGCGCAACGCAGCAGATTGACTTTTTGCGAAACCATCACTCTTTGAATGCGCTGAAGAACTTGTCCAGCGTCTTTTCGTCAACCGGTTTGGTCATCAGACTGACGACGATGAAGAGGACCACCCCCAGGATCATCGCCCACACCCCGTTGTGAATCCCGGCGATGGGCATCTTGAACACTTTCAGCCACAGCAAAACCAGGAACGTCTCGGAACCGATCATCGAAATGATGGCCCCTGCCTTCGTCGCCCTCCTCCAATAAAGAGCACCGATCAAAACGATTATCACCTGCAGCATGATCGGCCCGGAAGCGTCAATCAGCAACCCCACCAAGGTCGACGGCCCCCAGAAAACAAAAGCCAGGGCTCCCGCCACCACGATCAAGAGAACGAACCGGCTGAGATTGGTGATCTTTGCCTGCGTAGCCGATTCCGGGTCGAAGAACCGCACGTAAAGGTCGCGGACGATGATCGAAGTCAGGCTCAGGATCTGCCCGGAAACGGTGGACATAATGGCCGCCAGAATGGCGAGGACGATGATGATCCCGAAAAATGGCGGAACGAGCTCATTCAGCATCATCGGGAAAACAAGATCGGCGTTTTTCAGGGCGGGATACTGCACTTTTCCCGCAAGGCCGATGAAAATCGGCGGAAGGTTGACGAAGAGTGCCGCCAGAGGAAAGATGAAGGCCAGCATTTTTATGGTCTTGAGGCTTTTCGTCGCGTACATCCGCTGCGAGATCTGCGGCCAGGCGAACCCTCCCATCCCCACGACCATACAGGTGGTCAAAACCATTGACGGCGTCCAGATGCCGGCCGGGCCGGGGAAGGAAAGCAGCTTGGGGTCCATGGCAGCCGCTTTCTGGATCACCCCTCCCAGGCCTCCCGCCACTTTATCGGCGATCAGGAACATGGCCCCGAGCATCCCGACCAGCATGATGACGGATTGGACCACGTCCGTCCAGACCACGGACCGGAACCCGCCCATGATGACGTAAAAAAGGACCACGATCGTTATGTAGAGGAGGCCGGTGTTGAAGGAGATTACGTTATTCGTGACTCCCTGCAGGGTGAGACCCGCCCCCTTGACCTGCAGGCCGATGTAAGGAAGGAGGGAGCCGATGCTAATGATCATGGCGATCACGCAAACCAGGTTGCTCCCATAGCGTTCGGCAAAGAGGTCGGTCATGTTAATGAACCCGTGTTTCTTACCCAGGACCCACATCCGGCTGCCCAGGAGATACATGCAAAGCGAGTTCAGCAGGATGTTTCCGGCGATCCCGAAGAACGAAATCCCGTTCCGGTAGTAGGCCCCCGGGAGGCCGATATAGGAATACGCGCTGAACAAGGTCGACCAGACCGTGCAGAGGACAACGAACAACCCGAGGGTCCGGCCCCCTAAGAAGAAATCCTCCATGCTCGGGCGGGACTTTCGAAACCCCCAAAACCCGATGGCGAACATGAGAACCGTGTAAACGGCGACGCCGACGATGACCAGGGTCGGACTCATTTTTCCACCCCCTTCTCCCGGCGGATTTCAGCCAGAAAAGATTCTTCGTCCTCGGCCCGCCCATGCATCCTCGTGCCGAAGACCATATATCCGATGAAAGCCACAAAAAGAACATGGACGATCAGCAGATAGAAAATGGGCGCCGGAAAAATGCCCCAGTAAATCGGCTCCGAAACTTTTTGAAAGGGAGCCGAAATTCCATAGGCCAGAACAAGAAAAATTATCACCAAAAAAACCTTTTTCCCTGTCGTCATATCAGGCCTCCTTTGAATCGTTCTTTCGAACACCTTTTGGAGGAATGCTACTTTTCCAAGGAGCAAATGTCAAGAGGAAACACCCCGAGAGGAAACACCCCGATTTATCAAGAGAAAATAGTTCCTTAAATCTATATTTCGCTAAATTGCCTTGACACACAATTCCCCTTTTAGTATATTCAACCCACCCCAAAGCGATTTCTTATCAATTCAATTCGTATCACCAATGTTTAGAGGAGGGTTAGGTCATGAAAAAGATTCTGGTTATTACGGTCCTCGCGGTGGCTGTTGGAATGTGGATGGCTCCGGAAATGGCTCGGGCGGAGACTTTTCGGTTGACCATCGGAGCCGGGCACCCGGTCCCTGCGTCTTCTTGGGTTGCCCCCATGCAGACCTTTCTTCAAGTCGAGGTCAAGAAACGGGTCGAGCAAGAGACTAAACACAAGATCGAATGGGTCGAGGCCTACGGCGGTTCCATTGCCAAACTCGGCGAGGTCCTGGAGGCTGTGGAGAGTGGACTCATGGATATCGGAGATACGCATGTCCCCTTTGAGCCATCGAAGCTAATGGCCTACAACTTCGGCTATTTTGTGCCCTTTGGCACGGTGAACGTAGTGATCGCGGGAAGAGCGGCCCGTAAGGTTTTTGACAGCTATCCACAACTCCGGACTTACTTAGAGACGAAATTCAATCAGGTCTACCTGGCGACAGGAGCGGTCACCTGCTACAACCTGGTTACGACCTTCCCCTGGACCAAGGTTGAACAACTGAAGGGCAAAAAGATTGCGGCAGCAGGGCCCAACATTCCCTGGTTGAAGGCGGTGCAGGCAGTCCCCGTCCAGTCAAACCTGAACGAAGCTTACACCTCCTTGCAAACCGGGGTCTATGAAGGGTGGATCATGCTCCCGGACGCCACGTATTCCTTCAAACTCCACGAGGTCGCCCGTTATTATACGATCACCGGGTTTGGGGCCATTCCCAACACCATGATCACCATCAACAGAAATACCTGGAAGAAGTTTCCCAAGGAGGTCCAGGAGATTTTCTTGCAGGTAGGTAAGGAATATACCAAAGTACAGACCGAAGCCTCCCATATCAAAGGTGAACAGGCCATTCAATCCATGAAAGATGCCGGCTGCACCATACGGGAGATGTCCTGGGACGAGAAGGTGAGATGGGCCAATGCGCTTACCAACATTCCCAAGGAAAAAGCGGAAGAGATCAACAAAACCGGGTTGCCCGGGGATGTGATTTTCACCTTTATCAAAAACCTTCAAGACGAGGGAGTCAAGTTCCCGCGGGACTGGACTGCCAAATAGAATCCGCCACCCTAATCTACTGGACAATTGAAGGCCCGTAGGAAGAGAATTGAGGCGGGAGGAGCTTGTGCCGAAACCGTTGGGAACGATGATGCTTCAAGTGCACTATAGGGTAATGGAGGTTCTAAACGCCATCGGGACCGCCTGGGTGGCCGGGATCACGGTTCTTATCTGCTCTGATATCCTTGGCCGGGTTTTATTTAATTCGCCCATTATCGGGGTCCCGGAGATTGTAAAGGTTTCAGTCGTAGCCATCGTCTGGTTGCAGATGGCCCACACCCTTAAAATAAACGGTCATTTACGCTCGGATGTAATCCTCGGCCGGCTTCCCCGCAGAGGCCGCTCTATTGTGGATCTTATTGCCTATGTCCTGGGGGCTTTTATCTTCGGTCTGGTTGTCTATTCCGGCTGGAATACGATGATTATGGCCTGGGAATTGGGAGAATTCGAAGGGGAAGAGCCGGTTCGAGTTCCCACTTACCCTATCCGGTCGATTGTTCTCTTGGGAGCAGGACTAACCTCACTCCAGTTCCTTCTCATGGCGGGCAAAGTTGTCGTGGAGATGACCGCCCAGCACCGAAAGGAAGAAGAGTGATGGACCCCACAACGCTGGCCCTCATCAGTGTGGGGCTTGTTTTTGTCCTCATTTTCCTCGGGATTCATATCGGGGTCGTCCTGGCGGCAGTCAGTGTGCTTACCATCTGGTTCATAACCGGGAAATTCTCGGTGGCCATCAGTTTGCTCCAGACGACTGCCTATAGTGCCGTCATGGACTATGTCTTCGCGGTAGTCCCCCTCTTTGTGTTAATGGGGCTCTTCTCCACTCTATCTGGGGCGACGCGCGAACTTTTCACCGCGGCGCAGGCCTTCCTGGGACGCGTCCGTGGAGGCATTGGAATCGCAACGGTTTTTGCCAACGCGCTCTTCGCCGCCATCACTGGGGTTTCCATAGCCTCTGCCGCAGTGTTCTCGAAGGTTGCCCTCCCGGAAATGGAGCGGCTTCAATACGACCGAAAATTCAGCCTGGGAATCGTCGCCGGAAGTGCAATTCTGGGCATGCTGATTCCGCCGTCCGTATTGATGATCGTTTATGGGGTTATTACGGAGCAGGCTATCGGCAAGCTTTTTATCGCCGGAATCCTTCCTGGACTGGTCGTCACGGCGATCCTTTCCCTGGGCATCTGGACGATGGTTTATGTAAAGCCGAGCCTAGGTGGCAACCTGGACGTTGCGAGACGGCTTGATTTCCGGACGACTGTCCGAACGCTGGCAACTCCCTGGGCCGTCGTGGCCCTGATCATTCTGGTCATGGGCGGCATTTGGGGAGGATTGTTTACCCCCACCGAGGCCGGGGCGGTGGGGGCTGGAGGCGGGTTTCTTCTCGTCGTTATAAAGCGAAAGCTAAACCTCCGGACCCTGTGGCAAGTTTTATTGGACGCAGGGCAAACGACAGCCAGTCTCTTTATGCTTCTTATCTGTGCCCAGATGTACAGCCGGATGCTTACCATGTCCGGGCTGGCAGGGAAGATTACCGAGGGGGTCAGTACGCTCCCCGTTCCGCCTATGGCTATCATTCTTGGGTTTATTGTCGTTTTTCTCCTGCTGGGTTGCATTATTGATTCCACCTCCATCATTCTTCTGACCATTCCCCTCATGCATCCGATTGCCTTAAAGCTTGGCTATCACCCGATCTGGTTCACGATTGTGTCAATCGTTGCGATTGAGATAGGACTCCTGACCCCTCCATTCGGCATGGTGGTCTTTGCCATGAAATCATCTCTGGGGGAAAAGGTTCAAATCGAAGAGATCTTTGCGGGATCGGCTCCCTTCTTATTGCTGCTGGCAATTTCTCTGACCAT
>Ga0315278_10003034_pt1 | contig 14991 bp, 14 predicted proteins | sample YL17G06_0_MG_FD_203880 | JGI IMG/M metagenome (GOLD analysis project Ga0315278, IMG submission 203880) | Sediment microbial communities from Yellowstone Lake, YNP, Wyoming, USA - YL17G06_0 | ecosystem: Environmental > Aquatic > Freshwater > Lake > Sediment | place: USA: Wyoming | collected... | reverse complement strand
ACGATGGATACACTGGAAGTCATTGATCTGCTCCTATGCGCGCCTGCTCTCTACTCGACGTCCTCTGTGGCTAAACAATTTCAAGATAATAGAAATCGGTAGCCAGGGCAGCAATTTACAATTTCTCCTGTTGTTCCAATGCAGGGAATCATCGGGCACTTTGGGGAGGAGCATCCAACAGATCGCGCACTTTGCACTCCAGGGCACTTAACGTAAAAGGCTTCTGGAGAAATGAAGTGCCGGCTTCCAAAACTCCATGGTGGGCAATGGCCTTGTCTGGGTATCCAGACATATAGAGTACTCTTAACTCTGGTCGCAAAGATGTCAGGCGCTCTGCTAATTCACGGCCGCTCATGTGGGGCATTACTACATCGGTTACCATCAAGTGAATCGGCCCCTGATGGTCCTTGCAGATCTGCAGCGCCTCGTGGCCATGATGCGCCTCCAGTACGGTGTATCCTTTATTCTGGAGGATTTTGCTTACGATTGCCCGAACCGCTTCTTCGTCTTCCACCAACAGAATCGTTTCCGATCCTCCAGGTGAAACGGTGGGGACCACTTTCGGTTTGTACGTTTTCACGGCCTCCTCGACCCGGGGCAGGTATATCTTAAATGTTGTCCCCAGCCCCGATTCGCTATAGGCCCAGATATTTCCTCCACTCTGCTTGACAATCCCGTATACTGTGGACAAGCCTAATCCTGTTCCTTCTTCCTTTGCCTTAGTGGTGAAGAACGGCTCAAAGAGGTGGGACTGGGTTTCTTTATCCATCCCGCAACCATTGTCCGTCACCGCCAGCATCACGCAGGGACCGGGCTTGACGGACACGTGTCGCCGGGCATATTTCTCATCCAAAACGACGTTGGCTGTCTCAATCGTGAGTTTGCCCCCTCCGGGCATGGCATCACGGGCATTGACAGCCAGGTTCATAATGACCTGTTCAAATTGCCCAGGGTCGACTTTCACGGGCCAAAGCTCCGCATCGAGAACAGTAAGCAGATGGATATCTTCACCAATCAACCGTTGGAGCATCCGGCCCATGTTGGCCACAACTTCATTCAGATCCAGCACTTGTGGCTGCAGTACCTGCCGGCGGCCGAAAGCCAAGAGCTGGCGCGTCAAAGCGGTGGCTCGTTCGGCGGCTTTACGGATCTCTTCCACTTCCTCACGTCGGGAATCGCGCGCGTCGAGTTCGCCGAGGAGGAGTTCGCTGCACCCCTTAATCGTCATCAACAGGTTGTTAAAATCGTGCGCCACCCCGCCGGCCAGCCTTCCGATGGCCTCCACCCTCTGCCACTGTCGCAACTGTTCTTCACTTTTCCTCAGGGCCTCTTCTGCCCGCCTCCGCTCCGTAATATCCTCAATCATAGAACGGATGCCCGTGATCCGCCCTTTCTCGTCCGGGATGATTCGATCTTCGATCAACACCGGCAGGGTGGTTCCGTCTTTTCGGCGGTACGTGCGCTCAAAGGTCTCGTGGAAAGATACGTCCCCGGCGATCTTGGCCATTATGACTTGCCGGGTTATCTCCTCCTCCACCACAAATTTCCATACCGGGCGACCCAGCAATTCCTTCTCGGTGTAGCCCAGCATTTCAAGTTCCCGGCGGTTGACCCGGATGATCCGCCCCTCTTTGTCAAGCTCGTGGTATCCTACGGGGGCTTCGTCATAAACCTGCCGGAATCTCTCTTCTGTTTCACGAAGTGCCTCAACCACTCGTCTGCGCTCATTCTCGATAGTCTCCAATTCCCGAACCCGATGCCGCAGTTCTTTCACTTCATTTTTGAGTTGCTCTTTCGTCTTATCAGCACCTTTCATTCTGGCTACCCCTGATCCTTACTGACCGCAACGCAGGCTTCCTCCATGTCTTCATTACTTAGGAAAGAGGGAAAGGCTCTAATTTCTCTTATTCATTCCCAGGGCAGACATCAAAAGGAGGCAATCATCATGGGGATGCCCACACCGGTGTAATTTGTACTTTCATCCAGATAAGCTAAAGCTCCAAAGCAAGACTGAGAACTTTACGAATTTAGATAACAGTATAACGAAAGGAGTCCGAAGAGGTCAATAACCCTTTTGAAACACTCCTTGTTTGACCCATCCCAGTATGATATATTTCATTTATTATCGGCAGAATTTTTGGCAATTGTAAACATAGCGGGCCTAGAATTGCCGGGACTTCTGACCTAAAGCGGGAGGGTGGTGGAATGAGAATCGCATCAATAATTTTCGGATTGGGGATTGCCTTGCTCCTGACACCCGCAATTCATGCCCAGAACCCAGATGCCGTCGTAGGAAAATGGTGGAACCAGGAAAAGGAAGCCCAAATTGAGATTTACGCCTCCGAAGGGAAATACTGCGGAAAAATTGTATGGCTCAAAGAACCCAATTATCCGGCCAATGATCCCAAAGGCATGGCCGGGAAAACAAGGGTAGACCGGGAAAATCCAGATCCTTCAAAGAAGGAGCGCCCCATCCTGGGAATGGACCTGCTTTGGGGTTTTACCCATTCGGGAGGAAATCTATGGGAAGGCGGTAATATTTATGATCCCCGGGAGGGTAAGACCTACAAATGTAAGATGACCCTGGAAACTCCCGATCATCTAAAGGTCAGGGGGTTCATGGGCATCTCGCTTATCGGGAAAACCAATGATTGGACCCGGGTGAAGGGATACCCCCAAAGGGATCATCCGCGAAAGGCTTCTTCTGCTTCCCTGTACAGGAGGTCGGCTTCCTTTTCGTATTTGGGTGAAAAATGAAATACATGTAATTTTTTTACCTTCGCCCGACGAGCCAGTTCTCCGGCCTGGCGGGCGGTGAGATGAGCTCTCTGCTCAGCTCTCTCACGGTCTTTATCCAAAAAGGCCGCCTCGCAGAAAAACAAATCCGCCCCCGCAGCCAACTGTATGATCTTTTCCCCGTTCTCTTCCGTGTAACGACAGTCCGAGACATAGGCGATTTTTTGCCCGGGTGTGATGGTCAAGCACTCCCTCAAGGTTTCCAGGGGAATTTCTCTCTGCGGAATATTTCCCTTTTCCCCCATGGGAACCTTCAGATGGAACTCTTTCCCCTCTCCTCTCCAGAGCGCGCTCTTCAGATCCTTTAGCCACGGTCCAACTGGAAGGTCTATTTGAGCCAGGCGTTCCTTATTTACATTGATATGAAAACGTTCTTGAACGGCGAAGGCCAAGCAGGGGATGAGATGATCAAGATGGGCGATGCCAATCCGCATTTGGGGGTCTTCATCCAAGACTCCGTTAAAGGCTTCCTCCTTCTCCCCGCTCGGTTCAAAGCGCTCCTGGCAACGAAAGACCTTTGTTAGAATTCTCCCGGGATGAACTTCAACCGCTTGCACCGCGAAGGGATATTCCGCGGTGAGATTCCAGGTATAGCCAGCCAGCTTGCCCTGTACGTTGGAAAGAAACCCTGGGGGCCCGAAGACTTTTAAGATCTTCTCCCGGTTGAGCAAGAGCCGCAAGAGGGCATCGAACCCAATGAAGTGGTCAATGTGCGTGTGGGAAATAAAGGCATGAGAAACCTTCAAGAGTTTGGCTGGGCGAATACTGCCAAGCTCACCCATATCGAAGAGTAAGGCACGGCGCTCCCAGAGGATCTCTATAAATAGTCCCGGGTCTCCGAAGGGCGCATTAAGAAGTTGAGCGTGAAGAAGCGGTTTCAAAATGAAAGGACCACAAACGCCCAGATTCAGGCATTATCCGGGGTAAAGCGTTTCCCATAGAGCATGTCGGCAAACTTCTTGACCTCTTCTGGAGGCATCCGGTACGTGTGAACCTCCTCCGGGAATTTTTTGGCTTTCACGTCCGCAATGTATTCGCTGAAATCCTGAACGCTCTTTTTCATGGCCACCTCCTCTTCCTCCATTCGTCGGGATGGATGAGAAGACATAGAAATCTTACGAAAAGGGGAAAAGCTCGTCAATATTTAAATTTTCCTTCAGAAAACCTCGGGACTATGTTATGGAAAAAGAATGAACGGAGACCGGAACCGTTTCCATTACGGCTGGATAATCCTTTTTGTCGGTTTTATGGGGGTGATAGGGGCACTCGGGTTTGGGCGATTTGCGTACACACCCCTCCTGCCCGCGATGAAAAATGCCCTTTCCCTGAGCTATGCCCAGATGGGCTGGATCGGAACCGGGAACCTTATCGGCTACCTGGCTTTCTCTTTATTGGGAGGATACTTGGCGACCCGGATCGGTTCTCGACAGATCATTTCGATCTCTCTGGCAGTGGTGGCCATAGGCCTCATCCTTACAGGATTATCGAATTCCTTTGAGTTCGCCCTTTTGATGCGCAGCCTCACGGGTGCCGGCAGTGCCGGTTCAAATGTCCCCATTATGGCCCTGGCCTCTGCCTGGTTCGCCTCGAATCGTCGAGGCTTGGCCGCGGGCATTCTGGTCAGCGGCTGCGGCATTGGCCTGCTCTTATTGGGACCCTTAATCCCATACATTCTGGAGAAGTTTCCCAGTTCGGGTTGGAGGGTGTGTTGGTATACATTGGGAAGTCTGACCCTGTTTATCGCCCTTCTTAATTATCTCTTGATCCAGGATCGACCGGAAGATAAAAACCTGCAGCCGATCGGAAATTTTCCCGCCCCCCTGACAACTGCTTTTTCTTTCTCCTGGAGGAGTCTCTATACCTCCCGAACCCTCTGGCATCTGGCCGGCGTTTTTTTCACCTTTGGTTTTTCCTACATCATCTATATTCAATTCTTCTCCGCTTACCTGATCAACGAAGCGAACATCGGTCCGGAGAGAGCCGGGGGGTATCTGATGCTATTGGGCATACTGAGCATCTTCTGCGGTCCTTTCTGGGGAGCTGTCTCCGACCGTATCGGCCGGAAGTACGGATTGGCCCTGGTCTTCTTGACTCAGGGGACATCTTATCTCATCTTCGGCTTGGTGCAATCAGACACCGGGTACCTTATTTCCGCCATTCTCTTTGGTTTGACCGCTTGGGCCGTTCCCTCTATCGTCACCGCGGCCGTTGGAGATTCGGTCCATCCTCGAATGGCCCCCGCCGCACTGGGCTTTGCGATCCTGATTATGGGCACGGGACAAGCCCTGGCTCCGCCGATTGCCGGGAAAATTGCTGACCTGACTGGTTCTTTTTCCCCCGCCTTTATCCTCTCGGCAGCAGTCGCCTTCACCGGCATGGCCGGAGCTCTGCTGATCCGGCAACCGGGGCAAAATATTTCGTCCTAGAATTTTTATACATAACGTCGTAAATAATTGCGCATACCGGGAGATATTCTTTTCGTAGGGGCGGGGTTCACCCCCGCCCGATGACTCTGATTCGCCAGGGTTGCGGGCGGGCATAAAGCCCGCCCCTACAGGGACGATTTTGAACCATCACGCGCAAGAAATAAAATTCAGGTTCTGCAGATTACGATGGGTAGGTCTTTCATGGTGAGCAGCCCCGGTTCTGCTTCGATGACCCGGCGGGCGGCATTGACTACGATGGCTGCGGTGGCGATGTCTCCGTGGGTTCCTCCCTTGATCACGACTTCCATATTGGGGAGACCATCTATGTAAACAGCATCGTAGGACTCGGGGGCCCCCAGAGATGCCTCGAACTCCAGGGTGATTACTTCTTCCTTTCCTCGGAGTCCCTTGCCGACCTGCCGGACTCCAGAGGCCTGCCCGGGCTTAACTGTAATATAGGAGCTTTGCACTTGTTCCCGGGCGATCACGGGCTCGATGCTTTCGGCGATGTCGTCGAGTCTCCAGCCCAAGCCATCGGCGATCATCGCAATTGATTCTGTGAGTCCAACGTGCCTCAAAGTGCCAGCATCCACCAATTTTTGAAACTGCTCGGGCGTGCAACCGGCGCCAATCTTCTTCTGAAATGGTAGCCGTCGAGGCCTGGCGTCTTGCACCCTGACAGCTTTGACCTTCCTGACCTCCTGGCAGACAGCGGTCATAAAGAGAATCCAGCTATCCATCAAAAAACCGGGGTTGACGCCGGTACCCAAGACGGTTGCCCGATTGGCCTTGGCCATCTTGTCAATTTCTGCGGCCAACTCGGCATGGGTGGTAAAGGGAAAGGCCAGCTCTTCGGTCGTGGAGACGATATTGACGCCGAATCCCAGGAGATGGATCAGCTCCGGGGCCACCTTTTTTAGAGAGGAGCTCGTTTGATGAAAGACAACGTCCACTTTTGTTTTGGCGAAGAGGCCATCGATATCCTTGGTGATGGGAATGCCCAGATTCTTTCCGGCACCCATAACTTCACCCAGGTCCCGGCCGATCTTGTTTGGGTCGATATCCACAGCTCCGACGAGCTCTATATTCGGCCGCTGGCTCGCTAATCTGGCCACAGCGCAGCCGATGGGGCCACATCCAAATTGAACAGCCCGAATCCGACCTTTCATGGAATACACCTTTGAACCACTGGAATGGCCCCCGATCTTTCCCAAGGGATCCTAGGGAAGCTCTGATAAAACTTTTAAGGGGCGTTTACGCTCATTTCCTGGGCCACCCTCTCAGTGGCAGCGATGACGCGCTCGATGTCGTCGTCGCTATGGGCTAAAGATACGCCTCCCCCGCCATGCATTACAAACACGCCATGATTCAGCATGCGAACCTTGAATTCGTGATCCAGTTTTTCAAGATCGGTGAGCTGCTGCATCTCCGTCGGGTTCCGGACAATGGTTTCAGGCTTATAGGGGAAATAGGCCCCGCAAAGAGAGCCAACCCCGGTTGACCTTCCGGCGATTCCATTTCTCTTAAACGCGCCAACCATTCCTTCTCTGAGCTTCTTTCCCAACTGATCGATCCTGGGGTACAGATCTTTTGCATGATTCTTCAGGTACTCGACAACTCGACAGCCCACAATCATCGAGAGGGGAGAGCAGGAAAAGGTACCACCGCCTACAAGCACACTTTCGCCTTTTTCGCGTTTTATGGTGGGATCACAGAGAGAAAGGATGTCGGCTCTGCCGGCAATAACCCCCAAGTTCGTTCCCCCGCCGCAAACCTTTCCCAAAGTTGCCAAATCGGGCGTGATTCCATAAACCCCCTGGGCCCCACCCAGGGAAAGCCGATATCCGGTAATGATCTCATCGAATAGGAGTAGCGCCCCAGACTTGCGGGTTTCGTGCCGCAACATCTCCAGATACCCCTTATCCGCAGGGATCAGCCCTCCCGAACCCACAACGGGTTCAATGATAATCCCCGCCAAATCATCCTTCACTTCGCGCATGGTCCTCAGCGTTGATTCCACGTCATTGAATGGAATGGGCCGGGTGTAATTACCGACTTCTGGTATCAGCCCTGCGCTTTCCGGTTTATCCATTGGACTCCGAATCGCCCAAAGGAGTTCATTGTTGGCGCCATGCCATCCGCCAGCGATCTTCAGGATGACCCGTTTCTTGGTGAATCCCCTGGCCAGACGTACGGCGTGCATGGTTGCCTCTGTCCCCGAGACTCCGAAGACTATTTTTTCCGCGCATGGCACCGTCTGCTGGACGAGTTCGGCAAATTGGACTTGATACTCATGGACAATCCCCCAATGGAGGCCGACCTCCGCCACTTCCTCTAAAGCCCTTTTCACAATCACAGGTTTGTGGCCGAGAATAAGCGCATAATGCCCCATCCAAAGGTCCACATATTCACGGCCATCGACATCCTTTATCCTGGAACCATCCGCCCCTTTAATGAAAATCGGATAGGGGGGATAATAGCGAATTCTATGGCTGACACCGCCCGGCATAACCTTTTGCGCCCGTTCAAAAAGCTTCTGGGAAGCGGGTGTTCTGTCGAGATATTGCTTTATATAATCTTTTTCTCCCATGGAATCTTCCCCCAATGTTTCGATCGAAGGCTCACCGCTTTACCGTGAAAGCGTATGCAACTCTTCTCGGCATTACCACATGGCCAGAATCATGTCAATGAGGAATAAAGCTCTCGATCCATCAGTTTAATGGGTCGCGGAAGAAGTCGTTTCCGGTCTTAGAATGTCATTCCTGCGAAATTTTCCCTGACGGGTTCGACACCCGCGAATCCCGCCCTAGCGGGAAAAATCCCCCCTCGCCCTCCCTGAAGCTGTGAAATAATCCCTTAAATCACCCCCACCCTCGCCCTCCCCCCTCAAGGGGGAGGGAATTTCTTTCTTATTTCAATATGTTCGCCCTCTCCCCTGGCGGGAGAGGGTAGGGTGAGGGGGATTTTTTCACAGCTTCCCTTTAGTAAAGGGGGGTTGGGGGGATTGGAAAGTTATTTTCTAACGAAGCAGGAATCCAGTCTTTTCAATGTATTCTGGACTCCCGCTTTCGCGGGAGTGACGGTCTAATGGAGTTTTTCCGCAGTCTGTTAATCGCTTCAAGGCTTAGGTCGGAAAGAAATTCTGACGAACCCGCTTTGATGAAGTCGTAAAAAGTCAGCAGAACGATGGTTTCGTAAAAAGCTCCAGATGCAAGGCGCGCAAAAACTGAGGAGTGAAGCGTACTTACGCGTACGCTGCAACGACGAAGTTGAAGCGCAACGCAGCAGATGGACTTTTTACGAAACCATCAGCTTTCATTCATTCTGCATCCCAACTCCCCTCCGGGGGGCCGCCACCCAAAAGCATATACAGGCCATGGCAATCGAAACGATGCTCAAGATAAAGCCGCTGATGTAGGTCCCGGAGATGTCGAAAAGATACCCGCCCAACCAGGGACCGATCGCCCCGCCCGCTCCCATCCCGGTTAGCAAGAGACCGACAACGGCGCCAAAATGCCTTCCGTGGAAGATATCCGCGGCCCCGGCGAAAATGGTGGGCGTGAAAAGCCCACCTCCCAACCCAAAACAAATGGAGAAGGTGTACAAAAGCCAAGGCTGGGAAGTATTGCGGACGGAAAGCAGTGCCAGTAAGGCGATAATGGATAGGATCGCTGCCAGTGTTCCCGTTTTCTCCCGGCCCAGCCAATCGGACAGGAATCCGGAGAGCTGGCCGATAAACAAGGTGATGCCAAAAAGCGCGAAGATGGAAACACTGAACAGGATGCTGTATCCGATATCTTCCGCAAATTTTACCTGGTGGGCCAATACCAGATAGCATCCCATTCCCCAATAAAGAGCGTAGGAGACAACCAAAAACCAAAGCCGGGGATTGCGCAGGACTTGGGCCAGGGTCCATTCGCTGGCCGGGGGGTTCTTCATGGCCGCTCCATCTCCTATCGCCCCCCGGCCAGCCGTGATTTCGGCAGACCCATAAGGCGTAAGGTTTTTTTCTTGGGGACGATAATAAAAAAGGAAGAGGCTCAGGGGGAGAAGAAGAAAAACCAAAATGCCCGCCAGGAGCCAATACGTGCTCCGCCATCCCCACCTCAGGATGGCCAATTCTATGAAAATGCTGTAAACAAAACTGAGGCCTCCGCCCATCTGGCCAAGGCCCAAGACCAGTCCCTTCCTTTTGGCGAACCAATTCATGAGGGCTGGGCCTAAGATGGGCCAGCCGCTGAAGGCGCTCCCCAGCGGGACCAAGACTCCAAAAAGGAGATAAAAATGCCAGAGCTTCCGACTGAAACCACAACCCATGGTTGCCAAGCCCAGAATCACGATTCCAAAGAGCATTACTCTCCGGGCCCTCCAGCGGTCGGCAAGGGCACCGGCGAAAGGGGCCAGGAGGCCATAGATCAAAATGTTCAAGGACAACATGATGGCAATGTTGCCGCGGCTCCATCCGAATTCATGGAGAATGGGGGAAAAGAAAACTGAGAATGAGTGTCGGATCCCATATATGAGGATCATGCTAACCACACAAATGCCCACCATGACCCACCCATAAAAAAAAGACCCCTCTTTGGCCATGCTTATCCCTTCCGCACTGACTTTCTTTAAAATTTAATAGGACGCAGATTTTCGCAGATGAAAACAGAAAAGCAATCTCTTCTAAGCACGGGATGGCCCCACCCCTTGGGCAAAGAATCCATGCTTTCTTGAGTTTTAAGAACTCTGTGGCCTCCGTGTCCTCTGTGGCTAAATTGTTTCGTTAATTCTGATCCGGTTTGCCATTCCGGGCTATGTTTTATATACGACAAAATAACCAGAAACACAAACGCGAGAACCACCCGGTCCCACCTTCTTTGCTCCTATACAAGCAGGACGATTCGCAGAAAGGAAGGGGATCGCTCAAATTAAAGACAGACCCGGTCTCCGGGGATACCGGAAATGAAAGAGGTTGATGGGAAGGTGATTTTCTGTTAGATTTTGGGCTATGGAAATCTGGATCGTCGTCCTTCTCAGCACCCTGCTCACTGTGCTTCTTTTCTTCTTTTGGCAGAATGCCAGACAGTGGAGGGAAATACGCGCCAGCAAAGAGAAGGATCCCTCTTTTTTGCTCCTCCAGCAACAGATCGACAGCCTGCGCGATCAGGTGGGCCGGAGCCTGGACGGAAATGTTCAGCTTGTCCACCAGCAATTGTCTTCGTTATCCAGCCAGATGACCGCCCACTTGAATTCCGTCGCCTCCCAGTTGACCGAGCAGGTGGGCACCGGGATGGGCCTGATCCAAAAGGCGAGTCAGCATTTTAGCGACCGGGTGCAGGAGGTTCAGGCCCGGATGGCTCAACTGGATGAGGCCAACAAGCGCATCTTGGAGGTGGGGCGTTCCATCGCCACTTTACAGGAAATCTTGAGGGCCCCCAAGATCCGGGGAGGATTGGGGGAATTTCTTCTGGGAGACCTCTTGGCCCAGATCATGCCGGCGGAATACTTCGCTCTCCAATATTCCTTCAAGAGCGGGGAGAGGGTGGACGCCGTGATCCGCCTGAGTCAGGGGCTTGTTCCCGTGGATGCCAAATTTCCCCTGGAAAATTTCCAGAAGTCGCTCATGGCCCAGGAGGATGGGGCCCGGAAGAATTTTCTCAAGCTTTTTGCCGCAGACGTGAAAAAACATGTGGAGTCCATCGCCAACAAGTACATCCTTCCCCATGAAGGAACCTGCGATTTCGCTCTCATGTACATCCCGGCAGAGAATGTTTACTATGAGGCCTTCATCAAGGATGAAGCGCTCGGAGAAGGAAAAGGTCTGCGAGAATATGTCTTTGAGAAGCATGTCATCCCGGTTTCCCCGAATAGTTTCTACGCCTACCTGCATACCATTCTTTTGGGGCTCAGGGGTTTGAAAGTGGAGGAGAGCGCCCGGGAAATCCTCCGCCATCTGTCCGGTCTGCAGGGGCAGTTGGCCAAATTTCAGGAAGAATTCAGGAAGCTGGGAAAGCACTTGGAGCAGTCCAAGGGCAGCTTCGATTCCGCCCAGCGGCAGCTCGAAAAATTTAGCGATAAACTTGCGGTCATGGAGACGCCCCCGCTTCTTCAGACCCCCGAGGAATCCCCCAAACAACCATTCTCTCAATCTTAAGCCTGAAATCCCCACCGGCGCTCAGGATTTGACCTGGCCAATCGTTTTTGCTATGATTGGGCCAATTCCAAACTTCCCCAACAAACCTTTTCCCTGGCTTTGAAATCCAGGCCTCCCATTTGGAGGGGGGATACGAATGCGGGGTGATCAGTTAGCCCGGCAATGGCGTATCATCCGGGCTATCGAGGCCAGCCCCAATGGGTTGACCGTAACAGAGATCGCGCAGCGGGAAGAACCTGGAATACGCACGGTCTATCGCGACCTGGAGGCCCTTCAGGCGGCCGGGTTCCCCCTGTATACCGAGAGAGTCGAGCGAGCCAGCCGTTGGGCTTTTACCGACACCTTCAAGTTTAAGATCCCTTCCCCTTTTACCCCAACTGAGCTTATGTCCCTTTATTTCTGCAAGCGCCTCTACAAGGACATCAATCGGATTCTGAAGGGTATTCCTATTTTCGATATAGTGGATTCGATTTTCAAGAGGGTACAGGCGATTCTTTTTATCCGCTGTCCTGGAGGTGATAAAATCCGCGGAGCCGTGCTGGTCGGTAGAAGAAAAGATTCTGGCAGGAGGGTCAATTTCACTGGGTTGGATTGGCCCGCCCGGGAATAGCAATATGAATAAGAAAGACCTAAGCGAACGCGACATTTGCACGAAATTCATCACGCCCGCCGTAAAGCAAGCCGGATGGGATGTTCTGTCGCAAATTCGCGAGGAGGTCTTCTTCACGAAAGGCCGGATCATCGTCCGCGGCAGGCTGGTCACGCGCGGCAAGGCCAAACGCGCCGACTACATCCTTTACTATAAGCCGAACATCCCCATCGCCCTCATCGAGGCTAAGGACAACAATCACGCCATCGGCGATGGCATGCAGCAGGCGCTCGAATACGCCACGACCCTCGACGTCCCTTTCGTTTTTTCATCCAACGGCGACGCGTTTCTTTTCCATGACCGGACCGGAAAGGGTGCTCAAACCGAAACTGAGCTTTCCCTCGACACCTCCCCGACACCCAAAGCCCTCTGGTCGAAATACCGTACTTGGAAAAATTTGGCCCCACTGCAAGAAGAAATCTTCCTCCAGGACTACTTCGAGGACGCCGGTGGCAAGGAGCCGCGCTATTACCAACGGATCGCCATCAACAAAGCCATCGAAGCCATCGCCAAGGGCCAGAATCGTATCCTGCTTGTCATGGCCACCGGCACCGGGTAGGCCATAGCAATATGATGAGCTGAAAGGGGTGGGTTAGGGATTTTCTTGCCCGCCTTGTTGACCAAATAAAATTCCCAAATTGGGAACTTTAACCTTGACATCATATATGGGAACTGTTATAAAAGAATGAGAGTAATTTCCAAGAGAGCCCTACGCGAGTTTTGGGACAGACTTCCCGATGCCGAGGATGCTCTGAAGACCTGGTTCGCCGAGGCGGAGAGAGCCACCTGGTCGAATCCTGGGGAAATTAAGGCCCAGTACCGTAGCGCCAGCATCCTCAAGGACAACCGAGTGGTTTTTAATATCTGCGGCAACAAGTACCGACTGGTGGCGAAAATCAGTTACAAGAACGGCATTGTCCTGATCCGGTTCGTTGGAACACACAAAGAATATGACGCGATCAACGCTGAGGAAGTGTAATGATTCCTAAGGTCATAAAAACAGAAAAAGATTACAAAAGGGCGCTGGCCCGAATTAACGATCTAATGGATGCTGATGCGGGCACGCCCGAGGGGGACGAGCTTGAGCTGCTAGTCACTCTAGTCGAGTTGTACGAGAAGGCTAAGCATCCTATCGACCTGCCCGACCCGGTGGAAGCCATCAAATTCCGTATGGAGCAACTTGGGCTGAAACAGAAGGACTTGATCCCCCATATCGGCAGCCGGAGTAAAGTTTCGGAAGTGCTTTCCCGTCAGCGGCCACTGAGCGTCGCCATGATCCGCAGGCTAAATGCCGGGCTGGGCATTCCGGCTGAGATACTTCTGCGAGAGCCCGGGGCCAAGCTTGCGCAGCCAATAGAAGGCGTAGACTGGGAACGCTTTCCATTGAAAGAAATGCTCAAGAGGAACTGGCTGAATTTCAAGGGGACCCTTTCGGAAGCAAGGATGCAGGCTGCTACCCTGATCGGCTCATGGGCTGCCCGGCTCGGCTCCGATGCTTTGCAGCCCGCTCTTTTACGTCAGCATGCGCGCGCGGGCAGTGAGGCAGACAGCTATGCCTTGGCGGCATGGCGGATTCAGGTTTCATTGTTGGCCCTGGGGCAGAATGTGCCAAAGTATCAAAATGGCACCGTGACCCATAATTTTGTCCGCGATTTGGTCCGCCTGAGCTACTTGGACAACGGTCCCGTTTTGGCCCGGGAATATCTCCTCAAAAGCGGTATTCACTTCGTTGTGGAAGCCCATCTCCCTCATACCCATTTGGACGGAGCGGCCATTAGACTATTGGATGGCCCCCCGCTCATTGCCATGACGCTGCGTCACGATCGTCTGGACAATTTTTGGTTTACCCTCTGCCATGAACTGGCGCATGTGGCACTTCACTTTGAAGGTGAAGAATCAAAGGCGTTTCTCGACGACTTAGACCAGGCTGAGGTCGATACGAATGAAAAGGATGCCGATGAGTGGGCGGCAGAAGGTCTAATCCCTCATAGTCTTTGGAGTGCAGCAAAGATGGAAGGGCTTCCAACAACCCGCAAAGTGCTCGCTTGCGCGGCGAATCTGAGAATCAGTCCCGCGATCCCTGCCGGTCGTATCAGAAAAGAAAAGGGGGATTACAAGATCTTCAGCGGACTGATTGGGAATAAAAAGGTTCGCAAATTGTTTAATTAACAATGCCGGGTGTACCGAGCCAGACCAAGCAAACAGCCTTCCGGAATGATTGTCAAGGATAGATTCTGCTGCAAAACCTCTCGGGTCAGAAATGAGCATGAAAACTACCCATCAAAACACCCTCGCTGAAAATAAAAATGGGTTATAGGCGATTTTAAAGCGATGGTTTCTGAACACTTTTTCACAATTCCTAAAAATGGGGGGTTTTGCAGCAGAATCAAGGATAAAGATTTGACCCCGGACTTGGAATACATAAGGGCAAGGAGCCAGGTGCGGTAGGTTGTAAAAGCGCGGGCGTTGTATTATTATTTGGCAAGGGAAAAGAGTGGGGTGAATGGGGCCGCGTTAATGAAGCAGGTGGGCATGATATCATGTGCGATATTTTCCCTTGTTTGGCCGAGAAAGGGATAGTATGAAGCTGGATATCTTTAAGACTTTAAGCAACGTCCCCGTCCTCAACAAGCTCTTTGCCGCAGACGTGAAAAAACATGTGGAGTCCATCGCCAATAAGTATATCCTTCCCCATGAAGGAACCTGCGATTTCGCTCTCATGTACATCCCGGCAGAGAATGTTTACTATGAGGCCTTCATCAAGGACGAAGCCATTGGAGAAGGAAAAAGTCTTCGCGAATCTGCCTTTGAGAAGCATGTCATCCCTGTCTCTCCGAATAGTTTCTATGCGTACCTGCATACCATTCTTTTGGGGCTCAGGGGTTTGAAAGTGGAGGAGAGCGCCCGGGAAATCCTCCGCCATCTGTCCGGTCTGCAGGGGCAGTTGGCCAAATTTCAGGAAGAATTCAGGAAGCTGG
>Ga0315278_10003027_pt1 | contig 15001 bp, 16 predicted proteins | sample YL17G06_0_MG_FD_203880 | JGI IMG/M metagenome (GOLD analysis project Ga0315278, IMG submission 203880) | Sediment microbial communities from Yellowstone Lake, YNP, Wyoming, USA - YL17G06_0 | ecosystem: Environmental > Aquatic > Freshwater > Lake > Sediment | place: USA: Wyoming | collected... | reverse complement strand
TTGTTCTTATTTCAATTTTTGTCCTGATATTTGTCGCAATTGCAGCCGCGTTAATTTTCATAAAGACATTCGACGTGATGCGCTTCAAGCCGCAGATCATCGAGCAGGCAAACAAGGCATTGAACCGCCAGGTGGATTTCGAAAGAGCAATACTCGGTATATCCCTCAGGCAAGGTATCAGCCTAAAAATAACAAATCTGCTGATCAAAGAAGACCCTGCTTTCAGGAAAGGGGAATTTGTCACAGTAAAAGATATTTCTGTAGGCATTGATGCGCTGGGCTATCTATTACAGAAAAAAATCAATGTTCCCAGCATCATTATTGATTCCCCGCACATTACCATAATCCGCCAGAAAGACGGAAGCCTGAATGTCCAGACAATAGGAAAGCCCGCTCAAACCACAAACGGAAGCACGAATCCGCAGACTGCTCCTGCTGCAGCGCCTTTAGCTTTGCCCGCGCTTTTAATAAATTCTTTAAAGGCTAATAACGGCACAGTGATGTATGTAGACAATTCCTTCGAGTCAGCTATGCGCCTGGAAATTTCAGAGGTTGCTGTCAAGATAGACAGGTTTTCTTTGACCGGGCCTTTTCCTTTTACGATCGAAGCAGCTGTGTTGAGCGCTAGAAAGAATATCAAAATTGAGGGTAAGGCGCAGATCGATCTCAAAACAAACGGGATAACTGTCTCCGAGCTTAAAGGCGGGACAGATCTTTCGCAGATACTCCTGGATGAGATCCTGGTTTCTTTTCCCATGGCAAAAGGCGCAAGCCTGCCGACTGACCTCGGCGGCAATCTGGATTTTGCGCTAAGCAAACTGACTGCCGGGCCAAAAGGGCTCTTAGCTCTTGACGCGGATGCAAAACTTTCAAACGGTTCCCTCCGGATGAAGGAGCTTGCCTCTGCGCTGAGCGGCATCGCGGCGGCCGTAAAAATCACGCAGGATGCAGTCCTTGTCGAAAAGATCAATGCAAAGATCGGCGGAGGCTCGATCGAGGCATCGGGTTCTATCAAGGATTATCTTTTGAAACAGGATTACAGTTTTACAGCTCAAGCCCTGGGCCTTGATTTCAAAGAACTCATCGATCAGTCGGCATATCCCGTAAAAGCCGAAGGCATTGCAGCGGCAAAGATAAAGATCAACGGACGCGGATTTACTCCCGAAGCTTTGAAGTCAGGCCTCTCAGGCAACGCAGATATCTCAGTCACAAAAGCAAAGCTCAAAGACTTAAATGTGCTTCAGACTGTCCTTGATAAGATTTCAATAATCCCTGGCCTTTCTGAAAAAATCCAGGCGAAGCTTCCTGAGCGTTACAAACAAAAGCTTACGCAGAAAGATACTGTCTTATCAGACGTAAATTTACCGGTGACTATCGCAAACGGACAGATCCTTATAAAGAACACTGTTTTAGGCGCTGACGAATTTCTTTTTAAAGGAAACGGACAGGCAGGTTTTGACGGTGCATATTCCATGGAAGGCTCTTTTCTTATTCCGCAGGAGCTTTCCGCGGCAATGGTTTCTGCTGTAGACCAATTGCAGTATTTGTTAAACGACGAAAAACAGATATATATCCCGCTCAAGATCTCAGGCAAGGCAGGAGCGCCCAAGTTTAACGTTGACGCGGAATACCTCGCCAAAAAACTTCTTGAAAACCAGGCAAAGCAGCAGATCTTCAAGGCCATTGACAGAGCATTAGGCGGTTCAAAAGAACAGCCTGCCAGCCAGGGCCAGAATGCGACTCAATCGACTTCGGCTACTGCGCCGGAGGGCTCGACTCAGGACGGTTCAAGCAAAAAATCCTCGACCGAAGAAACCATAGGCAGCATCCTCGGAACCATCTTTAAATGAAATTTTAAACCCGGAAAGTAAACCGATAATCTGGCGCGCGGCTTTACATTACAATCCCGGAATGTACAAGCGTGACAATCCCGGAATGTAACCGGTTAGGGAACTTTTTTACATTGTTTGTTGTCTAAGATATTAGAAGAGATGGAAGACATCCAGCGGGAAACAATAGAACAGGCTCAAGCAGGCGATATTGCCGCTTTTGAGAGAATATACAGGGCTGCATCGGGCTTTGTGTACAGTGTCGCATTGAGGATAACCAATAACAGGCAGGAGGCGCAGGAAGTGGCTCAGGACGTTTTCTTGAAAATATATCATAATTTAAAAGGTTTCCAGTTCCGTTCTTCTTTCAAGACCTGGGTCTACAGGGTCACGGCAAATACAGCTCTGAATGCCTATAAAAAAATGTCGAGAGATTTAAACCGCAGGCAGGATTTCGACAGCATCATAGATACGCAGGCTGTTTCAGTTGACACTAAAAAAGAAATGGAAGAACGTCAGGAGCGCGATGAACAGAAGTCCAGATTGGAGTCTTTATTAAATTCACTTAATCCTGACCAGCGTGCTGCTATAGTCCTCAGAGAGATCCAGGGCTTAAACTACGAAGAGATATCACAGGCCTTAAACATAAATATAAACACTGTTCGCTCAAGATTAAAGCGGGCAAGGCAGGCGCTTTTAGCTGCCTCAGGCGGAGGCTAATAAAATGGACTGCAAAAAAATACAGGAAATCATAATGACGGATTATATCGACGGAGAAGCTTCTAAAACCCTGCGTGAAGAAATCGAAGCTCACTTAAAGATCTGCGAAGGCTGCAGGAAGTTTGAGCAGGCTTTAAGGGAAAGAGTCTCAGAGCCTCTCAGGAAATTAGAGCAAGTCAAGCCTCCGGAAGGAGTCTGGCAAAAGATCAAGGGATCTATAGAAGAGGAGCAGGCAGAACAGTACGCGCCTTCGTTCTTAGAGCGTTTGCTGGATTTCCTGCGAAACAGTTTTCCTGTCAGAAAGCCTGTATTTGCTTTTTCAACTGCAATTTCCGTAATACTGATCGCATTATTTTTCTCGGTCGGGCCGTTTCATAAGCAGCAGCTCGTAAAAGATTATATAGAGGAAAAGGCTGAATTCATGGTTTCATTGAACAGGTCTGTAAACGGAGACCTTGAGCGGGATCTCAGTTTCAACACTGCCATAGAGCGATATCTTTTTTAGGGAACTTTTTCGGGACTTGAGTTGTCTAAGTTAATAGAAGGAGGCAGAGGGATGAACACAAAATCAAAGATCTTAAGTTACGCAGCAGCAGCGATCCTGGTTTTATCTTTTGCTTCAACAGCTTCTGCTCAGTGGTTTGGCAGGGATGGCAAGAAAGGCCAAAAATCAAATGAAGGCGGGTTTGATAACATTGCCAAAGAATTAAATCTGACTGAAAGCCAAAAGCAGCAGATGGCACAGCAGAGGAGTAAGGAAAAAGAACAGGGCCAGGTTTTGAGGGAAAAGATGAAGGCTGCACGGGATGAGCTGACCAAAGAGTTGGATAAGGAAAAGCCTGACATGGCTAAGATCCGCTCTCTTATTTCCGAAATGAAAGAACTTATTGGCAGCCGCATCGAGCAGAGGGTCGACGGTATCATTTCTATGAAGCAGGTTTTAACGCCTGAACAGTTCAAGAAACTCAACGAAAAGACAAAAAGATTTGAAAGGCCTACAAGAGGAGGAGAACATGAAAAAAATAGTCGTAATGGCTTTGGTAATCACAGGTTTGGTCGCGGGTGCGAGCGCCCGAAGTTTTGCGAGCGACTGGGATAAGGCAGGAAAAGCCCTGGCTGTTATCGAAGGTTTAAGGATCATAACTGGCGGAAAGGCTGATGTCATCGGGACAATAACAGGGATCAACAGGCCTCGCGAACAGGCAGGAGACCGTGACAATGGCAGAGGAAATGCGTACGGCAGAAGAGACAGGGATGATGATTGGAAATATTCCCGTGATAACCGCCGCAGTATGAGGGAATGCGAACGCGTATGGGTGCCGCATTATGTATGGAGAGAAAAATTCGTTCCGGAACATACTGAACACAGGCCTGGATACGGAAATGTAATAGTCGAGGCGCATTATGAAAGATACCAGGTGGAAAACAGCGGACACTGGGAATGGATAAACAAGAATCAATATTCCCGTAGGTAACCTCTTCCAACCTCTTCCAATCCCGGAATGGTCAAGCTTGCCAATCCCGGAATGTAAACTAAAAAACCTTCCTTGGGCCGGACTTCAAGTCCGGCCTTTTTCTTTTTACCGGCCTTAAACCAAACCAGACTCGATCCTGCCAAAATCTGTTACAATTCTAACATTGGAGTGGTATAATTAATTCAAAGGAGCAAGTTCGATCGATGCCGAGAGAAAGGGTCACAAGAAGGCAGAAAGATGTATCCAGGCTGCTACGGGAGAAAAGGCAGCTATATAAGGATAAATTAAAGACATTTAAGAGTCCCACAAATATACGAATTGCTGTAATACTTCTTTTTCTGCCGCTTTTGATCGCTGCTGCATCTCTGCCGCCCGAAAAAACTCAGTCCGCAAAAGTATTGCAGTTTAATGATTCAAACTGGGTCTTGTATCAGAACGGGCAGCAAGGATATAGTTTGCAGGTGCCGCCGCAGCTTAAAGTCAGTTTAACAAAACAAAACGACCTTCAATGGTCAGCGGAAAACAGGATGCCGTTTGATTACGTAAATTTCAGGCCGAAAGAAGAAGGTGATGACTTTGAGCCGTTTGAGCTGGGAGTAGGCGTGCACTGGAACAGGGATGGATTTGGCACCAGGGAATTCGCCGACAAAAAGGATGACGGCCTTAAAATGAGCGGAGCACAGATTGAGACTATACGCCAGACAGAAACCGCTGTGGCAGGTATCAAAGGTGTGCGCGACGACTTTCGCCTGCGCCAACCATTCGGCTGGAGGAGTTATTCAAGGATAATAATCCCTTTTGAGGATAAATTTTTCGTGTTTCTCGGAACGCTGGGCAGGGATAAACCGATTTCCGGATACGAACGCGTTTATAAAAAAATAGTGGACAGCTTTGCCTGCAATCCCGGAATGTCCAAGCGTGACAATCCCGGAATGTAATTCAATCCCGGAATGTAAAAAAAATGGCTAAGAAAATACTGATACTTTCTGCAAGCCCTAAGAGGGACGGCAACACCGCAGCGCTGGTTGACTGGTTTTGCGAGGGGCTGCGCTCAAAGGGCGCTGAGATCGAGATAGTCCGAACTGCTTTCCTTAAGTATAAGACAAACGGCTGCAGGTCCTGTAGGGCATGCCAGAAGCTCAAAGACTACGAGTGCGTCGTGGATGACGATGCAAAGCCTGTGCTTTTGAAAATGGCAAAGGCTGATGTGATAGTTATGGCAACCCCGCTTTATTTTTTCTCTGCAAGCGCACAGCTAAAACTGATCTTCGACAGGATGTTTTCGCTCTACAAATGGGATAATGACGCCGGGACTACGCAGACTCCTTTAAAGGGAAAGACACTTGTCCTTTTAGCAAGCGCCTTTGAGGATGTCGGGCTTGACGCGCTGGAGAAACCTTTTGCATTGACTGCCAAATATACCGGGATGAGATTTGAATCGCTGCTTGTTCCAAATGCAGGCGTGTCAGGACAGATAAAGAAAAAAGCCGGAGTCCGCGATAAGGCAATCAGATTAGGCAGGAAAGCAGGTTAGATCTTTTTTGGGGGAGAAATGGCTAAGCAAAAGATTTTAGTCGTGGATGACAATAGTTTTATGCGCAAATTACTGGAGACAAGGTTAAAGGCAAACAATTACCAGCCTATACTTGCAGATGGAGCAGAAGAGGCGCTCGAGAAGATCCAGCACGAGAAGCCGGATCTTATACTTCTGGATGTAAGTATGCCGGGCATGAACGGTTTCCAGTTCGCAAAAAAGATCAGAGACGATGTTTCGACAAAATCAATACCAATAATATTTGTGACTGCGCGCGGCCAGGTAGAAGAGATAGTAGAGGCGATAAGAGACCTGGGTGCTGCAGCCTATATTATTAAACCTTTTACCCCGGAAGCCCTGCTTGACGGGATAAAAAAAGCTCTGGATAGCTAGAAACTGTTTCCGAATCAATCGGGAAACTGTTTCCGCTTTAAGTCGGAAACTGTTTCTAGCTCAATCGGGAAAGTGGGTAGGTTTTCAACGCGCATTTACGTTCCGGGTTTGTTTACTCAACAATGTTGTACAGGCGACTTGAAAGTGGTATAATTGGACAAAATAAAGGAAAGGGGGCAGTATGGAGACTAAAGATCTGGGCAAGAGCTCTACAGGTATACAGCCGAATGTGGCTGCGCTTTTAAGCTATCTGGCGGGTTTTATCACGGGGATCATTTTCTTTGTCATCGAAAAGGAAAACAAGTTTGTCCGCTTCCATGCGATGCAATCGATCGTAACATTCGGGGTTTTATTTGTCGCGGGTATCTTTATGGCGTTCATACCGGTCATCGGCCCTATAGTCGGAATGCTGATCTGGATTCTGGAGCTCGTGCTCTGGGTCATTTTAATGGTAAAAGCCTATAACGGAGAAAAATTCAAGCTTCCCATTGCAGGAGATTTTGCCGAAAAGAACAGCTAGGCAAATCAGTATTTGACCTTGTTCCCAAAATCAGCCCCTCGGTTTACTTGATAAAGCCGGTTAGAAACTGTTTCCGAACCAATCGGGAAACTGTTTCCGCTTCAAGTCGGAAACTGTTTCTGATTCAATCGGGAAAGTGGGGCACAATCCCGGAATGTAAAAAGCCTTCCTTAAAAACCTGTTGTTTTATATATCCCAAAGTGCTATAATCTAAAAATACAATGGAGAGTAAGAAGATGGGGTTTTGTCTTTCTTATAAGCGGAATTATAACAAATTAACCCGGGGGGAGAGTGTTAACCCGGGTTTTAATTTTATATAAAGAAAGGTGATGGCTTTGGAAAGAAGAATATTGATCGTGGATGATTCTGAATTCGCAAGAAATTCTTTGAGCGAAGCGCTTAAGAAAAATGAATATCAGGTCGATACAGTATCAGACGGACGGCAGTGCCTGGAAAAGATCGGTCAGGAAAAGTACGACCTGGCGATAGTCGATTATATTATGCCGGGAATGAACGGCATAGAGGTCCTTCAGGAAATAGCCGATAAAAATTTAAAAGTGCCCGTCATCATACTTACGGGAAAAGGCTCGGAGGAAATAGCGGTCCAGGCAATGAAGCTGGGCGCGCTGAATTATGTGGTCAAGGCCGAGAATTACATCGAGATCATACTTAATGTTGTTAAGGAGGATTTGGATTTATACAGAATCATAGAAACTAAACAAAGATTGGATATGAGAAGGAAACCTGATTCTGGGCAGGATATGCTGGAGGTAAAGGCCAGGAACAAAGACAAGATACTTGTGGTCGATGACAGCCAGTTCGTGCGTGAGGTCTTAAGCGATGCACTCCAGTTTAATAACTACGAGGTAGATACAGCGGCTAACGGGATTGAATGCCTTGAAAAGTTAGCCAAAGAAGATTTTGACCTTGCTATTATAGATTATATTATGCCCGGGAAGGACGGACTTGAAGTCCTAAAAGAAATCGTGGATAAAAAATACCCTGTTCCGGTCATAATCCTTACTGGTAAGGGCTCTGAAGAGACGGCTGCAAAGGCTATGAAGCTTGGTGCCATAGATTATGTCATCAAGGCGATCGGGCACATGCAGGCTTTGCCGGAGATTATCCGCGACAGTCTGTATATGTACCGCTCAGCACTGACCGTAGAGATAGAAAAAGAGATAGTCAGCGTAAAAGAAAAAATTTTAATAGTGGATGATTCATGTACTGTCCGGGAAAAAATGTGCGAGGTCTTACGTTCCAAAAACTATGATGTCGATATCGCCTGTTCAGGCACGGAGGGTCTTACAAGGCTCGCCGAAAAGAAATATGATCTGTTGCTGATCGATTACATGATGCCTGATATGAACGGGCTGGAAGTCCTGCAGGAGATAGCCAGAAGAAAATACGATGTGCCTCCTATTATTATCTCCGGCAAAGGTACCGAGGAAGTCGCGGTCCGCGCGTTAAAACTGGGGGCATTGGATTATATCGTCAAAACCATAGGGTACCTTGAAATTCTTCCCGACGTGATCCAGCGGAATCTGCGCATGTATCGCATAAACAGGGAAAAGGAACTGCTTGAAAAAAAATTGGTCGAAAAAAACAGGGCTTTAGAATCCCGCATCAATGAGCTCCGCGCGCTTAACGAAATAAGCAAAAATATGGGGGAAAGCCTGGACATCGACAAGACATTGACGATCATTGTCTCGCAGATAGCTGCGTTGATCAGTTGTTCGCGTATTACAATAATGCTGTTGAATCCCGAACGGGATTATTTGACCATAAGAGCGGCAAAAGGATTTCCCGAAGAAGAAGCTGCTAAGGTCAAAGTCCCGATCGGAGAAGGTATCTCAGGCTACGTGGCTGCGCAGGGGGAGCCGATATTTATCTCCAACATCGAAGAGGATCCGCGTTTTAAAAAAAGGAATTCCGAGCAATATTTCGCCAAGTCGCTTATCAGCGTCCCGTTAAAGATCAGAGAAGAGGTCATCGGCGTCATCAACGTCAACAATAAAGTTGATAACGAACTTTTTACAGTAGATGACTGCGACATATTGATGACCATTTCGTATAATGCTGCAATTGCGATCGAGAATTCCAGAAGATATGAAGAGGCTAAATCCTCGGCTATGAAAGACACGCTGACAGGGCTTTTTAATCAAGCGCATTTTTGGAGGACGCTCGATGTGGAGATAGACCGTTCAAAACGCTATAAGAACCCATTGTCCTTTGTGCTTGTCGATGTAGATGATTTCAAGAATATCAACGATACCTACGGCCACCAAAAGGGCGATATTGTTTTATACGGGATCGCTCAGAGCCTTTTGAAGAATATCCGAAAAGCCGACATCCTGTTCAGGTATGGAGGAGAGGAATTTGCCATCATCCTGACCCATACAGATATGGAAGGGGCGAAATTGATAGCTGAACGACTCAGGGCCGCCATACAGGGGCTTGTGTTTACATCCGAGCAGCTGAAGAGTTTGAAGGTCACAATAAGCTTAGGGATAAGTCAGTTTAGAAAAGATCTATCACAGGAAGAGCTTCTTGAAAAAGCAGATAAGGCATTATATGCTGCAAAGAACCAGGGGAAAAACCGCTGTTGTTTTTCAGAATGACCTGTCTTTTTGAGGTTATATGGCAGCAAAAATATTGATCATTGACGACGAAAAAAGGATCATAAAGGTGGTGACATCCAGATTAGAGGCAAACGGCTATGAGGTCATCTCCGCCACCGACGGGATCGAAGGGATAGAAAAGGCTAAATCAGAAAAACCCGACCTTGTCCTTTTGGACATAATGATGCCCGGTATGACCGGCTATGATATTATTGACAGATTAAAAGAAGAAGATGTCACGAGGTTCATACCCGTGATAATGGTCACAGGACAGGAAAAGATAGAGCATGTTTCAAAGAGCATGTCCGGCCATGGCGCGGTTGATTTTATATTTAAGCCCTTTACAGCGGATGAGTTATTAAATAAGATAAGCGACGCGCTCAACATCTACGGCAAATAGAAACTGTTTCCGAACCAATCGGGAAACAGTTTCAGCTTTGAGCCGGAAACTGTTTCTGATTTGATCGGGAAAGTGGGGGTTTTGATACCTCAGGTCAACTTTGGCCTGGGGTTTTTATTTTTCTTGACATAAACCGCTGAACAGGTATACTTGTTATGAACATATGTTCATAACTGGAGAATGAAGATGCGTCCAAAGAAAACACGTTGGGTAAAATGCGCTCCGGGCGAAAGGTGCTTTAAGCCGTTGTGCAGGCCTTTAAACAAATGTAAAGGCGTGTATCTGTCGCTTGACGAATTTGAGGCAGTGCGGCTAGCGTGCCTTGAAGGGCTGAAGCAGATAGATGCGGCAAAGTTGATGAAGATATCAAGACCGACATTTTCGAGGATATTGACTTCTGCCCAGGCAAAAATCGCAGACGGACTCGTAAATATCAAAGCAATCCGCATAGAAGGCGGTTGCTGCCAGATCTCCGGAAGGAGCAGGAAATGAAAGAGTGGAAGAAATTCTTCTATATCGCTGCGGTGTTTCTGGGATTTTTTTATCTGCCGGTTGAGAATCTGCGCTTTAGTAACGCTGTTTTTGAAGCACTCGCCCTTGTCAAATGGTATGCCAGGGAACATGTTCTATTGTGCCTTGTGCCTGCGTTTTTTATTGCCGGTGCAATTTCGGTATTCGTGAGCCAAGCGTCTGTCATGAAATATTTCGGTGCAAAAGCTAATAAATTCCTTTCTTATACAGTAGCCTCTGTTTCAGGCACCATATTAGCAGTATGTTCTTGCACGGTATTGCCCCTTTTTGGGGGTATTTATAAAAGAGGGGCAGGGCTCGGGCCTGCGACCGCCTTTCTCTATTCCGGACCCGCCATCAACGTCCTTGCGATTATTCTTACCGCGCGTATTCTCGGTTGGCAACTGGGGTTGGCTCGCGCAATCGGCGCGATAGTGTTCAGCGTTGTAATCGGTTTATTGATGCACTTGATTTTCCTAAAGGAAGAGTGCGCCCGCCATGGAAACGCAGATTTCAACGTAGGCGAGACAAAAGAAGCACGGCCTTTGTGGCAGACGGTTCTCTATTTTGTTTCAATGATCGCCTTTCTTGTTTTTGCCAATTGGGGTAAGCCTCTGGAAGGGGATCGCGGGGTATGGTCAGTGATCTATCAGTTTAAATGGTGGATCGCGGGGTTTTCTCTCGTCAGCTTAGCACTTATGCTCTTCACATGGTTTAAGAGGGAAGAATTAAAAGAATGGACTTCTGCGACCTGGGGTTTTGTATTGCAGATACTGCCGCTTCTGTTGATGGGCGTGCTGGCTTCTGGATTCCTTCTGGGCAGGGTCGGACATGAAGGCATAATCCCGTCCAGGTTTGTCTCGGGTCTTGTCGGCGGCAATTCATTCTTTGCTAATTTTTTTTCATCCATTGTCGCTGCATTCATGTATTTTGCAACTCTCACAGAAGTGCCGATCTTGCAGGGATTGATGAATTCCGGCATGGGCAAAGGGCCTGCGCTTGCGCTTCTTTTGGCAGGGCCTGCGTTGAGCCTGCCGAGCATGCTGGTCTTACGCTGTATCATGGGCACTAAAAAGACCGTTGTCTATGTCAGCCTTGTAGTCGTCATGGCTACGATCAGCGGTATGATCTTTGGTTTTATCGTCAAATAACTCTAAGAGTAATCATATGATAAAGAAAGCCGATCAGATAAAGAAACTCGTCAGGCAGGGGTATGCAAAAGTCGCGATGCAAGGGTCGTGTTGTTGTTCTGGTTCCTGTTGTCCTGGCACAGACACAGCGCAGGATATCAGCAAGGCAGTCGGATATAGCGATAAGGAAATTAACGCAGTGCCTCAAGGCGCGAATCTCGGACTTGGATGCGGCAATCCTATCGCACTTGCATCTTTAAAAGAAGGCGAGGTCGTGCTTGACCTTGGCAGCGGCGCAGGGTTTGATGTATTTCTTGCTTCAGCCAGAGTCGGCAGCACCGGCCGCGTAATCGGCGTTGATATGACGCCGGAGATGCTTGAAAAAGCACGCGCCAATGCCGCAAAAGGCAACTATACGAATGTTGAATTCAGGCTTGGAGAGATAGAAAAGATTCCTGTCGAAGATAATTCCGTTGATGTGATCATCTCAAACTGCGTGATAAATCTTTCTCCTGACAAGAAAGCCGTGTTTCAGGAAGCTTTGAGGGTATTAAAACCCGGCGGAAGGCTGATGATCTCAGACCTGGTATTATTAAAAGAGCTGCCTGGGGTTATAAAAAAATCCGTTGAAGCTTATGTGGGTTGTCTTGCCGGCGCAATTATGAAGGACGATTATTTAGACTGCATAAAACAAGCGGGATTTGGCGACATCAAGGTCGTGAGCCAGTCAGGTTATCCTATCGAAGCAATGGCAAATGATGTGACTAGCCAGGTTGTCAAAAACAATCCGGATATAAAACAGAAGGATCTCAAGGGGATTGAAAATTCTGTTTTAAGCATAAAGGTGAGCGCGATCAAACCCCGGTTGAAAAAAGGAGTAAGATCATGAAGATAGAGATCTTAGGGCCGGGCTGCCCGAAATGTGCGTCTCTGGAGGTGCGTGTCAGGCAGGCTTTGGCTGAATCAAATAAAAGCGTTGAAGTCGTAAAAATCACTGACATCAATACAATGATAGACAAAGGAGTGATCCAGACGCCGGCATTGATCATAGACGGCAAAATAGTGTCACAGGGAAAACTCCTGAGCGCCGAACAGATAAAACAGTTGATCGGATAAAAACGGGGTCAGAATTGTTTTTTAAAAACGTGGTCAAAACGATAAACAAAAGGCAAATATGCTCAGAAAAATAATACCAGCATTGATTTTTCTTGCGGTAAGCTCGTTTTGTTTTGCCGCGGACAACCAGCCAGTAAGCAAGGTACAGGCATACTATTTTCACGGCAACATGCGCTGCTCCACCTGTCTTAAACTGGAGCAGTATTCCAGGGAAGCCATAGAAAACAATTTCAAAGATGCCATGGCTTCAGGTGAACTGGAATTTAAAGCAGTAAATGTGGAGGTAACAGGTAACGAACATTTTGTCGATGATTACCAGCTTTATACCAGGTCTCTGGTCTTATCGCTGGTCAAGGACTCCAAGGAAGTGAAGTCAAAAAATCTGGCTAAGATCTGGGAATACGTGGGAAATAAACAGAAGTTTTACGACTACGTTAAAGAAGAAATTCAGGATCTCTTAAAGGAATTATAATGGATGCAGTCTTTATCGGCTTGGTTTCTGCCCTTTGGCTGGGAATTTTGACTTCTATCAGCCCCTGCCCGTTAGCAACTAATGTGGCTGCGATTTCTTTCCTCTCCAAGAAGATAACCCATCCGAAAATAGTATTCTTTTCCGGTTTCGCATATACACTCGGCAGAATGCTTTCGTACGCTCTTCTTGGTTTTGTCATCATAAGCTCTTTTCTGAGCGTTCCGGCATTAGCGAATTTCCTGCAGAAATATATGAACAAAGCCTTTGGCCCGATATTGATCATTACAGGCCTGGTTTTGTTAGATATCTTAAAGTTAAATATTGCGAATTTTACTCTTTCCCAAAAACATCAGGAAAGGCTTTCCAATTCAGGAATAGGAGGAGCATTTTTATTAGGGTTTATTTTTGCATTGGTATTTTGCCCGGTATCCGCGGCGCTTTTTTTCGGCAGCCTGATCCCGCTTGCGCTTCAATCTAAACTCGGCGCAACATTACCTTTTGTTTACGGCTTCGGCACGGGATTGCCGGTGCTGGTTTTTGCTGTTGCCATTGCCGCCGGCGTTACAACCTTAAGCCGCTGGTTCCATAAACTGACAAAGATTGAATTATGGATGAGGAAAATTACCGGCGCAATATTTATCCTCGCGGGAATTTATTATATAGGTATATACGTGTTAAAGTTATTTTAATGAGGGAGACCCTGATGTCGTCAAAGAAGCTGTTTGGTCTTGCTATCAGGAAAAACCGACCAGATTCAGAGAATACGAACTCTGGGATTACGGTGCCTATAAAATGCAAGATTTAATAAAAAAACTTAGAGAGCGTGGCAAAAATAAGAAGTAATCTTACCCAAAGAATACGGCCCAGAAAAAATCTTTTAAGAACCCAAGATTAATTCTAATGAAAGAGGTTATGCATATGCCTGAATCTCATGACAATCTAAAACTTCCATTTTTTGAGAGGTATCTTTCGTTTTGGGTCATATTGTGTATCATCGCCGGTGTAAGCATTGGAAAAATATTTCCCGCAGGAGTAAATTTCTTAAGCAGGTTAGAAGTATCACAGGTGAACATACCGGTTGCGGTCCTTATCTGGCTGATGATTTATCCGATGATGGTGCAGATTGACTTTTCTAGTATTGTAAGGGCAGGTAAAAAACCCAAGGGATTAGTAGTAACATTGGTTGTAAATTGGCTGATCAAACCGTTTACCATGGCAATATTTGCCGGGATATTCTTTAAATACATATTCGCCGCTTTTATCAACCCGGCTATAGCTAAAGAATATATCGCCGGCGCTATACTTTTGGGGGCTGCGCCTTGTACGGCCATGGTCTTTGTCTGGAGCTATTTAACCAAAGGCGATCCCGCCTATACCCTGGTTCAGGTAGCGGTGAATGACCTGGTTATATTAGTTGCCTTTGTTCCTATTGTCAAATTTCTGCTGGGCGTAAACCAGATAACAGTTCCATATGATACTTTGATATATTCTACTATTCTTTTTGTCGTTATTCCGCTCGCAGGCGGGTATATTTCCAGGGTGTATTTATTGAAAACGAAAGGGGCGGATTGGTTTGAAAACGTATTTTTAAAGGTGCTTAAGCCAATAACAATTTTAGGGCTACTATTGACTTTAATCATTCTTTTTGCTTTTCAGGGCAATATTATACTCGGGAATCCCCTGCATATATTATTAATAGCCGTCCCTTTGACAATCCAGACTTATTTAATTTTTTTTATCGGTTATTTATGGTCCAGGAAATGGCGTTTAGCTCACGGAATCGCTTCTCCGGCGGGAATGATCGGCGCAAGTAACTTTTTCGAGCTATCCGTGGCTGTGGCAATTTCTTTATTCGGATTAAAGAGCGGAGCAGCGCTTGTTACTGTAGTAGGCGTGCTTACCGAAGTGCCGATAATGTTGAGTTTGGTTAATTTTTCCAACAAGACCCGCCACTGGTTTGAACCGGAGAAGAAAGTAATCCCTTAACTGGTAGAAATAAAAAAGGGAGAACCGATGTGGAGAAAAGTGTTGATTGCTACCGATTTATCTAAGGCATCGAGCGAGGTTGTGGGTTGTATCGGGTATTGCTGCATCATATTCTTTTGGCTATGGGATTCCTTTTTAGCAAAAAACGGGGTCAGAATTGTTTTTTACTATCCTTATCTTCAATTGTAAATCCCAATAGAAAGTGTTATAATGAATCCAACACAGGAGTGTTAAAGTGTTGGATTTTTTTTTCTTTAAAACAAGCGATATTGCAGCAAATGGGCCCGGGGCCAGG
>Ga0315278_10003023_pt1 | contig 15017 bp, 14 predicted proteins | sample YL17G06_0_MG_FD_203880 | JGI IMG/M metagenome (GOLD analysis project Ga0315278, IMG submission 203880) | Sediment microbial communities from Yellowstone Lake, YNP, Wyoming, USA - YL17G06_0 | ecosystem: Environmental > Aquatic > Freshwater > Lake > Sediment | place: USA: Wyoming | collected... | reverse complement strand
CAACCCGATGTCGCTCAAGCGCGGCATCGAGCGCGCGACCGAGCTCGCCGTCGAGGCGATCAAGAACCAGTCCAAGGAGGTCGAGGGCAAGGACGAGATCGCCCAGGTGGGCGCCATCTCCGCCGCCGACCCCCAGATCGGCGAGACGATCGCCGAGGCCGTCGACAAGGTCGGCAAGGACGGCGTCATCACGGTCGAGGAGTCGAACACGTTCGGCATGGAGCTCGACTTCGTCGAGGGCATGCGGTTCGACAAGGGCTTCATCTCGCCGTACTTCGTCACCGACGCCGAGCGCATGGAGGCCGTCCTCGACGACCCCTACATCCTCATCGCGAACAGCAAGATCAGCGCGGTGAAGGACCTGCTGCCCGTTCTGGAGAAGGTCATGCAGGCCGGCAAGCCGGTCATGGTGCTCTCCGAGGACGTCGAGGGGGAGGCTCTCGCCACGCTGGTGGTCAACAAGATCCGCGGGACGTTCAAGTCCGTCGCGGTGAAGGCCCCGGGCTTCGGCGATCGCCGCAAGGCCATGCTGCAGGACATCGCGATCCTCACGGGCGCGACGGTCGTCTCCGAGGAGGTCGGCCTGAAGCTCGAGAGCGCGACGATCGACCTGCTGGGCACCGCCCGCAAGGTGATCGTCACGAAGGACGAGACCACGATCGTGGAGGGTGCCGGCAAGGACGAGGACGTCCAGGGCCGCATCAACCAGATCAAGTCCGAGATCGAGAAGACCGACTCCGACTACGACCGCGAGAAGCTGCAGGAGCGGCTGGCCAAACTCTCCGGCGGCGTGGCGGTCATCAAGGTCGGTGCGGCCACCGAGGTCGAGCTGAAGGAGAAGAAGCACCGCATCGAGGACGCGGTGCAGTCGACGAAGGCGGCCGTGGAAGAGGGCATCGTGCCCGGCGGCGGCGTGGCGCTCCTGAACGCCCAGACCGCGCTGGACAAGGTGGACCTCGAGGGTGACGAGCTCACCGGCGCCGCGATCGTGCGGCGTGCGCTCGAGGAGCCCCTGAAGCAGATCGCCCACAACGCCGGCCTCGAGGGCGGCGTGATCATCGAGAAGGTGCGCGCGCTGGACCCGGGCCACGGGCTCAACGCGGCCACCGGTGAGTACGGCGACATGCTGAAGTTCGGCGTGATCGACCCCACCAAGGTCACGCGCTCGGCGCTGCAGAATGCCGCGTCGATCGCCGCGCTGTTCCTCACCACCGAGGCGATCGTCGCCGAGAAGCCGGAGAAGGCGCCTGCCGGCGGCATGCCCGGCGGCATGCCCGGCGGGGACATGGACTTCTAGAGTCCCACCGCCTGATCGGTATCACCCGGACGGGGGCCCTCGGGCCCCCGTTCCGCGTCCGGGCTCGTTTGACCGGTGTAGGCCACCCGTGAGGATGCGCCCAACCGTCCTCGAAAGGCCTGCCCGAGGTGCCGATCCGAGACTCCCTCCGCGTCGTCCTCACGCTCAGGCGGAGCCGTGCCCTCCTCAGGGTGCTGTTCGCTGCTCCTCGGCGGCGCCCAGTTCGTCGTCGTGGGTCTGCTCGATGTCTTCTACGTGTTGCTCGCGATCGACGTGCTCGCGATGGGGGAGTCAGCGGCGGGCATCCTCGCCGCCGCGATGGGGGTCGGCGGCCTGTTCGGCGCGGCGGCCTCGGTCGCGCTCGTCGGTCGTCGCCGGCTCACCCCGGCGATGGAGATAGGGCTGGTCGTGCGCGGCGGGAGCCTCGCCGCGGTCGGGTTCGTTATCGCCGGGCTTCCCGGGGCCGTGGTGTTCCTCGTCGCGTGCGGCGCCGGCAGGACGTTCTTCGACGTCGCGGCCCGGACCCTTCTGCAGCGATCCGTCCCCGACGAGGTGCTCGCCCGGGTGTTCGGGATTCAAGAGGCCCTCGTCATGGTCGGGCTGGCGACGGGAGCGGCGGCCGCGCCGTTGCTGATCGCCGCCTTCGGGGACCGGGGTGCGCTGGTCGCCGCCGGCGTCCTGCTTCCCGCCGCGGGTCTGATCGCCTGGCCGCGCCTCCGCCTCGTCGACGAGCGTGCTTCCCTTCCCGGGCCCGAGGTCGAGCGGCTGCGCGAGATCCCGCTCTTCGCTCCGATGGCCCAGCATGTGCTCGAGCAGGTGGCCCGGAGTCTCGAGCTGGTCGAGGTGCCGGCCGGCGCCCGCGTGATCCGCCAGGGCGACCCCGGCGATCGGTTCTACGTCGCGCGCCACGGCCGACTGGCCGTCGAGGTCGACGGGCGCGTGATAGCGACGCTCTCCGACGGCGACCAGTTCGGCGAGATCGCGCTGCTCCGCAACGTGCCTCGCACGGCCTCCGTCACGTCGTCCGAGCCCACGGAGCTCCTCGCCCTGGGCCGTGACGCGTTCCTGGCCGCGGTGACGGGGCCCCGGCCCAGCACGATCCGGGCGAACGAGCTCGCCGACCGCCGTCTCGACGAGCTCGGCCGGGGTGGATGAGAGACCCGGCCGTCGTCACGGAACCACAACAACCGGGACCGAACCACCTGTAGGGGCGCACCGAAGGGCAGGTGGAGCCCCTCTCTCCGAACGGAAGCCCCGAGTCCCCCCGACTCGGGGCTTCCTGACGTCTAAGGCTAGGATTCGCCTGATGGCGGCGACGAACCCAGGGGCCTTGCGATGACGGCGGAGATCACGATCCAGATCCGCTGGCGCGATATGGACGCCTACGGCCATGTGAACAACGCTGTGTATCTGAACTACCTCGAGGAATGCCGTGACCGCATGGTCGGGACCCTGATGGGCGCACAAGACGCGTGGGACTTCGTGCTCGCGCACGTCGGGATCGACTACAAGAGCGAGCTCACGCAGGCAGACGGCGAGATCACGGTGCGGTGCACCGTGGTGGGGTTCGGAGGAGCGAGCGTGCGCACGCGTGAGTCGATCTCGAAGGCCGATGGCACGGTGGCGGCCGACGCCGAGGCCGTGATCGTGCCGCGGGACCGCGAGCGGGGCGGCAGCCGCCCGCTCACCGACACCGAGCTCGTCAAGCTGCAGGCCGCGATCGACGCCGGATAGCGCCTACGACGGCAGCACGCGGCGGCCATGCACGAAGTGGTCGCGGTACCACCCGTCGCCCACCCACATCACGGTGACGCCGCCCGGGGTGCTCGACGAGTCGAGCGCGTAGCCGTTCCCGATGAACGTGTCGACGTGATCGACCGTGCCGTCGTCGTCACCGTCGTAGAACATCAGATCGCCCGGGAGCAGCCGGGCGTACTTCAGGCGCCCGATGCCCGCCATGTCGGCGGAGGTCCGTTGGGGGAGCGCCCACCCACCGTAGGGGCGAGGCGGGGCGATCTTCCACGCTCCGCCGTCGTTCGCCCGAAGGTTCCACCAGCTGAGGCCCGAGCAGTCGAACCCGGGGATCGGCTGCCCGCCGAGTGCGGACGGCTCCGAGGTCTTGAATCCCCATTCGCCGCCCCAGACGTAGGGGTAGCCGATGTAATGCACGCCCCAGCCCACGATCGCCTGCCGGGACGGTCCCATCTTCGGGAGCACGATCCCGTCGTACTGATCGCGCACGTAGGGCACGACCCACGTGTCGAGGTTCCTGGCCTTGTACAGGGAGTACGCGACCTGGGAGCGAGGCATCGGCGTCGAAGGGCCGACGTCGTTGGCTTCGATCGAGCTGTTGTAGCGGAGACCGAGCCGCAGCCCCAGCATCAGTGCCCCGAAGTTCGCGGGCGTATCGAACACCACGCCGTCGCGCGTATGCAGGTTGTCGAGCTGCTTCGCGACGTCCCGCATGCCGAGGGCCTGGATCAGCACGCGATGCACGGTCGCCATCGACACCGGCTTGTCCGGCGCGAAGCGTCCGTCGGCGGTGCGCCGCATCCACCCGAGCTTCACGGCGACATTGGCCCAGCGGAAGAAGGTCTGAGAGGGCTCCAGGTCGGGGAAGGTGATCGCGCTGTCGGTCGCCTCGCTGGGCGCGAAGGCCTTGACCGCGGCCCGGGCGAAGTATTTGCGCGTCTCGAGCATGTCGGGCTTGAACGGGACCCGTCCGTCGGCGTCGGGCGCGAAGTCGCGCATCCAGTCCTTCGCCTTGCCGACGTAGTCGATCGCGGCCTTCGCCCAGGCGTCGCTCGCGTCGAGGTCCGACCACTTGAAGGTGGCGCCGCGCATCGAGCCTTCGGGGACGACGATCGGGAACGGCGCCGGACCCGAGCCCGCCTCGCCGGCCGTGACGTCGGAGGCAGGGCCCGCGTCGGCCGCGTGAGCGCCGATCGCGGGAACGAGCGCAAGGACCGTCGCCGACACGGCGATCATACGGAGGCGACGACGAAGCCCGATTCCCCCTCGGCTCATGGGAAGTGGGTCGGCAGGGGGCCCGGTCAACTTGAGCCATCTGCGGTAGGACGACATGCGGACCATCTTCGCATCGGTCCCGTGGATGCGCACGCGCGGGCGACCTACGGGCACTGCGGTACGCTGCGGCGATGCTTGGGGAACGCGAGGGGACGGTGCTCGACGTGCGTGGGTGGGATGTCCACGGGGTTGACTACGTCGACGTCACCCTTGCCTACCGCGACGGCACCACCGCGACGGCGCGTCTGGGACGCGAGAGCGTCCCCGAGGACCTGCGGCACGGCCAGGTCGTGCTCGTGAGCAGCGCGATGAACCTGGTGGTGGCGATCCGGCGTGCCGAGACGCCCGACGCGCCGGAGCGCCCCGCACCTGGCTAGTCAGTCCTTCGGTCCCTCGGACCGGACCTTGTCGACGTGCTCGAGGGCGCCGCGGAGGTCCTTGAGCCAGTCCTCTTGGCGTTCGGCCACGAGCCGCACGCACCAGGCCAGGGCGTGGCTCCGGCTCCGCGCGACGCCGGAGGCCACCAGCGTGTCGAGCACGCGTCGCTCCGGCTGGCGTAGCCGGGTCATCGCCGGAACGCTCAGGATCGTGAAAAGGTGACGCTGGTCGCCACACTGGGCGCCCCACGAGACCTTCCGCTCGAAGCGCCGCTGCGCCTCGTCGGCGATGCGCATGCGCTGGGCGCGTGTGTCCTCGCGGAAGCCCTCGATGCGCGAGGCGAGGGCGGCGGCGCGCGTTTCGGCGTTCGCGTCTGCCTCGAGCTCGGGCTCGGCCAGCGTGCCCACGATGAGGATCTCGTCGCGGTCGACGGAGACCTCGGGCACGCCGATGAACCATTCGGCGGGGAGTCGGCCGGCGAACCAGCCGCGGATCGTATCTGTGGCGTTCGTTGTGTCTGTCATGTCATTTAGATTACAGCATTACATCACACCGACAACTCGCGGGGCGCCTCGCCGGATCGTGCGCGTGCGCGTGTACCCTCTCCGTCCATGCAGCCCGTGCCCGATGAGGCGCTCACGGGGTCGTACGGTGGGAGCCGGCTGACCTCCGACGAGGCGCAGCCGGACCTGCTGGCCTTCGACGGCCGCGGCGAGCTGGCGCACGAGCTCGGTACCGGGATCTCCGACCCCGAGGACGCCCGCATCCTGGAGGCGATCGCAGAGGAAGCCGAGTGGATGACCGACGTGCTCCAACAGCTCGTCCGCGCCGACACCACGCTCGGGAACGAGGAAGCAGGCCAGGCCATCGTCCGCGATGTGTTCCGCGAGCTCGAGCTCGAGCCGCTCGACGTCCGGATGGACGAAGAGGCGCTCCGGGCGCATCCGCTCGCGTCGCCGTTCGATTGGGAGACCGACGGCAAGGCGAACGTGGTGGCGACCTGGGAGCCCGGCGATGAGGCCATTCGGAACGGCGGCCGATCGCTGATCCTCAACGGGCACATCGACGTGGTGAGCCCCGAGCCGCTGAGCCAGTGGGGCGACCGCGGTCCCTTCAGCGGCGACCACGAGGACGGATGGGTGTACGGACGCGGAGCCGCCGACATGAAGTGCGGCCTCGCGGCGATCTTCGGCGCGGTGCGGGGGCTGCGGCGGCTCGGACTCTCGCCGGGTGCGCCGATCCTCCTGGAGTCCGTGGTCGAGGAGGAGTGCTCCGGGAACGGGACGCTGCAGACGCTCTTGGCCGGATACACGGCCGACGCCGCAGTGGTGGCCGAGCCGTTCGGGGCGGCCATCACGACCTCGCAGGTCGGCGTGCTCTGGTTCAAGGTGCGGATCACCGGCGTGCCCGGCCATGCGGCCGAAGGCCGGAACGCGACCAACGCGATCGAGAAGAGCCTCTCGGTGATCCAGTCCCTGCGTGAGCTGGAGTCCGAGATGAACTCCGCGCCGCCGCCGCCGTACGACCTGTTCACGAACCCGATCAGCCTGAACGTCGGCGCGATCCGAGGCGGGGACTGGGCCTCCACCGTCCCGGGCGTCTGCGTGACGCACTACCGCATCGCGCTGTATCCGGGCATGCGCATGGCCGACCTCCAGTCCCGAGTCGAACAGGTCGTGGCCGACGCCACCGCCGACCAGCCCGGCGTGGCGGAGGTCACGTATGGGGGGTTCGCCTCTGAGGGCTACGACATCGCCGACGACCACCCGCTGATCACGACCCTCGCGGGCGCGTTCTCGCGTCAGGCCGGCGCGCCGCCCGCCCTGGTATCGACCACGGGGACCACCGATGCGGGGATCTTCGGGAACGCCGGCGGCATCCCCGCGGTGTGCTTCGGGCCCTACGCGGAGCAGGCGCACGGGGTCGGGGAACGGGTGTACCTTCCGTCCGTGGTGCAGACGGCGCAGGTCATGGGGCTCCTGGTCCGGGACTGGTGCGGGCTATCTGGGTAGCGCTCACACTCGCTGCGACCGTGGCCTTGACGCTGGGGGCACGGATCGTCGTGAGCAGGCTCCGACGGGCCGAGGCTGAGCGGCGGGAGGTCCGGGAACCGGCCGAGGCCGCCGATGCGGTGGCGACCACCACCAAGGCACCTGGGTCGCGCCCTCGTTCCGCCGTCGAACCGCTGCGCGGGATCCCGGCGATCCGGCACTTCTTCCGGACGAACGAGACCCCGATCTACTTCGTGAGCGCCACCGCCTTCAACCTCCTTGGCATCGACCGATGGGTCCGGAACTTCCGCTTCATCAACTACTACGACTCGTTCGACGGCACGCACCCCAACGTGTTCGTCCCGTCGGAGCGCGAGCCGCGCGCGTTCGAGTCGATCGAGGAGATCTGCAACTACCTGCTGGGGCACAAAGAGGTCATCGACCACGTCCGGCGCCGCGGCGACGGCGGCAAGGTCGTCTTCTTGATGTTCGACGAGGAGACGGAGGCGCTCGCCACCGAGCTCGGGCTCGACGTCGCGTTCCCCCCCGCCGAGCTTCGGCATCGGATGGACTCGAAGATCGAGACCACGCGGCTCGGCAACGAGGCGGGCGTGCCCAGCGTGCCGAACACGATGGGCCGCGCCTCGACCTACCGCGAGGTGATGGACCTTGCGGCGAAGGCCGGCCTCGGCACCGACCTCGTGATCCAGACCCCGTACGGCGACTCGGGCCAGACGACCTTCTTCGTGGCGAACGAACGCGACTGGAGGTCCGACGAGCAGAAGATCGTCGGACAGGACCTGAAGGTGATGAAGCGGATCGACCCCCGCGAGTGCGCGATCGAGGGAGTGATAACCCGTCACGGGACGCTCGTCGGCCCGCTGATGGCCGAGCTCACCGGGTTCCCCGAGCTCACGCCGTACGACGGCGGGTGGTGCGGCAACGACGTGTTCCCGGACGTGCTTACCGAGCGGCAGCGCGGGCTCGCGCGCGAGCGGACGTTCGCGATGGGGGAGCGCCTCCGCAAGGAGGGGTACCGCGGGTACTTCGAGCTCGACTTCCTCGCCGACGCGAACAGCGGGGAGATGTACCTCGGGGAGCTGAACCCCCGCGTCACGGGCGCCAGCAGCATCACGAACGTCACGGCGGTGGCGTACGGCGACATGCCGCTGTTCCTGTTCCACCTGCTGGAGTTCATGGACGTGGAGTACGAGATCGACGTCGACGAGCTGAACGGCCGCTGGGCGCACCCTGGCAACATCGACGACTGGACGCAGTTCATCTTGAAGCAGACCGAGGACGTCACCGAGCTGATCACCCGGGCGCCGGCGTCGGGGATCTGGCGGATCCAGCCCGACGGCACGATCGCCTTCGCGCGCCGCGACACCGACTGGCACACGGTCGCCGACGAGCGCGAGGCGTTCTACCTGCGGATCGCCTCGGAGGGGCAGTACCGGTATCCCGGCGCGGACCTGGGGATCCTGGTCACGCGGGGCCGGTTCATGGACGAGCACCACGAGCTGATGGACCGTGCCCGCGACTGGATCACGGGCATCAAGTCCCAGTTCGAGAGCGTCCCGCCCGACGCCCCGCCTTCCGTGGCGCCCGAGCCGTTCGGCTTCAAGATGCTGTGATGCGCATGGTGCCGTTCACGTTCCGCTCGATCGAAGAGCTGGAGCTCGGGGCGAAGTGGCAGGCCGCGTTCGAGGAACGCTGGCCGCACTACCGGGCCTGGTTCCTGCGTGAAGGCGAGGCCGCGAGGCCCTCTTACGCGACCAGCGTGCGGATGCTCCGCGCGCACATGCCCGAGCTGATGCCCGCGTACGAGCGCATCGTCGAACTTGCCGGCGGCGGCGACCTGGCCGCCCGGATGCTGTCGCTCTACAAGCCGCCGCCGTATCTGGCCGCGTGCTCGCAGGGCGCGTGGACCCGCGACGGCGGGCCGATGCTCGTGCGCAACTACGACTACGCGCCCTCGCGGCTGGAGGGCGTTATCTGGTCGACGCGGCTCCTGGAACGCCGCGTGCTCGGCATGAGCGATTGTCTGTGGGGGCTGCTCGACGGCATGAACGACGCCGGGCTTGCGGTCTCGCTGACGTTCGGTGGCCGGCGTGCGCTGGGGGACGGCTTCGGCATCCCGATCGTGGTGCGCTACCTCCTGGAGGTCTGCGAGACCGTGGCCGACACCCGGGAGGTGCTCGCCCGGCTCCCCTACAGCCTGTCCCACAACCTCACGATCCTCGATCGCACCGGTGAGGTGCTCACCGCCTACCTCTCGCCCGACCGGGAGCCGATCTTCCGCGCGTTCCCGGCCGCGACGAATCACCAGGGCATCGTGGAGTGGCCCGAGCAGGCGCGCGCGACCCGCACGATCGAGCGCGAACAGGAGATCGTCCGGCTGCTCGGTGAGCCCGACCTGACCGCCGAGGGGTTCTGCGACGCGTTCATGCGCGCGCCGCTCTTCAGTACCTCGTACGCGAGCGGCTTCGGCACCCTGTACACGGCTGCCTATCTCCCGCACGAGGGCCTCGTGGACTATCTCTGGCCGTCGTTCGTGTGGCGCTTGGGGTTCGAAGGGTTCGTCGAGCAGGAACACACCGAGGTGCTCGCCGAGGGCTCGGTCGCCTGAGTCGAGCGGATACGCTCGCATCACCTCCCCGCGGATGATTCACTCCCGGTGGATCACACGAGAGGGGATCGTATGGAGTCCACAGGTTCCAAGCCGTCCGCAGTGCCGCAGATCCTGGGCGGCATCGGGGCGCTGCTGCTGATCGTCGGGTCGTTCCTGACCTGGGTCACGGTGTCGATCAACATCGACAAGTTCGCAGAGCTGCTCGGGATCGACCCCGGGTTGATCTCGGGCTCGGGTATCGACACCACCACGACCGTGGCAGGCACCGAGGGCGACGGGAAGTTCACACTCGCGCTCGGGGTGATCGCACTGGTGGGAGTGGTCTTGCTCGTGGCCGTGGCCATGGCGAAGAAGGCCGGCGGCGTGATCCTCCTCCTCGCGGGGATCGTGGGCGCTCTGCTCTGCGTGTGGGAGGTCACGACCAAGGACACGCAGATCGATGACGCGCTGAACCAATCCGGCGACGTCTTGTCGCAGCTCGGCGTCACTGCTGACGCCTTCAAGGAAGTCTTCACGGTGGCCTGGGGCATCGGACTGTGGACGTGCCTCGCCGGCGGGGTCCTCGCCGCGATCGGCGGCATCATGGCGTTGATGAGCAAGTCCTCGGCGGCACCCGCGATGGCCGGTACGGCGGCCCCGATGGGGACCGGCTTCGACACGCCACCGACCGCGCCCGCCGCACCCATGACGCCGGAGCCCATGACGCCGGAGCCCGCCGCGCCCGCCGCCCCGGCCGCTCCCACCGCTCCCATGACGTCCAAGCCCGCGGCGCCGATGCCGCCGGCGGAGCCGTCGATGCCGGCGCCGACGGACGCCGCGCCCATGCCAGACATCACACCCGACGCCATGCCGGACGCGCCCGGGGACGACCAAGGGGGTGCGACCGCCTAGCGTGCAGACGACCACCTTCACGGTCGACACGGGAGGCGGTCGCATCGTCGACGTCTCGGACCGCGTTCGGCGGTTCGCGGCCGAGGCAGGGAGCGACGGCCTCCTGCACGTCTTCCTCCCGCACGCGACGGCCGGGTTGGCCCTGATCGAGACGGGCTCGGGAACCGAGGAAGACCTCGAGAAGGCGCTGGACCGGCTCCTGCCTCGGGACGAACGCTACCGGCATCGGCACGGCTCGCTCGGTCATGGAGGCGATCACGTGTTGCCGGCGTTCGTCTCGCCGAGCCTCGTGCTTCCGGTGGTGAGCGGCGCGGTGGAACTGGGCGTCTGGCAGTCGGTGGTCATCGTCGACCCGAACCGCGAGAACGATGTCAGGACGGTGCGGCTGAGCTTCCTCGCCGGCTAGAGGTACTGCCCGGGCGTGCGGTCGCGTCCCGTGGCTGAACGCACCGCCTGGATGTCGCGTTCACGCAGGAGCACGAGATCCTCTCCGTCGAGCTCGACCTCGAGCCCCGAGGCCGGCAGGAACAGCACGTGGTCCCCCGACACCGCGACCCGCACGTCGGGACCCACGAGCGTGACGTCGGCCCACTGGAGCCGCTTGGGGGCGGGCATGGCGGTGGCCGGGATCAGGAGCCCGCTCGACGATGTGCGTTCGCCGGCCCCGGGCACACGCACCACCAGGCGGTCGCCAGTGAGCCGGAACTCGGGGGGGCCGGACTTCGGGGCGCGCGTCTTCCGCGGCCTGGCGGCGGTCTTCTTCGCGGGGAGCTTCGGGTCGTCGGCGGGGGCCATGTCGGGCAGAGTGTAGCGACCGGCACCGGGTACCATGCGCCCCGTGAAGGCCGCCAAACTCGTGACGCGCGCGGAGGCGACGCTCAAGGCGTCGCCCGCGATCGACCATTGGCAGCAGGACCGCGAGCTGATCGAGGCAGAGGAACTGCTCCTGCACGTGCTGGGAGAGGACCCCGACCCCGACGAGGAGATCCCGTCCGCGGCCCGCAAGGAGTTCGAGGTACTCGTGGCGCGCCGTGCCGAGGGCGAGCCGATCCCCTACATCAAGGGCTACTCGACCTTCCGCGATATCGAGCTGATCGCGCGGCCCGGGGTGTTCGTGCCGCGCGATTCGTCGGAGTGGCTCGCCGAGCAGGCGGTCCGCCGATTGCGCGGCAGGAAGCGGCCGGTCCTCGTCGACCTGGCTACCGGCGGGGGCACGATCGCCCTCGCCGTGGCCGACGAGGTCCCGGCGGCCGAGGTTTACGGCACCGACGTCGCCGGCGACGCGATCAAGCTCGCGCGTCGCAACGCGAAACGGCTCGGGCTCGCTGCGACGTTCCGCAAGGGCGACCTGTTCGGCGCGCTGCCCGCGCGCCTCCGGGGCTCGGTCCACGTGGTCACGCTGCACCCGCCGTACGTCGCGCGTGACGAGATGGACGAGCTCCCCGACGAGATCCGCGAGTGGGAGCCCGCGCACACCCTCACCGACCGGAGCGTCGACGGACTCGGGCTCGTGCAGCGGGCCGCGGAGGAGTCGCCCGCCTGGCTCGCCGGCAAGGGATGGCTCCTCGTGGAGGTGAGTCCCGATCGCGCGAAGGCGGCTGCCCGCGTGCTCGCGAGGGCCGGGTTCAGGGACGTCGAACGTACGAAGGGCGGGGAGCTGAAGGTGACCCGCGTGATCGTCGGAAGGAGACCCGCGTGACCGAACCTTTCACGGCCCCGTTCGGGACGTGGTCGTCGCCGATCGGCGCGGAGCTGTTGGCGACCGCGGGTGTCGGCCTGATGGAGCCCTGGATCGAGGACGGCATCGTGTACTGGCTGGAGGGCCGCCCTGCGGAGGGAGGCCGCCACGTTGTGGTGCGCGGTGACGCGTGGTCCGCGCCTGCCGACGTCACGCCGCCCGGATTCAACGCGCGGACCACGGTGCACGAGTACGGGGGCGGCTCGTACGCGGTCCATAGGGGAACCGTGTACTTCTCGAACTTCGAGGACCAGCGCCTATACCGGCTGGCAGGAGGCGGCGATCCCGAGCCGATCACGCCCGAGACCGACGGCCGGCACCGGTACGCCGACGGTCGGGTCACGCCCGACGGCAGGCACCTGATCTGCGTCCGCGAACGCCACGAGGACAGCGGGGTCGTGAACGAGCTCGTGGCGGTGCCGCTCGAAGGCGGTGACATCCGAACCCTCGCCGGTGACCGAGACTTCTTCTCGGCACCGCGGATCTCTCCCGACGGTGCCAGGCTCGCCTGGCTCTCGTGGGACCTCCCGTGGATGCCGTGGGACGGATGTGAGGCCTGGGTCGCCGACCTCGGGCCGAGCGCCGAGCTCGCGAACGCCCGGCGGGTGGCCGGCGCCGATGGCCAGGAATCGATCGTACAGCCCGAGTGGAGCCCGTCCGGCCAGCTCCACTTCGTCAGCGATCGGACGGGTTGGTGGAACCTGTACCGGGACGACGACGGCACGGTCACCGCGCTCCACCCTGCCGCCATGGAGTTCGCGGGTCCGCTCTGGGAATTCGGTGCGTCGAACTTCGCCTTCCTCGACGACGGCCGTATCGCGTGCCAGTACGGGAGCGAAGGTGTGTCGCACCTCGCGGTGCTCGACCCCGCCTCGGCCGAGCTACTCGACCTCGATCTCCCTCACAGCGCCTTCGACTACCCCTGGCTCCACGCGGAGGGGTCGCAGCTCGTCTTCATCGGGGGCGCGGCCTCGATCCCGATGCAGCTCGTCTCGCTCGACTTCGCCTCTCGCGGGGTCGAGGTGCTCAAGGAGAGCCTGAGCGTCGACCTCGATCCGTCGATCTTCTCGTCGCCCCGCACGATCGAGTTCCCGACCGAGGGCGGACTGACCGCGTTCGCGCACGTCTACCCACCGCACAACCCGGCGTACGCGGCGCCCGAGGGCGAGCGTCCGCCGCTGATCGTGATGAGCCACGGTGGCCCCACCAACGAATCTACGCCCGAGTTCAACCTGCGGACCCAGTTCTTCACGAGCCGGGGGTTCGCGGTGGTGGACGTGAACTACGGAGGCAGCACCGGGTACGGGCGCGACTACCGGCAAAGGTTGAACGGGAACTGGGGCGTCGTGGACGCGATGGACTGCATCAACGCCGCGCGGTTCCTCGTCGCCCAGGGCGAGGCCGACGGAGACCGGCTGCTGATCCGTGGCGGCAGCGCCGGCGGGTACACGACACTCTGTGCGCTGACCTTCCACGACGACTTCGCGGCGGGCGCGAGCTACTACGGGATCTCGGACCTGGAGCCCTTCGCGACCGGCAGCACGCACAAGTTCGAGTCGCGGTACATGCACACGCTGGTGGGCCCGTTCCCTGAGGCGATCGACGTGTACCGGGCCCGCTCCCCGATCCACTACGTCGACATGATCTCGTGCCCGATGATCCTGCTGCAGGGCGACGAGGACGAGGTGGTCCCGCCGTCCCAGTCAGAGGTGATGGTGGAGGCGCTCGCGGCCAAGGGGATCCCGCATGCGTACCTGTTGTTCGACGGTGAGCAGCACGGTTTCCGCAAGGCCGAGACGATCGAGCGCGCGCTCGAGGCCGAGCTGTCGTTCTACGCGCAGATCCTGGGCTTCGAGCTCGGGGACCCGATCGAACCGGTCGCGATCACTCGCGGCTGAGGACCGACCGTCCCGCCCAGGGGGGGCCGTCCGGCCTGCGAACCCGGGGGGTGACTCCACCGAACATGGGGAGACGCCACCCGGAGGTTCTGACGATGACGAACGCGACCAGGTCGAAGGAAGCACATAGCTCCAAGGCTGAGCGACGCGAGGCGGAACGACGACGGAGCCAGCGCAACCGGATCGTCGCCGTCCTGTCGGTCCTGGCGGTTGCCGTGGTGATCGGCGCCATCGCGCTGAGCGGCGGCGGGAACGACAACGGAGAGAGCACCGGTCCGGCGCCGACCGGCGACGTCACGATCGACCGCGCATCCGGGCCCCAGCTCCAGGTCGGCGACTCGATCCCCGCGTTCACCGCCCCGATGCTGGGTGGGGGCATGATGGCCTGGGATGACTACCTCGGTGCCCCGACCGTGCTCGCGATCTGGGCGCCGTGGTGCCCGCACTGCCAGGTCGAGTTGCCGCGGCTCTCGGCCGGCGTCGACGGTCACCCCGGGGTGCAGATGGTGTCGGTGGCCACCGCGATCGGCGAACAGCCCGGGCCCACGCCCGAGGAGTACCTGGCGTCCGAAGGACTGACGTTCCCCGTGGGTGTCGACGACGCGGACGGGACGATCCTGCAGGGGATGGGCGTCCAGAGCTTCCCGACCACCTACTACGTCGATCCGAGCGGGAAGGTCGTGAACGTCACGGTGGGCGAGGTACCGCCCGACCAGCTCACGCAGATACTGGATGACCTCGCGGCCACGGCGGCGTGACCTCTAGGGGTCCGCGAACGGCCGGCCTCGCGGCCCGGCCGGTCGCGTGGAGAGGGGGCGCGTTCCTCTCGAGGCTCATGCTTCCACCCCGGGCGAACGCCACGTTGCGTGCGGGAGACGGTTCACCGAACCCCCGCGAGACACGCGGGCGCAACCCGCGTACCCTGCTCCATGCGTATACGGGTTGACTGGACTCGACCGGAGCCCGGTGGCACTATCTGTGCGCCTTTGAGAGAGGGGGTTTGCGCATGAGGAATACGATGCGCTGGATCGCCGTGGTGGCGGTCCTCGGCGTGGTCGCGGCGGCGTGTGGTGGTAACGACACGTCGAACGAGCCCACATCCGCGGCACCGACCGGGACCGACATCCCGACGGGCGGGACGATCAACATGGCGATGGTCGGCGAC
>Ga0315278_10003022_pt1 | contig 15019 bp, 16 predicted proteins | sample YL17G06_0_MG_FD_203880 | JGI IMG/M metagenome (GOLD analysis project Ga0315278, IMG submission 203880) | Sediment microbial communities from Yellowstone Lake, YNP, Wyoming, USA - YL17G06_0 | ecosystem: Environmental > Aquatic > Freshwater > Lake > Sediment | place: USA: Wyoming | collected... | reverse complement strand
GGGGATCGACTTTGTGGTGCATTCGCTCACCAAAGCCATCGGGGGGTTCGGAACCGATATCGGCGGCGTGGTGATCGGCCCGCGGTGGAGTTACGATCAGCTGATGCTGTACCGGAAGGACTTCGGGGGCGTGCTGTCGGCGAAGAGCGCATGGCCTGTTCTTGTGGTGGGGCTTCCTTCGCTTGCGACCCGCATGCGCCAGATGCAGGTGACCGCACAGGCGGTCGCGGAGTTCCTGCAGCAACAACCGGAAATCGAAGGCGTCACCTATCCGGGTCTCCCGTCGTTCCCTCAGGCGGAACTTGCCCGGCGGCAGATGCGGGACTTCGACGGCAACTTCGCGCCCGGATCGATGATTTATTTTGTCATGAAAGGCGCAAACGCGCTGGATTCGCTCAAGCGGGCCGAACGCTTTATCAATCACATCGCGCAGAAGGCATATTGCGTTACCCTCGCGGTGAGTCTGGGTAATATCCGAACCCTGATCGAACACCCCGGCTCGATGACCCATTCGGCGATCCCGCCCGAAGAACAGGTTGCCAACGGCATGGATCCCGGCGGCGTGCGGCTTGCCATCGGACTGGAGAAGCCGGAGGATATTATTACCGATCTTCAATATTCGCTTGACAGCACCCGGTAAACGCGGGGATCGTCCGGTGCGAGTCCCATGACAACGACAGCGAGGAGTGGAGGCGATGGCCAAAGGGAAAGTGAAGTTCGATATTGAAACCTGCAAAGGTTGTGAGCTCTGCATCGAAGCGTGCCCGCAAGGCAGTCTGCAATTATCACCGAAGATCAATGCGCAGGGCTATCACTATGCAGTCCTGATTCAGGATAACTGCACCGGCTGCACCAATTGTGCACTCGTATGCCCGGATGCGGTCATCACCGTGTACCGCGAAACAAAGAAAAAGGAAAAGGTTCCCGTCGCGCGTATCACCAATGTAACGGAGAACATTACGGTGACCATTGCCGATGAAAGGGAATGACCGTGGGTGACATCAGGCTCATGAAAGGCAACGAGGCGTTGGCCGAAGCGGCAATCCGCGCCGGATGCCAGGCCTATTTTGGCTACCCCATTACACCGCAATCCGAAATACTGGAATACCTCACCGATGAGGGGCGCAAGCGGGGAATGATTGTGCTGCAGGCGGAAAGTGAAGTGGCGTCCATCAATATGGTGTACGGCGCCGGGGGTGTCGGCGCACGGGCGATGACATCCTCCTCAGGTCCGGGGTTCAGTCTAATGCAGGAAGGTATTTCCTATATCGCGGCTGCGGAGGTACCCTGCATCCTGGTGAATGTCAGCCGTGGCGGGCCCGGGCTTGGCACCATTCAGCCTTCGCAGGGCGACTATTTTCAGGCCGTTAAGGGCGGCGGTCACGGCGACTACAACCTCGTCGTCCTGGCGCCTTCCAGTGTCCAGGAGATGGCGGATTTTGTCTTCGATGCATTTGACCTGGCCGACAAGTATCGTACCCCCGTCCTGATACTCGCCGATGGCGCCCTGGGGCAGATGATGGAGAAAGTCGAATACCACGACTACATACCGGCGGACCACATTCCGCCCAAACCGTGGGCGACCACCGGAAAACCGAAGGATCGTGCGCCCAATGTGATCACTTCGCTGCACATGCAGGCCGAGCAGATGGAAGAGGCCAACCTCAAGCTCCAGGAGAAATTCCGGACGATCGCAACACATGAAGTGCGTTATGAACTCGTTGAAGCCGAGGACGCCGAATACCTGATCGTTGCCTTCGGGCTCGCCGCGCGCATCGCGCACCGCGCGGTGGAACTTGCCCGCGCCGAAGGGAGGAAAGTCGGTCTTCTCCGTCCGATTACACTCTGGCCCTATCCCTCCGATGTGTTGCGCGCACTCGCTGCCCGGCTTCGCGGTGTGCTCGTGGTGGAAATGAATGCAGGCCAGATGGTGGAAGATGTCCGCCTCGCCGTCGAAGGACGCGCTCCTGTACATTTTACCGGCCGTATGGGGGGTGTCATCCCTTCCCCCGACGAAGTGGTGACGGCCCTCAACCGGATGGCGGCCAACAGCGTGAAACACCCCGTGGAGGCGAACTGACATGGCACAGGAACCTGTTCAGGAACCGACCGCCGGTGAACTGGAGGCAATGGAATGTGTCTACGAGCGGCCCGACACCCTGACCGATGCGCGCTTTCACTACTGTCCGGGGTGCGGTCACAGCGTTGTCCACCGTGTCCTGATGGAAGTGCTCGACGAACTGCAGATTGCCGAGAACACCATCGGTGTCGCACCGGTCGGCTGTTCGGTGTTTGCATACCACTACATGAACATTGATATGCAGGAGGCCGCGCACGGACGCGCCAGCGCAGTGGCCACCGCAATTAAGCGCCTCCTTCCGGACCGGTATGTCTTCTCCTATCAGGGGGACGGCGATCTCGCCGCGATCGGCACTGCTGAAACCATCCACACCTGCAATCGCGGGGAAAACATCCTCATGTTGTTCATCAATAACGGTATCTACGGCATGACCGGCGGGCAGATGGCACCCACGAGCCTGCTGGGGATGAAAACATCCACATCACCGGAAGGCCGCACCGTGGAAACGGCCGGCTTTCCCTTGAAAATTGCCGACATGATCGCCCTGCTGCCGGGGGTGGCCTACGTGACACGCCAGTCGGTCCACACGCCCAACGCGGTACGGCAGCTGAAGAAGGCGATCACCAAATCGTTCCAGTACCAGAAGGAACGCAAGGGGACCTGCTTCGTGGAGGTTGTTTCCAACTGTCCCTCCGGGTGGAAAATGACGGCGGTACAATCAAACAAGTGGCTCGTCGACAACATGTTTTCGCTCTACCCCCCGGGTGATCTCCGCGCGCCGAAATGAACGCGGAGTATGGTCCCTGAACGATGAATGGTGAGGACAACGTCATGACCCATGAACTATTGATTGCCGGTTTCGGTGGACAGGGGGTCCTTTCAATGGGGATGGCTCTGGGGTATGCCGGCATGATTGAGAACAAGGAAGTGACCTGGATGCCGTCATACGGACCCGAAATGCGGGGGGGCACGGCCAACTGCATCGTCATCGTTTCAGACTCCCGTATCAGTTCGCCGATCGTCACCATGTTCGACACGGTGATCGCGTTGAACCAGCCATCGCTGGAGAAGTTCGAAAAAGCGGTGAAGCCCGGCGGAACCCTGATGTATGATTCCACCAGCATCATTGTGCCACCCACCCGCACGGATATCCGGATCGTCCCGATAGCCGCGGGCGATGAAGCGGTGAACATGCAGAACATCAAAGTGCTGAACATGATCGTGCTGGGCGCGTTCATCGAGCGTGCGAGGGTGGTGGAAATCGCCTCCATTATGAAGGCGATGCACAACGTGCTGCCCGATCGGTACCATCACCTGCTCCCTCTGAATGAACAGGCGCTGCGGCGGGGTATGGAATTGGCTGCGTTACCGGCGATGGCCTGAGCCAGGCCCTTCCGCGGAGCGGAAAGGCGACCGGGCCACGACAGACACAGAACAGCGAGGAGAAGGTATGGATTCCCAATGCGTGCATTCCTGCAACGGGCTCTGTAACGCACTGGAAGTGGTCGAACACCGGGAGGAACAGGCGATTCAGGAGTACCGCCAGTATGCATCCCAGTGCGACTACCCCGACGTGAGGGAAGTCCTGGAAGCGCTGATAGCCGACAGGGAGAAAGCACTCCAGCTTCTGCGAGAGAAACGCGAGATTCTTTTGGTGAAGCTCAACGTGACAAACCGAATCAACGACAGCTTTGCATGACCCATGGCACACCCACCGCACGACAAGCTGAACTGGAACACTCTTTCCCTGCAGGATATTCTCGAGCTGGCCATTGCCGACGAGGTGGAGGCGCGCGAGTATTATCGTCTCGCCGCCGACCATGCGGGTAACGCCCACACCCGGCGTATGCTGCTCGGCCTGGCTGAAATGGAACAGGGGCATGCCGACACCCTCCGGAAAGAACTCGACGAGTTGCAGCTCCAGAGGGACATGGAAACGGGAATGGCGGACTGACGACAGCGAACACGGAGCACACGAACCACGATGAGCACGTATACGATTGCCTGGTTGCCGGGAGACGGCATCGGCAAAGATGTGATGGATGCCACACGTGTTGTCCTCGACAGCATTCACCTGGACGCCGAATATGTCCACGGCGATATCGGATGGGAATTCTGGTGCACGGAAGGTGATGCGTTCCCCCAGCGCACAATCGAACTCCTGCGCCGGGTCAACGCCGCCATGTTCGGCGCCATTACCTCAAAGCCCGTGAAGGCAGCTGAGAGCGAACTGGTGCCGGAGCTCAAAGACAAAGGACTGATCTACCGGTCGCCGATTGTCCGCATGCGGCAGATGTTTGACCTGTACATCTGTCTGCGTCCGTGCAAGGCCTACGAAGGAAATCCGCTAAACCTGAAAGACGGCATCAACCTCGTCGTGTTTCGCGAGAATACCGAGGACCTGTATGCCGGCGTGGAATTCAACCCCGTGCCCAAAGAACTCTCCGACGTGCTGGTGAAACTCTCGAAGCCCTTCGGGGCGTTCCGGGATCTTGCCGGTGACCAGTATGCAATCTCCTGCAAGATAAACACCAAACAGGGGTCCGACCGTATTGTGCGTGCGGCTTTTGAATTCGCCAGAAAATTCCATCGCCGCAAGGTCACCATCGTCCACAAAGCAAATGTGGTCCGCGCCACAGACGGACTGTTCCTGGACGAGGCGAAAAAGGTCGCGCGTGAATACCCGGACATTCAATGCGACGAGGCCAACGTCGATGCCATCTGCATGTGGCTCCTGAAAAACCCGTTCAGCTACGACGTCCTCGTTGCGCCGAACCTGTACGGGGATATCATTTCGGATCTCGCAGCGCAGATGGTCGGCGGACTCGGGTTCGGGTGTTCGGGCAATATCGGACACCGTCTCGCGGTGTTCGAGCCGTCACACGGTTCCGCCCCCAAATATGCCGGGCAGAACAAGGTGAATCCCATCGCCACCATTCTGGCCGCCAGGATGATGCTGGACTGGCTCGGCGAGACGGAGAAGGGTACACGAATCGAACAGGCAACGGCAGCGGTCATCAAGGAAGGCCGGATACGCACCTATGACATGGGCGGCAGCAACACCACCATGGAGATGGCCCAAGCCATTGCGGCCCGGCTATGAAACCGGGGAAATGGATTCTGCATGAAGTCGGGATCCGGGACGGACTGCAGATGGAGCACCAGACGGTTCCGACGGAACAGAAACTGGAGTGGGTCCGGGCTCTCGCTGCCACCGGGATCGATGTGATCCAGGTTGGTTCCTTCGTGCATCCCGACAAAGTGCCGCAGATGGCGGATACGGACCAGCTCTTCCAGATCCTGTCCGCACCGGGTGCCTTCCCCGCGGAGGTGATCTTCTCGGCACTGGTACTCAACGAAAAGGGATTGGATCGCGGTCTTGCGTGCGGCGTGCAGATGTACTGTTTGGGGGTTTCCGCCAGCGAAACCCACAGCCGGAAAAACACCGGCATGTCCATTGCCGAGGCCACGGAACGGATCATTACCACGGCACAGCGTGCGCTCACCGCGGACACACTCGTCCAGGTATCGGTGCAATCCGCTTTTGGCTGCGGGTTCGAAGGGGCAGTACCGCAGGACCGTGTGCTGGGAATCGTCCGGCGGTATGTCGACGCGGGTCTTCGCCATATCAGCCTCGCCGATACGGCAGGACATGCGTCTCCCGATCAGGTGAAACGGATGTACGAGTCCGTGCTGGCCATCGACGAAAACCTCGACCTGTCCTGCCATTTTCACAATACGTACGGGATGGCACTGGCGAATTGTTACGCCGCGATGTCAGCCGGAGTGAATGCGTTTGAATCCTCCATTGCCGGCCTCGGCGGCTGCCCGTTTACGAAAATTGCGGGCGGCAATGTCTGTACGGAGGACCTCGTGCATATGTGGCAGCGGATGGGATTCAGGAACGACGTGCGCCTGGATGCGCTTCTCCAAGTTGCCCGCAGGGTTGCGGAATGGTTTCAACGTGACATGCCGGGAACAGTGTACAAAACGGGGGGCATTCCCCGCGGACTCCACGCATGAAACTCCTTCAGGGTATCACCGTGCTGGATCTGACGAACGTGCTTTCCGGCCCGTTTGCCACGCTGCACCTGGCGCTTCTGGGGGCGGAGGTCATCAAGGTGGAAAATCCGACCGATGGCGATCTTGCCCGAAAACTCGGATGTGTGCCGGAATACAACACGATGCTCATGGGCACCAGCTTCCTAGCGCAGAACGCCAACAAGAAATCGCTTACGCTCAATCTGAAGGCCCCGGAAGGCAAGGACATTTTCAAGAAGCTGGCCGGTACGGCCGATGTGGTCGTCGAGAATTTCCGTCCCGATGTGATGGGACGGCTGGGGTTGGGATACGATGTACTGCGCGCCATGAACCCCCGCCTGGTCTATTGCGGGATCTCGGGTTTCGGACAAACAGGTCCCGATGCTCTTAAACCTGCCTATGACCAGATCATCCAGGGATTAAGCGGCGAAATGGCAATCAACGGCGACGATCGGCTGAGCCCCCTGCGGGCAGGGTTCCCCGTGTGCGACACTGTCGGCGGACTCAACGCAGCGTTTGCCATTATGGCCGCGCTGTACTGGCGTGAACAGACCGGCGAAGGACAGGCCATTGATGTGGCGCTGCTCGATTCCATCATGCCGCTGATGGGATGGGTTGTGGCCAACGTGATGATCGGCGGCCAACAACCGGTACTGATGGGAAACGACAACTTCACCGCTGCGCCCTCCGGTGTCTTCGCGGCGAAAGACGGCTGTATCAACATTGCGGCCAACAAGCAGGAACAATGGGAAGCGGTTGCCGACGTACTGGGCGTTCCCGAGCTGAAGACCGACCCGCGGTTTCAGGAACGCGAAGCACGGAAGAAGAACCGCAAGGCGCTCACACCGCTCCTGGAAGCCAAATTACAGGAACGGGAGACCGCCTACTGGGTGGACGTTCTGAACAGGCACGATGTGCCTTCGGGCGCTATCCTTGCACTCCACCAGGCGATGGTTCAAGAGCAAGTGGCACACCGCGAGACCTTTACCACGATACATGCGAATGGTATCGGCGACATCCCGCTCTTTAATCTCACCGCTAAATTTGAGAAGACGCCGGGTGTCGTATCAAGTCCGCCTCCCCAATTGGGAGAACACACCGCGGAAGTACTCAGGGGACTCGGTTATACATCCGAACAGGTGGCAGAACTGAAGAAACAGAAGGTGGTGTAGTAACTCTGAAGGGTCTCTATGGGCATGACTGTTGTTGAAAAGATACTGGCACGCGCAAGCGGTCTGAAGTCCGCACACGCCGGTGATGTGCTTGAGCCAAAGGTCGATCTGGCGATGTCGCATGAGAATGCCGCGCTGGTGATCAATCAGTTCTTCGAAATCTACAAGGATACCGGACTCGAACCGAAGGTCTGGGATCCCTCGCGGGTCGCCATCATTTTCGACCACAGGGTGCCTGCTGAATCGCCGAAAACAGCCACGAACCAGAAGATGGTGCGGGATTTCGTTGCACGTCATACGATCAGCAAATTCCACGACATCCGTGGAGACCTCGGCGGCATCTGCCACCAGATTCTTCCCGAGAACGGATACGTTCGTCCGGGTGCCGTCGTCGTCGGCACCGACTCCCACACCACAAGCCACGGGGCGCTCGGGGCATTTGCCTTTGGCCTCGGCGCGACGGAAATGGCCAGCGTGTGGACGCTCGGCCATGCAGTGAATGTGGAAGTGCCCGCCACCATCAACGTCCGGGTGAACGGGTCATTCACACCAATGGTCGGGCCGAAAGATCTGATCCTCCATCTGATCGGCCTGCTGAGCGCGCAGGGCGCCAATTTCCGCGTGATTGAGTTTCACGGGGAAACCATAGAGAAGATGTCGACCTCCGGACGCCTGGTGATTTGCAATATGTCCGTGGAAGCAGGGGCAACATCCGGCATTGTTCCTGCTGACCAAGAGACTCTTCACTACCTCCGCGAAGAAGCCGGAGTGAAGGATCCGGTCGACCCGGTTCTCCCGGATCCGGATGCGGTGTATGAAAAAGTGGTCACGATCGATGTCTCGATGCTGGAGCCCCAGGTGGCCTGTCCGCACACGGTGGACAATGTCAAGCCGGTGGGTCAGGTGCTCGGAAAGCGTATCAATCAGGTGGTGATAGGGTCGTGCACCAACGGCAGGCTGGACGACATCGAGACCGCCGCGGCCATCGTGCGCGGAAAGAAGGTCGCTCAAGAGACGCGTATGCTGGTGTTCCCCGCCTCGGGCCGGATCTACCAGCGTGCGCTCGAACAAGGATATATCGCGGACCTCATGCGCGCTGGCGCAGTGGTGATGAATCCCGGCTGTGGCCCCTGCCTCGGTGTCCACGAGGGGGCGCTTGGCGACGGGGAAGTGGCGCTGTCCACCACCAACCGGAATTTCAAAGGACGCATGGGAAACCCCCTTGCCGAAGTCTTTCTCTGTTCGCCGGCGGTTGCCGCAGCGTCCGCCATCACCGGCGTCATCACCGATCCGCGAAAAGGAGGAGCGTAGTCATGGCACAGGTTGTCTATTGCATCGGCGATGACATATCCACGGATGTTATTTATCCCGGCCGCTACATGGCCACAGTGCTGCCCTCCGAAACGCCGCAGTTTGCCTTTGCCGACGATACCGTCCTGAATGCAAAACTGAAGGCGAAGCAGATAGCTCCCGGGAGTATTATTCTGGCCGGCAGTAACTTCGGCTGCGGCTCATCCCGGGAACAGGCCGTCTCCACACTCAAGGGGCATGGGCTCACGATTGTCGCGAAGAGCATTGCACGCATCTTCCTCCAGAACGCCATCAACCTCGGCCTGCCTCTTGTTGTGGCGCCCGATCTGACGGCCTCCGAGGGAGATGAACTGGTGATCGAGAACGACCGGATCGTCAACACGACAACGGGGTCATCCTCGCGCATCGAACCATTACCGCCCGCCCGGCAGGCGATCCTCGATGCCGGCGGCCTCATTGCGTATACCCGGAAACGACTCCTGCAGCGCGCCCACGCGCCAACGACATGACCATGGAAACGGCACGACATACCCCCCCCCGGACCAAGTCCTTTACGTACAAAACCTGTACGGTGTGGACCGAAGGCCGGTCCGGAACACTTTCCTCGGAAGGCAAACCCACCATCCGGATATCCAGTCCGCCGGAGTTCAAAGGCGAGCAAAACGTGTGGACACCGGAAGACATGTTTGTGGGGTCAGTGGAGATGTGTCACATGAACACCTTTCTGGCGTTTGCAGAAAGGCGGAACCTGTCCATTATTTCCTACCGCAGCCACGCAAACGGGGTTCTGGAGTATGTGGAAGGCGACTACCGGTTCACGCGTATCGTTATCTTCCCGACCATTACCGTTGCCAGCTCGGTGAGAGAAACGGAAGTCCATGAAATTCTCCGCGATGCAGAGAAGCATTGCCTAGTGGCGAATTCCATTGCTTCGATTGTCGAAGTCAGTCCCACCATCATGGTGCAGTAACGGGACATCAGGGTGGCACCGTGGATCTCCGTATCTGATTCCTCTCCGCAGGCGTCCCGGCCTGCACCTGTTCTTCTTCCGTATCGACATTTACCCGGATCGTTATCCATGAATCGTAGCGTCACGACCATACTCAGGCGTCTGGAAAATGTGCTGGAGCGAACCGCACGACTTGAGCGCCGGCATGCCGGGAGAGCCGACTGTGTGATGTTGAACAAGGGACCGCACGTCCTGGCCGCCGTCAGGATGTTGAAGAAGATCCTTTCGTCGACGGCAGTGTACCGCCACGGGAGTGTCCCGTTGTTGCCCCCCCTCTTCTCGTCGCTTGATACTCCATGAGCAATCTCCCGCCATCACACCCGGAAGCCCGTGCCAGCCGTTCTCCCCGGGAGGAACGGCTGTTCACCCCCCGTTTCTTTGTGATGTGTCTTTTCACATTCACCGTTTTCCTTTCGGCGTTTCAGCTCTTCCCAACTGCACCGTTCCGGATGATGGATCTGGGAGGAACCACGTTCACAGCCGGGCTCTTTCTCGGGTTTCTTACGTATGCTTCGGCCCTGTCGGCACCGGTGACCGGGGGTCTGGCGGACCGTCTCGGCCGGCGTCGTATGCTCCTCATCTGCAGTATCGCGCAGATTCTCTTCGCTGTTGGGTACGGAGTGAGCTCGAGTGTGGAGGTGCCCCTCGTGCTGGTGGTGTTCCACGGACTGTTCTGGTCGGGTCTGCTCTCCGCGTCGTCCGCTTATATCAGTGACATCATTCCGCCGCACCGGCTTGCCGAAGGGATCGGCTACTGGGGCATGTCCAGCATTCTCGCCATTGCGGCTGCTCCTCCTCTGGGTCTCTGGATATATGAATGCGGATGGGGATGGCTCTGTACCTCCATCGCGATCTTGAATCTGTTGATGGCGTGTGTTGCATACCTTCTTCCCGAACCCGGGCGGCAATTTCGCCCGACGTTAAGCCTCCCCCGCTTCCGTGACCTGATCGAATGGCGCGTACTGGGCCTTTCCGGTGCGCTCTTTCTCTATGCAGTAGGGCATGGCGGGATCACGAGTTTCGCGGCGGTGTATGCCCGTGCGCTGGATATTCACCCGGCGGGATTGTTCTTTACCGTTATGGCTTTGGTGATTCTCGTGACACGCCCTTTTTCGGGAGTGCTGGCCGATCGGATTGGACACCGGCGGATATTTCTCCCCTGCCTGGGACTCATCTTTCTGGGGATGCTCCTGCTTGCCGTGGGGAGCTCGGCTACCATGCTGGTCATCGCGGCGATAGTCTATGGTGCGGGCGTGGGGAATACCTACCCGGCCTACTCCGCCTATGTGATTCAGCATGTGCCGGAGGAACGGCGCGGCGCGGCATTCGGCAGCGTCCTCTCCGCCTTCGATACGGGCATCGGGAGTGGTTCGATAGTAACCGGATTATTGATCGAACAATACGGATTTGGAGTGGCATTCGGCTTTGCCGCGGCACTCGCGGGATGTGCCATCCCGTACTTCCTTATTGTCGAACGGAAACTGGGCTTCGCCGCTGAACGCGGCCGGCCCGGAGGGACACTCCGGGCCGGATGAGTACACCGGGCTAAGAGGGATTACTTCTTCCTTGTTTGGTCAGCGACGGCTTTTGCCGCGGCTTCAATCGCGGCCTGATCGCCGAGATAATAGTGCCGGAGAGGCTTCAGTGTGTCGTCCAGTTCGTACACCAGCGGAATCCCGGTGGGAATGTTTAATTCTACAATGTCCTGATCGGAGACATTGTCCAGGTATTTCACCAGTGCCCGCAGACTGTTTCCGTGAGCGGCGATCAATACCCGCTTACCGCTTTTCACGGTCGGCGCAATCGTGTCGTGCCAGTGCGGGAGAAACCGGGCGACGGTATCCTTGAGTGACTCTGTCAGCGGGATATCGCGGCTGGTAAGAGCGGCGTACCGGGGGTCTTTTCCGGGATACCGCGGATCCTCGAGGGTAAGTGCCGGGGGCGGGATGTCGTAACTCCGTCGCCAGATTTTTACCTGATCCATCCCGTGCTTTTCTGCAGTTTCCGCTTTGTTCAAACCCTGGAGCGCGCCGTAGTGCCGCTCGTTGAGGCGCCAGTGATGAAAAACCGGAATCCACATCTGGTCCAGCTCTTCAAGCGCTGTCCAGAGAGTTTTGATCGCGCGCGTGAGAACGGATGTGAACGCAATGTCGAAGATATAGCCGTCCTTCTTGAGTGTTCGACCGGCTTCATGGGCCTCGATCAGCCCCTTTTCGCTGAGCCCTACATCGGTCCAGCCTGTGAACCGGTTTTCTTTGTTCCAGGTGCTTTCTCCGTGACGGAGGAGGACGATTGTTTTCATGGGAACCTGATCCTTTGCTGATGATTGTGTGCCGGAAGTACAGGGATGGTCTGTCGTCTACACCTGATGTAGAAGGTACTAGTTTTTTCCGCATCTTGCAAAGCCGTCTTCAAACGGCTGCTTCGGAGGGAACAACCAGATTCACCATGATGTTACCAGTACAACGGGGAATCCCACTGAAGGGGACTACACATATCTTACCTCACGGCTTCGGGCAACAAGACCTATGTGCCAAAGGACGGAAAGTAACGAAAGCGAGATGACCGACCAATGATGACTTCCCGTGAACGGGTCCGCTCGGCGCTCGCCTTCGCGCATCCCGACCGTGCCCCGCGTGATCTGTGGGTTTTGCCGTATGTCTCCCTCTTCCGGAAGGCCGAGCTGGACGCTCTGCTTGATCGATACCCCATCGACTTCGGACGTCCGGAGTTGAGTCCTGGATCGGACGATCAGGATCTCGAGAAGCTTTCCCGTCCCGGATCCTATGTGGATGAATGGGGAAGCGTCTGGCATGTCGGCGAGCCGGGGGTTATCGGTGAGGTCAAGCAACCGATTCTGGAAAACTGGGCGCACCTGGCACACTTCCAGCCGCCCTGGGAATTTCTCCGTTCACGCAACTGGGATTACGTGAATCGGGCGTGTGAAGCCAGTGACAAGTTCATGACATCGGGGGTGTGCGCGCGGCCGTTTGAACGTCTGCAGTTTATCCGCGGCACGGAGAATTTATACATCGATCTCGCGTATGACACCGCCGACGTGCGCACGCTGATCACGATGGTGCATGAGTACTATCTGGAAGATGTTGCCCGCTGGGCTCGCAGTACTGTGGATGCGGTCGCCCTCATGGATGACTGGGGTTCGAACACCGCACTGCTCATCAGTCCGAATATGTGGCGGGCGATATTCAAGCCGCTGTACAAAGCCTACTGCGATATCATCCATGCGGCCGGGAAATTTGTCTTTTTCCACTCGGACGGAAATATTGAAGCCATCTACGGCGATTTGATTGAGGTCGGGGTGGATGCCCTCAACTCGCAGCTGTTTTGCATGAACATTGAAGAACTCGGGCGGAAGCACCGGGGCAGGGTGACGTTCTGGGGAGAAATTGACAGACAACAGATTCTCCCGTACGGGTCAACGCAGGATGTGCACAACGCCGTGCAGCGGGTACGCACGGCGCTGGACGATGGCAGAGGCGGCGTGATTGCCCAGTGCGAGTGGGGTAAGGACAACTCACGCGAAAATGTGCAGGCAGTCTTCGATGCCTGGCGCTGAACGGCTGCGAGCCCGCTCCTCCGCCGGTATGCCCTCTCTTCCTGTGTTCTCCGGCGCGGATCAATCTCTGAAGGCGTGGTTCGGCGTGACAACGTATTAGTGTCTGTACAAATGAAACACTGTCAGCAACCAGGGAAGAAGACTGACATACCATGCCCACTGGGCCCGCTGAATCCACACGTATTTCTGTGTGGCAATTTCGGCGGTCCGGTGGCATTGCCGGATCAGGTCTTCAAGAAACTCGTCCTCACTGACTGTCTTTACGCGTTCGACATAGGTCTCGACACTCGTCCGGGCAATACTCCCAAAATAGACGAGTGAATGAGACGGCCCGGACGTACGGGGGGCGGAACTGAGGGAGAGGAACAGGAGCCCGGTCAGCAATCCGATGGTCGTTAGGGCGGTAAGAATGACAACCCACGCCGGCATTTCCCCCAGATGCGTGACCAGTGCGGCAAGGATGGCCAGCATGGTCGTGATGATACCGATCAGTGTGCCGACTTTTGTGTCTGCGGCGAGGTTGGTCTTCTGATGCCGCGTCAACAATCCCTCCATGAGCGTGATTCTGAGTCTGGTCTCCATACCTTCCCATTGTCAGTCGTGGCAGATAGTGTGGTATCGCTGATCGTAAGATAGAAAAGTTTATGGAGAAAAGGGAGTACCGGAGGGGATTAGGAATTGAACCGGGAAATGTGTAGTTTATACGTACTGCAAACCAGCAGTTCGCCGCAAGGCGGACAGGTATTCCGCAACCGGTCAACGCGCATCGGAAGCGGACGTTTGAGACTCGCTCTCCGATGACGATGCGCAAGGTTTAGTACACCACCCCTTTTCGCTTCCCATCACCTGTATGGTTGTGCAGGATCGCCTGCACGCAGTTCTGCGTGTTGTGGCGGTTCACGATTTTTCCATTTATTCAAAGGTTGTTTCATGGGCTTTACCAAACTCGGTCTCTCCGACCGTCTCATGCAAGGAGTGCGCGCAGCGGGATACACCGTGCCGACTCCCATCCAGGCGCTCGCCATCCAACCGGCTCTTGCCGGGAAGGATATTATTGGCTGTGCGCAAACCGGCACCGGCAAAACGGCTGCCTTTGTTCTGCCATTGCTCCAGCGCCTTTCACAGCAGGAAGGCGTCGGAGTCCGCGAACGCCATCCAAGGGCATTGGTGCTTACTCCCACCCGGGAACTCGCACAGCAGGTGCAAACCGCCGTGGCCACATACGGCCGCTTTCTCTCACTCCGCTCCGTCTCCATTTATGGCGGGGTAAGCATGGATAAGCAGCTTACGCTCCTCCGCCGTGGCGCCGATATTGTCGTTGCCACACCGGGGAGGCTGTTGGATCACATGCAGCGGCGCAGCATCGACCTCTCGCGGATCCAGACTCTGGTCCTCGACGAAGCGGACAGAATGCTGGACATGGGGTTTATCCGCGACGTCCGTAAGATCATTGATGTCATTCCGGGTGAGCGGCAGACACTCCTCTTTTCCGCCACGCTCTCACGGGAAATCAACGCGCTGGCCGCGCTCGTGTTGCGGGATCCACAAATAGTGGAAGTGGGCGAACGCCGCAATCCGGTTGAAACGATTGTTCAGCATTTCTATTCCGCTTCCCAGGACGCAAAGATGGATCTGCTCTTCTATGCCCTGGACAGGGAGGAGATGCAGTCTGTTCTGATCTTTTCGCGCACCAAACACGGCGCCGATAAGATCTGCAAGCGTCTGGAACGGAAGCAGATCACCTCTGTCGCCATCCATTCGAACCGTACCCAGGCGCAGCGTGAACGCGCGCTGGAGGGATTTAAGCAGGGGACATACCGCGTGCTCGT
>Ga0315278_10003021_pt1 | contig 15020 bp, 12 predicted proteins | sample YL17G06_0_MG_FD_203880 | JGI IMG/M metagenome (GOLD analysis project Ga0315278, IMG submission 203880) | Sediment microbial communities from Yellowstone Lake, YNP, Wyoming, USA - YL17G06_0 | ecosystem: Environmental > Aquatic > Freshwater > Lake > Sediment | place: USA: Wyoming | collected... | reverse complement strand
CGAAGTCCGCAACCCTAACCGTTCCAGACGGCAAGGGGGGCATGATCACGATGCGCGACGTGCCAAAGTGGTCGTGGCCGGAGATCCTGGAATTCATCATGAACCCTCGGAAGTTCTACCCGGAATGCGAAACCATCGTGATCGACAACTTCTCATTCCTGACCAGACACATCCTCTCCTCGTCCATTCGCTCGCAGGACAAGGTCAAGCCGACCCTGGAGGACATCGGGCTGACCATCGAAAGGACCAGACAGATCCTAGACAAGATCATCGCGTACCCCTTCCACGTATACGCCACAACGCTGCCTGAGATCGTCAAGGACGAACTCGAGGTCCAGATCGTACGCCCGCACATGCTCGGCAAGGACCTGCCGGATGAAGTACCGGCGGCATTCGACTACGTATGCTGGGAGAACAAGACGATCGACGTCAAGTCCGGAGACAGCGTCCACACTCTCGACTTCGTTGGCGATCGTGTCCACCCGGCCAAGTCTCGCTTCGGCAAGCTCTCAAACGCCGAGCCCGCGAACTTCGCCGAGATTCTAAAGAAGGTTCTTCCAACGTCGGCAACAACGCCGACCACTTCGAAGTAGGAGCCAGATCCATGTCCATCGAGAACCAGACAGTCGATCTCGCAGAGCTGCAAGTCGAAGAGACCCTCGTCGAAGGTGCGAAGTGCCTCATCATCCGCAAGACGGCGATCAAGGACTCGAAGACGAGCGGCGAACCCATCATGCAGATCACGTTCAAGGTCACGTCTCCCTCTGAAGAGGTCGACAAGACCATCACTGAGATGATCTCTCTCCAACCCCAGGCTCTATTCAGCCTACGAGGTCTGCTCAAGGGCATCGGCCTTGTCACCGGCTCGATGACCTACGCCGAGATCGCCTCGACTCTCATCAACAAGGAAGTCAAGGCGGACCTGTCGTACCAAGTCTACGAAGGCGTGAAGCGTCCGCGCCTGGCGAACTATCGGTCGATCCTGTCCTAGCAACCCCAGGGCTGTGCAGGGCAAATCAGCAGGCCTAGGCCCCCCTCTTTCCAGGACACGTCGGGTGCACAGGACGTGCCTTTTGAAAGGACAGACACATGAACGCTACGAAGACCGAAGCATTCTCCTTCTTCATCAATCAAATCGTGAAGATCGGCGATCAGGGCGACGTCGAATACGGAGACGCCTACAAGTCCTTATACAAGCTCCATCCCGACCTCCCGCTCGGCCAGGTCGTCGAGAAGATGTCGAGATACAAGAACACACACAACGAGACTGACATCTTCAAGGCGGTCGTGCTCCTATTCCTCTACTGGGACGTGCACCACTACATGCGGAACAAAGAAGCGGGCCTATCCTCCCACGACAAGGAGATCGACGAGCACGTGGTCCTGGGTCAGGGCTTCATCTCGCTCCATCCAAAGGAGGACTTCCCAGTCCAATGCACTCGCGGCTGCAAGGGCGTGTTCCACGACACGGACACCCTCATGCATCACCACTGTGAAGGACCCATGGTGACGAAGAAATGATCTCGCTCGCCGAGCACTTCACTTCAATCCAAGGTGAAGGGGTCTGGATAGGTCAGACGATGCACTTCTTAAGACTCGCAGGCTGTTCCGTCGGTGGCATCGACGCTGTCTGCACAACATACGACGGACGAACATTCGCGTGCGACACGGACTACAAGCCTACTCTCAAGTTCGACGATCCCGAGAAGATCCTAGAGCTCATCCCAGCTAACATCCGCCACGTCTGTCTCACCGGCGGTGAGCCCTTCGATCGCGACCTCTCTCCTCTCCTCTCCATCCTATTCGGGAACAACAAGAAGGTCCACATCGAGACAAGCGGCACGAAGCACATCCCGCCCGACATCGGCAAGTTCCGTCCGTGGATCACAGTCTCTCCGAAGGCTCCATTCCAACTCGGGAACCTGTACCGTGCGCACGAGATCAAGTTCCTCGTCGACGAGAAGTTCGACGGTAGCGACGCTCTCTTCCGCTCCGCTCTTACACTCGAAGAGCCTGTAATCTGGCTACAACCCATCAACCACAAAGACTCTCTAAACGAGGAGAACATCGCGCAATGTCTCTCTTTAGCAAGGACTCACCCCCGCTGTCGCGTCAGTATCCAACTTCACAAGGTTCTCCATGTCAAGTAGACATTGAGAAGGTCTCAGCCGCGACAGCGATGCTGCTCGAAGGTCTTGGCATAGACTGGCAGCGCGATCATAACTTCATCGACACTCCTCAGCGCGTCGCTAAATTCTACGCCGAGTTCTTCGGCAAGCCTGTTCAAGAGCCTAAATGGTTCGCTGAGAAGCACAATCAGATGATCGTGCTTCGTCATCACCAGGCCTGGACGTTGTGTCCACACCACCTGCTCCCCGTCGAGCTCGACATCTCCGCTGCGTATATTCCCAGTGGGAATGTCCTTGGCATATCGAAGATGGTTCGATTGATGGACCGCTCACTCGACAGACCACGTACGCAGGAGCAAATCACAGACATGATCGCCGACGCCCTCATGAAGGGCCAAGTCAGAGGAGCCGCATGTCGAACCGCTGGAAAACATGGCTGCATGCTCATACGGGGTGTACGCACGCGCTCGGACGTCGTGATGACGGCGTTGAGAGGGATTTTCAGTCCGGATATGGGCCCGAAGTTCCGACCGGACATCAAGCAGGAGTTCTTCGACCTGGTCAGATCGTAGACAGGGTCACATACAACAAGATCGTCCAGGCTTCAATCGACGATGTCTTCAAGATCAAGGATCATCAAGTCCCAACATGGAACTGGGACTGGGCGTTGTACGACACGTACATGGACGATCTCGTCAAGGCCCTTCCTCAAACCCTATTCAAGCTCTCCGAAGACAAGCCAATGGATCCACCAAGACGAGAGCTCTTGAAGGTATACTGCATCCCGCGAGGAGGACTCATCCTCGGTGCGCTCATCGACGAGCGCCATCCAGGTCGGCTCGAATTCGTCTCCGATCCAAACATCGCCGACGTGATCCTGGACGACGTCGTCGACACGGGCAAGACGATCGAATCCATGACGAAGCCCGTCTACTGCCTCGTGAAGAAACCCTGGGCGCGCACAAAACCCGCATACGCGGCCACGGCAACGATGTCGTGGGTCACATTCCCATACGAATTCAACGCCGATAAAAGCGGCTACACATTCAAGGACGGACAATGGATCAAAACCTGATCGGCAGACGTAACATGTCCGAGATCGGCTCTAAGAATCGCTGCGGTCCGATGCTACACAACTTCATCGACATCGGTCCGTCATTCCGCCAGACCGGTTGCGAAGGCCTCTTGCAACTCATACGCTGTACCAAATGTAAGGAGAAGAGAGTTGTTAGAGTTCACCGCGCCCCCAAAGTACTCGAAGCCGAGTGAATGCGCTGGATGTCCAGCCGAACACGTCGGACTAGGTTACGTCCCTGGTGAAGGTCCTGTCACCGCGTGCTTCTGCTTCATCCTGCAAAGTCCCGGAGCAGAGGAGCTACTCGAAGGCAGGCCCGCGATCGGGCCGACAGGCAGGACTCTCCTTCGTGTCATGCACGAAACGGGTCATGGCCGAATGGAATCCTACGTCGACAACGTCCAGCGCTGTCGCCTACCAGGCGACGCACCGCCATCGCCCGCGATGATTAAGTTCTGCACGGAACGATACTTGTTCCCTGAGCTTCGTAAGCGCTCAGGTAGTATCAAGGTCCTTTGCGGGGGACCAGCAATCTCATCCTTCACCGGCTCGAACAAGGTCGAAGCACAACGAGGAGTGTTCAAGGACCACGCCGAATTCGGTACCTGGATCGGTACCTACCACCCCGCCGCGTTGATGAAACAACAAGAGATGTTCCCTGTCTTCACCCAAGACTTGAAGGCCGCGAAACAGAAAGGCAGCGGCCTGTATACACCAGCCCAATTCACCGACGCGCTCTACAGCCTCAAACAAGCCCCAGGAGAGTTCGACGAGTTCTTCCACGAACACACCGACCTCGCCTGCGACATCGAGACCAATCAGCAACTCGACCCCCGCCTCGGCATCATCCAACTCATCGGCTTCAGCCCACTCGACATGCCTACGGCATCCATGTGCGCACCGTTTGAATCCCAAGAGCCGCTTCATGAGGAGATGCTACGTGAGGTCCTTAGCGACCCGACGCGTAAGAAAGTCTTCCACAACTTCAACTTCGACGGGTACTGGCTCGCGTACAACAAGCTGCCAGTGCACGGACCCGTGTACGACACAATGGTTATGTCCCACCTTCTTGATAGCACTATGCCAAATGACCTGGAGTTTACCGCCGGATTCCATACTAGTCTTCCACCCTGGAAGAAGCTATATCGAGCCGGCCGTGAGTCTCGAGAGCTCTATAATTGTAAGGATGTCCACGCGACGGCACTCTCTTTCAATGTAATGGATAAGAAGATCACAGCCGAGGGTATGGGAGCCTTGCTTCACAAGATCCTCTCTCCCATGGCTACGCAGCTCGTCGAGACGAGATTAGCCGGCGCGTTCGTCGACCCGACTCTCATGGCGAAGTTCAACCTCGGCCTACGTAACTACGTCGCGAAGAACGAACTCTTGTTGACACATGGAATAGGGATTCCATGGTTCAACTTCCGCTCGCCCAAGCAACTCGGAGAGCTACTTTATGACAAACTCGGCCTCGAGGAACAGATCGATCGTAAGACGCATCGACGGACGACGAACGAAGACGCCCTCGAGAAGCTTGGGAAACAAAGACCGGACCTCAAAATTCTGCAACTTATCCTGGACCTACGAGGAGCTGAAAAGATGCGGAGTACCTATGCATCCTACGCCCTCGACTCTGACTTCCGCCTCCACCCCGAGGTTGTTCCTACAGGCACCGTCTCGGGTCGCTTTGCGTGTCGAGAACCGAATCTACAGAATGTCCCAAAGAACATGCGTCGCATGTTTATCGCTCCTCCTGGACATCTTGTTTTCTCCGCGGACTACAAGCAAATCGAATGGCTCATCTCGCTCATCCTGGCAGGGGAACACGACTGGGCGAGGAAGATCATACATGAAGGCTTCGACTTCCACGGACACTTCGCAGCGTACGCGCTTAAGAAGGTCCAGGACAAGATCACGTACGACGAGAGGCACAAGGCGAAGTTCGTAATCCACGGCCTGAACTACGGACGAGGGAAGAAGAGCATCGCGAGTGACTGGGGCGTATCCGAATCCATCGCCGAGCACTGGATCGAGATGCTCTGGCAACTCGTCCCGCGAGTGAAGGACTGGCAACGAGCAAATAGAGACGAAGCGCGCAATCGCAACGTCCTTCGAACGGTCTTCGGGAGGCGTCTTAAATTCCGCTTCTCCGGAGGCCTACAGGCCGACGCACATACCCTGAACCAGGCGATGTCGTTCATCCCCCAAGGCACCGCTGCTGACATCCTCGCGGATCGCGGCGTCGTCAAGTTCCCACAAGCGATCAAGTCCTTCGCTCGTCCGTTCATCTGGGTGCACGACGATACGTCTGGATACGTTCAAGAAGGCCATCTCAAGGAACTCAATGACGCGGCGCAAGACATCCTTGCAGGACCAATCCCCGAGCTCGACAACTGGCACATTCCAGTTGACGTGAAGATCGGACGGAACTGGGGTGACTATCACAAGGACAAGAACCCTCTCGGCCTACGTCCTATCAAGGAGATCCTAAATGGCGATAACGCTGCTTGACGATCGTGTCATCCTCCTTCCCCTCCCGAAGGAGGAATACAAAGGCCGCCTAGCCCTGCCAGACCGTCACGAGCCGAACATCCAAGCCGAATACGGCGTCGTCGTTAACCGCGGCCTGCGCTGCACCGAAGTCTCATGCGGCGAGCGGGTCTGGTGGGGCTGGTGGGCCGGCATGCGGTTCGACTTCGGCGAGGGAGATCAGAAAAGAACGTTCGTTATGATCCGCGAACTACACATCCTAATGAAGGAGGTTGAAGATGCCGATTAACTGTAATACCGTTCTCTACTTCTTCATCGGATGGATCTGTGGGACAGCCCTTTTCTATATCTGGAGGATGCTCCGTGATTAAACTCTCCCTCGAGGTCCCCACGCCCATTCTCTGGCGCTTCTCCGCGATGCAAGACCTCGTGTTCCTGCTCGCTCACCGCCTCGGCTCTGATCGCCGCTACAGGTCCTGGGCGCTGTCCGAAGTACTAAGTGGCCGAGAAACGATCGTCGACAACGGCCTCATCGAACTCGGCACGCCTTGGAACATCCAAAGCCTGTACAACCTCCTCTACCCTCTCTTCACAGACGAAGGGCGCTTGCCAGAGAACATGTACATCACAGCTCCCGACCAGCTCTTCAACGGGTCATTCTCCCGCAACAACTACATCGCAGCAACGAAGAAGTGGGCCTCGGCGAATTGGGCGTACGTCGTCCATGGAACCGATCTCATCGGACGAGAGGATGAGTACAACTGGGCGATGGACAACGGCGTCAAGCTCATCGGCTTCGCCTTCAAAGAAGACAGGCTGGACTGGCTATCGACCCTAATCTTCTCGGCGAACCAGCGCTATCACCTCTACGGCCTAGCTGACTTAGAAGAGATCAAGATGGTTAAGAAACTCCCCGGTCTCTGGTCCGTCGACACAGGCAAGCCGTTCAAGATGGCGCATGCGAACAGGGGCTGGCTGAACTGTCGAAACATTCGCTGGGAGATCGGACGCGAGGGTCTGACGAGTGCACAGACCGGACTCGCAGAACGCTATACAAGCGAGCTGCGTGTGCTCTGTGCCTGATCTTCGTGATCAATACGAACAACTCTGCAAGTGGCTTCGAACAGCCCGCTTCGACCAACAGAGCGATGAGCTCTGGCGACTAGCGAAGTGGCTACGTCTACACGGCAAGGCACTTACCGGCGAAGAAGTCATCGCGATGCGCGCGCTCATGTGTGTCTCCTTCGGCATCGAGGACGCGGCGCTTGAGAAGGTCTTTGAACAAACCATCTCCGTACCTAAGAAGCCTGTCGTCTCATTCGAATCTCTCATCCCGAAGACGGGATGGTTCAACACGTACATGGACTACGCTGCCGAATCTGAAGCGCCCGGATGCTTCCACTTCCTAAGCGCGCTATCCATCCTCGGTGTTGCCCTCGGGCGTCGTACTTGGCTAGACAAGGGGTACTATCAAATCTTCCCCAACTTCGCCATCACTCTCCTCGCACCATCTGGTGAGATGAAGACCAGCGCGGCGAACATCGCGATGAGGATCTTAGACGAAGCTAACCTCGGAACATGTATCCTACAAGACAAGGCTACACCCGAGGCCCTTGTGCTCGGCTTGCAATCCCAGACTCAAGCCGTCGGACTCATGTACGCTCCCGAGCTCTCAGTCTTCCTTGGGAAGCAACGGTATAACGAAGGGATGATTCCTCTCCTAACATCCCTCTTCGACGCACCGAAGACGTGGAAGAGTACAACGATCATGCGTGGCGAATGCATCTTATCCGAAGTCGCTCTAAGTGCACTGTTCTGTTCAACACCCGACTGGTTCAGTACAGCAATCCCGCGCGACGCGTTCGGCGGAGGGTTTATGTCTCGTATCCTATTCTGCTACGTCTCTGGAACAGACCGTTGCATGCCTTGGCCAGATCCATCATATGAACAAGCCCGCCGCCCTGTCTGCGTCGGAGAGTTTATCAACGCCGCTCGCGGTCCAGAAGGTGAGATGACCCTCACGCCGCAGGCTAAGCAATGGTATGATACCTGGTACCGAAGCGTGCGCACGACCCCACCGCCGAGCGAAAAGATGCGTGGATACTACCGGCGTAAACAAGACCACCTACTCCGCCTTGCAATGGTCCTTCATCTCTCCAACAACGGAGGCCTCGTCCTTGGGCTAGCGGAGATCGAACAATCCCTCTCAATCCTCGACTGGCTAGAGAAGTCATCCGCCGACGTCCTCGAATCAGTCGGCACGACAACGTTTAACGAGAAGCAGACGAAGATCCTCATGGCCCTAACAGCCGCGTCCGGCGAGATGACGTACAGCGCGCTTATGCAGAAGACACGCATCTACTTCAAGTCGACAGAAGAGTTTAAGGACTCAATCAAGTTTCTCGAAGCCTCCGGGGAAATCAAAGACCTGCCACCCGCGGCGAAAGGCCTCGGACCGCACTTAGTCAGGAAGGTTGAAAGGAGGACCGAAGGTGGGGAGTGACCGCATAGACTGGACCGAGCTAGCGACGGCTGAGGAGTTCGTCGACGTCTGGCACTTGCTCGACGCGTGGTATGTCAAGGAGAAGAGAAGCCTGTCGAAGATCGCGAATCGGCTGGGTGTAAGCGTCGGAGCTCTACGGGCGAAACTCAAGCTCGAGGGGTTTGAACTCGGAGCGCGCGGAGGTCCGCGATTCACAGGTCCGAAGAAGAAACATCCCCTCGACCTCATCTCCGCAGACTTGCTGTTCAAAGTCTCCACCGGAGCGCTGTGTGAGCGGTTCAAGGTCAGCTCGGCTATGGTGTTCTACTACCGACGGAAGAGACAAAATGAAGCTCCGACTAGGTAACTACATCAAGTACAAAGGGGAGAACGCGCGCGTCGTAGGTGTGTATGACTCCTGGTCCGTCGTGGATGACGATCCCGAAGTCTTCATAGCTCCTGTAAAAGGAGGACACGTGCTGAGGCACCAGCACGTGTCCTTGAAGTACGTATCCAAACTCGGCTACGACTCAATCACCGTTTCAAGTTCGACTTTCCCTGTGGGGCTGGAGATTGAGTTTGACCACTTCCCTCCAGCTCCGCCATGTACTCCTCCATCGTCATCTTCTCCCCCTTCGCAGGAGGACCAGCCCACAGGTTCTCTCCAGACAGAACCGGACCGTACGGACGACGGAAGCCCGCAATCGCCCCAATCTTCCCCGACAACGTGTATTGATTCAGCACGCCTGTCCGAGGACTCTGCCCTGGCCAGATCCCAATGTCCCGAGCAAATCCAGAGAACGGAACCGCCTGACTAACGCCATAGGTTAGAAGGAGCTTCAAGGCCTGCGCGGTGCGAGGATCGTCGATTCGCCCACGCAGTGCCGTCGCCGCTTGTATGCCCATGGACACGGCCGGTCCGCCTGTGTAGTACATCGGTCCGAAGAACAACCAGCCGACGTCGTTGGCTCCGAACGCCACGTTCGCAAGCGCAAACGCAGCCGCGTTTGTCCCTACCCAACGTGCAGCCTTCGCCGCGATCGCTCTCTTCGGCCCCATCGTCGCGAGGCGCTTGAGGTAGACAGCGTAGTTCAGGGGCCATTGTCCATACATCCCGCCGACCTTGCCGACGGCGTTGTGCATGAAGTACGGCGCATGCCCCTGTCGATAGATGCCCATCGCATCTTCCTCAATGTGCTTGCCCGCCAGCCGTGCTGCGCTCTCCGTGTCTCCGCGTCGGACGGCGTCGAAGATCTCGCCAAGCTGGACGTCGTAGAGAAATCCATCGAGCCGACTCTTTCGAATGGCACGAGGCATGTCGATTGATCCATCGGCTCTCGTCGCCTTCTTCACACCATCGAGCAACATCTCCTTGCCCGTCGCGTATGCTAGCAAGCGACTGTACGCATCGCCCCAACGAAGCCCGGCGAACGAGATGTCGTTGAACTTGTTCCATCCGCCACGTCGAATGTCCGGTAGGACCTCGTCCGCGACGAGGCCCATCTGCACGGCTTCCTCCCGCAGTGAGCTCACCTCTGATCCAGGAAGCGCTGCCTTCAGGTCTTTTCCGAAGACCTTCGCCCAGGCCTTTCCGAAGACCTTCGTTCCTGCAAGTGGGATGAGCTTCAGCGGACCTTCTAAGACCTGGCGCATGGCACTTGAAGGTCGCAGGCCTCCTAAGTTGGCGTGGTAGTTCATAAGCATGAGGCTGAACAGAAGCTGATTCACCTCCGCCGCATCCGTCACAAGGCCGAAGGACTTCTCAAGTCCATTGCGCAGGCTGTCTCCAAGCGCCTCGGTTACTCCATCCGGCACGCCGAACACACCCTTCACGAAGTTCTCTAACACAGCCTTGCCGCTCCGTGACCGGATCGGCTCATAAGGCGCGCGGCCGTAGATCACAGCCTCAGCCTGCTTCCTCAGCGGTTCGAGGAACTTGCCCCTCGCCATCAGCCATGTCATCTGCCTGAAGATGTCTCGACCGTTCGGCAAGTCAGTCTGGATGTTGAACTCCCCCGTCCGAATCTCCTCCATCAGAATCTTCTGTCGCTCAGCAAGTCGATCCATCATGGAACGGCCGACGAACGTCTTACCTCCGGTCTTACGAACGAACGGAACTGTGCTGCTGAAGAAGTTCTCGACGTCAACGGGATCTCCATTCACATCTCGAATGTGTTCCTTGTCCACGTACGCCTGCACCATGTCGAGGCCTTCGCGGGCAAACTTCAACTCATTCGCCGTGATCCCATACGCCTTCACTACCTCAGGGCGTTCGTTCAACGGCGTCATGAGATACAGGAAGCCCTTCTCCGCTTCTCGGTCGGTGTACTTACCAAGCGTCGTCTTCTCTACGTGCAAGAAGTCGTGGAAGGAATTATCCATCGCCGTGCGCCCTTCGGTCAAGGGCCCGACGACGCCGCTGTACGCCTTGATCCTCCCGCCGCTCCTCGACTCGAGACGCAGCGCAGGATTCTTCGCCTGGGTCATGTAGTCGAAGAACGAACTTCGATCTCCCGGAGCCTTCCTCTTGATCATTCCAAGAAGGCGGCCGATGTTATCCGGACCATCGTGCTGTGGCAGCCCAGGACCACCCTCACCAGTGATCCCTCCCAAACCATTCAGCTGTTCTTGGATCCGCCGATCCGAATCGACGCGCGCGACTTCCTTGATGATGGAGCGGTAGGCATCGAGGGCATCCTTCGGACTCTTGATGTCCTTTGCAACGTCGATCCCATTCGCGATGACATGCAAGCGTCGACCGGTCACCATGACGTTGATGCCGCGTTCCTTCGCCATGCGCGTGACATAATGCAGCTGCAGCTGTCCAGGCTGCTTGGAGAACTTCTCGAGCAAGTGCTTCTCAATCTGCGTCTGCACCTCCTCGCCGTTCAAGGAGACCTTCTCCTCCGGAGAGCGGATCCCAAGGATCTCTCTCTTCTGTCTCTGAATCTGGCCAAGCTCGACGGGACGGATGCCGGGGACGTAGGACACTCGAACGTTGCGAGGGTCGAACACGACTTGCGTATCTCCCGTGATCAACGCATCGTATCCCTTCGAGATGAGTTCATCCGTCACCTTGTCCGGATCACCTAGGCGTCGTTGCATCTCGCGGAACTCGGCCATTCTATCCGGGCCGTTTCCAGGAGCATTGCCGCGGATGTCGAATGGATTGCGCACGTCCGCAATGATCTGCATCGTCGCACCGCGACCTATCGTTCGTGTCGGATCGAGATGGACCGTGACACCTCGTCCGATCACAGTGCTGCGTGCTTCGCGGATGTTGTGCGAAGCGGCGTCGACGTCGGATACATTCGTATACCCACGCAACGCTACATTGAGCTGCACACCGCTCTTGCGCTCACCTGGGACGGGGTAGCGAATCCCCTCTGTCTGTGTAAGAGGACCGCCCATCGCACTGGCTTGAACCGTGCGAGCATCGTCCTCAGCCTTCAACGCCTTCGCCGCGTCTTCGGACCTCGCCGCTGCCGCAGTCCGCCTTGCATTGCGCACAGCGTCGAGACGTTCCCACGCGATGTTCAGGTTCTCCTCCGTCGGAGTCTCGAGGTCGGACATATCGACCTCGAGATGCCTACCCGGAAAGAGGGTAGATGTAACCGTTCCCTTCTCCCCATCGGGAGAGACGCTGTCTAGCCGCACCGTATCACCGAGGTACAAGCGCGTCTCCGGTGTCATTGGTGTGAGGATCTTTCCCGGCTGTCTTTTGAAATACTCAGCCTGCAAGCGGAGCGCAGCCTCGCTCCCGTCAGCGAGCGCAACGTCAGTCTCGCGGACCGTGATGCCGCGCTTATTCGACCCCACGCCTTCATCAGGGAAGCGATCATTGGCCAGGCGAACTTCTCCATCTGGCAGGACCTCGCTTACGCGAAACACTCCAGATCGAACGTCCTCATTCCTCGGCGCCGCAATCCCGACGTTCGTAATAACGACCTGCTGGCCGCGATTGAAGATCGTAGGTCGCGTCGGCTCGACGTCCGCAATCGGACTTGAGAGCTTCGGATCGATCTCGCTACCCCAACGCAGATACGTGGCTAGGTCGTTCATGATCGTAGAAGACGGCTGTAGGCCGTGTTTCATGATCAGGGCATCGACTGCCTTCTTCGCTCTTGGCAGGAGCAGATCATACTCGATGCCGTCGGACAGCAACCTCGCCACACCAGGCTCTCGCCCACGCAACTCCTCCGCAATCAACGTCGCTTGTTTCAACGGCGTGCCATGAGGCATGCGGGCTGGGTAGTGAGCACCGGCGCCACCAGGAGCCGTTGGCGGGAACTGCGAGACCTGGTTTGCCAGGAACTCCTCAGCGTGGTCGAAGGTCTCGAACGTCTGCTTCTTGAACCTGTTCGCAGGATCGTACACTTCCCATTGGACTGATCCAGTCTTCGTCTCGCGCCGTAGAAGCATCGCGAAGTTGTTCTCGAGCGCCTCTTGTACCCACGGGCGCTCGGTCGTCACGCCCTCGGGCAGCTTCGTGTCTGTACGAGGCGCGCCGCTCTCCAACGTCCCGACCATCTGACCGAGAGAGTCCTTGCCACGGCCGATGTAGATCGGGTCCCAAGGACCTTCATCGGACTTGTCCGTTGCAAGGACCCAGGTACCGTTCTCCTTCTCGAACATTGTATAGCCAAGCCGTTCCGCACGTGCCTTGAGAAGGTCCGCCGGATGGGGCTCATAGCCCTTGATACGGTCGAAGTAGTCGGACATATCCTTTCGGTCCTTGAACTTGAACCGTACGGCAATGCCCTTCGCAGCATCCGCGATCTCCTGGGCCTTGTTGGCGGAGAGCAGCCCACGTGCACGAAGCCCTCCTGTGTCAGGATCGTTTCCGAAGATGCCTGCAAGGGCCTTGTTCAGCGCGCCTGGAACAGTCTCTAGCTCCTTCGCCATGGCTTCCTTGACCTTCATCTCACCCGATCGGAACAGGCGCTTCTGTTCCGGCGACACCTCGGCCAAGCCTCCAAGGCCTTCGACCCAATCAAGGAGCTCAGCACCCTCAAGATCCGTGGGATCAGTCTCGACGCCTCGCTTCATAGGATTCTCGAGAGCATCGAGCACGCCGGTGATTTCCTCCGGCGGGCGAGTCACCGTAAGCTCCGTGAGCCTGAACGTAGCCATCACGCGCTGCGGGCTCATGCGGTTCAAGTTCGTCATCTCAAAGCCCTTGGCCGTCAGGACGTTCTCCAACGCGACCATGCCTTCTTCCGTGTCCGTGACGAAGAGGCGAGGAGAGGATCCAGGCTCTCCACCCTCCTTCGGCAGCTTCAGGCCGCGCTGCTCCTCCATCCCTTCTTGCAACGAGCGACGCGCCTCGTACGCGATGCCGGGAAGATCAGCGACGTTGCCGTATGTATAATACAGCTCCCCAGACAACGCAGCTCCGGGCAGGGGTGGAGTGATCCCCATCTCCCCCTTGTACACCGTGAATCCATCCATCGGCCGAGCGGGCGCTTCGTTCGGCACGCGTCCTACGATACGCCAGATGGGAGCTTCTCCCACGCGACTTGAGTAGACAGTCCCTCCGATGATCTGCTCATCTGTGAGCGCCAAGGCCTGCACACGTGAACGCTGCTCGCTCTTCAAGTCCGCGATGCGTTGGTAGATGTGATTCGGCCCTTCAGAGATGCCTAAGACGTGCTGACCGAACTTACCACGCTTCTCGATCCTGCCCTTGCCAGGAATGCTCTGCAAGTAGCTATGCAGCTTGTTTAGCTCGGCTGTGATCTCGTGGTTCTCATAATCCCCGATCGCCGGGAAGTCTGCCTCGCCTCGAATCGCTCGCGTCACATCCGGTGTCGGTGGGATGAAGTCACTCAGCCGTGCAAGGGCATCCTCCACTATCTTCGAAGCGCGCGCGACTGACATAACGCCCTTCGCTACACCCGCAGCCTCTCCAGCCTGTGCTGTTGGCTGTGCAAGGACCCTTCCAAGGTCCTTCTTCGACGCTGTCACGTCTCTCTGCGCGGCGTGGACACTGTAGAGGAAGTCTCTCGTCGCGTCTGGAGACGCCGTTGGCACGGTATCCATGACTCCGTGTAGCTGATCCTTGATCGACGCGAGGCGTGGGATGTCAGCCGGATCATTTGATCGACTGAGCCGATCGATCTCCGCGGCCCAGGTCTCCGGCAACTCAAGCTTGTTCAACGCCGCAGCCTCTAGAAGCCTGCCGCGCACATGTCTGATGATAGAGCTCATGGGCCGATCACGAAGCACGGTTCGGAACTTCGACGATGGGATGTCCCATTGGATGTCGACCGTCTTTGCGTCGTTGTCGATCCTGACAACGCGCATCGTCCCACCAGCCCCGCGAAGTGTCTCGAGTCCAGGGACACTCGCACCTCCGCGGCCAATCTCAGGATCGCGTTCCGGATTCCAAGACACGACGTCTCCGATTTCCGGAGGGCCTTTCAAAGGCGGCGCCTGGAGGCCAGTGCTGCGCTCGTAGACAGCAGCACTGGCCTTCATCTCTCGGAACTTCGTCGCGTCAGCAACCGCACGCCCCTCTTTGATCGCGAGCTGGTATTGTTCCAGTCGTTCCGTTGGAGTGATCCAACCCCCAGGCCCCTTGCCGAGAGGTGTGCCCTTTGGGACGGTGATCGTCTGATCGCCCTTGTAATAGATGTCCTTCGTTTCTCCCCAGCCAGAATCCGTTGCGCGATCTCGAAGCATTCGAAATGTACGCTCTTCCTCGGCATGTGGGTGACGTTTCGTCGTCTCAAGTGTAATCGTTCCACCCTTGCCGGGTAAGGGCTTCGAGATGCTGCCAACCATCGGAGCCTTCTGTGGTGCGCGCGCTCCAGCCGTAAGCATCTCGAATCCCGTTTCAGGA
>Ga0315278_10003019_pt1 | contig 15023 bp, 11 predicted proteins | sample YL17G06_0_MG_FD_203880 | JGI IMG/M metagenome (GOLD analysis project Ga0315278, IMG submission 203880) | Sediment microbial communities from Yellowstone Lake, YNP, Wyoming, USA - YL17G06_0 | ecosystem: Environmental > Aquatic > Freshwater > Lake > Sediment | place: USA: Wyoming | collected... | reverse complement strand
TACGCCGGGCCATCCTGGGGAAAGCCGTCCTTTCCGGAGCGGATCTATCCTGTGCGGACTTGTCCGGCGCCGACCTCTCCCAGGCGGTAATGGATAACACAAAACTTGAAAGCGCCAATCTTTCCGGAGCGACACTCTTTCGTACCATGCTTTACAAAGCCTCTCTGGTGGGAGCAAATCTTGCCGGCGCCGACCTCTCCCGCACAGTTTTTTTTGAGGCCAATCTTTCGGGAGCAACGCTGAAGGGAGCGAAGATTTTCAAGACTTTTCTCCGCGACTGTGCCCTTGCCGGACAGGATTTTCGCGGGGCGCAATTCGAAATGGTGCAGGCCGGCGGCGCGGACTTCAAGGGATGCGACTTTACCGGGGCCAATATCACCCAGACCAATTTCATGAACACCGACATGACCGGTGTCAAACTGGACGGGGTGAAGGGGCAGAGAACGGTCTTCCTGGGCGCCAAGTTGATGGGCGCCAGCCTGAAGAAGGCAGACCTTTTCCAGTCCTGCTTTGAGGAGAGTGATCTGCGTCAGGCGGACTTCACCGGGGCGAATATTGAGCAGTCCCTGTTTCCGAAGGCCGTCTGTCGGGCGGCGAAATTCATGAGTGCAAATTGCACATACACCGATTTTTCCCATGCCGATCTCACGGCGGCGGATTTCACAGCAGCAAAACTCTTCCGCGCCAAGATGCACCGGGTCAGAGAGGAACATACCATCTGGGATCGCTCCAACAGGGAGGCCGCACTGGGGACAGATCCGGATCTGGCGGAAGCGGAAGGATAAAAGAGACCAGGAGATAGAAACTGAAGATTATAGACTCGGAGGAGGTAAATATATGGATAATCTGGCCCAAAAGAAACAATATGCACAGCCTGTTCTGGAATACGGGGTTGTTGCATCAGCAAGGGAAAAGACGTTCCTTGTTTTCACCGATATGGGATGTCATGAGGCCATCGCGGCTGCAGGTTGCATCATCAAGCCGGAGAAAGGTGATATCGTAATTCTGTCCGTTGATGGGACAGGCAAGAGTTACATCCTTTCCGTGCTGGAAAGAACGGACAACTTGCATCAGGAAACTACCCTTCAGTTCGACGGGCAGGTACACCTGAATGTCCGCGGTGGAGGCCTCCGCTTGACGACCGATGAGGCATTGTCTTTTGCGTCCCGGGAGAAGATGATTCTGGCATCGCCGCAGATAGAAGTGGACGCAAATGAAGGGACTGTCAGTATCGAGAAAATGTCTTTCATCGGCAAAATATTCCAGGCTCAGATCGAGAAAATAAAAATCGTTGCGGATACGATCGATTCTATTTACCGCCGGGCCGTCCAGCGGTTGACCTCTTCCTACCGTTATATCGAAGAGCATGAAGAGATCCAGTCCGCATCGACACGCATGCTGGTGGACGGCACGCTCACCATGCAGACGAAGAATACCATGCACATCGCGGAAGGGCATATCAAGATCGATGCCGAACAGATCCATTTGGGGTAGGTAATCCTGAATATTGTTTTAAGGAGGTATTTACATGTTTCAGTCAACAATGGGAGGCGGCATGAGCCTTGGCTTTCCTGATGTCTGCATGACACCGACACCAGTCGGGCCGATTCCCATACCATATCCAAATATGGCTACCGGGGCAACATCCAACCCTTTGACAACAGCTCTGACGGTTCTTACGGACTGCATGCCATCGTTGAATCAGATGTCACAGACGATGATCAGTATGGGGGACAATGCCGGGGTCAATATGGGCGTGGCCTCCGGAATGGTCATGGGTCCCCAGGAATTCATCCTGGGAAGCCTTACGGTTCTGAAAGAGGGTGCGCCGGCCCAGCGGATGACGAGCATCACGGGCCATAACGGGTTAAGCATGAATTGCCCGGGCGTTACGCTGGTCCCCAGCCAGGTGACGGTCCTCGTGCTGGGTTGAAGCAATTGGATTTTTTTAAATATCTGGATCATTATTATCATCAAGTCAGCAAAAGGAGGCTCCGATGAAAAAAATCTGGATCACCGCCCTGGACAATGATCAGCAGGCTGTCCAAAAACTCATGACGACACTGAAGGCATACGGGCTGGATGTCAACGGCCATTTCTGGGTGGACGATCTGGCAAGAATGGCCTGGAGCGAAGCAGCCGGGGAACTCCTGGCAAAGGAGACAGCGCTTTGGATTATCATGGGAAAAGCGGAGAGCTTTCAGGATATCGCCGTCCGCAAAGGGCTGTCGTTGTTGGCCATGTCGATCCAGTCCTCGCGGGGCCATGGGTTTCCGATTTTTGTTCTCCCTTTCCCCGGAGAGATGACCGCTGATTTGCTTCCCATCCCTTTGAGGGGTGCGGAGATATTTTCTCTTGCGAGTGCTTCCGTCGGTCCCAAGGTGGTGGCTGCGGCCAACCTTCCCTTAAAAGCCGTGGAGACGCCCTACCGTTTGAACATCCATGCGCTGCCGGGTATCGGCCTGTGGTTTGAAATCGGTCCCGCGAAAGGCATCGAGTGGGGCGGCGCCTTGTTCGGGGTTTGTGGCGCCGAAATCGATGCCCATGGTGTTGGTCCCGCAAAAGGCATTCCGGAGCGGGCGGTTCTGGAATATCCCATCAAAGGGATGAAAGTCCGGTTCGGCGAGGATGAGTACACTGCATGGGCGTTACAGAACCGCCTTGATGAGGGTTCGTCGTATTACGTTCGTGTGAAAGGTACTCCGGAGAAGATTCTGTTCGGGCCGTATGCAGAAAGCAATGAGGCGGAGGTCAGCGTCTTGTCACTTTGTTGATATTGAATTCGGTAGCGAGCGCATTCCCCGTAGCTTGCTGCGGGGTAAGCGAGCGAATGACGAACGGTACTGTTCCCTAAGAATCGAAGCTTCTCCGTAGCTTGCTGCGGAGAGCTTCAAATGAGTTTGCTTATAGAGAAGTGAAGAAATAATATGACGGGCGTGTTGAGGGGTAAAATTATAGTCGTGCTGGTCATTCGCTACCATAAAAAGGTAAATTCTATTCTTCGGGAAACAGGAAGCACTGCCCGGGGAGGTGTGAAAGTTATATGAAGGGGAACCGGTTCTCCCGGATTGGCCTGCCTGGCCTGCATGATAAGGTCAGGCGGCGGTTCATACCCGGTCTGACGGAAAAAAGCCGACAGGGCGGCTCCGACATGGGCTTCCAGATCATTCCCATCGCTTATCTGATATTCTCGACCACGACATCGCATCAGGAATCCGGTTATACGGGAAAAGAATAATTGCAGTGATAAAGATTCACCGGCCGCTGTCGTCTCTTGCGGCATAAATGCGATGTCTTTCCTTTCTGCACCTGTCAGAGGCATGATCCCGACTTCCTTGAACTGCCGGAGGCGGTCGGCAGGCAGGACGACCTCCGTAGAGGCCGGCTCCACACCTGCAATGTTTTCTATAGCAAGGTTCCCGAGCTGGATTTTTACATAGTCCGTAAACCTCGAGGGCCAGCCGAAAATTTCGGTGCTCTGAGCCGCCAGGCCGCCCAGAGCCCAGACAGGGCCGATCCAAAGCGGTTCTTTTTCCCTGAAGAAGACGCTCCGGGGCCGGATGTCTTCGCCATACGGCGTACGCGTCAAGAACCGGTTACAGGTCACAACCAGCCACCGGCTTTCGGCCTGCTCCCGGAGCTTTCGCCACTTTGCATAGACTGCGTCCTCAAGACAATTCCTGAGGTACGGGAGCTTTTTCAGACCACCCCAGGACTTCAGGTGGAAAAAATTTGGGGTTATCCAGATGGCCACAGGTGCAAGGAGTGTTTCCGCAAAGATGGCCACTTTTTCCATCAGTTCCATACATACCGGTGAGTTGTCAAAGGGGATGTCGATAAGGATAAGATTGGGTGGATCGAGGGCCAACTCAGGAACAAGCGCCTCAAGTGCTGCCGGCAGGGTATCCAGAGATACGGGGGCGATCAGCAGCCGCACAGGACCATCTTCCCGGACAGGGCCCTGCCGGACAACAGCCTCCACGCCCCGCCATGCAGCCTCGAATGCACGGAAGGTTTCGCTGTTATAGATATTTTCGAGGAGGTCGGTCAGTAAATTGTCGATCCGGTTCTTCCAAGCCTTCGGTCCCATGTGACCGGCCGCTGTGCCCGATACCGGTTGGCCCGGCACGGCCACCATGGAAAGGATGTCATCCACTACATCCCGGCGCTGCACCTGAGAGCCTTGCACCGGCAAAGACAGATCCAGAGGAAGATGGGGCCATACAGTTTTCAGATGTCCGGCAATCTCTTCCGGGGACTTTCCGCTTACAACCGATTTTTCGATGAACTCTCCTGCATCATAGATGTCCTTTAAATACGGCGTTATCCGGATCAGGCCATCGGGAGTAATGTCTTTCATCCGGACAGGACTGAAGGTAACACCGCCTTCCGGACAGATTTCCGTCGGTTGCGGTATCCAGATATTTGGACCAAAAGCAGCCATGGCATCGTCGAGCGCCCCTATAGCAACCGGAATAATTTTCTGAGAAACGGAAGCGTCCGGCGCCAGACAAAAAGGCGCCAGGGCTAAAATGGTAAAGGGCACCTTAGGTATATTCATAAATTCCATAATATAAAAGTTTCTCTATGCAAACTGGAACGTAAACGCCCCGCTTTCATCCATATCCAGGTTCACGCTGGATGGCATGCCGCCTTCGCTGATATGGGTCAGGATGGTCTGGGACAGCCGGGGAAGAACGTTCCCGTTCAGGATATATTCAATGTTCCGGGCGCCCGTTTCCACCTCCGTGCAGCGGCCAGTGATCTGATCCACTACTGCGGGCGTATAGGTCATAGTCATGCGATTGTTCTCCAGGAGCATCTGCTGGATCTTTTTGAGCTTGAGCTCCACAATAAGGCGCATGGCCTCAGGATTCAGGCTGTAAAAAGGAACAACGGTCATCCTGGCAAGCAGCGCTGGCTTGAAATGCTTGGAAAGAATCGGCCGAACGGCGCCAAGAACCGCATCCGCAGGGGGAGCTTCCGTACTGGCAGTCATCTCCTGGATGATGTCAGAGGCAAGGTTGCTCGTCAAAATCATAATGGTGTTTCTGAAATTGATCTCTTTCCCCTCGCCGTCCGTGAGCATGCCTTTGTCAAATACCTGGTAGAACAGGTTCATTACATCTAAATGCGCTTTTTCCACCTCGTCCAGGAGAACCACCGAATAAGGTTTCTGCCGGACCGCCTCTGTCAGCATGCCCCCCTCGCCGTATCCCACGTAACCCGGAGGGGAACCGATAAGGCGGCTCACCGTATGGCCCTCCTGAAATTCGCTCATGTTTATGGTAACCACATGCCGCTCGCTCCCGAAAAGCAGGTCCGCCAAAACCAGACCGGATTCCGTCTTTCCTGTCCCGCTGGGACCAACGAGGAGAAATACACCGATAGGCTGACTGGGATTCTTGATCCCTGATTTAGCCGCCCTTATTACTTCAGCCAAGGCCTCCAAGGCTTGATTCTGCCCCTTGATCCGCTCCTTCATGCGCTGATCAAGGTTCAGGATCGTCTGCGCCTCATCCTTGAGGACCTTTCCAAGGGGGATACCCGTCCAGTCAGAGACGACCTGGGCAACAACATCCGGGTTTACTTCGATCTGGATCAGGGGTGTTTCACCCTGAATATCGGCCAGCTCTTTCTCCGCTTCAGCTAATTGTTTTTCCAGCTCTTCCTTATCGCCCTCTGCTCCTTCCATGACCCGGTAGCGCTGCTCGCGGATATTCAGGAACCTATGGACGGTTTCCTTTTCTTTCAGCCAGCGGTCTCTGATCTCATCGGCCTCCGCCGAGGTTTCCCTTTTCTTCACCTCAGCAGACTGATATTTCTCTTCGTCAACCGGCGCGCCGCTGATACGGTCCCGATCCATTGCCTTGATCTCCCGTTCAAAAGCCTGGATGCTCCTCTCCTTGTCCTCCAGCGCCGCCGGTTTTCCGGTCAGGTTGATCTTTATCCGGGCGCAACTCGTATCGATGAGATCGATAGCCTTGTCGGGAAGGAACCGCCCTGTGATGTATCGGTCAGAAAGCACCGCTGCGGCCTCCACGGCATCGTCCCGGACAATGACCTTGTGCGCCTTCTCATAATTGGCCTTCAATCCCCGGAGCATGAGGGTGGTCGTCTCCACACTGGGCTCATCCAGCTTGACGAGCTGAAAACGCCGGGCCATGGCGGGATCTTTTTCAAAATATTTCTTGTATTCCGACCAGGTGGTCGCGGCTACTGTACGAAGCTCTCCCCGCGCCAGAGCCGGCTTCAGGAGATTGGCCGCATCGCTTCCCCCTGCAGTTCCCCCGGCACCGATCAGTGTATGAGCTTCATCAATAAACAAGATGATAGGCTTTTCTGATGCCTTGATCTCATTGATGACCCCTTTCAGGCGGTTCTCAAATTCCCCCTTCATACCGGCCCCTGCCTCTAAAAGTCCCATATCGAGCCCAAGGAGGGTAACGTCTGTCAGCATCTCCGGCACGTCGCCCTCAACGATACGCAGCGCCATTCCCTCCACCACGGCAGTCTTCCCCACGCCGGGCTCTCCGACGCAGATAGGATTGTTCTTCCGTCGTCTGGCCAGAATGTCTATCATCAGCCGTATCTCCTTGTCCCGGCCGAATACCGGGTCAATATCCCCTCTGCGCGCCCTCTCGGTGAAATCCATGCAGAAACGGGCGAGGAATCCGCCATCACCCTTTCCAGCCGCCGGTTCAGGAGCGCCCGGTTCACGGGCTTCAGCCGCCTTTTCCACCGAAGATTTCGTCAGTGTCCAGAACTCATTAACCAGGGTGTCGCGGCCGATTTTTTTGAGCACATCCACGTAGCGGCCCATAGCAAAAAAAGTCGGTTTCCCAAGAAATGCCAGCAGAATGGCGCCGGAACGCACCTTTCGTTCTCCCATATCGACGGAGGCTATCAGCCACGCATCCTGGATGAGTTCCAGCAGTAGGGGAGAGAATACGGGTCTGGCCGCATTGCCCGTCTTGAATTCTTCAAGCACCTCTTCAAGAGCCTTTTGTACCCTCCCCGCTTCTATGTCAAAGCGACGGAGTATCAAGGGCCAGTCCGAGCGCTGATCCTCTATTAATTTTACCAGTAAATGCTCCACGGTGATCTCGTAGTGGGTCCGGGAAACGCACACGCCTGCGGCATTTTGCAACGCGCTGGCGCAATAGCTGTTCATACGCAACAGCAGGGATTTAATATCAACAGTAACCATGACTACCCCCTTCTTTTTTCTATGATGTTATGAAATTTACTGCAGGTCCTGGTCCCGGAATTTTACAGCGGCATTCTTGGGCATGCACCCGTCTGAGAAAAGCCAGGTGTTCCAGCCGAGCCGTGACCAGCGTGTTCCTGCCAGACAGGCGGTTTCTATCTCTCCCGGAATCAGATGGGCTTCTACATCCCAGTCCAGTGGCTGATCCAGGTAAAAATGCAGCAAGCTTTTCATCTTATGGAAAAGCGGTCTGTCAGGTAATAAACGCTCGAAGGCATCAACATCCATCGGCCCGAACCGAACCCTGAACTTGCCCATCCGCTCCGCAATCTCGCAGCCGACATACGCCGTCTCACCGAGGCGGTTTCCGGATATGCCGAGGAAAAAACGCTGATCCTCCGGAATCGCCATACTCCGCTCAATACACTGGATGATTTGCACCGAGGGTTCGTGAAGGCCATCCGCAAGCATGGCCCGCAATCCCTCAGCGCTCCGGGGAGACTGTATCACAAGGCCGATGTATCGAAGAAGACCGTAGGCGTCCTCAACCTTACCCCTGAGCTGCTCACCTTCCAGGCCCAACAGGCAATAGAGCCGCTGCAATGTACCGGCATCGAGCTGCTCCACAATCTTGAAGTACAACCGATACCGGCTCCAAACTTTGAAATACAGAGCGTAGATCCGGGCGTTTATTATATCGATAAAATCCCTGCTGATCGACCTGTCCTGGGACTGCTCTTGAAGCAGATCCTCGGTATAAAAAGTGGGGAGCGGGGAAGATGTTCCGTAAAGCCCCAGGAATGTGGCCGTGATTAAAAAACCGGGGGCGTCTCCGGCGATTTCCTTGATCGACGTTATGTCCGTTTCCGGAAACGCCAGGGAAAGATCTGGCCGGAAGCGAATTCTGCGCTGGATATCCTGCTCATCGACCCCGGGACCCATCCGGGTGCGCAGCAGAAAGCTCAACAAACGCAACGCCTGAACGAAGGAGAAGCGCCGGCCTTCCTCGATTAACTGCTGTTTTAAATCAGGGGTCTGTCCCCTATCCTGGCGGGCCATATGAATGATTCTCCTGACAGCGTTTCATTTATCCGGAATTGCATAAAGGTATTCATGCTGCAAAAGACTCCGAGAAACAAGTTCGTCACCGCACCAAAAAGGTAAAGATCGCCGAAACCGGCGAAATGATCCCTGCGGGCCGTCATTGCCGCGATCTGCCCTCGCATCATGTAACCGGACACCAGCCGGTCCGCAGGGGTCACTTCAAAGCCCGTGATGCCGTCTATTCTCTTGAGGTTGGCGGCAACTCTCGCCCTGTCCCTCGATTCCGGGAAGACGTACAGGCGTAGAATATCTCTGATGTTGTCCGCATCGGCGATCTTGAGATAATTGAGCGAGAGATGGGAGAGAAATCGCCACATGGCATTTTCTCCCAGCGGCGGCTCTACCGGCAGGGTCGGAGGGACGACATTACTGAATGTCAGAAGTTCGGGGGAATCGGAGGTTTGCCGGCAGATATCCCCCAGTTTAAGACGTTCGGGCAGGTTGCCGTTTGTGCAGGTCATGGTCACGGAAAGAGTCTCTTTCACCGGTTCAGGACTATCCTGTGGATATGTGAAGCTAAGATACATTTCAGGTGCATCCGTTATCGGCGACCGGGAACGAATGACCTGATAGACGGGCCTGCCGCTTTCCGTTTGATGAAATAGCTCCAGCGGGGTATATTCCTTTTTTACCACCGTGCCCTGGCTGTAGCCGATAACCTTATCCACGCTGTAAACCCGATAGTGATCCGGGTTTTTTATGACCGGTCTCACACGGATTCTCTCCAGGTAGTGGTCGAGCATGAAGGGATCGGACTCATGAGGAAAGAGATTGATCACCGGCGTCGCATACAGAATAAAGTGATCCGTACCGACCTTCGTGAGGGGAACCGGGGCCGGCTTGAACTCGAAGCTGACCTGGAAGGTCTTTCCCTTTCCTCTGTCCCGCCACTTTTCCCAACCCGTAAGCTCCCAGAAGAGGAATTTTCGGGGAAGGATGAAATATTCCTGAAGCAGCCGATAACCCGAAAACGAGCGGGCGGTAAAGGGCAGCAGGTTATTTTGCAGTTCGAATCCGATAGGCCTTAAGGATTCCGGGGGCAACACGCATATTGCGCCGCCTTCAACCGGTGTAATGATGATTCTCGCCAGGTAATGATCTAAAAGCGCGAACAGGTCCGTCGAGTCGGTATAGCTGCCTCCCAGGAAAAACCCAAGTCGTGTCGGCTGCCACTGCGACAGGACCGGACCGGTCAGCTCCATGGTCAAGCGAATTTGGCCGGCCAGACCCGCCTGCTGGATCGATTCCGCTGCAATTATGCGCAGAGGATGTACCTCGAGATCAAAACAGGTCTTGAATATACAGGAGGTGCCGTCGACGGGAACCGACGCCAGGGATGTTCCCTTGCGAACGGTGATGTTCTCCTGGAGGCTGGGTTTCGGTGTGAAAACAACGATGGACGTTGAAGGAATGACGCTGATATAGTGCGGCAAAATAATGCCCATCAGGCTGTGGATGATTTCGGGGAAATCGTCATCCAGTTTTTCATGGAGCATCCCCGTCAGAAAGGCAACGCCTTCCAGCAACCTCTCCACGTCCGGATCGGCGGTCTGACCGCTCAGCATAGGCGCAATCGCAGGATGGCCCTTCGCAAACTCGGCGGCCAGCTCTCGCAGTGACTGGAGCTCCTGTTGATAGTATTTGCTATACACTTATCAGACCTTATTCTTCCACACGCACCATACCATCCGATGTAACCACCGTTTCAAACACTACCGGAACCGTCTTGCTGCTGTCTTCGGAACTGATCATATTCGCTTCCAGCTTGAAGCGCAGGGTCAGCACGCTCCCTTCCTGCGGATCGAAATTAACACGAACCTTTTGAAGGCGCGGTTCATATTTCTGGATGACCTGGGAGATAATGCCCTCCAGCTCTTTTGCCGCTGCCGAAATGTCATCCCCCTGAAAATTGGTAATATCCGGCATGCCGTAGTCTTCGGCAACCATAACATTGCCCTGCCTCGTATTGAGAACCTTCTTCAGATGATTGATGATGGAACGGAACCCTCGGGAAGCGTCCCGGCCTCCCCCTGCCACCGGTTTTTCTTCCAGGTGTCTGATCCGCTCCAACAGGCTTCCTTCGTACATAATAATCCGGCCAAAGAAAAAAGAGAAATGGTTTTGACTATCACCAGTGAGATAAAAAATGCCGGCTATGTAGCCATGCCGAACATGGATTACGGTACAGCAATCCGTCTTTAACTATTTGAGCAGAACACTGCGGAATATACAACAAGGCTTCTACTGAAAACCGGCATTGCCTTTTAAAAGGCAACACCGGTGCATTCATCCGTCTGATTAACTCTTAGGCTTTAGGCGCCTTCCAGTCGTCGATAGCTTCCTTGTTGGCTTTCTTGTTCGACCAGGTAATCTTCTCGTAGGTGAACGAAACGTATTCCATGTCGTGATAGGGTTTATTGGCCTCGAGAAACGTCAACAGCTTTTCATAACGGATATCGACGACAATGGCATTCTCCAACTGAATCGTATAGTACAGTTCTTCCGCGCCCTTATCGCTGATCTGGTGGAAGTCGAGCTGCCATTTCTTCATCTGCTCGCCGCTGGCGCAGGCTTGGGCGATTAGCGGAGAAGCCGGATCAAGTTTTTTGGCAATTGTTATGGGGTTATGGATTCTCTGTCCCGTCGGCAGGCCGCTGTGGGTATCCCTCGGGATCTCCATGCTCCATTCCAGCCCGTAGACCAGTATCCACTTTTCATGTCCCTTCTGCGGGCAGTCGCCCTCTATGGACCCTTGATTTTTGCCTTCCACTTTCAAATAACTCGTCATCGCCATGGTTCATCTCCTCCTCTTGTATTGCATTATTGTATTATGCCCTGATCCTGTCTCGCTATTTTTTATCAAGTTTGCCGGCCAGAGAGAGTGTAAACGAAGCACCCATATATTTAAAATGAGGCTGAACCGTCATCTGGACTCTGTACCATCCGGGATCTCCTTCCACATCGGACACCGTGATTTCCGCTTTTCGCAACGGCTTGCGGCTGCGTACGGATGGGGAAGGGTTATCCTGGTCGGCCAGGTATTGACGAAGCCAGTTGTTCAATTCGGTCTCCAGGTCGCCTCGCTCTTTCCACGTTCCTATATTCTCCCGCTGGATCACCTTGATGTAATGGGCGAGCCGGCTTATTATAAAGTTGTACGGAAGCTGTGTTCCCAGCTTGTAGTTGGTCTCGGCCTGTTTTCCTTCCGGTGTATTGGGAAACGTTTTCGGTTTCTGCACCGAGTTTGCTGAAAAGAAGGCCGCATTGTCGCTGCCCTTCCTCATCGTGAGGGCAATAAATCCCGCTTCCGCTATCTCGAATTCCCGGCGCTCAGAAATCAGCACCTCCGTCGGTATTTTCGTCTGCAGCTCGCCCATGGCCTCGTATTGATATATCGGCAGGTCTTCCACCGCACCGCCCCCCTGGGGGCCGATGATATTGGCGCACCAGCGATATTTGGCAAAACTGTCGCTTATCCGTGAGGCAAAGGAAAAGGCGGCATTGCCCCACAGGAAATTATTGTTCCCGTCCGAAACATCCTCTTTATAGTTGAAGCCCTTGACCGGTTGGGAATCGGGACCAAACGGCAGCCTCAGCAGAAAATGAGGCAACACCAGGCCGACATTACGGGCGTCTTCGGACTCCCGGAACGACTGCCACTTCGTGTACTGAGGCATTTCGAATATCGACTTCAAGTCCTTGAGGTTCGGCAGTCCTGCGAAATCATCCACTCCGAAGAAGGCAGATCCGGCCGCCGCAATAAACGGTGCATGGGCCATCGTGGCCACGCTTGCCAGGGACTGCAGCAGCCGTACGTCCTGCGCCCCGGGTCCAAATTCGTAGTTGCCGACCATCATGCCGTAGGGCTTGCCTCCGAACTGACCGTATTCACTGGTGTAGGCTATCTTGTAGAGGCCGGATTTCATAATCTCCGGCGCGTCGGTAAAATCATCCAGCAAGTCCTGCTTGCTGACATTCATCATCTCGATTTTGGTATTTTCCCTGAAATCCGTCTTGTCGACGAGAAATTTCAAGGAACGCCATGCCGATTCGATCTTGCGGAATTCATCGCAATGAAGGATCGCATCCATCTGTGCGCTCAACTTCTGATCCAGGTTGGTGATCATCTCATCGACAACCGCCTGTGTGACCCGGAGCTCTTTCCCCGGCTTGAGCAACTCGTCGATAAAGGCTTGAACGCCCTGCCTGGTTATGGCGTAGCCCTCATCCGTCGGCTTCATCCGGGTGGCTTGAACAATCTCATCCAGGAGAGACGACCCTTCAGCAACTTCTGCCGCCCGAGCCTCTTTAACCTTTTTTTCTTCTTCTGCCATATCTTGCTTCCCCCCTTACGATTCAATACCCAGTTCTTTGAGCAACCGGGCTCTTGTTCCCTCATCTTTAACAAGATCCTGGATTTTTTTCCGGAACTCCGGCACATTTCCGAGAGGTCCTTTAAGCGCCTTCAGGGCGTCCCGCAATTCCATGAGTTTTTTCAGCTCAGGCACCTTTTCCACAATAGCATCGGGATCGAAATCCTTCATGCGCTTGAAATCAAGGCTCACCTTTACCTGGGCATCCGGCTTGTCCGACAGCTTACTGGGAATGACCGCATCCATCTTGACGCCGGAGGCGTTCAGAACGTCATCAAAATTATCCTTGTCGATATTGATGGGGGCACGGTCTTCAACGGGCCGGTCATCCTTAGCCATCGTGAAATCACCCATGACGAGAACCTTCAACGGCAGCTCGACCTCTTCTTTGGCATCGCCGGTAGCCGGTCGATAAACGATATTGACCCTCTCTTTCGGGGCCACTGAAGCTTCCTTTGCCATTTTCCACCTCCTTGATATTAGAGAAGTTAATTACGAAAAACTACACTTAGTTGTTCATAGCAAGTTGTATTCAAAACGCTACTCATGACATATGGTCATTGCGAATGAAGTGAAGCAATCAATATATTAGATTACCACGTCGCTTCGCTAACAATGACATGAATGCACCTTGGTATCAAATGTCTGTGGCATTCATATTATTAAAAATACTCGTAGCACAGACAGAGATATAATTACCAACAAAAAATTGTTGACTTTATTAAAAATTGTGTCCTCCGGGCTGCCATGCTTAAACATCAGGAGCCTCGTATAATTGACCGAAAGCGCATCCTTCCCTGGAGGCAATTTTCAAAGGTCTCGAATAATCAATTCAGAGTAAATCAAGCGCTCTTACCGGATTCAGGGCTGTAATCCGGTCGAATATTCTTTTCACCAGCCCTTCATCCTTCTCTCCTTCCTGCAGTCGTATACCGGATAAAACAGTTGTGAGGGCTTCAACGGCGAGAGCGGGCTCCCATTGTTCAACCTTGTAGACGTCGATATATTCAAGCAGTTCACGCTGATACGGATCAGAAAGATGTTTTTGTCCCGCCTGATTCAACAAGCGGCAAAATCCGATCTCCCAGATAAAACGCTCCCGGGCGGACGACGCCTGATCTAATTTTCCCCTGAAGGAACTTAAGGCCTCTGCCAATTTATTCGTTCTTATTAATTCCAGGGCGTCAACAATTTCTCTGCTAATTGACGCATACAGATCACCCATATCATTGCCGGCAGGGATTTCCTGTCGCCCCGCGGCCTGGAGGCTGATGCTCTTCAGCCATTCACGGGTTTCTTCACCTGCAAAAGGGGCGCCGTCCGAAAATGCGAGCCGCTCAAGCCCGGGCAGCCGCTTCACATAGAGAGATGTTTCCGCCGCAACTGCTTCACCGACATCGCGATACCCCAATTTATCAAGGGATTCCGCCGAGTACCGGCTCAGGTCAATCCAGAAAAGGAATTCGGACACCCTCGATTCAGCAGCCTGCAGCAAGTCCTTCCAGTTTCCCGACTGGTACAGGTTGCGCAATACATTCATAACCTGTTCACCGGGGGGAGGTATTAATGTTTTGCCATCGGTGCTCGGCGGAAGGGAGGTAACGGAAAGCCAGGCAACCACCCGATTAAGTCGAAAATAAAGGGCGCTCATGGGTTCCTGCTGCGTAATGGTCGATGCCAACCTGCTCAATATATCCAGTCCCTGCTTGAGGAGTTTATCGGCATCCATTTCAGGGTAAACCTCTTTTGGCCGTGCCGCCCCGGCAGCGGGCGCAGGCTTATCCTCCTCGATCCTCTCCAATTCAATCATTGAAGCAATACTTGCTATGAAAGGAGCCATAATGGGGGCATCATCCATATTCTCCCCCAAAAATGCATCAATGGCCTTTAAATCTTCAACAAACTTATCCCTTTTATCATTGGGCCATTTTTCTGTTCCCACACCGGCAATGATGGATTTCACTCTTTCCATCCACCAGTCGATGGCATTTCTCCGCGCTTTCATTCTCTTCTTGGCTGGAAACAGATCTTCCCAGTACATCTCCAGCATATCGCGGAGGACACCGATCCCTTTGGCCAAGCCATCCAAGCCTTCAATCCTAAGCAGTCCGACGCACAGATAGCAGGCTACCAGGATATCCTTGGACTTATGGGTTAAAATATCTGACGAAAGGGAAACTACCTTTTTCCAGTCCAGGCTGCCTGCTCCGGCCGGAGACGACAACTTTTCGATCTCGCCCGACAGCGCCTCAAAATCCGCGTCAAGACGGACATCCTCACCCGCCGGATTGCCGCCTGGAATAGGAGTCTTACCAAGTTCCAGTAATGTCACGATT
>Ga0315278_10003018_pt1 | contig 15024 bp, 13 predicted proteins | sample YL17G06_0_MG_FD_203880 | JGI IMG/M metagenome (GOLD analysis project Ga0315278, IMG submission 203880) | Sediment microbial communities from Yellowstone Lake, YNP, Wyoming, USA - YL17G06_0 | ecosystem: Environmental > Aquatic > Freshwater > Lake > Sediment | place: USA: Wyoming | collected... | reverse complement strand
TGTCCCGCTGGTGATCTGGTTCGGGTCCAGGTACGGCGTGACGTAGATGTCGCTCGCAAGCAGGAACTCGATCACCTCTGCCTGACCGAGGTACTGGTTGACGAAGGCCACGTTCTCGTTGACCCCTAGATCTTCCACGATCTCGATCAGGCGATTGCGATACTCCTCGCCGTGTCGACGCAGAAGCTCGGGATGCGTTTGGCCCGCGATCAAATAGAGCGCGTCTGGATGCCGCACGGCCACCGACGGCATCGCCTCGAGGACGTACTCGAGTCCCTTCCCGGGTCCCACCAGTCCGAACGTGGAGACGATGGGCCGGTCGTCCAGCCCGAGCTTGTCCTTCAGGCGCCGTCGCCCCGTGGGCTCGATGTGGGGCATGCCGTGTTGGATCACCGTTACCGACGTGTCCACGCCGTAGACGTCGTCGAGGATCCCCACCGCCGACTCGGCCATGACGACCAGGCCGTCGGCAGCCTCGGCGATCCGTCGCACCGCGGATCGCACGGCCGGCGTGGGCTCCGGCAACACGGTGTGCATCGTGACGAGCGTGGGTTTGCGAACTTCCCCGAGGAACGCCGTCAGATGGTCCTCGTACGTCCCCTCGATCCACCGCTCGCCTTCCCAGCCTTCGTCATGCCAGAGCCCGTAGAGCCCGAACTCGTGCTGGACGCAGACGACGTCGACGTTGGAGGCCGCGATCGCCCGCGCCGCCCCCGCATACCCCTCCGGCGTTCCTTGGGAGATGCGCCAGCGGACCTCCCGACCGTAGGCGCGCACCACGTGCCGCTCGTCGATCGCGGCAACGTTCGTGCGCACCGAACGATCGGCCTCGTGGACCGCATGCATCAGATCCGACGTGAACGTGGCGACCCCGCATCGCCGAGGTGGGTAGGTGGAGACGAACGCCACGCGCATGCGAGCTACTGTATCCGACCCGTCACGCGGGGCGATGGTGGCCGATGCTAGGCTCCCGCGGAACCCTAGCTCGCTACTGGCCCAACCGGAGGGGATCGATGAACGCTCGACGACTGACCATCGCCCTCGTCCTCGCCCCGCTCATCCTGGTCGCCTGCGGAGGCGACGATGGGGCCTCATCGGGAGCGAGCACCGATCCCGCCGATCTCGCGGGAACCTGGGTGTTGGACGCCGCGACGATCGGCTCCCTCAGCGCCGACGCTCCATCGGATGCCCCCGTTACGGTCACGTTCTCGGACGGCCAGGCAAGCGGCTCGGCGGGCTGCAACACCTTCTCCGGGTCCTACGAGGCCGCCGACGACGGCACGCTGACGTTCGGCCCGCTCGCCTCGACCATGATGGCGTGCGAGGAGCCGCTCATGACGCTCGAGTCCGCGTACTTCGGGGCCATGGACGCGGTGACCTCGTTCTCGGTTGACGGCGGTGCCCTCATGCTCAGCGGCGACGGCGAGACGCTGTCGTACACGGCGGAGTCCGGTTCCTGATCGTGCGGGTCGGGCACGGCCCTAGGTCGTTCGGCAACCAAGAGGAGACCTCCGGCGGAGGGGAGACACCCCACAGGCGGATGGCGCGCGGTCGGGAGCGGCCTACGCTGGGCGACATGAGAATCGATCGAACGGCCCCGCTTCCCACCACATCGGACGCCCGCTCCTGGGACAACACCGAGCTCCGCAACCGACTCGCCGGCCAACAGGTCGAGGATCCGAGTCTCGTCGAGCTCCAGCGACTGATCCGGTCGCGGGCGGAGGAACCCGCCGAGCGAGTCTCCCGTCGCCGGAGCCGCTAGCGCCGGTCGCGCGGCTCTGACACATGCACGCGCAGACCCACGACCTCTAAAGGTAGGAGTTCTCCTTCATCCAGCGCGTGGCGAACGCCCCCCACAGCGGCGGGATGTAGAAGGTGACAAGGCGGAACGCCACCGCGGTCGATGTGGCCGCGGCGGTCGGGATGCCGATCGCGACCAGACCGGCGGTGAAGGCGGCCTCGGAGACGCCGACCCCGCCGGGTACGGGCATGAAGCCCGCGAACAAACTGACGAACGTGTTGACGAGGATCAGCGCCGCGAGCGACGTGGAGTATCCGAAGGCCTTCAGGCATAGGCCGAGCAGGATCGCGAGCATCACCTGCGCGATCAGGTTGCCGCCGAACAACAACAACAGCTTCTTCGGATGACGGAGTACGCGGAGGGCCTCCTTCGCGTCGGCCCGCTTGTCGCGGAGGATCTCCCGGAACCGATGGAGCTTCGCCCGTGTCTTCGGCACGAGGAGCGCGATGACGAGCGCGACCACCACGAGCGCGATCGCGATCAAGATCGCCTCCCAGTTCACGGAGCTCGAGGAACTCGACGAGCTCGAGGAACTCGACGAGCTCGACGACAGGTTGATGTTCACCACGCCCGAGATGAGGATGATCACGATCATCGCCATCTGGATCAAGAAGGTGCTGAAGCTGTCCAGCATGCCGATCGAGATGGCGCCCGCGCCCGGAACGCCGACGCGCTCCCAGAAGCGAACCTCCAGGGCGACGCGAGCGGCCGAGCTCGGGACTGCCAGGGCGATGAATTGGACCCCGTACTGCAGCATGAGCACAGGCCAGTACCTGATCTGCTGCATGGTCGCCCCCATCGTGGAGAAGGCCTGAGGGACCTGCGCGAAAGGTGTCAGGATCAGTGCGAGAAGGAGCCACGCCCAATCGGCGTCTTGGAACTCCTGGATGATCGTGTCGATGCTGACGTCGGCGAACGCTGAGAACAGCGTGTAGACCAGGAGAGCGATCACGGCCATCTTGATCAGCGAACCCCACGTCACCCGCCGCAAGGGTTCGAGTGGAGGGATCTCGCTGGCGGTGCGTTCGGCGATCAGCTTCCGCAGCTCCTTGAGGTTGAGATCCTGGTCGTGGAGCGCCTTGCGCGTGTCACGCTCGAGCGCGGCGGGCTGGAGGAACGGCAGCACCTCGACCACGCCGTCCGCTCCGATCACATCGATCGCAGCGCCAACGGCGCGGTCGGTGCCCGCGGCGAGCGCGGTGGCCACCAGGAGTTGAGCCCGATCCGTGAGGAGCAGGTTCTCGGCCGCTGCGATCCGGGCGGCGCCGAAGTCGGTGAGCGCGGGTGTGCCGTCGGGGCGCACGATCAGTCGCTGGGCGTCGACGCGTCCGTGCGACACGCGTATCTCGTGAAGCTCCGCCAGGACCCGCCACGAGCTCCTCAGCAGCCCATCGTCGAGCTCATCGGCGTCGAGCGAAGCGAAGGTGCGCCCATCGGCGTCGAGCACGAGGAGGGCGTCGCCCTGATCCGCCTCTCCTGCAGCGACGACCGGCATCACGGACGCCCCGCCCCGCTCGGCGAGCAGCGTGACGAACGCCTCGTGCTCGACCTGCTGGAGCCGACCGGCTCCGATGCGCTTGGCACCTCGATGCCAGATCGCGGTCCACGTGGCGGCCATGAGCTGGCCGTCCCATGCGTCGCGTCCGAAGACCTTGACCAGGAGGGGCCGATCTTCGGGCGTGGAGGCGAGGGTTAGGGCAACTCCCCGCTGCTGCAGCGTGGCATCTCCGGTAGCGGTCGCCTCCAGACCCAGCTCTCCAAGCGCCTCCGTGACCTGATCGAGGGTGAGCCTCCCTCCGGGAGACCCGAAGAGCAGGTGGACCAGGGCGGCCGACCCGAAACCGATGAGGAAACCAGCGGCGACGCCGATCGGGAGGGCGGCCCCGAGAGCGATCCCCGAAACCGCTCCGATCGCGATCAGCGCCCGGCCGATGATCCGCCACGGCCTGGCGAGATCGGGAGACGCCGTCACGATCACGGCGGTGGCGAGCGCGACGCGCGTTGCCAGGTAGATGGGCGGAGACGTCGAATTGACCAGGCCCTGGAGGCTCGTCGACAGGCTGGTGCCCCCTACGCCGCTCGCGAGGATGGCGAATCCGAGGCCGAGGGCCATCGCCAGCAGCTCGTAGAGGAACAATCGCTTGCGACCACCGGCGAACAGTGCGAGCAGGAGCAGGCCCAGGGACCATACGATCAACAGGCCGTAGGCGATCTCCCAGAACCATCCGACGAGCCCTGGAAGCTCGGCTAGCAGGCTGGCGGTGGCGGTGTCGAACGCGGTGGGCCCTGGTGCCGGGAACGACAAGATGATCGCGCCCAGGACCGCGATGGCCAGGAGCGCGGCGTCGGTAGGTCGGCGGGCACGCGATGCATCCGGAGCAGACGAGAAGACCCTGACTCCCGCCATCCGGCGTGCACGCTGGCCCTCCGGCGCCTCGGAGGCGGGCTGTTCGGCTAGCTCACCCTCATCTGGCATCGCGACTCCAACATCCGGCCATGGGCTCCCGTTCCGAGGCGCCCCCTCGGCTGCGCTCATCGTCGAGGACGAGGCCCGCCGGGCCGGCGCAACCAACGAAGCGTAGTCGAGCGATGCCCACGCCGGGCCTTGCGAACCGGATGAATGTTTCGAGCCGGATCCCGGCCCCGTTGTGACCACGCTTCTTGCCGTCGAAGCCTCCCGCGCGCCCCGGCCGTGGGCCGGTCTGGGCCCAGACGAAGGCGTGATGTAGGGTCTTGCACCGAACGGGCAAGAAACCTTGCTCGCGCAACCGACCGAAGGGAGCGAACGTGCTCGCTGAGTACAACTTGGGAGATGCCCTGTGGACGATGCTCGCCATCTTCTTCATGGTCATCTACTTCATGATCCTGTTCAGCGTCCTGGGGGACCTGTTCCGTGACCACGAGCTGTCTGGGGTGGCGAAGGTGCTGTGGATCATCGCCTTCCTCATCATTCCGTTCCTGGGCCTGTTCATCTACCTGATCGTGCGCGGCGGCGGTATGGCGCAGCGTCAGATGAAGGCGCAGCAGGCCATGCAGAAGGATATGGATCAGTACGTGCAGCAGACGGCTGCGGCGACAGATCCCTCCGAGCAGATCGCGAAGGCGAAGAAGCTGCTGGACGAGGGCACCATCTCCCAGCAGGAGTTCGACGCCATCAAGGCGAAGGCTCTCTCCTAAGAAGACGCGGCGTTCGGGTCGGGTGCCGCGGGCACCCGGCCCACCGCCACCGCTTTCTTCAGCGCCTCGAAGTCTCGTTCGTTCTGATCCGCGTAGGCATCGGCGAACTCCACGATCGCGCGATCGAACACGTCGCCGCCCCCCAGGTACGCCGCGATCGCGATCCGATCACCGGATCGGGCATGCGCCCGGGCGAGCGTCCAGCCACACATCTCGCCCCACAGCTCCATCCCCGCGGGGGTCATGCCGGCGATATCCACCGAGCCCTTCCAATCGCGGAGCTGTCGCAGGTAGTAGTCGTGCGATTCGCCTGCCCACTCGACCCGCTCCCAGCCGAGGAAGATGTCGCTGGTGGCCTGCATGAGCCGCTGACCCATCACCACCCGCTGACCGTGCTCCGCGAACCCACTCTTCGTGGTGAACGCCTCGAGCACGGACGGCTGCGCCTCCTTCGCCTGGAGGAACAGCGGGTCACGCGCGTCGCGATCGAGGAACAGGACGATCCATGCCTGGGTGCCCACGCTGCCGACGCCGACGACCTTGCGCGCCATGTGCACCACCCGGTACTGCGCGAGCATGTGACGGCGATCCGACTGCAGCGTGCGCCGGTAGGCGCCGATCAGCGTCCGAAGCACATCCAGCACGGTTCCCTCGTCCATCTCGGGCATGAACTGCTCCACCGGCACCAGCAGCGGCGGGTCACTGATGATCCGGGGCTCTCCATCCACGAGGTGGGTGAGCCGCTCGTAGGCCTGCACGCTGTCGTGGGCTCGCGCCTTTTCGATCGCGTGCCAGACGGCGGGAGTGCGATGCGGATCGAGCATCGCTTCGAACCGAGGGACGAGGCTCTCCAGGTCGAGGTGCTCGTACCACGTCGCCAGCATCGACCGCTCGGCGAAGGCCCGCATCGTCTCGCGATACGAGCGTGCGGACTCCTGCACGATCCTGCGCCGTTCCGTGTCGTCGAAGCCCGCGTCGCGCGCGGCCACCTCGAGGCTCGCCGCGAGGCGCTTGACGTCCCACTCCCAAGGTCCCGGGTGCGTTTCGTCGAAGTCGTTCACGTCGAAGACGAGGTGCCGCTCGGGCGAGGCGAAGATGCCGAAGTTCGATAGGTGCGCGTCACCGCACAGCTGAGCCGGGAGGCCGCTGACGGGGGTGTGGGCCAGATCGGACGCCATCGGCAGCGCGGCACCTCGGAAGTACGAGAACGGCGAGATCAACATGCGCGCGTGTCGGATCGGGACCAGGCCCGGCACGCGGGATTTGGCCTGTTCCTGCAGGAGCGACACGGGGTCGGGACGATCCTCGGGCGGGCTCCATCCCGCGTGAGACGAGCGGGGCGTCGCCGCGCGAGCGGCCCGGCCCAGGGCTGCACGTTCTTCCTGAGACGGGTGGGTCCTGGGGTCGAGGGAGTCGTCCACGGCGTGGGAGCCTACCGCGTTCCCGGTTCCCGCACGGGCGCCGCGGCCCTTCGTCCGCCGTAGGATGCCCCGAACGCGAGGAGGCGACGTGTCGGGACGGCGGTTCGTGGTGATCGGGGCGGGGGTCGTCGGCGCAGCCGTGGCCGACGAGCTGACTCTGCGCGGAGCGGGGCGGGTGACGGTCGTGGACCGGGGTCCGCTGTACGCCACCGGGGGATCGTCGTCGCACGCGCCGGGTCTCATCAGCCGCACGAGCCCGTCCAAGATGATGCAGGAGCTCGCCGACTACACCCTGGAGAAGTTCGCGACGCTCACGCTCGACGGCGAAGCGGCCTCGCTCCCGGTGGGCACCCTGGAAGTGGCGCGGACCCAGGAGCGCCTGCAGGAACTGCGGCGGCGGCACAACTTCGCGACGGCATGGGGCTGGCGCGGGCAGATGATCGACGCCGAGGGCTGCGCTCGGCGCTGGCCCCTTATCGACCCGTCCGGTTTGGTCGGCGGCTACACAACCGAGGGCGAGGGTCTGGCGGTGGCGCTGCGCGCGGTCGAGGCGCAGGCGAGGCGCGCGATCGCCGCCGGTGCCTCATTCGTGGGGAACACCACGGTGACGGGCATCGAGCATCGGGATGGGCACGTGCGGGGCGTCGAGACCACGTCCGGCGCGATCCCGGCTGACGTCGTGATCTGCTGCGCCGGTGTCTGGGGCCCGTCGATCGCTGACATGGTCGGCCTCACCCTGCCGATGCTCGCGCTCGAGCATCAGTACGTGATCACGACGCCGATCCCCGCCCTGGCCCCCAACGCCGGCCGCGAAGCCACGCTGCCCATCGTTCGCCACCACGACGCGGGCCTCTACTTCCGCGATCACGGCGACCGCGTGGGCATCGGGTCGTTCAACCACCGCCGGCTGGCTGTGCGCGTCGACGAGATCGACACCCACGAGCGGCGAGAAGCGGGCGTGGTCTACGGCTTCACGTCCGAGGACTTCGCCGAAGCGTGGGAACTCGCTTGTGAGCTGATGCCCCCCCTGCGGGCGTCCTCGCTCGATCGCAACTTCAACGGTGTCTTCGCGTTCACGCCCGACGGATACCCCTTGATCGGCGAACATCCGGACCTCCGGGGGTTCTGGGTCGCGGAGTCGGTCTGGGTGACCCATTCGGCCGGCGTGGGGCGCGTGGTGGCCGAAACGCTGATCGACGGCGCTCCCACCATCGACGCCTCCCCGGCCGAGCTGTCGCGGTTCGAACGTCCGGAGTTGGAGCGGGCGGTGTTCGAGGCGCGCTGCGACGATTCCTACCGGGACGTCTACGAGGTGCACCATCCCGGGGAAGGCCATACGTCCGCGCGCGACCTCCGTTTCAGCCCGTTCGCGCCGCGGCAGCGAGCGCTCGATGCCGTGTTCTTCGATGCGGGCGCGTGGGAGCGCCCCCGTTGGTACGAGGCGAATGCGTCGCTGCTCGCCGACCGCCGGGTGCCGTCGCGCGACGACTGGTCGGCGCGCTATTGGTCGCCCATCGTGGCGGCAGAGCACCTCGCGGTGCGCGAACGCGCGGGTCTGTTCGATCTCACGCCGCTCACGCGGATCGAGGTGGCCGGGTCCGGGGCGGCGACGTTCCTGGCCTGGATGCTCGCGGGAGCTGAGGTGGCGGTGGGCTCGGTGCGCTACACCGTGATGCTGGACGTGCGAGGGGGGATCCGCTCCGACGTCACGGTCGCGCGGCTCGATGCGGGCCGCTACCTGATCGGGGCGAACGGTCCGCGCGACGTCGCTTGGCTGCGACATCATCTTCCGCCGGATGGATCGGTGACGGTGACCGATCGCACGGAGGCGACCTGTTGCGTCGCCTTGTGGGGGCCCGTCGCCCGGGAGATCCTCGCCCCGCTGGCCGACACCGATCAACCGTATCTGTCGGCCCGAAGCCTCACCGTGGGTGACGTGCCGGTCACCGCCACCAGGATCTCCTACGCGGGGGAACTTGGCTGGGAGATGGTGACGGACGTGGCTCGAGGACTGGAGTTGTGGGACGCCCTGTGGGAGGCGGGCCGGCCGCATGGGCTGATCGCGGCCGGGCGTGGGGCCCTCGCATCCCTTCGCCTCGAGAAGGGATACCGCGCGTGGGGCGTCGACCTCACTCCCGCGCACGGCCCCGAGGAGTCCGGCCTTGGCTTCACCGTGAGGGGCGGGCCCGCGGACTTCCTCGGTCGCGATGGGCTCAGGGCGCGACCGGCAGCCACGCATCGACTGCGGTCCCTGGTCCTAGACGGCGAACAGGTGGCGACGGGGGGTGAGCCGGTCTTCGTAAGGGGCGATCCTGGCGGTTACGTCACCAGCGCGGACTTCGGCTACTCGCTCGGGCGCAGCATCGCGCTCGCCTGGGTCCCCGCGCCGCTCCAGGTGGGGGAGGCGGTCGAGATCGCATACTTCGACCGCCGCCTCGCCGCTATCGTCGCGGACGAGCCGCTGCTCGATCCCGGCGGGGCGCGTCTCCGCGACTAGGCCCGTCGGGGCTGGTTAGCCGCGGAGGCCTACGCAGTTGCGTTTCACGTGGATGCAGCGGTCGACCTGCGCCACCAATGCGTCCTGCTGCCAGGTGTTCCAGAAATCCGCGTGCAGAGAGGTAGGCAGGCCGCTGGAGAGCATCGCCCCGGTGGCATCGCGGATCCCGTAGCGCACGATGACGGTGACGCGGGGGACCATGATCGGGTGCGTGTCCGGGCAGCCTCCATCCACGGCCGGATACGCCACATGCGAGCGATGGTCGAAGGCGTCGAGACTCTCGCCGTCCCAGCAGGAGGGGAACGACACGTTCGCGTGCACGGTCTTGTTCAAGGGGCAGGCGCCGGGGAGCGGCGTTCGCGTGACGGCTTGATCGTCGCAGGACCAATACGCCACGGAAGGCGCGGCGATCGTGTCGCCGCCGGCCACCATCCGGAAGTCCGGCGGGAACGCCACGACGGCCTTCGGATCGACGAACTGGTTCGGGGGCCGGTAGTAGGCGTTGATGCTCACTGGCTCGACCACCGTCCCATCGATCAGCATGGCCGGTGCCCAGTAGCCGGCCGTGTCCTTGGAGAAACGGCACGTGCTGGTGCTGGCCACCATGGTCGCGTATGTGGAGAAGGCGTTCGTGCTCCGATTGCCGAAGAACTCGTGGAGATGGCTGGCGCCCGGTGAGCCCCCGAACACGATGGGATCGTCCATCAGACTGTGCGATCGCTTGCAGTTGATCGAGAACTGCGCCGACGCCGCCGGCGCCAGGCACCCCACGATGAGCAACGCCCCCAGGCTGAGCAGGATCCACCTCCGCATGTCCCGCAGCCTAGGCACCTGGGTCGTCCTTGGCAACGACAGCGGTCGGGTGAGAGCGGTCGGGTAGGCTCGCCCTCCGATGAAGGTGATCACCTGGAACGTGAACTCGGTGCGCCAACGGGGCCCTCGGCTGCTCGCCCTGCTGGCCCGGCACGCGCCCGACGTCGTGTGTCTGCAGGAGACGAAGGTGGAGGACGCGGACTTCCCCGGCGCCGACATCCTGGAGGCCGGCTACCACAGCGTCGCGTTCGGCCAACGCGCTTACAACGGCGTGGCGATCTTGGCGCGCGAACCCCTTTCCGATGTGCGCCTCGGCTTCCGCGGCGACCCCGTCCCGGGCGAGGCACGTGTGTTGGCTGCCACCGTCGGTGATCTTCGGGTGATCGACGTGTACGTGGTGAACGGCAAGGGGGTCGGCGACCCAGCCTACGAAGTGAAACTCGCATGGCTCGATGCGCTCGCCGACCATCTCGCGGCTACCGAGGATGCTTCGCGTCCTATCGTCGTGACGGGCGATTTCAACGTGGCGCCCACCGATCTGGATGTGCACGACCCGCAGCTGTGGGCCGGGAAGAACCTCGCGAGCGCGCCTGAGCGGGAGCGCCTGCAGCGCTTGCTCGATTGGGGGCTCATGGATCTGGGCCGAGCGCATGCGGGCGATCAGGCCGGTCCGTTCACCTGGTGGGACTACCGGATGGGAGCGTTCCACCGTGGCTGGGGGTTGCGGATCGACCTGATGCTGGGGAGCGCGGCGGTCGCCGAACGCCTGGTATCGGTGGAGGTCGACCGCGAGGAACGCAAGCCCACGTCGGGGGAGGGCAAGCCGAGCGACCACGCTCCGGTGATCCTCACGCTGCGGGATCAGCCATCGTGAGGACGCCGTTCGATGGCCCGCTCGTTACCGAAGCCTGGATCCTTGACCGGGCGCCAGGTGATCTCGTCCTGGTGGATGTGCGCTGGGAACCCGACGGCGACGTCCAAGAGGCGTTCGAGCGGGGACACCTCCCCGATGCCGTCCTGATGGATGTGGACGAAGATCTGGCGGCGCCGCCAGGCGAGGGGCCCGGCCGGCACCCGCTCCCGAGCCCGGAGGCGTTCGCCCGGACCATGACGCGCGCCGGCATCGGCGCCGACACGGCGGTCGTGGCCTACGACCCCGAGCGAGGCTCGCTCGCGGCCCGTCTCTGGTGGATGCTCGACGTGCTCGGTCACCCCGTGTCCCTCTTGGACGGGGGGATGACCGCGTGGTCGGGCTCCTTGGAGACCGGACCCGGTCGCGAACCGACCCCGAGGTTCTTCACGTCAAGGGCGTGGCCACCCGATCGGATCGTCGACGCCCGCGCCGTGCGAGCGGCCGTCTCGCAAGGATCGTCCGTGCTGGTGGATGCGCGATCGGGCGAGCGGTACCGGGGCGAGACGGAACCCATCTACGACGTGGCCGGCCACATCCCCGGCGCTCGCAACCTCCCGTGGGCAGACGTGCACGATCCCACGAGCGGCCGATTCTTGGGCTCCGACGCCTTGCGCGAGCGTTTCCGTGTGGTCGGGGTCAGCGACGGAAGGCAGATGATCGCGCAGTGCGGGTCGGGCGTGACGGCATGCACCGACCTCCTGGCCTTGCGCGTGGCCGGCATGGCCGATGCTCGGCTCTACGTGGGCTCGTGGTCGGACTGGATCGCCGACCCCGAGCGGCCGGTGGTCACCGGCGAGGATCCGGGATCGCCGTCCTGAGGCGGCTCAGACCATCTTCTCGGGGCGGACCGCCGCATCGTATTCGTCCTCGCTCAGGTGACCGAGTGCGAGCGCCGCTTCCTTCAACGTGGTGCCCTCGTGGTGAGCCTTCTTCGCGATCGCGGCGGCGTTGTCATAGCCGATGCTCGGACTGAGGGCCGTCACGAGCATCAGGGATCTGCCAACCAGCTCCGCGATCCGCTCCCTGTCGGGCTCGAGGCCCTCGACACAGAACTCGCGGAAGGTTCGGCAGACATCGGCGAGGATCTGGGTGGAGTGCAGGAGGTTGCGGATCATCACCGGCTTGAAGACGTTCAGCTCGAAGTTGCCCATCGCACCGGCCATCTTCACGGCGGTATCGTTGCCCATCACCTGAACGGCCACCATCGTCATGGCCTCCGACTGCGTCGGGTTGACCTTGCCGGGCATGATCGACGAACCGGGCTCGTTCTCGGGCAGGATCAACTCGCCGAGGCCGCTGCGAGGCCCCGAGCCGAGCCACCGGATGTCGTTGGCGATCTTCATCAAGGAGGCGGCGAGGGTCGCCTCCGCGCCGCTCGCGAACACCATCGCGTCGTGCGCCGCCAGGGCCGCGAACTTGTTGGGTGCGCTTACGAACGGCAGGCCCGTGAGCTCGGCGATCTTCGCGGCGCAGGCATCGGCGAAGCCGGCGGGGGCGTTCAGGCCCGTGCCCACCGCGGTGCCACCGATCGCGAGCTGGTAGAGGCCCGGAAGCGCCGCGCCCAGGCGTTCGAGATCGGCATCGAGCTGCGCCGCGTAGCCTCCGAATTCCTGGCCGAGGGTAAGCGGCACCGCGTCCTGCAGGTGGGTGCGTCCGATCTTCACGATGTCGGCGAACTCGAGGGCCCGGCGGGCGAGGGCGTCGCGGAGTTCGGCAACGCTCGGGATCAAGCGGTGCACGATCTCGTTCGCGGCCGCGATGTGCATCGCCGTGGGGAACGTGTCGTTCGAGGATTGCGACATGTTCACGTGGTCGTTCGGGTGTACCGGCGACTTGCTTCCCAGCTCGCCGCCCGCCATCTCGATCGCGCGATTGGAGATGACCTCGTTCACGTTCATGTTCGTCTGCGTCCCGGAGCCCGTCTGCCAGACGTAGAGAGGGAAGTGGTCATCCAGCAAGCCCGCGATCACCTCGTCGGCCGCGGCCACGATCAGGTCTGCCACGTCAGCCGGCAGGTCCCCGGCGTCGCGATTCGCCACGGCGGCCGCTTTCTTGAGCACGGCTTGGGCGCGGATGACCTCGACAGGCATGCGGTCGGCTGCCGGATCACCGATCGAGAAGTGGTGGAGCGAGCGCTCGGTCTGCGCGCCCCAGTAGCGAGAGGCGTCCACGTCGATGCTTCCGATGCTGTCGGACTCGCTGCGGAACTCGGTCATCTCGGTCCTCCGAAGGCGTTGACGCTTCCAGTCTCTCAACCCAGCGGGCCGGGCGTCCTCCCGCCCGTGAGACCATCGCGCAAACGATCGCATCGACCAAGGAGGCACGGATGCAGGTATCCAAGGCGGCGGACGGAGGGTTCGAGCGCGGAGATGACGGACGGTTCACCGGCGAGGTCTGGCTTCGCGGGACCGTGCAGGATGCGAGCGGCACGAACGTCGGGATCGTGCACTTCGCTCCGGGGGCGCGCACGCGTTGGCATCGCCACCCAGGCGGACAATTCCTCTACGGGGTTTCGGGGCGCGGACGGGTCCGCACGAGGGGGGAGACCGGCATGGTGTTGGAACCGGGCGACGTGATCCACGTCGGCGTCGACGAGTGGCATTTCCACGGCGGCACGCCGGAAGCGCCGCTGATCCACGTAGCGGTGAACGGCGGCGGCGCTCCCGAATGGGCCGAACCTGTCACGAACGAGGAGTACGAGGAGGGGTTCGAGCGCTGAACCTGGACAGGGTCAGGCCCGAGGGCGTTCGATCCGGGATGGGGCATGGGAGACTTGCGTCTCGAGGGGCGGTAGCTCAGTCGGTTAGAGCAGCGGACTCATAATCCGTCGGTCGCAGGTTCGAGCCCTGCCCGCCCCACCGTCCTTCGTCCGTGTCAGCCTACCGAGCTCCATCGCGTGCGGTCGAGGATCCTGCCTTGGGGCTGCGCCGTGGTGAGGCCTCGGAAGAGCCAGTCGGCCGGATCGTAGGCGTTCGGGAAGGTGAAGCGCGCGCGGATCGAGTGCGGGTTCGGGCGAAGAACCCGCACGCCATCCAAGCACCCGGATCCTCCGAAGCACGTCACGGCCTTCAGTCGGTGGGTCCGCGTGAGGAAGAAGTTCTCCTCGACGTAGGGCGCCCCACGGGAGGGCCCGAACTGCACCTGCACGAGGCGGTCCTTGAACTGCCACGTCCTGACTGGGTCATGGAAGGTCAGTGTGACCCGCATGCGCCCATCCGCCTGGATGGCGATCCCCACCCATCGGATGTCCAACCTCTGTTGGAGATCGTTCGGATCCCACACGCTGCCGGCTCGGGCCGTCCAGGGCATGATCACCGAGAAGACGAACACGAGAACCGCGACGCAAGCGCTCCTGCGACCCATCCTTGCTCAAGTCTGTTCTCCGCGGGGGCGGTGGTCAAACGGAACGCGTGCTTGCGACAACAAGGCTTGCCGGCCTGAGGGGATCTGGGCCGCTACCAGTTCGAGCCGAAGGTCACCGAGCCGGCGTTGCCGGCTCGACAGTTCGCCTGGGAGCTCGCGAGGGCCTTCGCGTACGTGACACCCGAGGTGACGTCGTCGCGGATGTAGAAGCAGTTCCCCGCGGGGCTCCACGACGCCAGGACGATCGTGGCGCCCGTTGGATCGGAGTTGTCGACGCTCAGGTTGTTGGAACCCGAACTCGGGGTACCGCTCACGACGAACGTGAGGTTGGGCTCGGCGGCGGTGAGGGCGGGGGCCGTGGCGAAGGTATAGGAGGCGTGGTCGGAGTAGACGATGCGGCCCGTCTCGATCCCGCGGACGGCACCGTGCTGGGCCGCGGAGTCCCGCGCACGGGACATGGTCCCGGTGAAGGCGACCATGCTGAGCGCGATCAGGACCGCCATGTTGACCAGCACGACCATCAGCTCGATGAGGGTGAAGCCCTCTTCCTCGTTCAAGCGGTCGAGCGCACGTCGAACCGTGATCATCATGCTAGGAATCTCGGCACGGGGCTGGGGCAACCTGGAGAGTCGATCCCCAACTGAACTAGGTATTCCTGATTGCCTGATTCTGGGTAGTCACGAACGGGGGGCCCGGCGATCCGTGGAGACCACCACCGCCCCGAGCCAGAGCATCAGCGGGATCGTGCCCAGGGCGCCCAGGACCGCCAGGTAGAGCATCAACGAGACCAGGTTCCTCAGCATGGGACGCACTCCTTCTGAGCGGGACGGGGGCATCGTACCCACGTCGGCGAGGAGGCTCCAACCTCGCTAGAAGTTGACTTTGGGTCCACCGGTCTGAGTCTTGGTGACCGCGGGGCAAGCGTTGCCAGCTTGGTCGTACATCCCGGCGTTCACGACCCAGCTCATGGTGCTCGCGGGCGCGGTTCCGGACACGGCCGTGCCCATGCCGGTGACCGTGATCGTGATCGTGGAGCCCG
>Ga0315278_10003015_pt1 | contig 15027 bp, 20 predicted proteins | sample YL17G06_0_MG_FD_203880 | JGI IMG/M metagenome (GOLD analysis project Ga0315278, IMG submission 203880) | Sediment microbial communities from Yellowstone Lake, YNP, Wyoming, USA - YL17G06_0 | ecosystem: Environmental > Aquatic > Freshwater > Lake > Sediment | place: USA: Wyoming | collected... | reverse complement strand
ACTGTTACAGGATCGTCCGGGAAAAATCAAGCTGCCTGGCCTGTCTGGTTCATTTCGTTCAACCAAAGACACGAGACAGACCGAATAGACCAAATGAACAAGATAGGCTGTGGCGGAGAGGGAGGGAGTAAACCATGCTTAACCGATGCCCTCGCCTTTGAATTACACGGAATTGCGCTGGTGGCCTAACCCCGGCGTTTCTTTTCTCGCCGGGCGATACTATAACAACGACCGAGCAACGGCAAGCTCACCTGTTCCTCTTCCGCCACTCCCACGGCGGCACGGGCTGCGGATCACAGCCCACAGCCATTTCTTGGCCTCGCGCGCCTCAGCTTCTTAACGTTCAAGGACCGTACATCCTGGCGTATATTTCAGACACCACCAGCACCAACCCTGGTTGACGAGTTCCTGATTGAGATTCAGGCCATCGGGCGGGATCACCCCTTGCTCCACGCGCCGGGCTGTGGTACGCACGTATTATCGATTACCTTTGGCCCGATTGTGGGTAATGCAGAGCATTTGGCAGTTCTTGGCCGAGCTTTCGCCGCCCTTGCTCCACGCGGAGACGTGGTCGGCGTCCATCTCGTCGAGCTCGTAGATTTTGCCCTTGTTGGCGTTCTCGCCGACGGCGCACAACGGGCAGTTGGACTTGCCCTTGGCCTGCGCACCCTGCATCTGCTTGTTGTACGCGACCCGCTTGGTCTTCTCGTCGAACACCCGCACGGCCAGCAGCTTCTTGTCGGTCGAGCCGCCCAGGAGGTATTCGAAGATTCCTTTGCGATTCGTGACGTAGTCGTCAGCCGCGAACCTCTGGACTTCGGCCGACATCTTCTTTGGGTCGTAATTCTTGCCGTGGTACGTCTCGTACAACCTGCCCCACTCCAGACCGCGCATCTCGGGGAGAACATCCGTGAACACGGTGGAAACCCAATCGATCACGGCATTGAAGTACGCCTTGAGTTCGCTGATGTTCTTGTCTTTGCGGTGGGCGCTCATGTAGCTGCCGATGTCGTCCTTGCTCACCCAGTCCAGCGCCCTCTCCAAAAAGTCCTGGCGGTTGGCGCTTCCCTTGATGTAAGCGCTCCACTTCTGGATGTTGGCGTTTTGGCTGTTGCTGAACTCTTCCTTGGCCTTGGTGACGAATGGGCCAGAGTAGATGGCGTTCAAGAGCTCTTGCTCGTTGAGCGGCACGCCGGCGATGTTGACGGTCTCGAACCACTGCTTGATCTCGGTCTCCGTTCCCTCGCACTCATAGATCAGCAGCTTCGCGTTCTTGATCCGCTTCTGCTGGTCGGCGGGTAGGCTGTCGAAGTTCTGCGGGTTGGTGCCGTCCATGACGGCGAACTTGTTTGTGACGAACCGCCCGAAGCTTGTGATCCGCTGCTGCCCGTCGAGCACCTCAAACTTGTCTGCCTCGACCTTGTTGAAGTAGATCAGCCCGAGCGGGTAGCCTTTGAGAAGCGAGTGGATGACTGCCTGCTCGCGCTTCCCTCCGCCTTCGGCGTAGATGTAGTTCCGCTGATACTCCGGCTGAATCGTGAGCTTCCCGCCCAGCCCGAACAACCCCTTGTCTTCAAGCTGGTTGTAAACAAACCCGTCGCAGATGTCGGCGACGGTGAGATCGGTGCGGAGCGTGGTCTTCATTTACTTCTTCCCCTTTGCGGGCTTGCGGTGGCGGATAAGGATGCGCTTGTAAGCAGCCTTCTTGATGCTTGCCAAGCCGAGCTTGCGCCGTCCAACGTTGCCGACGTATTCGCGTCCAAGTGGCGGAACCCCTAGAGCTTCCATTTCATCGCGGTCGTCCCCGTTCGCGATGATCTCGAATTGGTCAGGGTCGTATCTAGCCAAGAAGGTGACCGGAACGCCCATAATTCCGTCGTAGTCACTGGGAATCTCTTTGTACGTCCCTACTTCAATAGCGTCGAAATTAACGTAGGGCTCGTAGGCTTTTCTACCGCTGAGTCCCTTACTAAAGCGAAGATTGTCTGCCATGGTCATGAGGTTCAACGGCTGATGTCGCCTGCCGTGATCGAGGTTTGTGTACCAGCACGAAGTTGACACCCGCGCAATCTTCTTGCCCGTCACTGGATCACGGTGGTGAAAATGCTTCCAGTGGTCGGGCACCTCAAAGAACATTCCGACGTTGAAGTTTGTGCAACCGAGCCACAGTCTATTGTCTTTGATCAGCGGAAAAATGTCGTTGTAGGTAATCGCGTTCGTGTTTCCGATCATCAAGAACTTCTTCTCATGCTCGGCGAGCTGAGCGACGTACTCCTTGAACTTTGAGAACGGCGGGTTGGTGACGACGATGTCGGCGTGTTTGAGGAACTCGACGCACTCGGAGCTGCGGAAGTCGCCGCCGGGGTATTGGTCCGGGTCGCCTTTGAGGGCGATGCGGGCGGCCTTGTTACGCTTGAGGAATAGCGCGACGTCAGTCACGTTCGCAGCGCCGTCGCCGTCCTCGTCTTTCACATGGTCGAGGATTACGGCGAGCGCCTTGGGCTTCTGGCGCTTGCCATTGCCCTCGTTGTATTCGGGAAACAAGGTGCCCTGGCCGGCGATCGGGGAGCCGTCGTAGCTGGTGGTGATGAGCTTTTTGAGGCCAAGCTTGGTGAAGTTGGCGGCGAAGTACTTGAAGAAGTTGCTCTCGAAGGGGTCGTCGCAGTTGCAGTAGACGACCTTGCCGCGGAAGGTGTCGGGGTCGAACTCAAGGTAAGCCTCGACCTCTTTCTGGATGTCGACGTACTGGGTGTAGAACTCGTCCTGCTTGGCCGCCTTCGCGGCGCCGAGGCCTCGGTTCAGCGACTTGCTCGGCATGCTTCGAGGTTCCCTTTGCTTTAGCGGATATTGGTCTAACAATGTTTAGATGGATCCGCGTGCTTGAGGAGGCAAATCCGTCCAGCGCCCCGCTCGCAGAGAGGCGTATTGTAGGGTGCGATGAAGGAAGGCGCAAGGGGTGGACACCCTGCGTTTACTTTCATTGGTAAAAACCCTAAAATACCGATTGGGGCCGCTAGGCTTGCTACCGAACGCCTGGTCTTCTCTCACCGGCTGCGGCCCCTTCTTTCCGAGAGAGCGTTAGAGAGAGACGCATGAGCCAGCGAAAACGGATTCCCGCCAAGCCTCTCAGCTCCAAGGCGCGCCGTGTGCGCATGAAAGAGTCCCTCGCGGTGCTCACGGCTCTGCAACGGCAGGCTGTGGCGTCGTCTGTGGTAATGCGAGAGTCCCTCAAGGCATTGCCCGGTCCCAAACAGCTTCACATCTACGTGACTGATACTGACGACTGGTATGCGTTCTGTGCCGACCTTCTGGAGGCTGGACAGATGCAGTGGTGGTTACAGGGTGATCGTGAAGCCCGATACAACAACAACGATCCCTCGGTCCCTCACTTCAAGACGTGGGCAGCATTCCGAAAGGCGCTGCTACAAGTTGGTGAACGATATTGGGAGACTACCGGTGCCACTACACGCAGGCGTGGACGACCTGACATGCTTGGTCGCTGCTTGCGCGCCTTGTGGAAGGAACTCGAAGCGGCCCGTGCTATCGGTCGGATGAAATATCGCAAGACCGACCTGGTCCCTATGATACATGGCCACCCTATTACCCAGGATGAGGTGCAGGGAATGATCAGAAAGGCCGACCCTGAGCTTTCTGATCCTCTTCATAATGAGGTCTGCAAGAAATATGGCCGCCTGTTGTATCTCTCTTTCAAACTGACACACCCCGAACAGCTCACCCCTAGCGACAACGACTTTTTGGAGAAGTATTTCCTCCCTTGGTTCAAGAGATCTCTCCCTGATCTAGCCAAGTAGCTCGCGCCACATCTCCCCCTCGCGCTTCCAATCCATTCCGCCTTGGGAAAGTATAAATTCGCACGCCATTTTATACCTGTTAGTGCCTACGTAAATCTATATTAAACTAATTTTAGCTATCGCTGTGTCTGGCACTCAACCAAGGAGGACGCCGATGTCCATAACGGAACTGAACGGCACATCCATCAGGGTCGGGCGCGCCGTGAAAGGATGGTCGCAACGAGAACTCGCGCAGGCCTGCGGATTCACCATCTATAAAATTTGGTCATTTGAAAACCGCGTCCGCCGGCCGAAGCCTGAGGAATGGGCAAAAATCTGGGGCGCATTGACGTCGGAGTAAGTCGTGGCGATGGATACTCAGACACCGACTGCACCCATGTGGAGAACCGGAGATGATCGGCAACCGACAAAATCTTGAAGCGTGGGCGCGCCAACTTCGGCGTGCGCATGGCTCAACTGTGCAGGCCTTTATCGCCCTTGGACGACAACTTCTGGAGGCACGGGCCGATGTCGGGCACGGCAGCTTTCTAACTTTGTTCAAGGGACAGCGCAATGCCATCCCGAATGCCGTTCCTATTAGCCTGCGCGCTGCCGAGTACTACATGCTGATCGCCAAGAAGTTGGAGCCATATTCGCAACATGTTGCGATTTTGCCGAACGCCTTGAGGACCTTGTTGGTGCTTTGCCAGCTTCAGCCCATCACGTTGCAGGCCGCCATTGAGCAACACCGTGTCCACGCGGCCATGACCGAGAAGGAAGCAAAGGGACTTCTGGCTAAATCGCCGCCACCCAAAGCCAAATGGTCGCTTGACTCAGTAGAGCAAGACCTGCTCGCGGTCATCAACCGTGCGATCGAAGAGGCGCCTGGATCACAACCGCTTCTCGCAGGATTGTTGCGCGGCCTCGCGGAGAAGTTCGAAGACAGCGACCGACCGGAGTTACACGATGCGGTTTCCATCGCACGGGATGAGATGGACGTGCACGATGCCGAACCGGGCGGGTTTCGGATTTTTGACGGGTCCACCGTCATCGCCTCATGCAAGTCGAACTATCCCCGTTGGTTCAAGGACCTCACGACGGCGCAGGAAGGCGTCACCCCGTTGACGCGCAAGCAAGTCGAGGCGCGACTAGACGACATCGTCAAGGGAAAACTGCCAACAAAACGCACGGGCCAGACTCATAGTGCCGTCCTGTGGGCGATCAAGGATCTCCTACGGACTTCTCCGCTTAGCCGAGGAGTGCGATGCGCGACGACGATCTGATTCCATGGACAGAGGAGCTGCCCCCGCGTATTGACGAGGGTGAATATGACGCCGTCGTCCTATCGGCGAAGAAAGTCGATCGGTTCGGGCTGACTACGGTCGAGTTTTCATTCCGCATCGTGACTTTTGGATCGGCCTTTGATGCCCGAATCAAAGGGTATTGCAACTTAGGCCCCACGAAGCATGCCCGAATTCGCCCGCACTCGAAGATGGCTTCCTGGCAGCGGGCGATCAGCGCCTTCACCGGCGGGAGCGCGAACCACGTGACGCTGCGGTCGTTCAAAGAGTTCTGGTTCACCGTGCAGGTCGCGACCGTGACGCACAACCACCGTCGGCAGTTGCTTCCCGAACGCGATCAGTACTCTTCAGTCATTAACATCGTGGGGGTAGTGGGGAAGCTCGGCGAGCTGTCCGCTGATCGCCAGCAGGAGAGCGGCTCATGAGTGCCTTGACTCATCATCGTTCGATGCACTTCTTTTCTTCTCTAATCTTTTCTTATCTTAACTTACCTTCTCTTGTCTTAACTTATCTTACCCGTAGCATCCGTATCTGTATGAATCTAAGGGGGCTTCTGCTGTGGTTTGCTGAAACTGCTGCGTGGTCGCGCACGCACAAAAAAAGAGCGCCCGTCTATAGTCGAGCGCTCTTCAGGGTCCGGCGGTGGGTGCCGCCGGGGATCAACACCCAAGTCTACATCACCCGCGAGTGGATGGGCTGCTGGCTTCTCCACTCGCGTAGCATCCAATTCAAAATTATAGGGAGTTCGGAGAGTGAAAGTAAAGTGCACCTGTTACTTCCTTACTGGGCCAGCGGAGGGGGAGAGGGATGAGGAAGTCCCTCAACACCAGGCTTGAAAAAGTGACTCCTACGCCTTGTAACGAATCGCAGGCCTCTGTGCCGATGCCGCCAGCGGTTCGAGCGCAGGTTGTGGACTTGTTGGCGCAGATTCTGGTGGCCGACTATGAGCTTTATCAATGGGTTAGCAGGCCTGCGGTTAAAAACCCCACTGATTTTAACCGTAAGTTGAGGCTGGTGAAGCCGGAGAAATAGCTGGCTGATTCGTTCATCTTGATGGGGGTATTCAATTGGCTGGAAAGCGCGGAAGAAGCGGGCCACCGCTCAATTTGAATGCCAGCAAGCACAGTTGGCGAGCACTCTGGCGTCGAAACATGATTCGCAGCGAGGACGCCTGGGTTCGGCAACCCATCGAGCGGTATGTGGCTGCCCTGGTAAGGGATAAACCAAACTGTACGGCTGGTGAGCAAAGCGTTGTTGAGATCGCGGCGACGGCCAAGGGTTGTTGTTTGCTGATCCTACACGAACTGAAGCAACACGGGTTCACGCAGAAGACGACTGCAGGACTCGAATTGACCCCCGCCGCAAAAGACTTGAAGGGTTTTCTGAGCATCGAGTTACAGGCGCTCCGTGTCATTGGGTTGGAGCGTAGGGCAAAAACGGTCGGCGGCACGCTCGCTGAGTTGTTAGCCAGCCCGCCGAGTAAGGAGCCGCATGTTGGTTGACCCCACTGAGGATCGTGAGCCTGTGATCGAGCGCGTCTGCCCAGAGCAGATCCACCCGCTGAAGTTCTTAGGCCTGCTCAACTGGATTGACGGGCGCCCACTCCTGGACGTGCTCCCTGCGTTCTGGCAGACCCTCATCGCCGAGGCCTTATACACTTTCCGCCCGGACGGCTCGCCGCAGTTCAACCGCACGCTCTGGGGCATGGCCAAGAAGAATATGAAGACCCTCATGCTGGTACTCGCGGGCCTGTACAAGTTGAACGCTTGGCAGGCCGCTGGGCAGAAGGGGAATCAATGCTACTTCGTCGCCTCAGACTTGGGGCAGGCGAATGACGATCTCGACCTTGCAAAAAAGTTGATCCGACACAACCCCGTCCTGGAGCAGGAAGTCGTACTGAAGCAGAACGTCATTGAACGCCGCGACGGCCACGGGTTCCTGGAGATCCTGCCAGCCGGTGATGCCGCAGGGCTGCATGGAAAAACATTCTTGTGGAAGGGCCACGACGAACTACACACACAAAAAAACTACGACGTGCTGGAGGCCCTAGAACTGGATCGCACCCGGCCCGATGCCGTAGCCAGCTTTGCCAGCTATGCCTCACTCTCCCGTCAAGCAGGCATCCCCCTCGTGGATATGTTGCGGCAGCATGAGGCGAAGACCGACCCACGGCTCTACGTGCGCTGGTACAGCGGGACGGTTGAGCAAGCGAACCCCGCACTCAATACGCCGCTCGGCCCCACACGGGCGAGCATCGGGGATGCGGAGCTGGCTCTGCCCTCCTGGATGTATCGGCGGCTGTGCTTGAACCTGCCTGGCCAGCCAGACGGCGCTGCCTTCGTCGCCGATGTGATCGAGGCGGCCATGGTGAAAGGGCGCATCGTCCTACCACCTCAACCTGGCCTGTCCTATGTCGCCTTCTGCGACCTCTCCGGCGGCGGGGCCGACGATGCCACGCTCGCTATTGCCCATCACCAGGAGGGCGTTGGTGTCTTGGATCTTCTCATGGACCAAGGCGCCCGCACGAGCCGCACGTTCTCCCCTGAGGCCACGGTGCGAAAATTTGCTGAGATGTTGGTGCAGTACGGCATCAGCAGCGTGACGGGCGACCGATACGCCGCACAATGGCCGGTGTTGGCCTTTGAGAAACACGGTATCCAGTACCGACCGGCAGACCTGAACCGGAGCCAGATCTACAGCGCACTGGAGCCGTTGCTGAACAGCGGGCGCTGTGAGTTGTTGGATCATCCCAAGTTGCTCGCGCAGCTCATCGGCTTGGTACGGAAGGGCGAAAAGATCGACCACGGCAGCGGCGAGCACGACGACCACAGCAACAGTGCGGCGGGCGCCCTGGTCCTCGTCTCGCGTGGCGATCAGGTGCCGTGGGCGTTTGTGAGTGAAGGGCGACGACTGGGGGGCGCGATCACGGAGTTCGTCGGCAGCGTCGCGCAGTCGATCGGCACGGCCCTGCGCACGACGGACACGATGTTGACCTCGGCGCAACGGACATTTACCGAGCCCAGCAAGCCGGTGCGCAGCCTTGAGCAGATCGAGCGATTGGATGAAGGCTGCCGCGAACCCGCCGAGCAGGCCCGCCTCGACGAGGCCTACGCGAAGCGCGCCGCAAGGCATATTCCTTCGGCCTTCGAGGACTACGTGCGACGCCACGGCGTCTTTTTCCCTGAGCGCGAGGCGATGCCCACGGCGGACAACGCGATGCTAGATCGGATCAGAGAGGAATTTAACCGATGGAAATGACGAGGCCCAAGAAACCGAAACGCCCTCGATCTGTGAAACCGAGTCCGATGGAGTGGCGCCCCTTCAGTGGCTCGACCATCCGCGTCGTGATCGAGGCCGGAGCGCCGGTGCCTGCGTTCTTACAATGCCTGATCGTGAAACAGAAAGGAGCGTGAGATGGAACTGCGAAACCGCATGATGAACCACCCGCCGATGACCGTGGAGATGGATCTGCTGGGCCTGCGCCAGCACAGGGCAGACCCGCTGCGCCAGGTTCGAGCCGATGAAACCGTGCTGACCATGACCGATCACCCCTCACACAAGGAGACCCACGCCATGAGATACGACACCGCATTGCGATTGAAAGACGACAGCCCCGTGGCCCTGCGCCCGACCCAGAACTGGGACGAGGTCCGGCGCCTGCTGATGGAGGCCGCCCGGAAGATCGACCCGACCTACAGCATCAGCGAGCAAGAGGCCTTGTGTGCCCGGCTCATCCGGGACATGCAAGAAAACTCCAAACCGACGCAGCGCAGTGCGAATGAGTACTTGCGCACCATCGCCGACAACAGCGAGAACAAGTTCCGGGACGAGGAGCGCTGGGCCGCGGCCAGCCGGAAGGCGGTCGAGGCCCTGGCCGTGCCGCTGGCGAAACGGATCATGCCAGGCTTCGCCAAGGTGTACTAACCGACAGGACAAGGGAGGAGCACGACATGATGTTAGCAGCACTGTTGACAGGGAAGACGGACCAGCTCCCAGACTGGCGAGACGATCCGGTCTATCAGGACACCAAAGCAGCGGAGGACATCGCACAGGCGAAGGCCAGCACGTTGGACGCTGAGTATGTCCGATTATCGCGGGAGATCAACGCGGGCAGCGAAATCATTCGGACGCCACCGCCAGGCCATCCGATCAACCAAATCCAGTATGCCTCGGTCCAGGCCGACCGTGATGCGCGCATAGCCATACGGGCCAGGGGGCAGGCGGAAGACGCGGCGAAACGGGCGGTGCAAACCGTCGGCGAAGAGGTGCGACGGGCCGCGTGGCCTGGAGTCGAGGCCGCCATCGACCAGTTGATTATCCAGCTCAACGCGTTCCAAGTCGTGCAGACGCAGGTGTTCGACCGCACCGACGTGCGGCCCGTAGAGATCGGCAACGCGGTGGGATTGAACGAGGGAGATTTGAAAACATTCTGCTCGAATGTGCGGAAGGAGCTGGGCCGATAATACAGAGGGGGAATTCGCACAGTGTGGAGGCGACGCCGTGACAGACCAACCCTGTGGCCGTCCCCCTCCCGCCGATTTCCACGGCGGCCTTGAACGGCGACAGGGACTGCCCGTTTTATTCGACACGGTGTGGAGGCGATGCCGTACCCGAAGAACCTGCGCCTGGGTTCTCCCTCTCAGGCGCCGGACGGCCCGCTGCCGTTAGTCGTCGGACGCCAGGCGCCCTGGGATCGTCACCGTCTCAGCGATCTTGATGGCTTGGATGCCTTCGTTCTGTCCGGGGTTTCCTACATTGATGGCCAGGTCAATTTGATGGATCGGCGTCCGGGAAATGAAGCCCACAAAGGCACGGTCGTTGCGCGGAGTGAAGCGGTCAATGTCCACCACATCAATGATGTTCATCGCGGCGTCTCTGAATGTCGCCACTTCTTTTGCCGCGTTGTTGGTCAGAAACGTGAAAGCGACCGCTTGCACGGGATTGAGGAAGACGAGCCGTAAGTCTTTGAGGGTGTCTTCGACAATGGTATTCGCCGTCATAAAGTTTGGCTGGGTGTTGGTGGGCGGAAGAATCAACGTGCCGCCATCAAAAATGCACAAGGTGAATCCGGGTCCGCTCCCTCCCGTGATGGTGACGCTGTTGTTTGTGCCAAACGGGATGAGCACGGTATACCCGGCACCCGTCGGCCCTCGATCCCCGAGTCCGCAATTCGTACCTGGGAAGGCCGCCTGAGAATCTGGAATCGGCACGGCGGGCGCCTGCGCAAGACGGTCAAAGCGGGCTGGGTTGCCGAAGACATAGACTTCCGCCATCGCGGGACTGCCGACTGACGCGAGAAGCAACGCGGTCAAGGCTGCAAAAGTGAATGATTTGGACATGGAAACCTCCTGTGTACGAAGGGGAAAATGCTGCCTCAAGGAATGGGACGAGCCTCGACAGGTCCGGACGACTGAGTCCATGGCTGAGTCGTGGATGGGCCCGACCGCCAGCACATCACCCCAAGCCTCAATACGTGTCTGCGTTCACAGGACCACGTACACACCACACGTAGAAGGAATCGGACGTCCTATCCAAGTTGCTCACGAGGCCGTTACTGAACTGCACGTGCCACGCAGCGGTGGAATTATCCGCGCTCAATGTCGCCGACCAATAGGAGGACGACAGGTTGATGGTAAAAGGATGGCCTATTGGCAGAGTCGGAATCGACTGGGTCGCATCGATGAGGCTCGCCATCTCGTGTACCGACGGAAGCCTCCAGCTTTTTCGCCCTCCCACCGTCTTGCTCAAGCATACGACCCTAGCAATAGCCCATGTGGTTGGCCCTCCGGCCGGGATCTTCTCCCACACGAGTCCCGTCTCGCGGTCCAAGACCGCTTGGTTGTTGAAATCGGCCAACTCGATGAACCGTCTGTTGGCGTTGGGGATGATGTTACTCCAGGACTTCAGGTGGGGCTGCGTGGATTGGTCAATCGTGGTGAAGTTCTCGGCGCTCACGGGGGCGACGAGGATTAGGGCGGCGCCCATGACGAGGGTGCCAAGGGCATAGCCGAGGTGGCTTCTTCTGCTGCTGCTCATAATGGTCTCCTGTGTGTGGTGGGGGAACGCGAGAAGTCAGCGCGATGATGGGATGAAACTGAGCCTTAGCTCACAGTGAGGCAATACCCCATTGGGGGTATATGACCGAACAGGCCAGGTACGGCGCAGAGGGAAGAAATGCACGTATTTCCAGCCTTGTCATCCTCATGCCCTCGGCGTATCGTGCGGCCAACCAATACGGAGGTCCTATGCGGTACATCGTGATGGCGCTAGTCATGGTCCTAACCTGCCTCGATCTGAGCACGGCTCAAGCAGCAAACACTGAAGGGCATGAATCATTGCGGGGGCTGCCAGGGGTGCAAGTGCTCATCGAGAAGATAGAACCAGATGCCAAAGCGGACGGCTTGACGGAAGAGGCGATTAAAACAGCCGTGGAACTCATCCTCCGATCCAGCGGCATACGGGTCCTCACTTTATTAGAAGGAGCAATGACGCCATCCGTGGCAAATCTTTACGTGAACGTCAGCGTACTCAAAAGTAGTCCGGACTATGTGTACCATGTACAGCTTCAGCTCATGCAACGAGTGTCCTTAGTCCATAGGCCGAAGCACACGATGTGGGCCATAACATGGGATGATGGGGCTACAGGGATAGTAGGTCAAAACAATTTAAGGAGAGTTATATCCGAAGTGATTGAACCAAAGGTCAAGGAGTTTGCGAACGACTTTCTCGCCGTCAATCCTCGCTAGGGTTTACTTTAGATATAAGCAGGAGTTATAATGTCAAGCAAGAGGGTTGGCATGAAATTGAAGCAGTTCCGCACACAAAGCGGGTTGACCCAGGTGGCCGTGGGCAAGAAGGTGCGCGTCACGCAGGCCTACATCGCCCTGCTGGAGAAGGGGAAACAGAACCCGACGCTAGATGTGTTGGAACGGCTGGCAAAGGCGCTGAAGGTCACGGTGGGAGAACTGGTGGGGTGAGAGATGAGGATAACATGGTAACCACGTCGGTGGATGAATTGCTAACCGTTAGTTTGAGGAGTTGCTTCAATGCCGGAGAGCGAACAGCAAGAAATGTATAAAGGGACGATCCAGTTCCGGGCAAGAATTAAAGGCAACGGTCTCTCGTTTCCTGAGCTGACATTCAGCCCTAACGAGGTAGGTGTTGAGAAGGTCGAGATCGCGAGTCAGAACGGGAACGAAATCACGAGCGTTGTTCACGTAACTGCGGTGCCAACAGAGGAGGCAGGCAGAGCCATCGCGAGCAAAGTAAACACAACGGCTTTGGACCGGCTCTCGTTTTTATACAACATTGCCATTGAGAACGGGGAAATCACTGACAGCCAGTTCACCTCGTTGAATCCTCCGCCTGGCCACCATCTACGCGCAGGCCACGCAACCATGACCGCCACCGGAGGAGTCGTCAATGCAGTCCGTGGTTTTTCAGCAGATCGTATCAAGGCAGATTTAGAGCAAGAATCACCGATTAGTGAACAATACTTCGGCCTCTTTCGTTCCGCCCGATTATCAGAAAGCCCTGTTGAGGAGTTCATCCATCTATACAACCTTCTTCTCATGCTAATTGGCGACTTACAGAAACCTGTCGATGATTTCATCATGCGCGAGGTACCGACGACTCAGTTAGGACCATCAGGGAACCCAAAGGCAAAGGCTGGCGAGACAGAAACCATCTACACGCGACTTCGAAACGAACTGGGCCATCATCGTAAGGGCGTAAATTTGAATACGACCAAGGCCGACATGGCGAAATGTGTGGGTGACTTGGCCACACTTACGAAGAAAGCTATCGAGCTATACCATAAGAAGGAGGACTGACCCATGACACGACGAGTGGCACTGTATGGTCGGTATAGCAGCGAGGGCCAGTGGAAGATGATGGGGTTCGTTGAGGGCTAATAAACCAGGAGGGGACCATGAGGACGAGCGTACTGCTATTTTGTGCGATGCTGGTTACGGGTTGCATCAATATTCCTGATCCCTATCCCATTCAGATGCACACTTACGAATTGAATAAAGATACAAAAGTCTGGACGCATCGAGACTGTTCCACCAAGCCACTAATGGCAAAGCAAATGCAGTCGGTTTGTACGTTTGAAACCATCCAGAGTCCCCCAGCAGGTGTGATTCCATCGAAGGGAGAATAACGTATGCAGGCTGCCATCTACGCGAGAAAATCGACCGCAGAAACCGGCATGAACGACGAGGAAAAGTCCATCACGCGCCAGATCGAGCACGCCAAGGCCTATGCCATCAAGAAGGGCTGGACCGTCAGCGAGGACCACATCTACAGCGACGACGGGATCAGCGGGGCGGAGTTCGGCGACCGTCGCCCTGGGTTCCTGCGCCTCATGAGTGCGCTCAAGCCGAAGCCGCCGTTTCAGGTGCTGGTGATGAGCGAAGAATCCCGCCTGGGCCGTGAGCAAACGCGCACACAGTACGCCCTGCTGGAGATTACCGAGGCAGGAGTGCGGGTGTTCTTCTACCTGGAGGACCAGGAGCGGAAGATGGACACGGCCACCGACAAGCTCATGGCCATGATTAAGAACTTCGGCGGGGAGTTCGAGCGGGAGCGGGCGAGCCAGCGCACCCACGACAAGTTGTCGCAGAAGGCGCGCGCGGGGCACGTTGTCGGTTGCAAGGTGTTCGGCTACGACAACGTCGAGGTGTGCGGGCCGGACGGGACGCGGCAGCACGTCGTCCGACGCATCAACCCGGCTGAGCGCGCGATCGTGCTGCGCATCTTCGAGATGTACACGGCCGACGGGATCGGCGTCCACGGCATCGCCAAGGCCTTGAACGAGGACAGTGTGCCCCCGCCACGGGGCCAACGGCGCGGGTGGGCGGGGAGTTGCGTCCGAGCGATCCTCCTGCGCCCGCTCTATCGCGGCGTCGTGGTGTGGAACAAAACGCAGGCGGTGAACAAGCGCGGCACACAGACCTCTCGCAAGCGTCCTCAGTCCGAGTGGCTGACGATCGACGCCCCGGACCTACGCATCGTGCAACCGGACCTGTGGGCGAAGGTCGAGGCGAAGTTCGAGCGGATGCGCGCCCAGTATGTGCGCAACCCGAAGGGCCAGCTCTTGAGCCGTCCGACGGGGGCCGACCTGCGCTCGCAGTATCTCTTGAGCGGTCTGGCTGAGTGTGCCGTCTGCGGCGGGTCGATCGTCTGTCAGCTGCGGCGGAAAGAGGACGGGAAGAACACCTATATGTGCGCCTACTATCACGGGCGCGGGCGGGCCGTCTGCACCAACGATCTGCGGATCAGGCAGGGCATCATGGACTCGGCGTTGTTACACGCCCTCAACCACGTGCTCGACGAGAAGTTGCTGGAAGACGCGGTCGCGAGGGCCTTAGTGCAGATCCGAGCGGGACAGACGACGTTCCCCGACCAGAGGGTGGCCGCCGAGCGCACGTTGTCCTTGATCGAGGCACGGCTCCGGCACTTGGTCGAGGCGGTCGCCACAGGCAAGGCGACCGATGTGGTGTTCGGCGAACTACAGAAGGAGGAGGCGGCGAAGAAGGCCTGCCTGGTTCAGCTGGGCTACCTCGACCAGATGACGGCGCTGGCCGCGACGGGCGGGTCGCGCATCGAGCGGGCCTTGGCTGAGCGGGTGGCCGACCTCAAGAGCGGGCTGGGGCGACACGTCCCGCAGACGCGGCAACTCCTACGCAAGCTCATCCCTGGACGGATCATGTGCACGCCGTTCGACGACGCACGAGGGCGGGGGTACGCGCTGTCAGCCGTGGGCACCTACGCAGGGTTATTGGGCGGGAAACTGACGGTTAAGCATAGTGGCGGAGAGGGAGGGATTTGAACCCTCGGTAGAAGTTTCCCCCTACGGCAGTTTAGCAAACTGCTGCCTTCGGCCACTCGGCCACCTCTCCACTGGTCTCAGCTCTAGCAGGATCTGGAACAGT
>Ga0315278_10003013_pt1 | contig 15032 bp, 13 predicted proteins | sample YL17G06_0_MG_FD_203880 | JGI IMG/M metagenome (GOLD analysis project Ga0315278, IMG submission 203880) | Sediment microbial communities from Yellowstone Lake, YNP, Wyoming, USA - YL17G06_0 | ecosystem: Environmental > Aquatic > Freshwater > Lake > Sediment | place: USA: Wyoming | collected... | reverse complement strand
CGCTCGCCGCGCCCCTGCCAGGGGACGCCGCAGGCCGCGAAGTCCTCGGGCCACGGCGAGATCCCGATGCCGAAGCCGAGGCGGTTCTTCGTCAGCACCGCGATCGAGGTGGCCTGCTTCGCGACGAGCACCGGGTGGCGGACCGCGAGCTTCATCACGAAGGTCGTGAAGCGCAGCCGCTGCGTGACGGCGCCGAGCGCCGGGATCAGAGTGAAGGGCTCGATGAAGGGCTTGCCCTCGAGGAACTCACGGTTGCCGTCGGGGGTGTAGGGATACTTCGTGTCGGAGGCTTCGGGGTAGAGGATGCTGTCGGGGATGCAGAAGGAGCGGTAGCCGGCCTGCTCGGCGGCGATCGCCAGCGGGAAGTACTGCTCCGGGTCGCACATCGACTCAGCATATGAGAAGCGCATCGGGATCTCCTGTGGGGTCGATCTCCTGTGGGGTCGACCTCCTGTGGGGTCGATCTCCTGCGAGGTCGACCTCCTGCGAGGTCGTGCAGGATACGCGAGTTCAGTCCCGGAGACCAAAGCCGTGGACGGGGTGGCGTCGCAGCAGCTCGGCGTCGCGGAAGATCGACACGAGCAGTACGCCCGCGGCGAAGCCGCCGACGTGCGCCCAGAAGGCGACGCCACTGCCGCCGCGGCCGAAGCTCGTGGCGCCGCCGAGCAACTGCAGCAGGAACCAGTAGCCGAGCATGAACCCCGCCGAGACGGAGAAGCGCGCGAAGTAGAAACCGAGCAGCACGCCCGTGTGGATGCGGACGCGCGGGTAGAGCACGATGTAGGCCCCCATCACGCCGCCGATCGCGCCGGAGGCGCCCACCATCGGCACCCCCGAAGACGGCTGGAGGGCTATCTGGAGCGCCGCCGCCGCGAGGCCGCAGAGCAGGTAGAAGAGCGCGAAGCGCGCGTGCCCCATCGAGTCCTCGACGTTGTTCCCGAAGATCCACAGGAACCACATGTTCCCGATCAGGTGCATCCAGCCGCCGTGGAGGAACATCGAGGTGACGAGCGTGTGCCAGGCCGCCTGAGCCGTGATGACGCAGGAGAGCCCCCCGCCGAGCGGGACGCTTGTGCCCGGCGCGAGGCGGTGCAGGAGCTCTCCCGGCACCAGGCCGAGGCTGCAGACGGAGCGCGCGAGCGCCGCATCGGTGCCGAGGTGCTGGACGAAGATCCACGCGGCCGCGTTCGCCGCGATGATCGCGACGGTCGTGACGGGTGTCAGGAAGTGCGGATTCTCGTCGTAGAGCGGAAACACGGACGGGCTCCAGGGCTGGCAGTGTAGGCGCCTGCGCGGACGGCTGCGAGCGGCGGATCGGGTAAAGTGTGCCCATGCTGCTTCCGCCGGGGCTCGACCAGCTCGAGGAGCGCGCGCGCGAGCACCTCTCGGAAGGGGCCTGGGGCTACTTCTCCGACGCCGCGCGCTCCGATGCGGCGGAGCAGCACACGACGGCCGCGCACAACGAGCGGGCGTGGCGGCGCTGGTACCTGCGCCCGCGCGTGCTCGTCGACGTGAGCGCCGTGGACACGTCGACGAGCGTCCTCGGCACAGCGGTCCGCGCGCCGGTGCTGCTCGCGCCGTGCGCGTTCAACGCCTTCGCGCATCCGGAGGCCGAGCGTGCGGTGGCGCGCGCGGCCGAGCGTGCGGGTGCGCTCCAGGTCGTCTCGACGGCGAGCTCCGTCCCGCCTCCGGAGGTCGCGCGGTCGAGTGCCGCCCCGAAGTGGCTCCAGCTCTACAGCGACGTCGATCGCGCCCAGACGGACCTGCGGCTGCGCGCGGCGGAGGAGGCGGGGTTCCTGGCGATCGTCCTGACCGTCGACACGCCCGTCGGCTCGCCGCGCTATCGCGGCTACCCCGAGCAGGGCTTCGGGCCCGTGGCGACCGGGGCGGTGATCGACCCGCGCCTCGACTGGAAGGAGGTGGAGCGCATCGCCGCCACCACGCGCCTTCCCCTGGTGCTGAAGGGCATCCTGCACCCGGAGGACGCGCGCCTCGCGGTCGAGAGCGGCGCGGCCGCCGTCGCCGTCTCGAACCACGGCGGCCGCCAGCTCGACGGCGCGATCCCGACCGCGCTGGCGCTGCCCGCGATCGCCGACGCGGTGGCGGGTCGCATCGAGGTCTACGTCGACGGCGGCGTGCGCTCGGCGCGCGACGTTCTGCGCGCGCTCGCCCTCGGAGCCCGGGCCGTGATGATCGGCCGCCCGTACGTGTGGGCCCTCGCCATCGCGGGGGAGGCCGGTGTGGAGGAGCTGCTCGTGCGCCTGCGCGAGGAGCTGCACAACGCGATGATGCTCGCGGGCCAGACCGACGCGACGCGCATCCCGCGCGACCTCGTGGTCGCCGCCGCGCCGGGAGATCCCGTCTAGTACTACTGTGTCACAACCTGAAGGCGCTCCGTCGGTGGAGCCTCGGGGTGGGATACCCGTTGCCGACGAGCGTGACACAGTAGTACTGGACGCCGCCGGTCAAACTGAAAGCCGATTGGTAAGCGGCGTGCGTTGGGTGTCCGTAACGATAGTGCAGAACCTGGAGTAGAACCCGAGTATTGCGGGGCAGAGGAAATGCTGCCTGGGTTTCCACCCTGGGACCGAGAAGCGGCGTTAGGGCAAGTCCCATCGGGGCCCCGTGGGCCGGGAATGGCCGGCCGGAGTCGACCCGTTGCTGCCTGTAGCTCTTGAGAAGCGGACGCTCGTGGATTCCGCGCGGACGACCAACATCGGCCGCACGACGAACGCACCAGCAGCCGTCGCTCGGCGGGGCTATCTACTCGCTCGCTGTGAGGCGCTTGCCTTCGAGTGCCTCAAGGCTTCAAGTCCCATTCCCTGAGTTTCTTCGCAGCGGTACCAAACTGGCCCAGCTGGTAGACGGCCGCCCCCGCGGGCGAGAACGTGAACGACTCAAACGGTTCAGCGAGCATCTTGTCGAGGTATTCCCGAGAGGCGACGCCAGTGGTGACGTGCGGATTGAAGTTCTCGCCCGAAGATTTCGGCACAAACGTCGAAACGTAGTCGATCAGGAACGGGTCGATGACGGGATCATCGGGCGTGGTGACGAAGGCGGCCGACGGTCCGGTTGCCACCGTGAACGGGGCCACGGCGGTAATCACATCCTGTTGCAGCTTGAGCAATTCAGGGGTCGGCTTCGCGACAACGCCCGCTAGTCCAATGTTCTTGCTCGGGATGTAGTAATACTTGAAAGCCTCCAACTTCAAGCCGGTCACATTTGCACCAGCGAAAACCTTCCCGGCGGCGACATAGACCTTGTCGAGGTCCGCCGTGCGAACGAAACGCTGGATCATTGTGATGTGCGGACGATGCGTCGCATCCAGCGCGAAACCCTTCGGGAAGACCTTGAGCAGGCGGGCGTTGTTGGCTTCGGAATGCTGGAGCATCGTGGCGTCCGGCTCTAGCAGGATGTCAATGGCTGTGACCGGGCTCTGCTCGAACGGGAAGACCTGCTTCCATTCATCCTTCATGCTGACGACCGTCCAGCCCTCCTTCTTCGCCTCTTCGTAGAGCGCCGGCGTGAGGGCCCCGAGCTTGGGGGTGGGCAATCCCAATGCTGGACCGTAGGCGTATTCGCGCACCGCATCATCGTGCAGCACTAGCAGCTCGAACCGCGCGCCGCTGCCGCCCTGCGTGTATTCCAGCATCTGCTGGTCACCCAGAGAATTGCCGAATGCGGCGATGGGCCGGCGGCCGATGTGCTGGTTGATGCCGACGGGCTTGTCGGCTTTGTCGTCGTTGAAGTTCAACTGCGGCAAACGCAGGAGGACGGGCTTGCCGTCGCGCATTTCAAACTTCGTCTTGATGCTGCTGCCGATGACCTGCTCCGGCGGGATGCCATAAACCCGCTCTGCCCACGGACGCATGAACTCGATGCCACCGCCGGAGACGATGAAGTTCTTGAACCCGTTGGCTCGCAGGTAGGCGAGCAGCTCGAGCATCGGCTCATAGGTCATTTCCGTGAAGAGTCTTCCGGTCTTCGGATGCTTGGCGGTGGCAATCCAATCCTTGACGAGCTGCTCGAACTCCACGGTGGTCATGCCCGCGTGCGTGGCCATGACGATTTCGAGGAGCGCATGGTCACCGCCAGCGATCGCGGTTTTCATGTCGCCCTTGAGGAGCGAGGCGAACGGCTCCTTGGTTTTCCATTCGGGGTGCTGCGGTGCGAGTGTCTTCACCCGGTCGAGCGCGAAATACAATTGCACAGGCACCGGCTGCTCGCACCAGAGCGTCCCGTCATTGTCGAAGGTGGCGATCCGCTCGGAGATCGGGACAAAAGACGGCGAGCCTTCATTCGTCACTTTCTCCACGAAGGTGATGATCCCCTGCTTTGCGGGCCCATCGTTCCAGGACGGAAGCGGGTCGGCGGCGAAGGCCGCGCTGGCGAGCAGCAGCAGAGCGAGCAGAGCCTTCGTCAGTGAGTCTTTCATCCGTTGCTCCTCACAATGCGAATTGACGGCGGGGCACTTCCTCCGAAGGGCCCCGCCGCGTCCGTCCTACTTCGACCCGCCGCCTTCCTTCAACTTCTCCATGACTTCATCCATATTGAAGGCGGCAGCCTTCTGTCGCTGCGGATAGTCCTTGAACGTCGCCAGGAACTGGCCCACATAGGCCTGCGCGGGGACCAGCAAGAAAGCGTGATCCAGCAACCAATCGTAGTAAGTGTTCGACGTGATGTCCGCCCGTTCATACGGATCGGTCCGGACGTTGAAGATCTTCGGGATCCGCAAGCTGGTGAACGGGTTCGACCAGATGAGCATCGTTCCCTGCGCCCGCTGCTCCATGAAGGCCAGCTTCCAGTTGTCGTAGCGCAGCCCGGTCAATTGCTGGTCATCGTTGATGTACAGGAACGATTCCCGCGGGCTCTTCGCGACTTGCCCGGTCAGGTAGGGGACGAGGTTGTCACCGTCGAGGTGAACCTTGTACGTCACTCCGCCCGCCTTGTAACCCTTGAGCAGCTCGTCCTTCACCTGCGTGTCACCCGCCATGGCCACAAAGGTCGGCAGCCAGTCGAGGTGGGCGACGATGTCGTTGGACACGCTGCCCGGCTTGATTCTGCCCGGCCAGCGGACCATGGCCGGCACCCGGTAGGCGCCTTCCCAGTTCGAGTTCTTCTCGCTGCGGAACGGCGTCATCGCGCCGTCCGGCCAGCTGTTCATGTGCGGACCGTTGTCGGTGCTGTACATGACGAAGGTGTTGTCGGCGATGCCCAGATCGTCCAGCACCTTGAGGACCGTGCCGACATTCTTGTCGTGGTCGATCATGGTGTCGTGGTACGGGCTCTGCCAGCGCCCGGACTGGCCGAGGCTCTCCGCCTTGGTGTGGGTGCGGAAGTGCATGTGGGAGAAGTTCACCCAGACAAAGGCTGGCTTGCCGGCCGCGTTTTGCCGTCGGATGAAGTCCGCGGCCCGGTCGGCGACGTCATCGTCCACGGTCTCCATCCGCTTCTTGGTCAGCGGACCCGTGTCCTTGCACACCTGCTTGCCAACCTTACCGAACCGCGGATCCACGGTCGGATCGTCGGTGGCCGAGGCTTTGCAGTCCATCACGCCACGGGGTCCGAACTTGGCACGGAAGGCCGGATCTTTCGGGTAGTCGGGCAGCTCCGGCTCTTCCTCCGCATTGAGGTGGTACAGATTGCCGTAGAACTCGTCGAAACCGTGAACGGTGGGGAGGTACTCGTTGCGGTCGCCCAGGTGATTCTTGCCGAACTGGCCGGTGGCATAGCCTTGTGCCTTCAACAGTTCAGCAATCGTCGGGTCTTCCTTTTGCAGCCCCACGGTGGCACCAGGCAAGCCGACCTTGGTCAGGCCCGTGCGCAAGCCGGACTGGCCGGTGATGAACGACGCCCGGCCGGCGGTGCAGCTCTGCTCGGCATAGTAGTCGGTGAACATCATGCCTTCGCGGGCAACACGGTCGATGTTGGGCGTCTGGTAGCCCATCAGGCCGCGCGAGTAGGCGCTGATATTCGATTGCCCGATGTCATCGCCCCAGATGATGACGATGTTGGGTTTCTTGGCTGCGGTAGCGGTCTGCGCAAACGATGGCAGTGCACTCGCCGCGAGCACGATTCCGCCGACGATGGCCAACGTAGATAGCAGCCGTTTCGGGGTGCCCCGCTTCTCGAAGAAGCTCCGGGTCATGGATTTATGCGGATCGTTCATTGATTGCTCCTGCGGTGCGGGTTTATCGAGTCTTGAACGCATTGACGGACGAATTGTGCCCGGTATTCGGTAGACAAAGCCCATCGAGTCTACATGGAATTCTTCCGATTTGCCGGACACCTTGATAATGCCAAACTGGCAACAGGAGGTGTGCGATGGCAACACGGGAAAGGCGGCAGTTCACGGCCGAAATCAAGCGTGAGGCGGTCAAACTTGCAGAGCAGCCTAAAGCGTCCGGCTTGGGACATTACGTAAACCTCGCGAATCTCACGCCTCTATGCGAACACTTTTCGAATACACGTCCGGCTTGGGAGATTGAACGAAACCGCTACGCGAGGCGGAGATGCGGTCGATGTCGAACTATGTGGGGAGGGTAATCGTCGAGGGTTGGCGCGCGAATGACCGCAGCTGCGCCGTCGCCTTCGCTTGAAGCCGAAGGTCAGGAGCCCAGAGGCGAGGAGTCCCGCGGTGGAGGGTTCGGGACGACGAAGTCAGTACCGCTCCGCATCCAATCAACCGCGCCCACGAAGGCGAAGCCGAAGTCAGCATCGCTGAACTCTCGATCCGTGAACTCCCCCAGGCTCACGTCGAGCATAGGGAATATTGCCTGGCTTTCCGCCTTTGGGATCGATAAACGGTGTTAGGGAAAGTTCCGTGGGTGAAGCGATTTCAAGGTGCGGCGCGGGCGCGGGGCGGCATCGAGGATGTTCCGGGTCGGAGGGAGCGGGGAGCGCGCGGGCCCGCGCGCAGAGGTCGGCCGTCGGGACGCCAACAGGAGGAGCGACCCAGGGGGGTGGGCTCAGGGTTCTTCGTACGGCGTGCCGACCCGTCCCCGCATACAGCCGGCTGAACCGGTGATCCAGCAGCCGCAGCGGCTGATCCGCCATCGATCGGAGCGCCCGCAGCGGGTGATCGCTCGGCACCCGCCTCTCGGGCGACACATAGCTGAAGGCCGTGGACTGGTTGCGGGCGGTTTCGCGCATGCTCACCCCCCCCCGAAGCACTTCATACCATGATCGGGAGTGCGGCGCAGGGGGTTTTTCCGCATCTTGCTAGTACTGCTGTGTCACAACCCGAAGGCGCTCCGTCGGTGGAGCCTCGCGGCGGGATACCCGTTGCCGACGAGCGTGACACAGGAGTACTAGGGCCGAGTCGAGGCTGCCCTCGGGAGTCGGCTTGCCAGGGCGAGCGCAAGCGGAGCGCGCAGCGAGCCACAGGCGAGCGAGGGTCAGTCAGGCGCAAGCGGAGCGCGCAGCGAGCCGTAGGCGAGCGAAGGTCAGTCAGGCGCGGGTGCGGCGGGCCCCATCGCGCCGGTGAGCGCGCCGACGAGCGTTCCGTAGCGCACGAGCTGCCGGTGGCGCTCGTCCCTGCGCTCGAAGCCGCGCGAGACCAGCGCGCGCTCGATCTCGGGCAGGTGCAGCGCGCCCCAGGGCACGATGATGCGGTTGCGCTCGGCGAGCGCGGCGTCGAGCTCGGCGATCAGATGCGCGTTGCGGAGCGTCAGGATGTCGTGGAGCACCCGCTCGCTCGCGGCGGCGTCGAAGCGCGCGCCGAGCTCCTGGGCGCGGGCGATCCAGGTGGCGAGATCGGGGCTCGTCATGGTCCGCGCGCTGGCGCGCAGGAACTCGAGCGTCTCGTCGGAGAAGTCCGCCGTGTCGAGGTCGGCGCGCACGACCGTGGGCATCGCCTCCGCCTCGGAGCCCTTGGCCTCGGCGATCTCGGCGAGCGTGTCGCCGATGGGGGGCTGCACCTCGAGCCCGAGCGGCCCGGCGATGGCCTGGTAGGGGAGGCCGTCGGCGAGCAGGCCCTCGCGGTCGCTGACGCCCTCGGCGAGCACGAGCGAGCCGGGGTCGAAGCTCGCGAAGAGGTCGCGGTAGGCGGTGCCCTCGCCGAGGTGCAGCAGCCCGACGAGCCGCACCGCCTGCTCGCCCCGGACGTACTCGCGCTCGGAGGCGCTGATCCCGCGCAGGTCGAAGCGCATGAAGCCGCCCGTCGCCTGCTCGACCCCGAGCGCGAGGGCGAGCAGCCCGTAGCCCACGAGCGCGAGCGGGATCGCGAGCGTGGCGGAGCCGAGGAGCAGGAGCGCGCGCGCCGGCCGGAAGCGGGCGCCCGCGACGGCGTCGGGGTGCAGGAGTCCGGCGCGGCCGGGCGAGCGGAGCCGGAGCGCTGCGAACGCGGCCGCGGCGAGTGCGACCTGGATGCCTCCGAGCGCGAGGCCCGCCGCGCGCGGGGCGAGCCAGATCGTGAGCGGGAGCGAGCCGAGGAGGGTCCAGGCCAGGAAGACCAGGGGCGGCAGGAAGACGCGCGCCGGGAGCCCGGGGACGAGCGGCAGGAGCACGGCGACGAGGGGCGCCGCGGCGAGCGGGAGCCGCGCCACCGCGTTGCGCGCTGGGCCGACCAGCGCGCTGCCGAGCAGCGTGCGGGCGAGCTCGTCGATGAGGGTCAACGCGGCGTCGAGCGCGAAGGCGACGAGGAACGCGTTTCCGAGCAGCGCGAGCAGCCGGTTCACGCGGTCTCCCTTCCGGGTGGCCGGGCCCGCGCGTGCTCGGGCCGGCCCGCTCCACGCGGTATTCTCGCACGAGCCGCCCGATCGGCGGCAGCAGGAGGGAGCCCGCGATGGATCTGCGCCGGCTCGAGGACCCCGCGCTCGAGGCGCTCGTCGCCGAGACGCGCGCCTTCAACGCGCAGCTCCCGGGCCAAGACCCGCGCACGCGCTCGACTCCGGAGCGGATCGCGCAGGCGCGCGCCTCGGGCCGGAGTACTTGTTTTCCAGCCGGCGCCATCGACTGCGAGGCCGAAGCGCTCTGGCTCGTCCTGCACTCGAAACGCGAGTTCGGGACGGATCGGCTGCGGATCGGCGGGGCGTCGGCCGGTGCGAACCTCGCCGCCGCGAGCTCAGCCGTTCGACGCGGGATCCACACGCGTCGGCGTCACCGCGTCCATCGGGTAGAACGGGCGGCTCTCTTTCGCGAGCTCGAAGAACTCCGGTCCGAACGGGTTCTGGCCGAGGATCGGCATCGAGCCGCGACGGATCGTCCAGTCGTCGGGGGCGAGGTGCCCGGCGCGCTCGAAGTGGCGGGCCGCGGCCTGCGCGCGGCCCCGGCGGTGCAGATGCCAGGCGAGCGCGCGCTCGGCGCGGGCGAGCTGCGCCTCGGCGTTCGGAAGGCGCTGGTGGCGGCGCACCTCGCCGGGGGGCAACGCGCCCGCTCCGTCGCGCACCCAGGCGCGGATCAGGTCGAGGTAGGGACCCGAGCGCTTGCCGTGGAACTGCGTGAAGGTGTCGGTCCCGAACTGGGAGTCGTTCGGGCGCACCACGAGGCCGCGCTCGTCGATCCAGAGGAGCGTGGGAACGTTGGTGATGTGGTAGAGCTCGGCCACCACGTGCTCGGTGTCGACGAGGCTCGGGTGCGTCGGCTGCGCGGCCTCGATCCACGGCCGCGCGTCCTCCGTCGAGCGGTCGAGGGCCAGCGTGATCGGAACGAAGCCCCGGCTGCCGAGCTCCTGGTAGAGGGCCTGCCAGACCGGCAGGTCTACGCGGCAGCCTCACCAGGAGGCGTAGGCGATCAGCAGGACCTTCTTGCCGCGGTGTTCAGAGAGCCTGTGGACGCGTCCCGCGAGGTCCGGCAGCGCGAAGTCGGGCGCCTCGAGCGAGTTCAGCACCGCGCTGCGCTCGGGAGCCGGGGTGCCGAGCGCTGCGGCGCCCTCCTCGGCGTCGAGCGCGAGCGGCCGGCCGAGGACCGCCGCGAGGGCGGCGAGATCGATGCCGTCGGGTCCAGCCAGCGCGGCGCGGTCGCGCACCGGCACGCACACGGCGCCGCGGCAGAGTCCCTCGCGCTCTAGCTTCCAGCCGAGGGCGCGCTCGAGGGAGCCCGGCGCGATGGCGACGCGGCCCTCCGAGACCCGGGCCTCGACCTCGCAGAGCCGCGTCGAGTCGAGAAGCTGGAACGCAGCGCTCATGGGGCCCTCCGAGGCTGGCACCCGCCATCCTAGACCGGGGGGTGGGTCGGGGGCTACTCTACACGCGAGCCTTTTTTGGGGAGACCCGCATGGCCGCGCCCGCACCGGGATCCTTTCCCCCGATCGACTTCGAGCACTATCACCGCACGGAGCTGCCGGGCCTCCTGGCCGCGGGCCGCGGCGCGCTGGTGGCCAAGGCGGCGCGCTCGCTCGCGCCGCTCGCCCTGCGCATCGGCGCGGGCAGCGCCTTCACCTATCGGCCGGCGGCGCGGGGCGTGGAGATCTCGGCGGGCGATGCGGGGGCCGAGACGGTGATCGAGCTCGACGCCGGCGACTGGCAGGGGCTCGTGCACGAGCTCGAGGCGGCGGCCGGGCTCCTCTATGCGGGGCGCGTGCGCTGCGCGCGCGGGAAGCCGATGGACTTCATGGCCTGGGAGCCGGCGCTGCGCGCGCTCTACCAGGGGCGGCCGCCCTACGACGCCGCGGAGGCCGCCAACCTGCGCGATCGCCACGGTCGGCCGCTCGACCCCGAGACGGCCTTCGCGCCTGCGAGCGATCGCGAGGACATGGCCCACTTCCTGCGCACGGCCGGCTACCTGTTTCAGCGCGGCGTCTTCGACCGCGAGGAGATCCAGGGCTTCCTCGCCGAGTCCGAGGAACTGCGCGCCGAGGCGCGCAAGGGAGACAAGCTGTCCTGGTGGGGCAAGGACGGCGAGGGCCGCGAGCTGCTCTGCCGCGTGACGCGCGCGGCCTCGAAGCCGCATCTCGCGAGCCTGCGCAGCGACCCGCGCATCCAGGCGCTCGTCGAGCTCTCGGATCTGCGCCTCGTCCCGACGCTCGGGGAGGGCAACGGCGTCACCGTGATCTGGAAGCAGCCGGGCGTGGCCGAGGGCATGGGCGACCTGCCGTGGCACCGCGACTGCGGCCTGGGCGGTCACGCGGCGATGTGCCCGACGCTCGTCTGCTCGGTCTTCCTCACCGAGGCCTCCCCCGAGACGGGCGAGCTGATCTTCCTGCCGGCCTCGTGGCAGAGCGCGTGCGTGCAGGCCGTGCACGCCGGCGACCCGGACGCGCCGCGCGGCGGGGCACACTTCCGCGCGCGCCCGGGCGACGTCTCGATCCACTACAGCGACACGCTCCATGCCGCGCCGCCGCCCGCGCGCTCCGATCTCGAGCACTACCGCACGAGCGCCATCTTGAGCTTCGCCCGCCCCGACGCCTACAACCACCGCGGCCAGCAGAGCTACAACGCCGTCCTGCACGAGCGCAGCGACGGCCAGATCGAGCACCTCGCGGTGATGGCCGCGAAGCGCTGAGGCCGGGTCTCCAGTACGAGCTCGGCAGCGAACACTCCGAGCGCTTCCGGTCTGGCGACGTGCGCGGGCCTGATCGCCGAAGGGCCGAGCTGCGATCAGCGATCGGCGGGGGAGGCGGCCGCCGGCAGCGGGGCGGGGAGTGCGATCTCGTAGGACGAGCTCGGCTCGGGAGCGGAGTTCACGGCGTCTCGCCCTGCACGCGCGCATCCATCCCGATCATCACCTGCAGGGCGTCTTCTTCGCGGCGGGCCCTTGGTTCGCCCGGCAGGCCGAGCGCCACGACGTGTCGATCCTCGATCTCGCCCCGACTGCGTTGCAGGTGCTAGGACTCCCAATCTACGCCGAGATGAGCGGGAAGCTGCGCCGCGAACTCTTCCGCACTCCGGCCGAGCCTCGTGTATTGCGCGACGCGAGGCTCATAGGGATTTCTAGCTGCGTTCTTTGGCAACGTCCGATAACCCGGTTTCGGTCAAGCAGGAACGAAGTGGGGGGGGAACAGACCCCGAACGTGGCAGTCGGCCTGGACCTCTTGCTCCGTGGCAGCGATGGGACCAGCCGACCCGCAGAGCGAGACGACCAGGAAGAGCCGAAGGGCTCGCTCGACTCGACGCGCGGATCCGAGTCCGTCCATCAGTCGCTTGCCGGAGCTCAATCCTCGACTTCCTCGTAGAGCGCCCGCCGTTCCTTCGGCATTGCATCGAGAAACGCTCGCGCGTCGTCGATGGGCATGGCCTCGATGCGCCCATCTTCGTGCTGGACGGTCACGCCACCGGAGCGCCACATCTTGACCCGCTTGGCGCGCACCGCCTTTTCCGGATGGCAGACGAGACTGCAAGCGCTGCACATGATGTTGACCTTGCCCCCCGTCCCAGGGCGTCGTGAATCCGCCAGGAGCGGGTGGCCGCTTCGCCGCGGACGTCGCCATCTTCAGGATCGTGGGGAAGAGCGCGTCGTCGTCGTCGGGCATCTGTATGCGTCCCGGTCCCCAGGAGCTGAAATTGCCGTCCTTCGAGAGGCCGGCGACGCCTATCATGTGCATACCGCAGCGGCCGTGATGTTCGCGAGTCGAGTATTTGCGATGCCTGTGACCGCCCATCGTGACGGTCGTGAACTCGGTCTGGCTCGTGAACTTCGTCGGGCAGACGTTTCCACACCAATTGCACTCGCCGCAGTAGTTGACTTCGGGCGGGAGCACGGGGGTAGGCGGCAGTAGAGCGGTCGACACGATCGCGCCGAGTACGACCGAGGCGCCGTGGCTCGCGGTCAGGATGTTGCCCGACAAGCCGAAGAACCCGACCCCCGCCGCGGCAGCGAGATGACGCTGGGAGAGCATCGGGAGGTCCCCCATCAAAGTGTCCGACATCTTCGCCGGATGCCGCTCGGCGGCCTCCCGCTGGTAGTCGTTCTTCGGACTGGGATCGCGCGGATCGCCGCCCGAGCGGGTATTCCCTGCACCGACGGCTTTCGCCGAGTATCCGAAATTCTGGAGCTGTTCCGCGACGTATTGCGACAGTCCCAACGCAACGTTGTTCGTCCGGATCTAGTCGTCCTGATAGGGGCCGTGCTCGATCTTCGCCATGTAGAGCTCGAGCTTGTGCTGATCCTGGGGGAGCGCGAAGACGATGGCCGACTGGGCGCCTTCGAGCTCGCGGGTCAGATCAGTCGACGGGGGACCGCCGACGAGGCCTTCCTGGGTGCAGACGCCGACGGCGCAGGCGCCGCTCGCCTTCAGATAGTCGAAGAGTCGCTCGCGGATCGTCTCGAGGTCCATGTCTGCCATTTCTCAGGATCTCCTCACGCTTCGGTGTCGTGGACGCGGCTTGGCCTTTTTCACCTCGGATCCCGGACGGGCACGCGACTTCGACGCGGGGCTCGTCTCGACTGCCACCATCGCGCCCGCCAGATAGTCGAGCAGGAACACGATCTGCCTCTCGAGGTCGCGTACGCTCGTGCCTTTCCACTTCGCGAGGCTCTCGAGGATCGTGCCCCACGCCAGGTCGGAGCGGAATCGAAGGATGGAGTCGGGAAGATCCGGCAGCGACTTCCTGAACAGGTTGGACGCGCGCTCGGCGAAGTCCGGCCAGCGGGCGAAGATGATCGGGGTCGTGTAGTCGCCCGTGTGTAGGCGATGCATCAGCATCAGGTAGCGCCTGCCGGATTCGGGCTCGATGAGCGCCTCTTCGCTCTCGAAGTGATACCGGAGCGAGCCGACCGAGAGACCGGCTGCGGCCTGGATCGTTCGCAGGGAAACACGCCCCACGCCGTACTCTGCATAGAGCGTTTCGGCGACGTCGAGAATCAATTCGCGGTTGGATGGTCGAGGCATGGGTGCTGGCGTTCGTCTTGAGGCTTGCCAATCTCGCGGCCCGCATGCTAACTCATCAGGTGAAGAGTCCAAGAAGCGAGGCGATCAGACCCATGCTGCGTCCAGTTCGACGGGCCTTTGCGCTGTCCATTGGGTGAAGGCTTTGGTCAACACTTCGTGGAAGAAGGCAACGGGGGTTCCGCCGAGACCTTCGTCTGTCTGCACGGCGAACCGACCTGGAATCCATCGACCGCATCTTCATCCTTCACCTCCATGGAAGCTGCGATGAGGAAACCCGGCGTCCTCGTGGCGACGATCGAGCAGTTCGTTCATGCGCGCTGACACGGAGGCTCTCACGCTACGTTGAGGCGCATGGCCGATCGCCCCTACATCCTCTACGGACTGCAGCTCTCGTTCGACACCGGCAAGGTCCGGAGCTACCTGCGCAAGAAGCAGCTCCGCTTCGTCGAGCGTGAAACCTGGCCTCCGGGTTTCGCGGCCGCGGCGGCCCGGGTGGGGAACCGGAAGCAGCCCCTGCTCGAGACGCCGGACGATGAAGTCGTCCAGGACACGACGGAAATCATCGACTTTGATGCGGACGCAGTGCATTCCGGCGCTCGGCGTCACGCCCGCGAGCGCGCCCGCCATCGAAGCCGCCTACCAAGACCTCCTCGAGTGGCTCGAAGCGCATTTTCGAATCCATCCCTATCTACTGGGAGGGAGTCCCTGTATCGGGGATTTCGGGATGCTCGCCCCGCTCTATGCCCATCTCGGCCGCGACCCCCATCCGCTCGAGCTGATGAAATCGCGCGCCCCCGCCTTGCACCGCTGGGTCGAGAGAATGAACGTCGCCGACGCGGGAATGGCCGAGTTCCCCGACCTCGAAGAGAGCTACTTCCCTGGCGATGCGATTCCCGAATCGCTGGTACCGATCCTCGGGCTCATGGCCCAGGACTACATGCCCGAGCCCTTCGCCAACCTCCGCCTCGTCTTCACCGAACTCCCGCGCGCCGCCACGCTCGCAGATTTCGAGGCCCTGCTCCCGCGCCACCTCGATCGCGATCCCCGGCACGACCTATGCCAAATCTCAGCTAGCGCGTGACGGAGTTCGCTGAGCGCTTACCGGCAAACTGCTTTTGTCGATCGGCCTGAGCCTCTTCTCCTGCGAGGTGATCGCCTACATGGCCGGGTTGGCGATCACGCTGGCGCTGGTCTACCTGATCGGCGTGCTCGTCCAGAGCGGCGCCGCAGGCCGCTGGCAGTACGCCTTCGAAGGCACGTTACG
>Ga0315278_10003012_pt1 | contig 15034 bp, 26 predicted proteins | sample YL17G06_0_MG_FD_203880 | JGI IMG/M metagenome (GOLD analysis project Ga0315278, IMG submission 203880) | Sediment microbial communities from Yellowstone Lake, YNP, Wyoming, USA - YL17G06_0 | ecosystem: Environmental > Aquatic > Freshwater > Lake > Sediment | place: USA: Wyoming | collected... | reverse complement strand
TCGTCTGCAGGAGCTTCGGTCGTTACAGCGGCATCAGCCGGCGCAGCTTCGGTCGCAGCGGCATCAGCAGCTGGCGCCACTTCGGTCGCAGCAGGAGCAGCTTCTTCAACAGCGGCCGGAGCAGCTTCTTCCTTCTTGCCACCACAGGCGCTCAGCACGAGGGCAACCGCAATGGCGCCCCAAATCTTTGCATTCATCGTCAGTTACCCCAGGTTCGTTCAGTGAGAAAGGGAAGATCAGGTCCGCGGCGAAAACATCGCTTTTTTAAGGTTCGGTGCCTCGTCGCGTCGCGGGATTTTAGCCTCAATGCTGCGGATTGGAAAGGTCGCAAATAGGCGACAAGCCCTACGCAGGGCACCTCAGGCGTGGCCATCGGGGTCGCCAGCGGCTACCCTTCCACAAGCCTGTGAGCGAGGGACAACTGATGTCGCAGCCTGCAATTTCAGCACTCTATGCTGGCCACCTCAGCGAGATGATGGCACGGGCCGACCGTGCGCTGGCTGCCCAGGGCTATGAGGGCCTGATTGTTGCCTCCGGCAGCCTCAGGTACCTGTATCTCGACGACAACAGCTACCCCTTCAAGCCCAACCCGCGCTATCGATCCTGGGTCCCGGACGCTACGCCGGACTGCTTCGTCGTCCACCGCCCCGGCGGCCGTCCCAGCCTCGTTTTTCACCAGCCGGATGACTACTGGTACATGCCGCCGGCCCTTCCTGAGGGCTATTGGGTGCGGTCATTCGACCTGAAGGTAGTGAGGTCGCCGGCCGAATTGAAGCGGTCCTTGGGCAGCGCAACCCGCTGGGCGGTCCTTGGCGAGCTAACGGCTGCAACCGAGGGGCTTGGCGATCATGATCCCGCGGCCCTGACCACCCTGCTCGATTACGCCCGCGCCGCCAAGACGCCCTATGAAGTCGAATGCATGGCCCGGGCGTCGGCCGCCGGCGTGCGCGGTCATCGCGCGGCCGAAGGCAGTTTCCGCGCAGGAGCCAGCGAGTACGAAATCCACCTTGGCTATTGCCGGGCGGTGGGCGCACGCGAAGAGGAACTGCCCTACAACAACATCATCGCCTTCGACACCCATGCGGCCGTGCTGCATTACCAGCACCTGGACCGCAGGCGCGCGCCGACGGTCCGGTCATTCTTGATCGACGCGGGCGCCCAGTTCGCCGGCTACAGCTCGGATATCACGCGCACCTACGCGGCTGCCTCCGGCGATTTTCAGTCCCTGATCAACGCGCTCGATGTGGCCCAGCAGGCATTGACCGCACTGGTGCGCCCCGGTAAGGACTATCGCGAGATCCATCTCGCGGCGCACCGCGCCATCGCCGGCATCCTGGTCGAGCACGGCATCGTCAAGGGCACGCCGGAAGCCGCGGTTGCGGAAGGTGTGACGTCGGTGTTCTTCCCGCATGGCATCGGCCACCTGCTCGGCCTGATGGTGCATGACGCCGGCGGATTCATGGCCAGACCGGAAGGAGGCACGCGTCCGAAGCCCGAGGGGCATCCATATCTCCGTCTCACTCGCGATCTCGAGGCCGGCTTCGTCGTGACGATCGAACCGGGGATCTACTTCATCGAGTCGCTACTCGCGAAAGCGAACGGCAGTGGCGCAGGCCGCATGATCGACTGGAAGCGCGTCGAGGCCCTGAAGCCATTCGGCGGGATCCGGATCGAGGATAACGTGGTCGCCGGCATTGGCCCGCCGCGCAATCTGACGCGCGAGGCATTCGCCGCCAGCGCCTGAATGGTCAGCGCTGTTTCAGCAGGTCGCGGATCTCGGTCAGCAGCACTTCCTCGCGTGGCGGGGTTGCTGCCGCGGCCGGCGCGGGTGGTTTCCTCATCTTGTTGATACCCTTGAGCGCCATGAAGATCGCGAACGCGATGATCAGAAAGTCGATCAAGGACTGGATGAACAGGCCATACTGGATCGCGACGGGCTCACCGGTCTTGGCATCGGCACCGAGCACGACGCTCAATCCAGAGAAATCGACGCCGCCCAGCATCATGCCGATCGCCGGCATCAGGACCGAGCCGACGAGCGCCGACACGATCTTGCCGAAGGCGGCACCGATGATGATGCCGACAGCCATGTCGACGACATTGCCCTTCATGGCAAATTCCTTGAATTCCTGCACGAGACTCATGGTTCTCCCCTTGGTGGTTGACCCGGCACCATTCTGACAAAAAAAAGCCGGGGATGACCCCGGCTTTCTCCATGGCGACTACTGAGCCCGCCCTAGGCGCGGCTGGCAGGTATGGAAATCTTCAGGCTGCGGCCTTCTTGCGGCGCTTCGGTTCCGCTTCGGCCTTGGCGGCCTTCTTTTTCGGCGCGGACTTTGGCGCGGCCTCTTTCGCGGCCTTCTTGTCGGATTTCTTCGACGCTTTCTTCGGGTCGGGCTTTTGAGGGGGTGCGCCGGTGAGCACCGCGTCGGCCTCGACCAGTTGCATCAGCGCCATCGGCGCCATATCGCCCATGCGCGGTTCCATCTTCAGGATGCGCGTATAGCCACCGGCGCGGGCGCGGAATCGCGGCCCGATGTCGCCAAACAGCTTCTCGACCAGGGTGGTGTCGCGCAGCTGTGACTGCGCACGGCGGCGCCCGGCCAGCGAGTCGCTCTTGCCGAGCGTGATCAGCGGCTCCACGACGCGGCGCAATTCCTTGGCCTTCGGTAGCGTCGTGCGGATCGTCTCCTCACGAAGCAGCGCAGCGGCCATGTTGCGCATCAGCGCCTTGCGATGGGAGCTGTTGCGGGAAAGCTGACGGCCGGACAGTTGATGACGCATCTATTATTTCCCGTGCGCGGCCTCAGGCCGTGCGTAATTCGTCTTCACGGCGCAGGGAGGCCGGCGGCCAGCCGTCGATGCGCATGCCGAGCGTGAGCCCGTGGCTTTCGAGGACTTCCTTGATTTCCGTCAGCGACTTCTTGCCGAGATTCGGCGTGCGAAGCAGCTCGACCTCGGTGCGCTGCACCAGGTCGCCGATGTAATGGATGTTCTCGGCCTTCAGGCAGTTCGCGCTCCTGACAGTCAGTTCGAGTTCGTCGACCGGGCGCAGCAGGATCGGGTCCGGCAGCGGGCCCGCATCGCGGCTCGGCGACTCGCCCTGACCCTCGAGATCCACGAACACTGTCAGCTGGTCCTTCAGGATGCTGCCGGCGCGGCGGATCGCCTCGTCAGGACTGATCGTGCCATTGGTCTCGATGTCGATGATCAGCTTGTCGAGGTCGGTGCGCTGCTCGACGCGCGCGGACTCGATCGCGTAGGTGACGCGGCGCACCGGCGAGAATGACGCGTCGAGCTGCAGCCGGCCGATCGGGCGGCTCTGCTCCTCGAACTCGAGGCGCTGGACTGCCGGCCGGTAGCCGCGGCCACGCTCGATCTTCAGCGTCATGCCGAGTTCGATCGGCTTCGTCAGGTTCGCGATGACCAGCTCGGGATTCACGATGACGACATCATGATCGACCTGGATGTCGCCGGCAGTAACCGGGCCGGGGCCCTTTTTCTGCAGGCGCAGCTCGACCGACTCGCGGCTGTGCATCTCGATCGCGACCAGCTTGAGATTCAGCAGGACATCGACGACGTCCTCCTGCACACCCTCGATGCTGGTGTACTCGTGCAGCACGCCGTCGATCTCGACCTCGGTCACGGCGCAACCGGGCATCGAAGACAACAGCACGCGCCTGAGCGCGTTGCCGAGCGTGTGGCCGAAGCCGCGTTCGAATGGTTCGATCACGATGCGGGCCTGCCGCGCCGCGGTCTCGGAGACCTTGACGGAGCGGGGCTTGAGGAATTCCGTGGCGGAGCCTTGCATTGCCTTTCCTGTTACTTCGAGTAAAGCTCGACGACGAGATTTTCGTTGATGTCGGGCAGGATCTGATCGCGGTCCGGCAGCGCCTTCAGCGTGCCGGCAAATTGCTTGTCATCCACCTCGACCCATTCGGGCAGGCCGACCTGGGTCGCGATTGCGAGCGCTGCCGCGATCCGCGCCTGGCTACGCGACTTCTCGCGCACGCCGATCACGTCGCCGGCCTTGCACTGGTAGGACGGCACATTGACCGTCTCGCCATTGACCTCGATCGCCTTGTGGCCAACCAACTGGCGCGCCTCGGCGCGTGTCGCAGCAAAGCCCATGCGATAGACGACATTGTCGAGCCTCGCTTCAAGGAAGCGCAGCAGGTTCTCGCCGGTCGAGCCGGCATGGCCGGCCGCCTTCGAGTAATAATTCCGGAACTGCCGCTCCAGCACGCCGTACATGCGGCGCAGCTTCTGCTTCTCGCGCAACTGCACGCCGTAACCCGAGAGGCGCGTGCGGCGATCGCCCTTGATGCCGCCCGGCGGCACTTCAAGCTTGCACTTGCTCTCGAGCGGCTTGATACCGCTCTTGAGGAACAGGTCGGTGCCCTCGCGGCGCGAGAGCTTGCACTTGGGACCCAGGTATCTGGCCATGATTCGGTGGACCTCAGACGCGCCGCTTTTTAGGCGGTCGGCAGCCGTTGTGCGGGATCGGTGTCACGTCCGCGATGCTCGTCACCTTGAGACCGCAGGCATTCAGCGCGCGGACCGCGGACTCACGACCCGGGCCGGGACCCTTGACCTTGACCTCGACGGTGCGCAGGCCATGCTCCTGCGCGGCCACGCCCGCCTTCTCGGCGGCGACCTGCGCGGCGAATGGCGTGCTCTTGCGCGAGCCGCGAAAACCGGAGCCGCCGGAAGTCGCCCATGCGAGCGTGTTGCCCTGCCGGTCGGTGATCGTGACGATCGTGTTGTTGAATGACGCGTGGACGTGCGCGACGCCCTCGGAGACCTGGCGCTTCGCCTTCTTGCGCGTCTTGACGGCGGCCGGTGCCGCGTCCTTGCTCTCGTCCGGCTTCTTCTCGTCGGACTTCTTCTCTTCAGTTTTCTTCTCGTCGGTCATCTCTTTACCTGGTCTAATTTATGTGACTGCGCCGACTCAGCTCTTGGCGGGCGCGACGTTGGTCTTGATCGCCGCGCGGCGCGGACCCTTGCGCGTGCGCGCATTGGTGCGGGTGCGCTGGCCACGAACCGGCAGTCCCTTGCGATGGCGTATGCCGCGATAGCAGCCGAGATCCATCAGCCGCTTCAGGCTCATCGAGTTCTCGCGCCGCAGGTCGCCTTCCACGAGGAAGCGCGAGATGTGCGTGCGCAGCATGGCGACTTCGGCCTCGGTCAGATCGCGGACCTTGGTCGACGGGTCGACACCCGCGGCCGTACAGACCATCTTCGCGCGCGATGGACCGATGCCATAGATGTGCGTCAGCCCGATGGCGACGTGCTTGTTGACCGGAATATTGATGCCGGCGATGCGCGCCATGGCTACCGACCCCTGAGCCGCGGAAAACGCGGCAGCATACGTGAAAAAGCGGTTTTTCTCAAGTTTACGGACCCCATGGAATCAGCCCTGGCGCTGCTTGTGGCGGGCATCCGACGAGCAGATCACCCGCACGACACCGCGACGACGGACGATCTTGCAGTTCTTGCAGATCTTCCTGACCGATGGACGAACTTTCATCTCCGACTCCCGGACGGCATGGCCATCCTCAACGCGGCGCGCCGCTGCGGCCGTAGCCGCGCAGGTTTGCCTTCTTCATCAGGCCCTCGTACTGGTGCGACATCATGTGTGCATTCAGCTGGGCAACGAAATCCATGACGACCACGACGATGATCAGGAGCGACGTGCCGCCGAAATAGAACGGCACGCGGCCGTATGACATCAGAATCTCCGGCAACAGGCACACGAGCGTCACGTACAGCGCGCCCCAGACTGTCAGTCGTGTCAGCACGCGGTCGATGTATTCGGCAGTCTGCTGGCCCGGCCGGATGCCCGGGATGAAGGCGCCACCCTTTTTCAGGTTCTCTGCGGTCTCGCGCGAATTGAAAACGAGTGCCGTGTAGAAAAAGCAGAAGAACACGATCAGCGTGCCGTAAATCAGTAGATGCAATGGCTGGCCCCAGCCGAGCGCCGCGGCGACATTCTGCAGCCAGCGGGCGCTTTCGCCCGTGCCGAAGAAGCTCGCGAGCGTCGCCGGAAACAGCAGCAACGACGAGGCGAAGATCGGCGGAATCACGCCGGACATGTTCAGCTTGAATGGCAGATGACTGGTCTGGCCGGCGTACATGCGCCTCCCGACCTGGCGCTTCGCGTAGTTAACCGGAATGCGGCGCTGGCCGCTCTCGACGAATACGCAGAAGGCAGTGACGGCGCCAATCAGCAGCACCAGCAGGATCGCGAAGGCCGGATTCATCTCGCCCGAACGCACCTGCTCGAGCGTGCCGCCGATCGCCGCCGGCAGGCCGGAGATGATGCCCGACAGGATGATCATCGAGATGCCGTTGCCGACGCCGCGCTCGGTGATCTGTTCGCCGAGCCACATCAGGAACATCGTGCCCGCGGTCAGTGTCGCGACGGCCGGCAGGATGAATGACCAGAATCCCGGATTGATGACGACATTCTGGTTCGTGAATGCGATCGCGGCGGCAAAACCCTGAAAGCTCGCCAGCACGACGGTGAAGTAGCGCGTCCACTGCGTGATTTTGCGGCGCCCGGACTCGCCTTCCTTCTTGATCGCGGCCATCGATGGCACGACGACCGCCATCATCTGCAGGATGATCGACGCCGAGATATAGGGCATCACGCCCATCGCGAAGATCGAGAGACGCGATAGTGCGCCGCCCGAGAACATATTGAATAGCCCGAGGATCGTGCCTTCCTGGCGATCGAACAGCCGTGCAAGTGCCGCCGGATCGATGCCGGGCACCGGCACGAAGGTGCCGGTGCGGTAGACAATCAATGCGCCCAGCATGAACAGCAGGCGATGACGCATCTCGGTGTAGCGCGTGACTTCACCGAGCGCGAGTGTCGTGTTGCCTGCCGTCGTTGCCATTGCTTGCTGTTGCGCGCCGCCAGGCCGTTCAGGCCGCGACGCCCTCCTCGATCTTGCCGCCGGCCTGCTCGATTGCCGCGCGTGCACCCTTTGTTGCGCGCACCGCAGGGCCGCGCAGCGTCACCGCGCGGGCGATTGAGCCCGACAGGATGACCTTCGCCTTCTCCGTCTGCAGCGGAACGACGCTCGCAGCGATCAGTGCGGCGAGGTCGATCACATCAGCCTTCACCTTGGTGAGATCGGTCAACGTGACCTCGGCCCGGGTCGCATGCATCGCCGAGCGGAATCCGACTTTTGGCAGGCGCCGCTGCAGCGGCACCTGGCCGCCCTCGAATCCGACCTTGTGAAAGCCGCCCTTGCGGGCCTTCTGGCCCTTGCCGCCCTTGCCGCAGGTCTTGCCCTGGCCGGCGGACGCGCCGCGTCCGACGCGCAGCCGCGGTTTCTTGCTGCCAGCAGCGGGTTTCAGAGTGTTCAGTCGCATCTCGTCGCTCCTCAGCTCGTCACGCGCGTTCGACGCCCAGCAGGTGCTGCGCGACCTGGATCATTCCGCGCACCTCGCGGGTGTCGGGGACGACGCGTGAATCGCGAATCCGCCGCAGCCCGAGGCCGTAGACCGAGGCGCGGATATTCCGCAGTTGCCCGTGCACGCTGCTTTTCAATGTAACTTTCAGCTGTTCCTTGCTCATTGCGATCAGCCCAGGATCTCTTCGAGTGTCTTGCCGCGCTTCGCTGCGATGCGATCCGGCGTGGACATTCGCGAGAACGCATCGAAGGTCGCGCGCACGACGTTGATCGGGTTGCGCGAGCCGTAGCTCTTGGCCAGGACGTTTCGCACGCCGGCGCATTCGAACACCGCGCGCATGCCGCCACCGGCGATTACGCCCGTGCCGTCCGACGCCGGCTGCATGTAGACGCGGGTCGTACCATGCCGTCCTTGCAGTGCGTAATGAAGCGTGGCGCTGCGCAGCGGCACCGTAGTCATGTTCTTGCGTGCCTGCTGCATGGCCTTCGCGATCGCAGTCGGCACCTCGCGCGCCTTTCCATAGCCGAAGCCGACCTTGCCTGCGCCATCGCCGACCACGGTCAGCGCGGTGAAGCCGAACTGCCGGCCGCCCTTGACGACCTTTGCGGTGCGGTTGACCGCGACCAGCTTTTCGACCAGGTCGTCGCCGGATGAGGATCTTTCCACTCGTGCCATTACGCTTCCCCCGGAATCAGAACTTGAGGCCCGCCTCGCGGGCCGCCTCGGCGAGCGCCTTCAGGCGCCCGTGATATTTGAAGCCGGAGCGGTCGAACGCCACCGACGTGATGCCGGCCGCCTTCGCGCGCTCGGCGATTGCACGGCCGACTGCGGCCGCCGCGGCCGCGTTACCCGTGCCCTTCAGGTCCTTCGCGACGGCTTCCTGCACGGTCGAGGCGATCGCAAGCACTCGCGCGCCGTCGGCGGTCGTCACCTGCGCGTAGATATGCCGCGGCGTGCGGTGCACCGTCAGGCGCGCCGTGCCGATTTCGCGGATTTTGGCGCGGCCGCGTGTTGCTCGCCGCAGACGCCGGTTCTTTTTGGTCAGCTGTGCCATGGCCTTACTTCTTCTTGCCTTCCTTCATGACGATCCTCTCGCCGGCATAACGCACGCCCTTGCCCTTGTATGGCTCGGGCGGCCGATAGCCGCGGATCTCGGCGGCGACCTGGCCCACTTTCTGGCGGTCGACACCCTTGATGATGATTTCGGTCTGGCTCGGCGTCTCGATCGAGATGCCCTCCGGAACCGGGTAGCTGACCGGGTGCGAAAATCCCAGTGTCAGGTTCAGGTTCTTGCCCTGCAGCGCCGCGCGATAGCCGACGCCGACCAGCTCGAGCTTGCGCTCGAAGCCCTTGGTGACGCCCGTGACCATATTCGCGAGATTTGCGCGCGTGGCGCCCGCCGTCGCAACCCGTGCCGACGCGTCCTTGGCGGCCGTGACGGCGACCATGAGTTGCTGCTCCTTTTGCGCGACCGTGATGCCGCGCGCGAGCTGGATCGTCAGCGCGCCCTTGGCGCCCTTGATGGTCACGGCGTCAGCCGCGAGCGTCGCAATGACGCCCTTCGGCAGATCAACCGGCAACTTTGCAATTCTGGACATGATCCGGATTCCTCAGGACACCAGGCACAGGACTTCGCCGCCCTGGCCGGCGCGGCGCGCCTCGCGGTCGGTCATGACGCCGGCAGGCGTCGAAACGATTGCGATACCCAGCCCGCCCATCACCTTTGGCAACTCATCCTTGGCGCGGTACTGCCGCAGTCCCGGCCGCGACACACGCTGCAGGCGCTCGATCACGGGCTTGCCGGCGTGATACTTGAGCGCGATGGTCAGCGTCGATTTCCCGCCGTCCTTGCGGACCGCGAAATCGCCGATGTATCCCTCGTCCTTCAGCACGCGAAGGATCGCGAGCTTCACGCGCGAGGACTGCAGCGACACTTCCGCCTTTCCGGCGCCCTGGCCATTGCGGATGCGTGTCAGCAGGTCTGAAATAGGGTCGGTCATGCTCATCGCGTTTCGCTCCTCACCAGCTCGCCTTGCGAAGGCCGGGCACGTCGCCGCGCATCGTCGCCTCGCGCAGCTTGACGCGACCGAGGCCGAATTTCCGGTAGTTGCCGCGTGAGCGTCCGGTAATCGCACAACGATTGCGCTTGCGCCCCGGGCTCGAATCGCGCGGCAGCTTCTGCAGCGCCTCGATCGCGGCCATGCGATCCTCCTGCGACGCCTTCGGGTCGCGGATCTGTTCCTTGATCAGCGCGCGCTTGGCAGCGTACTTCTTCACCACTTTCGCGCGGCGCTTCTCGCGCTCGATCATGCTGGTCTTCGCCATCGGTCACTTCCTGAACGGAAAATTGAAGGCCTCGAGCAATGCCCGGCCGGATTTATCGTTGTGCGCGTTGGTCGTGATCGTGATGTCCATTCCGCGCAACTGGTCGATCTGGTCGTATGCAACCTCGGGGAAAATGATCTGTTCCTTGACGCCGAAGCTGTAGTTGCCGCGGCCGTCGAATGAACGCGGGTTGACGCCGCGGAAATCGCGGATACGCGGCATGGCAACATTGATCAGCCGGTCCAGGAACTCGTACATGCGCGCGCCACGCAGCGTCACCATGCAGCCGACCGCGAGTCCTTCGCGGATCTTGAATGTCGCGACGGACTTCTTTGACTTGCGCACGGCCGGCTTCTGGCCGGTGATGCGCGCCAGGTCCGCGGTCGCCGCGTCCATGACCTTCTTGTCGGCAACGGCTTCGCCGACACCCATATTCACGGTGATCTTTGTCAGGCGCGGCACCTGCATGTCGTTCTTCAGGCCGAGGTCCTGACGGAGCTTCGGCATCACGACCTCGCGGTAGTGCTTGTGCAGCCTTGCTGTTGAAGCCATCTCTGCGGTCTCCACTCTCAGGAATCCACTACTTCGCCATTGGACTTGAAGTAGCGGACCTTACGTCCGTTCTCGAGCAACTTGCGGCCGACGCGATCAGCCTTCTTGGTCGACGGGTTCCAGAGCGCCACATTCGAAAGGTGCAGCGGCGCCTCTTTCTGCACGATTGCGCCGGTCACGCCCTTGGCCGGATTGGGGCGCTGGTGCTTCTTGACCATGTTGACGTTCTCGACGAGCACGCGGCCGCTGGCCAGGATATTGACCACGGTGCCGGTACGGCCCTTGTCGCGTCCGGTTGTAATGACGACTGTGTCGCCTTTGCGTATCTTCTGCATCGTCCTTCCTGCCGCCGTCAGAGAACTTCCGGCGCGAGAGAAATGATCTTCATGAACTGCACATTGCGCAGCTCGCGCGTCACGGGCCCGAAAATCCGGGTGCCGATCGGCTCGAGCTTGGGTGTCAACAGCACGGCCGCATTGCCGTCGAAGCGGATCAGCGACCCGTCCCCACGGCGCACGCCACGCCGCGTGCGCACCACGACCGCGTCGTAAACCTCGCCCTTCTTGACCTTGCCACGCGGGATCGCGTCCTTGACGCTGACCTTGATGACGTCGCCCACGCCGGCGTAGCGGCGCCTGGTCCCGCCCATGACCTTGATGCACATGAGTTCGCGGGCGCCGGAGTTATCCGCCGCGACCAAGCGAGTCCTGAGCTGGATCATGGTACTGGTCTCCCGTCGCTCATTCCGCAGGCGCGCGTTCGATCACGCGCACCAGCCGCCATGCCTTGTGCCGCGACAACGGGCGGCACTCCGCGATCGCAACCGTGTCGCCCGCGCGGCACTCATTGTTCTCGTCGTGCGCCAGCAGCTTCGTCGTGCGCCGCACGTACTTGCCGTAGGCCGAGTGCTTCACGAGCCGCTCGACCGAGACAGAAATCGTCTTGTTCATCTTGTTGCTGACGACAGTGCCGGTCAGCGTCCGCGCCGCCTTTTCCGCCACCGGTGTCTCTGTAACGCTCGCCATCACGCCTTACTCCCGGCGGCAGTGCCGCGTCCCAGCTCTTTAAGCACGGTCTTGACCCGTGCGATGTTCTTCCTGACCTTGCCGTGCTGGTCCGGCCGCGCTGGCTGCCCGGACGCGGATGCCATGCGCAGGTTGAACTGCTCGCGACGCAGCGCGATCAGTTCATCGCGCAGTTGCGCCGCGGTTTTGCCGCGCAAATCCTTGATGCTCATCAACGCACCTGCCGTTTGACGAAGGCGGTTGTGACCGAGAGCTTGGCCGCCGCCAGCCTGAATGCCTCGCGCGCCTCCGACTCCGGCACGCCCTCGATCTCGAACAGCACCTTGCCCGGCATCACTTTGGCGACCCAGTACTCGACATTGCCCTTGCCGCTGCCCATGCGCACCTCGAGCGGCTTCTTGGTGATCGGCACATCCGGGAACACGCGGATCCAGATCTGGCCGCCGCGCTTGACGTAGCGCGTCATCGCGCGGCGCGCCGCCTCGATCTCACGCGCGGTCATGCGCGAGCGGTCCATCGCCTTAAGTCCGTATTCGCCGAATGCGACCGAGCTTCCGCGCATTGCCATACCGGACAGGTTTCCCTTGAACATCTTGCGGTACTTGGTCCGCTTGGGCTGCATCATGTCCCGTCGTCCTTATCGTTCAGCCGGCCGCCGGCTCGGGGGCGGCCAGCTTTTCCTGCGTCTCGACCACTTCGGGCTCCGCCTCTTCGCGATCGAAGACCTCACCCTTGAATACCCAGACCTTCACGCCGATGACGCCATAGGTCGTGCGCGCCTCGGCCAGGCCGTAGTCGATCTCGGCGCGGAATGTGTGCAGCGGGATGCGTCCCTCGCGCGTCCATTCGGACCGCGCGATTTCGCCGCCATTCAGGCGCCCGGCCACGCGCACCTTCACGCCCAATGCGCCGCTGCGCATCGTGTTGGTCACGGCACGCTTCATTGCGCGCCGGAACATCACGCGCTTCTCGATCTGCTGCGCGATGCTCTCGGCTACCAGTTGCGCGTCGAGCTCCGGCTTCCTGATCTCGGCGATGTTGAGGCGCACGTCCTGCACCGCCATCTTCATCAGCTTCGCCACTTCGACCCTGAGCTTCTCGATGTCCTCGCCCTTGCGGCCGATCACGACGCCCGGCCGTGCCGTGTGAATCGTGATGTTGGCTTTGCGCGCCGCGCGTTCGATGTGGATGCGGCTGACCGACGCGTCGGTGAGCTTTTTCCTCAGGAACTCGCGCACCCTCCAGTCGGAAAGGATGTGCGACGGGAAACTCTTGGTATCCGCATACCAGCGCGACGACCAGTCGCGCGTGATGCCGAGGCGGATGCCGATCGGGTTGACCTTCTGACCCATTTGTTGCTCCGTTCTCCCGCTTCTTACCTGGCCTTGTCGGCCACGGTCACCTTGATGTGGGAAAGCCGCTTCACGATGCGGTTGCCACGGCCCTTCGCCCGCGCGTGGAAGCGCTTCGCCACCGGCGCCGCGTCCACTTCGATGCGGGAGATCTTCAATTCATCGATATCCGCGCCGAGATTCTGCTCCGCATTGGCGATCGCCGACTCGAGCACCTTGCGCACGATGCGCGCGCCCTTCTTCGGCGTGTACGCGAGCACGGCGAGCGCCTGCCCGACCTGCTGGCCGCGCACCAAGTCGGCCACGAGCCGGCATTTCTGCGGTGAGATGCGCGCATGGCGCAAAATTGCTGACACCTGCATCGCATTACTCCGGAGTCGTCTCGACTTTCTTGGCTGACGAGTGACTCTTGAAAATCCGCGTCGGCGCGAACTCGCCGAGCTTGTGACCGACCATGTTCTCGGTCACCAGCAATGGCACGTGCTGGCGGCCGTTATGCACGGCAATCGTCAGCCCGACCATGTCCGGCAGGATCATCGAGCGCCGCGACCAGGTCTTGATCGGCCGACGGTCGTTCTTGTCACGGGCCACCTGCACCTTTTTCGCGAGGTGCAAATCAACGAATGGGCCCTTCTTCAGGGAACGTGGCATTGCGTTTACGCTCCTTTCTTGCGCCTGCGCACGATTGATGCATCGGTACGCTTGTTGTTGCGCGTCTTCTTGCCCTTCGTGTGCCAGCCCCACGGTGAAACCGGATGTGGATTGCCCTGCCCCGAACGGCCCTCGCCGCCGCCGTGCGGATGATCGACCGGGTTCATCACGACGCCGCGCACGGTCGGCCGGATGCCGCGCCAGCGCTTCGCGCCGGCCTTGCCGAAGCTGCGCAGGTTGTGTTCGTCATTGCCGATCTCACCGATTGTTGCGCGGCATTCCACGCTGACTTTGCGGGTCTCGCCGGATTTCAGCTTCAGGATCGCGTTGGCGCCCTCGCGGCCGCTGTACTGCGCCGAACTGCCGGCGGCGCGCGCGATCTGGCCACCCTTGCCCGGCTTCAATTCGACGTTGTGTACCAGCGAGCCGACCGGGATGTGGCGCAATGGCATCGCATTGCCGGAGCGGATCGGCGAGTCGGCGCCGGACTGCAGTTCATCGCCTGTATCCACGCCCTTCGGCGCGAGAATGTAGCGGCGTTCGCCATCCCTGTAGAGCAGGAGCGCGATGTACGACGAGCGGTTCGGATCGTATTCGAGCCGCTCAACCTTTGCGGTGACTCCGTCCTTGTCGCGACGGAAATCGACCATCCGGTAGTTGTGCTTGTGACCCGAGCCCTTGTGACGCGTGGTCATGCGGCCGGCGTTGTTTCGCCCGCCGGTGGACTTGCGTCCGGCCACCAGCGCGCGCACCGGTCCGCCGCGGTGCAGCTTCGAACGGTCGGGACGCAGCTGGAAGCGCGTTCCCGGCGAAGTCGGCCTCATTTTCTTCAGTGGCATGATGCTGTCCTAATAGCCAGGCTCAGGCGCGCTCGGCGCCGGCCATCTCGATGGCCTGGCCCTCGGCCAGACGCACATAAGCTTTCTTCCAGTCCGAGCGGCGTCCCAGGGAGCGCCCGAATTTCTTGCTCTTGCCCGCCACGTTGACGACCCGCACGGTGTCGACCTTGACCTCGAACATGAATTCGACCGCGGCGCGGATCTCCGGCTTGGTTGCGTCGGTGCGAACCCGGAATACGTACTGGCCGCCCTGCTCGGCGATGCGAGCACTCTTTTCCGACACATGCGGCGCGATCAGCACATTGATCAATCGTTCCTTCGAGATCGCGCTCATGCCAGCCGCTCCTCGAGCATGCGCAGCGCACCGACAGTCGCGAGCACTTTTGGATAGCGCACCAGGCTCATCGGATCGAGACTCGCAACTGTCAGCACGTCCACGCCCACCAGGTTGCGCGATGCGAGATGCAGCTTCTCGTCATAAGCCTCGATCAGGATCAACACGTTCTCGAGACCGAGCTCGGCCAGCTTGCTAACTAGCATCTTGGTCTTCGGCGCGTCGAGTTCGAGCGCGCCGGTCACCAGCAGTCGTTGCTGGCGCACAAGTTCGGACAGCATCGAGCGGATCGCGCCGCGGTACATTTTGCGATTGACCTTCTGCGCGTAGCTCCGGGGCTTCGCCGCAAATGCACGCCCGCCGCCAACCCAGATGGGGCTCCTGATCGAGCCTGCGCGTGCGCTGCCAGTGCCTTTCTGCGCCCACGGCTTCTTGCCGCCGCCACGCACCTCGGCCTTGGTCTTCTGTGCCTTGGTGCCGGCGCGGCCCGCTGCCGCGTAGGCAGTCAGCACCTGATGGATCAACGGCTCG
>Ga0315278_10003011_pt1 | contig 15035 bp, 13 predicted proteins | sample YL17G06_0_MG_FD_203880 | JGI IMG/M metagenome (GOLD analysis project Ga0315278, IMG submission 203880) | Sediment microbial communities from Yellowstone Lake, YNP, Wyoming, USA - YL17G06_0 | ecosystem: Environmental > Aquatic > Freshwater > Lake > Sediment | place: USA: Wyoming | collected... | reverse complement strand
TCTGGCTCGTAAAACGGCTGCCAGCTCATTCGGCTGCAAAGCAGCTTTACCAGGGTCGATTTGCCCACACCGATATTCCCAGCCACCGCTACGAATTTCTTGACAGATAGAATAGCAATATCCATGATCACCGTCTCCTTTCATTATCTCTTTGACCAGGTTTCCCATGGCAAAACCATTCTGGCTGACTATGGCTGAAATCAAGACACCGGGATCCGGTTGTCGAAGGGGGAAGGCTGGAAACTGGTTTTCGTTCCACTATCTGAGGCCAGGAATGCTGCCGCCCGGCTCTTTTCGTCATCCATCACCAGGTCCAGGTGATAACCAACCCGATAATCTTCTACCTTGATTAAGTGCAGGCAGGTTTCACAGATCGTCTGGCTGGTTTCGACAGGCAGCCAATCTCGTAAACGGTTCGGGGTATTGTAGAAAAAGTCCCGGTTGAAGACCGTGTCAGCATCGTCCAGGTACACCGCCAGGGGGTAAATTCCGCTTTCAACCAAATCCTGGAAAAAATGTGTGCCAAAGGAAGGCTCAGGAGCCGGGCCAATCCCCGTCCCAGAGACTTCGACCAACGCCCGGGTATTGTAAATATCCCCATAGCCAATCGGCACTCCCAGGTCTGGCGTAGAGGTTCCCCAACGCCCCGGCCCAACACAGATGTAGGACTGGCCTTTCATCTTCGCATTGAGCTGCCCGATCATGCGCACCAATTCGACGCGTGCCGACTGGGTAGGCAGGGAGAAATACACCTCAGGTTGAACGAACAAGACAAAGCGGATATCCTCAACATAACCTTCGGGAACCACGCGCCGGGTCAGGAATACCACGTCAGCCGGGTTGAGGCTGGTCGGGAACTGGGTTTTATTCTCCTTCAGGTGACTTTGTGGGCGGCATTGCAGCAAGCAGATATTGACTTCGGGCTTGAGTGCCTGAGGGTCCTTGACTTCGAGGGTAAATTCCGTGTCGACCGGTGCATGGTATTCTTGCTCCAGGATCCTCAAGATCTCTCGCATACGCTCCGCCAGAGGAGTCCGGCGCAGAAGCCCATCAAAGGTCAGAACCAGGCGAGTGTTATCACCATCCAATACCAGGCTTCGTAAGGGCATCAGATATCCATCATCATCCAACTGTGCCAGGTAGCGCAGGGGAGGATAGTGTCGTGAGAGAACATCTGCCACGGGCAATGTCACAAAGCGATTTTCTTGCAGGTCAATCAAATCGACATAATGCTGTGAATAGCGCCGGATCATCTTCGGAGAGGCCTCCGGCAAGAGCAACGGATGGCTAAGCGCCACCAGGCGAGGATAATCATTGCCCACCCGGTCCACCGCACGCGTTCCCAGCCCCCACACCAGGCGCACGAAGCCGTCCTCCCGTCGGATTTGGGGAGACCAACGGAACGAGTTGCGGCTGAAGGCTACACCCGCCCCATGCGGCAAGAAATATCTCCCAAAGCGTTCTCCCTGCACAACCTGGATCAGAATCGCCATGCGTTCATCGTAATCCTGGAGGCTTTTGGCGCGGCGGTACAGCAACGCATCGGGATTAAAGATGCTGGAGTAAATTTTTTGGATCGCCTGTGTAAGCTCACGTAAATTTTCTTCTTTGCTGCCCTGGTTAGGACAGAAATGGCTCTCATATTTCCCTGCAAAGGAGGTTCCGAAATTGTCTTCCAACAAACTGGAGGAACGCACGATCAAAGGCTGAGAGCCTATCCCATCGAGCAGCTCGCCCAGCCTCTCCAGTGCATCGGGCGGGAACTCACCCGCTTGAAAATCCTTTCGGATCTTAGGATATTCAGCCCGGATTTGATCTTCGGTTTTATACTTTTGATCTCCCCAATTACCCAGGCTGTTCAACGACATGAACCGGTATGTGACATCGGCCCCCAAGAAGTAAGACTCCGGGATCGTCAGGTGGCTGCGGATTTCCTCACTGGCCTGCGCAGCCAGGATGCGCGCCGCCAAAAGCATGCCCGCCGATTTTCCGCCGATCTTACCAGTGCCAATTTTTCGGTGACGGATATCGTTTAAATCTGCAATCGTGAACCAATCTCTGGCAATGTTTACATAGGCAAGCTGGTCGCTGATCAGGGTGCGGATCAGCACGACTTTGATCTCGCGCAGCCGGGCTTCAACCCTGGTCCGCTCCTGAGCAGGCAGCTTCTCAATCGAAAAAGCCTGTTCGAAAAGCATATCCTGCGGGGCCAATTCCGGATTGAATGAGACCATCAAATCCTCGGACTGAGCACCGCGCTCAGCCAGTGCGGCGAGCACGATCTCTTCGAACAGCTCATAAGGGAGGTTGTTGGCAAAATAAAAATCAGTCTGGTGGTCGCGCACGCGCATCAAGCGCATCTCCCACACATCCGCAGGCTCATCGGCATAAGGATTGTTCAAAGCCTCGCGCTCCTGAGAGCGGATCGCCTGGTCGCGCACCTCAGCCTCGAAGGTGGTTGGGGTAATGACACCGCGCAAGAACAACTCACGGCGCATACGCGCTCGAATCGGGGTGCTCAGGATGGGGTATTGCGCCAGTGCCAGATAAATCCGGAGCGCCTTATCGGAGGAGGAGGAGGAAGGTAATACCTGCATACCTTTTAAAAAATACAGGTTGGTTACGGCTCTACACGCGACCCACCAACCTGTAACTCTAAAGTCTCAGCTTAGCTTCCCAGGTGCATGGGCATGATCACGTGTAGAAAATTGTCCTCTCCCACTGGTCGGATCACACCCGGACTGGTATTTGTATTCGTTTCGAGGGCAACATTGGGTGTCTTGATCACATCTAAAACCTCGCGCATAAAGCGCACGTTGAAAGCAATCTCCAAAGCATCCCCCTCAATACTTGCATCGATCACCGTCACATTCGAGCCTGTTTCCTCCGATTGTCCCGAAATTTCCACCGTCCCGGGTTTCATAGCCCCGCCAGGCAGGATATTTACCCGGGCGATATGGGATCCTTCGCGGGCAAAGATTTCAGCCTGCTTGCAAGCCTTGAGAAAAGCGGAAGTGGTGATCACGCTGCGCGTCTGGTAAGCACGCGGGATAATCTGTTCCAGGTCCGGATAGGCTCCCTCGATCAACTGCGAGGCCAGCTCAGCATCTTTCATGCTGAAAATGACCTGGGCGCGATTAGGTGGAATGACCATCGTGATGTTTTGGTCGCCATCACTGGAAATACGCGCCAACTCGCTCAAGGCACGCGCTGGAATAATTGCATTGAAAGGTCGCGCTACCGGGGAGGAGAGTTCTGCTTTGCGCACGGAAAGACGGAAGCCATCTGCCGCGGAGAGGGTGAGCTTGTTATCCCTGACAGCGAGATGCACGCCGGTGAGCACGGGGCGGGCTTCATCCGTTGAAGCGGCAAAGACCACCTGTTGGATCATCTCCTTGAAGTCCGTCACGTTGAGCTGGATGCCAAAGGCCAGATCCGCCACCGGCATAGGAGGAAATTCCTGCGAATCGATGCATTTGATATCCGTGTTGGAAGCCCCGCAGCGGACGTTCAGCGTTTGGGTGCGCACATTCAAAGACATCTCAACCCGATCGTTGGGTAAAGTGCTCACCAGGTCGGTAAAGGTGCGGGCCGGCACCGTGGTGGAACCTTCTTCTTCTATCTTTGCGCCGATCCAACAGGTGATACCCAATTCCAGGTTGGTCGCCGAAAGGCGCAGCCGGCCTTCATCCGTAGCCACCAGGACGTTGGCCAGCACAGGCAGGGTACTGCGCGGCGAAACCGCGCGGGACACAATATTCAAACCGTGAGCCAGGTTTTCTTGTAAGACGGAAACTCTCATGGGGCAGCCTCTCTTCTGTCAATCTGCACAGAGTATACAACGGAAAAGCCAGTTTTGCAAAGCATAAATCCGCAAAACCATTTATGCTCCGTGCAACTTACCGCAAGTTGGAGCTTTGCGGTTAAAATAGCCCCCATGCCTCTACTTTCTTCGATTGATTTGTACATGCACACCTATTTTTCAGATGGCCGCGCTTCACCCCAAGAGTTGGTGGAATATGCCGCCTCTATCGGGATGCAGACGATTGCCATCACCGATCACGCCAATGCTCGCGGCTCGCGCTCTGCCCGACCGTTTATAGACCAGCTCGCCCTGACCCTGATCCCTGCCATCGAGCTAACCTGCCGCTGGGATGCCAGCCAGGCTCCGCCCGGAAAATCGGATATTGACATCCTGGGATATTTTCTTGACCTGGATCAACCGGATTTCCTGGCTTTCGAAGCAGAGATCCTCAATTTGTTAACGTGACACTTGCAAACAGAAATAAATTGTGCTAAGATAATGCCGCGAGCGCCCGGGTGCCCCCCTCACCCGGGTGCTCGCAATTTTTCTCAAAGACTTAAGTAACCATACGCCCACACGCGAGTATAATTGAAAATCATAGCAGGAACATTTCTCTTGGGGAGGTTCTCTTGTCCGAAGAAACCCTGAAAGTGGTCATTCCAATGGCTGGCCTGGGTACTCGTCTGCGCCCACACACCTGGAGTAAACCCAAACAACTCGTCAGCGTGGCAGGTAAGGCTGTACTGGGGCATGTGCTGGATATGTTAGCCACTGTGCCTGATCCCCAGAAAATTGAGCTGGTGAATATCGTTGGATACCTGGGGGAGCAGATCGAAGCTTACATGAACGAAAATTACGCTCACCTGCACTCACATTACGTTGTGCAAGAGAACCCTATGGGCCAGTCGCATGCCCTCTACCTGGCGCGTGAATACCTGCACGGACCCATGCTCATGATTTTTGCCGATACACTGGTCGAGACCAACCTGTCTTTCCTGGCTACTGAGACTGCCGGCGCGGTTGCCTGGGTCAAAGAAGTCCCTGACCCGCGGCGCTTCGGGGTCGCCGATGTCGGGCCAGATGGCTGGGTGCGGCGCTTGATTGAAAAACCTCAGGAGATGAATATCAACCTGGCCGTTGTGGGCTTCTATTATTTTTCCAGGGCTGAAGATGTCATGGCTGCCATCGAGGAACAGATGCGCCGGGATGTCCAGCTTAAAGGCGAGTACTTCCTGGCCGATGCGGTCAACATCATGATCGAGCGCGGTTTAAAGATGCGCACCGAGCGCGTGGAAGTATGGCTGGATGCTGGCACCCCCGAAACTCTGTTGGAGACGAATAATTACCTCCTCTGCCACGGCCAGGAAAACAATTACCACGCCCAACAGGATAACAACAGCGTTGTGATTCCGCCCGTGTTTATCCACCCCACCGCCCAGGTTCACGAGTCGGTGATTGGACCATTCGCCTCTATCGGATCAGGCTGCATCGTCCAGAATAGCATCATCCGCAACTCGATCTTGGAAGACGAGGCAGAAGTCAGCGGCATGATCTTAGAAAATTCACTCATCGGCCGTAAGGCGATCATTCAGCGTCGTCCTGGTGTAATCAACGTCGGCGATTCGACCGGACTGATCATGTGATGGGTGACCGAGCATGTCTGCTCTCGTAGAGTGCCATTCGGGCTACCAGTACGCCCAACGTCCGGCTGCATTCTACTGGCTGGGAGATAGAAAAGTCATTGAGGCAGTCCTCGATCAGTGGCTGACACCTGAAGTCCGCGGCTTTCGGGTGATCACGCTAGACCAGCAAATCTTTGAGCTTTATTTCTTGTACGCCTCTGACGATTGGAAGATCCATCAACCCTGAATTTCTGCGCCAATCGGCGCACCTTTTAATGAAATGTGGGTCAAGTTCAATCTTGCCCTTTTAATTCAAAGTAACCCGTGCGAACTGTGAGCATTTTTCACATCAAGAAGGAGCCAACATGAGAGAAACCTACCTGGCCCAGCGTGTGGCAGGGCTGAAACCATCGGGGATTCGGAAATTTTTTGACATCGTCGCCACCATGAAAGATGTCATCTCGCTTGGTATCGGTGAGCCTGACTTCACCACCCCCGAACCGATCATCCAGGCTGGCATCCGCTCGTTGCAATCAGGAGAAACCCACTATACCTCGAACGCAGGCCTGCTCGAGCTGCGCCAGGCGATCGCCGGACGGCTGGAGAGCCTGTATCGAATTGCGTACGACCCCGCCAGCGAGCTGATCGTCACGGTGGGTGTTTCCGAGGCGCTTTATCTGGCGATGACAGCCATCCTCGACCCAGGCGATGAGGTGATCATCCCAACGCCCTGTTTTGTCGCTTACCAGGCGGAAGTGATCCTGGCGGGAGGAACACCGGTTGAGCTGCCCACTTTTGCAGTGGATAATTTCCAGGTCCGGCCCGATGCCCTAAGGGCTGCCATCACGCCGCGCACCAAGGCCATATTGCTTGGCTATCCAAACAACCCAACCGGGGCGGCGGGGGTGCGAGAAGTGCTGCTGGAAATCGCCAAGATTGCCGAGGAGTATGACCTGGTGGTCATCTCCGATGAGTTGTACGACCGGCTGGTCTACGAAACGCAGCATGTATGCTTCCCTGCCTTACCGGGCATGCGCAAGCGCACCGTCTTGTTGGGCGGTTTTTCCAAGAACTATGCCATGACCGGCTGGCGTGCTGGCTATGCCGCTGCCCCGGCAGACATCTTGCGCGGGCTGCTGCGCGTCCACCAATATACGATCATGTCGGCACCGACCATGTCTCAGTTAGCCGCCCTGGAGGCGATCAAAAACGGGGATGAGTATGTGGTCCAAATGCGCGACGAGTACGACCGCCGCCGCCGCTTGATCGTCGGTGGGTTGAACGAGCTGGGCCTGCCTACTTTCGAGCCGCACGGCGCCTTCTATGCTTTTCCGAGCATCGCCAATTCTGGGATGACGGATGATGAATTCGCTCAGAAGCTCCTGGAAGAGGAGAAAGTAGCCGTCGTGCCCGGTTCCGCTTTTGGGGCGGGAGGAGCGGGCTTCGTGCGCTGCTCCTATGCCACCGCTTACGAAAAGCTCGAAGAAGCCTTGCGCCGCATAGACCGCTTCATGAAGCGGCATGGATAACGCCTTCATTGATAAACGAGGATGAATACATCCTACGAAGCTGTTATTGGGTTAGAAGTTCACGCCGAATTGGAAACGAAGTCCAAGATGTTCTGCGCTTGCCCGGTGGTGGATTCGACGACTGCCAGGCCGAATGAAGCCGTTTGCCCGGTCTGCGCCGGCATGCCGGGTGTTTTGCCGGTGGTCAACCAGCGTGCCGTCGAGTTTGCCCTGCGCGTCGCTCTGGCGTTGGAGTGCACCGTAAACAATACCAGCCTCTTCGCCCGTAAGAACTACTTCTATCCCGATCTCCCCAAGGGCTACCAGATTTCTCAGTATGAGCAGCCCCTGGCGCGCCATGGCAGGCTGGTTATCCAGACTTCGCAGGGCGAGAGGGTCGTCCGCATCCGCCGGGTGCATATGGAGGAAGATACCGGTAAGCTCACCCATGTCACCAAGGAAGGCGAGTCTTTCTCATTGGTCGACCTGAACCGGGCCGGTGTGGCCCTGCTCGAGATCGTCTCAGAGCCAGACCTGCACACCGCCGAGGAGGTACGCCTCTATGCCCAGGCGCTGCGCTCGCTGCTGCGCTATTTGGGAGTGAACTCTGGTGACATGCAGAAGGGCGTCATGCGCATCGAGCCAAACGTCTCCGTGCGCCCTGTAGGGAGTGAAAAACTCGGTACGCGCGTTGAGATCAAGAACCTGAACAGCTTCCGGGCGTTGGAGCGTTCCGTAGCCTATGAAATCCAGCGCCAGAGCGAGTTGCTGGAGCAGGGCGGGACCGTCCAGCAGGTGACCTTAGGCTGGGATGTAGAAAAAGAAACTACCTTTATCCAGCGTATTAAGGAAGGTGAAGACGATTACCGGTATTTCCCCGAGCCAGACCTGCCCCCGCTGGTCGTTGAGCCAGGCTGGGTAGAGCAAGTTAGAGCATCTCTGCCAGAGCTTCCTGCTGCCAGGCTGCATCGCTTCGAGACGCAGTACGGATTGAGCAGCTACGATGCCGGTGTCCTGGTTACCGAGCAAGTCGTTGCAAGCTACTTCGAAGAAGCCGTCGCTGCAGCCTCAGGTATTCCGCCAAAGATCGTCGCCAATTGGGTCAGCGGCGAGCTGTTCAGCCTGCTCAATCAGGCCAGCCAGGAGATCGAAGCCTCACCTATCTCACCGCAAGCCCTCGCTGGTCTCATCCAGTACATCGTCCGCGGCCAGATTAACAACACCACCGCCAAAAGCGTCCTGGTCGTAATGTTTGCCACCGGCCAGTCAGCCGAGGCGATCATCACCGCCCAGGGCCTCCAGCAAATTTCTGATGGCAACTTCATCTCCGGCCTGGTATCCCAGGTCCTGGCCGAAAACCCTGCCCTGGTAGCCGACTACTTGAATGGCAAGGAGACCATCTCCCGCTGGCTTTTCGGCCAGGTCATGCGCCTTGCCAAAGGCCAGGCCAACCCCCAGATCCTGCAGGCCGAATTGCACCGCCAGCTTACTCGCCTGTTGTAGGGTAGATCGCCTGATCCGCCCCTATCGGCTTGCTGTGCTAAAAGTCATTATCACATGATCAATGTCACGCTAAAATCATGGGACATTCGTCACTTGACGAAGTGTCTTACATTTGCTATCTTTAGATTAGACCTGGAAAGCAGCGTACAGAAGGAATTGGGCAATCTGACATGAATTTCCGTGTCCAAATAAGGAGAATTAAAGCGGGCACCAAACCGGCGTGCCCGCTTATATTTTAAAAATCCATCGAATCCCCCAAAGTTTAGCGCATCTTCGCGCAGTTTAGCGGAATCAAACGAAAGAAGGAGAAAGAACCATGAGTGAACCAATCAATGCCTTCCAAATGGCTCAGCAGCAGTTCGACAGCGTTGCCCGTCTGCTCAACCTCGACCCGCAGGTGGCCGAGATCTTGCGCTGGCCTTCGCGCGAATTTAAATTCACCATCCCCGTGCGCATGGATGACGGCTCGATCCGGGTTTTCACCGGCTACCGCGTCCAGCACAGCGATGCCCGCGGCCCCGCCAAGGGAGGTATCCGCTTCCATCCCTCCGAAACCCTCGATACCGTGCGTGCCCTGGCCACCTGGATGACCTGGAAGACTTCCGTCGCCGATATTCCCTTGGGCGGTGGTAAGGGTGGCGTGCCGGTTGACTCAGCCAGCCTGTCGGTGTACGAGAAAGAAAAACTTTGCCGCGGCTGGGTGCAGCAGATGTGGCGCAACATCGGTCCGCGCCAGGATGTGCCCGCTCCCGATGTCGGCACCACCCCCCAGATGATGGGCTGGATGATGGATGAATATTCCAAGTTGGTTGGGCAGTATACCCCTGGCGTAATCACCGGCAAGCCTGTCGGCGGCGGCGGCTCGCTCGGTCGCACCGAGGCGACCGGCTTCGGCGTCATCCATGCCGTGCGCGAAGCGATGAAACACCTCAAGCTCGACCCGGCCAAATCGGTTGCCGGCCTGCAAGGTTTTGGCAACGTTTCACAGTACGCCGCCATCGGCTTCGTTGAGCTGCTGGGCGGCAAAGTAGCCTGCGTCTCCTGTTGGGACCGTGAGGACCGCACCGCTTACACCTTCTCTCACAAAGACGGCATCAAACCACGCTTCTTGCAATCCATCACCGATCAGTACGGCTCCATCGACAAGAAGAAAGCCCGCGAGGCAGGTTATGAGATGGAAGATGGCGACGCCTGGATCACCAAGGACGTAGATGTACTCATCCCCGGCGCTCTCGAAGGCCAGGTGAACGCCGAATCTGTCAAGCGCCTCAGCAGCCGCGTGCGCATCCTGGCTGAGGGCGCCAACGGCCCCACTACCCCCGAAGCGGATGAAGTCCTCAAGGCCAACGGCATCTTCACCATCCCCGATTTCCTCTGCAATGCTGGCGGCGTGACGGTCTCTTACTTCGAGAGTGTACAAAACGACATGAACTACTACTGGACGCGTGACGAAGTTCTGCAGCGCCTGGATACCAAGATGACCCAGGCCTTCCAGAGCGTCCTCGAGCTTTCCGAAAAAGAAAAAATCTACATGCGCGATGCCGCCTACATGGTCGCCATCGGGCGTGTGGTCAAGGCTATGGAACTGCGCGGCTGGATTTAGCCAAGGCTTATCTCAGCCTGAGTGCCCCAACCGGCTTGTTGGTCAATCCAGACCTGGATGTACACACCGGTTCGCGATCATTTTCCCTGGTGGCGTCCAATCATCCTCCTGGATGGCCTGATCTTGCTCAAGAAAATGGATTTTCTGAAATCAGGCGAGAAATGATCCTCACCACTGAACGCCTCGTGCTGCGAGAATTTATTGAAGATGATTGGCCAGCCGTACTGGCTTACCAGCAAAACCCTCTCTACCTGCGATACTATGAGTGGACGGAGAGAACCCCTGAAGGTGCGCGAGAATTCGTGCAGATGTTCATCGCTAACCAGCGTGAAATTCCTCGCACAAAATTCCAGCTAGCCACTACTCTCAGAACTACGGGTCAACTCATTGGCAATTGCGGCATCCGAATGAAGTCCGAGGGCGCCCGTGAGGCGGATATTGGCTACGAGCTCGATCCCCATTATTGGGGAAAGGGTTACGCCAGCGAAGCCGCGCGGGCTATCGTGCAGTTCGGCTTTTCAGAGCTTCAGCTCCATCGTATCTGGTCCTGGTGTATTGCCGACAATGTGGGATCCGCGCGGGTACTGGAGAAGCTTGGCATGCGCCAAGAAGGACGGCTGCGCGAGAATGAATATTACAAAGGCCGGTGGTGGGATACCTTATTGTATGCCATCCTGGATGATGAGTGGGAGGCGAATCAGCACGGATGACTGGGAAAGAGATTAGCTGCCAAGGTAAAGCTGGAACAATAGCCCAGAATAATACAGAAGGCCACCTTATGACCGAGACATTGGTAAAAGACTATTACTCCAGCCAGGTGCGTGCAGAATGGAGGCGCTTGATCCAGGATGCCTACCACCGGCTGGAATTTGAGACCACCTTACACTTCCTGGAAAAATATTTACCCGAGAAGGGATTAATTCTGGATGCAGGCGGTGGACCCGGCAGGTACACTATTGAGCTGGCGAAAAGAGGTTATCAAGTCATATTGCTGGATTTCACGCCGGCTAATCTGGAGTTTGCCAGGCGACAAATCAGGCGCGCGAAATTACAAGATCGTGTTGAAGGCGTGGTTGAAGGTTCTATTGTGGACTTATCCCAGTTCACGAGCAATTCCTTTGATGCGGTCGTCTGCCTGGGTGGGCCTCTGTCCCACGTTTTAGAGGAGCACAAAAGGGATCAAGCCATTTCAGAGCTCATCCGCCTTGCCAGGAAAGACGCACCGATATTCGTCTCTGTCATGGGGCGCTTGAGTTTGCTGGTGATTGAGCTGGTGCTGTTTCAGCCCGAAATTGAAATGCCCCACTTCAAGGAAATCCGCGACACCGGCGACTACCAGGGCAGCAGAGGTTTTACAGCCTGCCACTTTTTTCTTCCCGAAGAGCTTCGCCAGGCATTTGAAAATCAGGGTGTGACAGTTCTAGAAATGGTCGGATTGGAGGGGATCGGATCTCACCACGATAGGAAAGTGAACCAGCTCGCTAAAAATGAGCAGCGCTGGAAAATCTGGCTGGAGACTCATTATCAAACCTGCACGCACCCTTCCGTGGTCGGAATATCCGAACACATGCTGATTGTCTGCCGGAAGTGAAGGAGTTGGAAAAACTAACAAAATTGGAACTTGCGTTCTAAGAAAAAATCCTGTACAATAAAAACAGGATGCCTCTCTCAAGTGAACTCATGCGCTTATTAATCCTCCTCTGCCTGATCGGCATGGCACTGCTGGCGGTCTTCTTCCTGCGTACCCGCCGGATGACCTTATATTCCTACATCGCCTGGGGGCTGCTGGCGATTCTCATCCCACTGCTTGGGCCGTTCCTGGTTATTTTGTCACATCCAGGGCAGAGTATTCACCGGGTGAGTAAAAGAAAGCCACGACGCAGAAGATTATTTGTACTGCGGTGAGGGATGCGGTTTCTACTGATCTTACCCCACTCCCACCATCACCAGCCCCACGAAAATCACCCCGCTCCCGATGAACTTCAGCGGGTACGCTCTTTCCTTCAGCAGCATTACCCCCACCAGCATTCCCAAAGGGATTGAAGTTTGCCGGAAGGCGACCACATAGCTGATATCGCGGACAAACGCCATCGCCACCAGCACCAGGATATACCCTGCATAGATGCCTGCCCCCATCCAGAAGGCGCTGCGGGAGCTTGTGCGCAGCGTCTCAGTCAGCTCGAGCCGTTTGCGCCGGGTCAAACAGCACAGCGGTAATAGGAAAAGGACTGCACTCAGCGCCTGCCAGAAGCTGTAGATCAGCGCTGCCTCCAAGGCTGGCAGGTTGGTTTGGGGCAGCTCTCTCAAGAAGCGCAGCGCCTGGTCATCGACCATCGAATACCCGGCCGTGCCAACCGCCGCCAGCACTGCCAGCCCGGCAGCCGGGTTGAGATAGTCGCCCAAGCGCACATTGGCAGGGTTTTCCAGCGGTAAAAGGACGCAACCCGTGAAAACCAGCAGCATCCCCGCCAGGGAGAGCGCGCTGACCCGTTCACCCTTACCGAGCAGCGCCGTAGCAGCTGCAACGAACAGGATCGGGAAAGCCCGCGCCAGCGGGTACGCGATGGACATCTCGCCGGACCGGTACGCCTTCGCCAGCGAGGCATAATACAACGCTTCGAAGAACCCCGTGGCTGCCAGCAAAATCCACACTGGAACGGGAATCCGAAAAGCCGCCTCGCCGTAGATCAAGAGCACCGGTAAAAGCAGAAGAACCCCAAAGCAGTTCGCCAGCCAGAAAAACGCCACGCTGGAGGCGCTGCGTTTGCCAACCAGGTTCCAACTGACGTGGATGCCCGCCGACAGCAGGATCAGCAAGATGGCGGGTGTGGTCAAGAACTACATCCCACCCATACAAGCTTGCAGAAGTTTTTGAGCTTTCCCCTGGCTCAGGCGCAGCTTCTGGAGCGCCTCGGGGTCGCCGGACAGATGCGCCAACATTTCCCTGCCTTCTTCAGCGCACAGCTCATCGTGGGCGGGCATCAGCTCTGAAAGCACAAACAGCGCATACTTCACCAAACGGAACGGCCCATAAACGTGCACGATCTCTCCAGGTAGCGCTTCCACAGCAACTGAGTATTGGCTTTGGATACTGTCGATGAGATCGCCCAGCTTAAGCGAAGGCGAGAAAACCAGTGTGTAATACCAGCCGAACAAATCTTTGTGGCAGCCGTGTGCATCGCTCACCCCCACGATAGGGATGCGCTTGCCTTTAGCGGTTTCCTCGTAGTACCGCACCACCTGCAGCATGTTCGAGTCGGACTCGTGGCGGAAGTATCCCCCCAAAAGCTCTAATGCATCGTAGGGCTGCGTTTCCAACAGAGCCGAGGTGAGCGACTCAGGGATGCGCACCATGCGGTTGGCAAACCAATAGGGATGGCAAAAGATCCCCAACCCGCCCGCTTCTCGGATTTTGTCAAAACACCACAGCGCAGACGCATACCAGTACGGGTCTGCCCCCGCCGGGACGCTCGCCTCCTGCGCCTGCCGGGCTTCAACTTCATTTTGATAGCGTCCGTCTTTCGTGAACAGCTCGTTGATGCTGAAGCTGCCCCCAAAATTAACGATGTGTACAGGATTCTGCGGCGGGTGAACTTCCTCTCCAGGGTAAATTGCCAGGTCAACCGGCATATCCTGGAAAGCACGCTGTGCTTCCAGTGACGGGAAGTACTTGCCGTGGTCAGTTACTGCCATAAAGTCCATCCCGATCTTACGGCACATGGCTGCCACATAGGGTGGGGACTCGACCCCATCGGAATAGTGGGAGTGCATGTGCATATCTCCCTTATATGGAAATCGGTTGTGCAGATCATCTCCCACCGCATAGGCGATAAAATCGCCGATAGGCTCAACCTGGCCTGAGCGGACTGCTTCAACAGCCAGGATATACTTTTGTTCGCCCTCGAACACGGCTGAAAACACCAGGTTCTTTCCCTGGACCTGGGCGGGCAGGGTTGGCCCTTTCCAGTTCCATTCCGCCGTATCCAGGCTGTCCATCGGGTAGAGTGTCACCTGGTAAGTGGCAGTGGCGTCAAAGCCAGCGAATGCGTCGCGCGGTACGATCTTGATCTCCGTCTCGCGGCCGCTTAGGAGGATTTTGGGGAAGACGTGAAAGTAGCGGTTCGATTCTTGGGGTGGTCTGGCCATAGATTTATAACTTCTCTCCGCAGTATTGGCAGAAATTGGCATCCGGCGCGTTCGTACGGCCGCACATGGGGCAGTTCTTAACCTGTGGAGCTGGCTCTGAGGCTGGAGGGGTCTGCTCCTTAGATTTGCGTCGCGCCAGTCGGAGTCGTTTCGGCTGGGCTGGCTGCCCCTCCGGAAGCTGTTCTGGAGCATACTTTTTTGGCCGTGGCAAGCGGGGATGCGGTAACCGTGCTACCAGGTGTTCAGCGTTCTGCTTGCCGCGCGCCAGCGCCGAACGGTATAGAGCATTCAGCTCTTTGCGCCCCAGGTGCCGGCCGGTAAGGTACCAGTTCAAAACCGCCTGCCCCACAGCGAAGGTGGCCGAATAAGCCACCGCCACTTTGGGAATGATCCCCCAGCCGGGAATCAGACCCACCAAATAACGCGCCAACTGTCGCCAGACAAACCCGCTGCCAATCACGCTGCCGAACTCGCCAATATAATCCTGCCAGCGGGTGGAAAAGCCAAACAGCAATCCCAACCGGTAGACCAGGAAGGCCTGGTTCTTGGTCAGCACCACCATATCCGTCACGGTCAGCGGCAGCGCAAGCACCGGCACGATTTCCGCCAGGCCGGTGCTGAAAGCATAGGTGGTATTCGACAGGCAGGCTTCGTTGATCAATTGGTGGGCAATCGCCACGCGAAAAATGGGGAACATCCGCCCCAGCGCCAGGTGCTGGTGAGGGAGCAGCTTGAGCACGGTCTGGACAAAATCCCTGGCCAGGTAGGCTCGATCCGTGGCCGAGCCGTACAACACATCCACCCCCTGCCACTGCACCCACTGGCTGATCACCTGCCCCTGGCCCAGG
>Ga0315278_10003008_pt1 | contig 15041 bp, 14 predicted proteins | sample YL17G06_0_MG_FD_203880 | JGI IMG/M metagenome (GOLD analysis project Ga0315278, IMG submission 203880) | Sediment microbial communities from Yellowstone Lake, YNP, Wyoming, USA - YL17G06_0 | ecosystem: Environmental > Aquatic > Freshwater > Lake > Sediment | place: USA: Wyoming | collected... | reverse complement strand
CTGTGTAGCATTTGGCATATGGGGTATCTTACCAGGTACCGTAATATTCGCTGCACCTAAAGAGACGCCATCTGCAAAAAATAAAACAGATCCTGAAATGTAAGAAACTGCAAAATGGTGCTGGTAGGAAATTCTAAATCCATATAAGGAGATATATCTACAGATACATCACCAGAATCATACCCATCGCTCATAGCTAAATGTAATGTTTTAGTAGTACTATTAATATAAAATTTATAATAGCTAGTGCCTTGTGATCGTTGTACTGTAAATGCGCCCGCATCGCCGCCAGTTCCACTATACAAATTTTTCAGCCACATTTCAAGAGTCATTGACTCCGTAAAATTTAAATATGTATTAGCAGTTTGTTGAAATGTAATACCGCTATCATAAAGAAAACAATATCTCCGAGGATCTCGTGAAAGAACAGGTTCATAAGTAGGAATTGATGTAGCTACAAGAGAACTAATTCCGTGGGCGTCATATACAGATTGAGATCTTACATTAAACCAATGGGCTCTAATAGAGCCTGTATCTTCAGAAAGAATAGGAGGAATAGCTTGATCTAGAGATACTATCGGAATATAATAAACACTATTAGGAATACTAGCGGACGGGTATTGACGTACTTCTATTGTATAATCTCCGTACTCCCGTGTATTAACCATCCAATCATAATACCATCTGTATACGTTATAACGGTTACTGAGATCAAGCACTGGTGTTGTGTACACAGACCCTGTAGCATGAAGACGTCCTGTGTTATAAAGAAATCCATTTTCGTGCATTGCAAAATCGCCTGTCAAAGGTCTAACAGTAGAATAAATCCAGGCGGGTACGCCTAAACCAGATGTAGGTGCAACTGGTAATCCTATTATACTACCTGAAGTATAAGCTAAATCGGGTCTATAATATGTATAAGATTTCTCCCAAGAGCTTCTTATTTGATGATCTGCTCTTATTACTCGTAATGTATGATAATCAACATTATCTTGTAAAGTTGTAAGATATTGTGGTGTAGGATTATCAGTATTAGTATAATAAGTAGCCACAACCGTATTATAATACAAATCTTCTCCTGATAGTTTCGTATTAGCTCCTAAATGTGTAAAAGAAACTGAGAAACGATCACCTGCAGAAAAACCTTCACTATTGTCTATAGGAATTACATTTCCTATTCGTGGTATATATGTATTAGCAATAATAAAACCATCCCCAACACTTAAAACAGAACCTGTATACACAGAAAGAATCCAACGTGGATTAGCTTTTATATGTTGTTCTACTAAAGGTGATACTCCTGTAAAAGCTTGTCCTAATTTCTCTAATCCTGTTATACTCATGCCATTGAGATAGGATTGCATTAAGAAACGCAACTGCTGTCTATAACTTTGAACCATAGAAGCAGTACTGTAAGTTTCATAGTATTGATCAAAACGTTTAGGAGCTTTAATTAAAGCACCAAAATTATCATACATCTTCGAATAAGATCTATCAGTAATTGGAGTAGCTCTTACGGTATCGATAGATAAGTCATCATAGGACTGTTGAACTTCGTTATATAATTCAACGATTTCATCAGCGTACATAGAAAATATATCATGAAGACCTGACCCTATTACATTCACAGGATAGTATCTTGAAGAGAGCGTAGAATACATAGATACTAAAAATCTATCTGTAGTACCTGCGCCTGTTTCTTTCCATCTGATAAATGTAGCCATTATACAACTGTATTAATGTTAATATTATTAGCCGCAGGATACCCGTTTGAAGGTATTGTTAAATTGTTATGCACATCAGGAACAATTGTAGAATCAGATGATCTGAATGTAGAAAATGGTAAAAGAACATCATCTACCCCTGTGATATTAAGTACTTCTCGAGCAACGTCCGCCATTTGTAATTCTTCTCCTATATTCAAACTATCTAAAAACGCTGCTACAGCATTCTGTATTTCTAAAGTTACTACTACCGGATCATACCCACTTAGTATGGTAACATCTAAATCAATATCTATAAGTATAACAGTCGCTGCTTTGATAAGAACATCTACATTTAATAAATCCTTATTCGTTTTTGTGAATAGATTTTGCAATTCTTCAGAAAGCGCGTTATATGTATATACTATATAAGCGGTCCCTAGTGAAGGAGATAGATATGGGGTAAATACTAATTTATCCTGACCATATATTGATCCACCGTACACGCTCTCATCCTTTACAAAAGAGTGTGTAGGAACAGGTCCTATTAAAGAACCTGTAGAACCAAATATGAGTGTCTGTATACTTCCTGAAACTACCGGCTGCTTTGTAAAAACAAGATCTGTTGTTGTTATACCAGCAGAAATAGAAAATACATCCGTATAATACCTTAAATTGCTTCCTTTATAATAAATATCTACTGCATTGTACAACTCTCTTCCTGTATCGCCATGCCCGACTAGTGTTGCCGATGTAACATTTTTATTATTTAATACCTCTGTAAGATAGCCGTCTTCTGTTCCTAAAATGTTACCCGTAAAAGTACCTGCTAAACGCTGAGCAAATGCTGAAGTACTTTCAAAATCTTCTCCACCACCAGTCGCAGTAGGATTATAAACACCTGTAATTCCTGTAAGAGTCCCTTGAATACTATCTATAGTATAAGCACCTACAACACCATCGATTCCCGGTATCATAGCTTCCACTTCCACTGAAATTTCGTATTTCCCTGTAGAAGGATTCAAATAGGAAGCAGCAAGTGCTAAATACATAGTAACTTTTCTAATAGTTCTGTATTGCTGCTCTTTCACACCCACTCCTGCGCGTGTAGATACTATTGTGTTAGCAGATATAGTGACATCAGTAGTAGGAGCGGTGTTAGAAAAAAAAGTTACTGTACCTGTCGCAGGTATAGCGGGTTTCTGATACTTATTTAAATTACTTCCCCATTTTTCTAAGCCTGCTTGCGTAGCTGTTTCTATTGACTGATCTTCAGATACTAATTGACTCTTTTCATATAACAATGCTATTTCTCTTGCAGGTGCTGCGATAACAATATCGTTTAGAATACTACCTTCGTGTGTTTGCGCGGAAGGATATATACTCCTAATGTAGGAGCGCATATCCGTAATTATACTACTATATGTTTTTGCCATCTTCTGTTACCTCTCTAAAACTCTAACTACGTCAATATTTCTTCCAGATACTGCTATTACATTAAGCGATATTTGAATTCTTCTAGGTTCGGCACTGTCAAAGAAAACTTGTATATCACGCACATCGTATATCTCTTCATTTGTAAAATAGGAAGTTCCGGCTTTCTTATCCAATTGCTGCGCATCTCTTAAATATAAAACGCACCTTCTTACTTCTCTCTTGACAGCACTAATAGAAGAAGGATCTCCTACTCCTATTAATAAGTTATAATCAAATCCATAACCGGTAGATCTTTTATTTTCTATAAAAACTTTCTCAAGCGCTTGTTTTAAATAATCAAGCTTTTCTACTACGGGCACGTCTCCTTTGTCACGCGGATAAAAACCACCGTAAGTACCAGTGCCCATACATCTAGGACAACTTTCCAAAGTGTAGTTAACAGCTGGTAGTCCTACATAATGATCACACACTATTCTTCCACCTATATCCATTTGTTACAAAATTCCCACATTGACTGTTACTATTATATCTAAATAAACCTCTATTTTTGCTATCTGGTTATCCACAAAAGCAGAACCTGCTTGCGCATAAGAAGAAAGAGCAGTAGCCCTTGCTAATCTAAACTCAAGATCTTCTATACGTTGTCTCAAATCTTCAAAATTCTGCACACCATCAAAAAACTCGTAGTTTGATCCGAATGTATTAGATATAGCGCCTAATGCGATTTTTACAGGAACAAAAGATATCAAACTATTTATAAAACTTGCAAAATCTGGTGATATCTTAGAAGCACCATCCATAAATTTATCAAAAGTGAGCTCGCCAGAAAGGTTTTTATAACTGTCGCCTAAAAGGTTTTGAGCATCTGGTAATTCATTTATGATAGTATCCAAAGGAAGTAATTGTAATAATTGTGTTATTGGCTGAAGAGATATAGCTGTTGCTACTTGCAAACTATTAATTTGCTCTGCAAGACCGTCGCCTTTTAAAGATTCACGAACAAGCTTGGCCTTAGCTGTATCTAAAGCAGCTTTTTGGGTTTGCAAGAATGCATAAAGAATATCTCTTACTTCCTTTGATAAAACTAAGAAAATCTGCACAATGGTAGCTGTAACCCACGGCGCTGCCCATTTAATACTCATAGCCTCCGCAATTTCGCGGGCTGCTGTGGATCTACCTGCGGGCATTAAGCAACACCTCCTGGCATGATAGGTGGAATAGCAACAGGATCTCCAGTTTCAACTGTACCAGGTACGGGAGGACCAGAGATACCAGGGCCGGTAGTAACACCAGAATGTGTATGAGTAACCATAGAAACAGTTACAACAGCATTTGCTTTAATATGATCTATTATTTGTTCTGCATATACTGATATATTAGCTTCCATAGTATCTTTCTGATCATCAGTCATAATACCATCAGAACCGTAAGTCCTTCCTTCAGGATCATTTAAAACGGGAATAGATAGAATACCCGCTTTTATAGCTTCTGTTAACAAAGCCGCATCTAAAGCCATAACTATTCATCTCCTATAAGTGTATTTTCAGCACCTTGTGTTATTAAACCTTTTAGTTTAAGATTACCTGTAAGTAAACCTGGATTCAAAGTACAGGGACCAGCCGGTGACATAATAGCAGAAGCAAATGTTGTAAGAGCTGTTAAATTATCTGTTGAAAGAGTATTCAGATTTAGATGCTCAGGATCATTATAACTAGCACTGCCTAATGGAATAGTAACTTCATCATGCTCTCTTGCTACGTGTTGCCCTTTAGTACCTAAACTAGAATCATTCTCTTCTAATCCTTCTGATATATCAGGATCGCTCGAGTCTACTTTAGCTTTATTAATATTTAGTTTAGCACCTTCTATTGAAAGTCTTCCTTCTTTATCTATACAAATCTTAACACCGCTTTGAAGTATCAATCTTAAAGCAAGCTGTTTTTGCAGATTTGTAGGAACACTATCTCCTTTGGATATAGCATCTCCTTCGTCATCTACTACCGTACCTATTGTTAAATCGAAGAAGGGATTTTCAATACCTGTTAAACCCAATACACCATCTGCTGTCTCAACCATTCTTAACCGAAACTCTGTATAACTATCACCTGTTATGTTTGTAACAGGTTCTAAACTTCTGGTACCATCGCCATTATCTATAAAACGTTTAACATCCCCAAAAAATATTATACCACCTTCTGTTACGACTTTCCAGTTAACAGTTTCACTTTTAAGAGCACCTGTTTTATTTTCTAGAATAAAGTAACCTTGAGATAAGGTAGATATTACAACATCTCCATTCTTCTTCATCCAGAAATAACTACCACCATTTTCCCAGAGTTTATCCCCTTCCTTCAAACGCGGTAAACTTTTGGTATCTTGAACACGAGATTCGTGACCTAGATTAATATAACGTGTTATCCGAGCACGTTCGTGATGATCAAAAGCTACTAATACAATAGCGCCTTTTTCAGGAATCTCAAACGTTTTAGGAGATCCTTGTGTAAGTAGTACATCATTTCTTATACCTGGTTTATCAAGCCACCGTATAGAACACACACCTCTTTCAGGATCAACTGTTTCGATTCTTCCTATACGCTGATACATACTAAGATCACGCTGGCGTACAGAACTTCTTACATCAGACGCAAATAGACGTCTTCTACGGATTATTGCCATTTAGTAATGCACCTTTCTTCCCTGTATACTTATCTGGTATTTTATCCATTACCGCGGTAATAGATTGCGATAAGTTATTAAAACCATAACCTCTGATAAGTCCATAAATAGTTTTAGAAAGCCCAACTAAAGCACCTAGTATTCCACCGAGACGATAAAGAATATCAATCTCAGGAAACATAAGCATTATAAGAGAAGCTGTTGAACTAACAGCCAATAGAATAGTACCCCATATCTCCCAGCGTTTATACCAAGGAGGCAAAACGCCTTTTATCTCTACTCCGTTCATAAATACTCCTTTTTAACTAAAGGGAGCTCTCTCAGGACTCCCTTAACAATTAACTAAACAACAGGTGCTGGCGGTGGTTTTATAACACCAAACACCTTCAATAATTCTAATGCAGCATATAAAAAATCTAAAGCTTTATCAAAAGCATTCTCATCTAATTCGTGAAAATTAAGTTCGGCTAAAAATTTTCGTTTACTCTCTTCTTTCTGTTCAGGTGTCATTTCCCCAATACTGACTATGGCAATTTGTGCATCTTTAATACCATTCCATACAGGGACAACATCGTCAACAAAATTAAAAGCATCACTTAAAGTAAGTTTTCCGTCACCGTCAATCGACGTTTTTCCAGAATTTAACAATTTAGCTAAAGCATACAGCGCTTCATCTAATTCTTTTGAATCGTAAGGCATAAGCCCTCCTTTTATTTATACTGCTTTAGTTAGGTATTATTACAAGAAACAGTACTATATAATAATATTAGTTATTTATATTCTTCCTTTAGCCAAGCATATACCATAATGTTATTTTTGCCGTTCCATTCCCATTCGTGAATGCAACTCCGTTTTGATAACCAAAAGCAACCCTTTTTCCTTTAGATATATCGGAACTTAATGCAAACATACTTTTTGCATAACCTATTTGACTCCAAGACTCCGGTGAGGTTAAAGCAGAACCCGCCAGAAGGTCGAATGGAATAGGACTGATGATTGTACCATTGTTCTGTAAAAAATGTATACCAAAATTGCTTCCATTAGCAAACGCTTGACCCCCGTATGTGTATTCAAAAATGTATTGTACAGGAATGATAAAAGAGTTTGGTATTGCTGCTAATAGTACAATGAGACCTGGGTTCCACGACCTGATGTCTTGAGATGTAAAATCTCTGCTTACTTTTAATAAGATTCCAGCGTCTATCTGAGGTCCTGTAAATTGTGATTTATATTTTGACATAGTGTTCTCCTTTAATAAGCTGCTGTAATAAAAGGTTCATCCGCGGAAGTAAAAAACTGATTATCATCAACAGTAAATAAACCATCTTCTTCGTTTATAATATTCACATCAAAATTTTCTAATTCTACATCAATTGCCTTTAATGTATCCTTATCATAATCTTGATGCCATTCCGTATAATACTCAACAGTTAAATCATACATATAAATGATGTCATTATCACCACGTTTTCTTTCTTGTGACATTGCTTGACGTACACCCTTTATTCGTATATCTTTCAACAACCACTCATCCACAGGTATATCATTTTCTAATGCAAGCGTAGTAAGATCTGTACCAGATCCTCTTGTAAGCTGTGTTTGTTTGAACAATTCAATGTAATTAGCTAATATAGCAAGTACATCCCTTGGTATTCTTGTAGAATTCTTCGCGGAACATCTTACATTAATAGTACCTTCTATAGCTCCTCCTAAACGTATTACAGGAGGTACAACAAGAGATCCATGCAAACTACCAACACCTCTAGCTATATCACCCGCGTTGTTAGTTTCATATATATTATCTACAAGAGTATCAACGCCTATATAATAGCTATTATTAACCCCTGTAGAAAATTTTAACCAATAATCTTGTTGGTTTAGTAGTACAACAGGAGAAAATTCAGTATAGTGTTTTTTATACCCGCAACTATCACATATATTTGTAATTGATGCACTAGCAACAGCAACAGGCACAGTATTATAATCTTTATATAAAACTATATCCAAAGTATCTGAATATGTTCCAAGCCCCGTTCCTACAGCATATAATTCCATAGCGTATAATAGATCTGTGGATAAAATAGATGCTGATGGAAGAGCAAAAGCTATACTCCTATCTTCATCTATCACTCCTAATGCTAATCCTCTTGAACCTAGTTCTGCAATGTTAGTCTGTAGAGTTCCAAGAAAACTATTAAAAGATTGAGAACTTCTTATAAAACCGCTACCGGCTACCGTTACTACGGGATACTGTTCATTCTCTTCAAAAAACTTCTCATAAACTTTAGGTGTGTTATCCTCAATAGATACTACTCTGTAATCTACGTTATCCCATTTTACTTGATACTTCAGTACGCGTCTAATAAGACGAACAAATTCTTCTACTACTTCATTTTCTCCGCGCCAAAACATTACAAAACTATACTCCTAATTTTTTTAACTCTTTCGTATAAATAGCTCTATCCGAGTCTACATCACCCAATACTAACTTATTAATATCATCCATTTCAATTCCAGAACCTATTCTTGAATAATGGTAATGATGCACAAACCCTTTTGATTGATAAGCATCTCCTAATTTTGAAGCTTTATCCCAAAGCAAGGTATCCGCGGCAAAGTGCTTCAATTTAAATGAAAATATTTCACCTAACTGCTCCACTAAGCTTCTATGTATTATAAAATGTTCGCAGATATAACCGAATTCGTTTCTTACACCAGTATCAAAAGCTATTAACCTTTTACCTGTCTTTATATAATCATTTACTGCTATTAAAAGACTATTTGGAGTAAATTCTATATCATTAGCCGCAAAGCATATAATATCACCAGTTGCTTTCTGGTAGCCTTCCCAAACACGTCTCGGTACGCCTAAACGTGGTTTATCTTCTATTACAATAGTTTCTATTCTATCCTTAGGGTAATTTAACTTTTCTATAGATTTTAAGCAACGTTCTAACCCCTCTTTTCTCCCAAGCGTAGGAAGTATTATAGATACTAACGGCAGATTCTCTTTATCTTTAACCCATGTTTTTGCAAAGTAATGATAAGTAATAGTATTATTAGTAATATTAACATTATTGGAAGCGTGATCGTATGGATAAAAATAATCATCTGTTAGTACCTTAAACTCTGTTTTATACCAATTTCTTTCATAATAACCCTTCGTTAGTAATTCCATAGAAGATTCAAAACACTTATCATCATCTCCTCTGAACTCTGAAGTCATGGCATCCATCCATTGTTTAATAAATGGATAACCCTTTCTTGCACCGATTACAGCAGATCCTAAAAATCCGTTTACTTCTTTAGCTACAAACATACTATTGTGTAGTAAGGCATCAAAATTCTTACCCTGCAGTATCTCAACATCAGCATCTAAATAGATACCACCTTCATGATATAAATAATAAGCTCTTAAATAATCTGAAGCCTTCGTCCAAATTTTCTGACTATCTGGGACACTTAGAAATTGTTGCATGTAATCAGAATCTTTAAAGCAGTTATCAAGAGTAATCAGTTTATGTTCATACCCATCTATCTTCTGTGAATCAATGCAGTGTTTAATTAATGGTGGAATTTCCTTATCAGTACTTAACCAGATTGTAAAGATCTTCTTTGGAATACTTACATCGTATAATAATTCTTTATAATGATCTCTCAATTCATCAGTAGATAGCTGTCCTGTTCGGGTTTGCTTATACAATATAGGATCAAAGGCGCTCCCCATATCAAGACAAGTAATATTAGCGTTCTTTTTTAAAAGACTAGCAATCCAGGTTTTTGCTGCCATACCACCACAAAACAGATAAATAGCATTTGTTTCAGGTTCTATATCAAAATTATAAGTAAAACAGTTTATCTCTGGTATTTCTATCACTTCATCAATATTTAGAAACGTTTCCACTTCCTGTAAACGCGCAGGACCAATAAATACTTTCTTTCTAGGAGAATGCTTTAACGTTTTATAAAAATCAAATTTCTCAGAACTAATATCATTATGAATAAATTCGTTACCGGCCATATTCCCCTTTGTAGTAACTGGACTTTTAAGACCAGGTACCCAAGCCTCATCCCAGCCATTAACGTATGCTGTAGAAAGCGTGTTTAGAAAATTATAAGCATCCGTTAACGCTACAGCAAGTTCAGGACTGTAAGGGTGTTGATCAAAAGTTTGCCCAACTACTCCCAGCATGCATTGTATCTCACCATCTCCAAGTTTTACATATGAAAAGTTTTCTGAATTTCTGATCATATCTGTAAATTTTTGTATGTTAGTAATAGGCTTATCCAAATATTTTACCCAAATTGTATCGTGTACTTCATCTGGTTTACCGAATACTTCATCAACGGCTTGTATAACACCTTGCCATGTATTAGGCATGTAATCATGTCCACAAATAATTTTCTTTGCTTTCGGTAACCACGCCTTAATATCTGCTAACACGTCTTCGTATCTATGACCAGCATCTATAAACACAACATCAAAAGTATTATCCGCATAACCTTTTGCGGCATCTAAACTACGGTTCTTATTAATAGTTAAGTTACTAAAATCAGAAGTGTTTTTCTTAAATACTTCAAATACATCTTCAAACTTTGCTAAATCATGTGTAGAATCTAGCTCAAAATCTGATCCTTGCCAAGTATCAATAGCAGTAACTTGCGCTTTTCCTGAAAGTAGAGCGTGTGTACTTCGTCCTTTCCAACTTCCTATCTCAGCAATTGTATGATACTTTTTAGAAGTATTATACAGCCATTGTAACTCCTTAAACAGCATCCACCCCTCTATATCAGGGCTACCGTATTCAAAATAATATTTAGTATCTCTTAAATATGTAGAGTTATAAGGCTGAAATTCTAATGCTTTCAATATATGTTCTTGCGCTTTTGGTATGTTGCCCATCCATCCATAAGCCCAATATAAAAGTTCATGAGGATAATTTGCATAATGAGACATATCATTTGCATAGTAGCTAACATACGGTATCTCTAAGGCAGCAGCAGCATACGCAGCAGTGGCCTTAAAATTATCATTATGTCTATAAAAACCCGCTAGCTTCAAGAGTGCTTCTCTTCTATTAGAATCAAAATGAAAAGATTTGTGATACCACTCTGTCTGATCATCCGGTTTGTTTAAATATCCATAACAATCTCCTATAAATATCATAGATTGCGCTGCTTCCAGTGGCCATCCTTTTAAAGATATATGTCTCTTAAACTCTTTTATAGCAGACTTGAATCTACCGGCATACATCATCTCGCGTGCAAAGTAATGAGAATTTCTATCATAATTTAAATGTCTATAACAATCTATTGCTAATCCTGGTAAGTAATTAGATCTGTGATTAGAAGGCATTTGAAAATGTTCAAGTTTAAAAATGGATTCATCTAACTGTACTAACTTAGCGGGTCCGCTTAATACTTCATGCACGTAGTTAACCCATTTAACTTTACGTCTATCATACATTTTACTCTGTGTAAAACTAATAGCTTCTTTCCCGAAAGCATCATGCGCGAAAACAAACTTATATTCAAACTGTTCAAATCCCTGTTCAATAAGAGAATTTATCTTATCAAAATCTAAAACAGTAAATTCTTCATCACAATCTACAAAACTTACCATATCATTCTTTGCCATTGATGCAACTTCATTACGGGCATCACTAAAGTTAAAATATTTTTGACCTTTTTTAACAACAGGCATGTCATCTTCTACCACAAATAGTTTATTAATTGCACTTACATCAGCATCTGAAAGATGATGAATGTGTTTGCTGTGAACCTCTTTCACAACAAAACCAGCATCCTTAGCTAGCTTAACCGTACTATCCGTAGAGCCTGTGTCAAGTAAACAAACTTCTCCACCCCTTGCTAGAAACTCTTTTGTTTTAGGAGAATTAATGAATCTGGGAAGCGTATTAGCTTCATTTTTGGCAATCATGCAAATAGAAAATTTCATAAAAATATGAGATTAGTTAAGTATAAATTAAAGTAGTGTTAATATAATACACGTTGTTATAATTATTTTTACATACTTAGCCTATATATTAACCAGGATATAAACCTATATAAGCTGAATCTAATTTACAAGAATCGAAATATAAATAGGCGCCATTTGGGAAAGTATATTCAGATCTACATCCAAAGAAGCCCCATTGAACGTTTCGATTTGCGCTACTATTACCAGACACGGTTACTGCTAAAGAATTATTAACGTAAAATTCTACACTATCAGGACTACCATATTTCCAAAGGAGTTCTATGCATATCCAAGTATCGAGAGCGAATCCAGTCGAATAATCAGCGTAATCAGCATTGCTGTAAACTCTCCACCCAATAGGTACCCCGTCTCCGTCCGTTCTAATGAGTACGGCAGCTCTGGTGCCGTAGACGTCAGATAATAGTTCTAGTATAGTACCAAACTGAATAGATACACCCCAGTTAAAACCTGAAGGAATATAAAAATAAGTTCTCATAGCAATATCGGCTTCGCGAACGGGGTCAAATAAAAAACGTCCCCATCCGTTAGCTAAAGAACCACTCCAACTAACTTTGTAACCATTATCGCCGTGTTTTTTAGCAGCCGTTTCTACAGTTATATTACCACTATAACTGTAAAACTCAGCTAACCCACCATTCTCAGCGCCTGCGTAGAAAAGGCCAGGCGGTTCAGATGACACAGGAAGAGAAAAAGACGGAAAAGGAGATACAATGGCAGACATTAACTAATCCTCCACTTCTTGAGAATCTCTCTTATATTAATAATCTTAACATCATTAGTTGTTAAATATTCATGATAAAAAAATTCAGCATTTCCCATACCGAGTGCTACTAATATATCCTTCACTTTTTGAAATTTAAGCCCATACTTAGCTATATTTCTAGATAGTGTGAAATCGTCTATTAAATGACTTGGTTTTATTATAGTACTCAATTCGTGAATAGTTGGGTGTATTCTAGACAATGCTTCTTCATAAGTAATATCATCAAGCGGTTTCCATAATTCAATACATAAATCAGATGCTACTGTAAGCCAATTACATGATCCTATATTTCTACCGTCTCTTAAAAAATATCTATCGTAATCCCATCTAACATTTGCATAATCTGCACCGTGATGCATTACTGTATCTTTAGGTACTAGTGTTGTAAAATCGGGACATTCAGGATGTATTAGGACATCAGAATCAACGTATATATTCCAATCATTGTTATGTTCTTGTGCAAGTTCATAAATTTGCATTTTTTCATATACAGGTGGCATATTAGGAAACTTACGAGTAGTAATCTCAAAAAAATCAGCGCCTATACGTTTTGCATATGTTTGTAATACCGGATAGGTAAGATCAGTTATAGCAGGAGAATAGTTATCAATATTTAGTACGTATAACGTCTTCTTTATTTTTTTATTATACATGTAATAGGTGCTTTATTTTTTTATTGTAGTGCTATATTAAACACGTTAAATTTCTATACTGTTTGCGGACAATCTTGTATCACACCAGCGTTTTCAAGTCTAGCCGTAGCAGTTACTGCAAATGTTCCGCTAGCGGTAAAAGTACATATTGTATATCCACCATAATAAGTATTGGTACCTCCTGTAGCGGTTACCTCACCTGTAATGTATCTAAATACAACTACGCCGTTTCCGCCACCACCCGCATTTGCTGCTTGATCTGTACCTCCACCACCACCACCGTAATTACCACCTGTTACTAATGAACCGCCTGCGCCACCAGAGCCACCGCCTCCGGGAACACCATTGCCTGCCCCTCCGCTACCACCTAATGAACCATTTGCTCCTTCCCACCAACCATTTGCTGACGCTCCTACACCACCACCACCACCAGCTCTAACAGCTGATCCACCATTTCCGCCGCCTCCGCCTCCGCCAAAAGTACCCGCTCCGCCTGCTGCATTCCAGCCACCTGCACCACCAGCTCCATTAAAACCACCAGCTCCACCACCACCACCACAAGTACTGGACCCTGCTGCTGTAGAACCTGCACCGCCTGCGCCTCCAAATATAGATTGATTATTAATAGTAGTGCTTGTACCATTATTTGCACCAGGAGCTGCAGCTGTTCCTTCTCCTCCGCCGGCCGCTTGAAGAATAGATGCAGCGCTTATAGTAACATCACTATAACCACCTTTAGTTGCAGCATTTGCTCCACCTGCACCAGCTGCACCTACAGTAACTGTAAAAGATTCTCCTCCACTAACTGGATAATTTCTATACCATCTTAGAGCACCACCTGCTCCTCCACCTCCAGCTGAAAGAGTAGCACATCCTCCGCCGCCGCCGCCTACTGCTACAATATCAACAAGTACAGTTTCAGCCATTGTTTATGCTCTCGTATATGTTATACGAACGCCTAATAATCTCGCATCTGCGTTAAGTGTATCTGCTATATCTCTATATACTTTAAGTTGTACAAGTTCTGATGCCGCTGGTGTACCTCCAAGAGTTACAGCTGAAGTAGCGCCTGTTACATGCACATCATTTGCAGCAATTAAAGTATCTGTAACTGTTTGTGCACTACCAAATGCTGCATCTATCGCATCATCATCTCCGTAAGAATATCCTTGAATACCCCATGTTACAGTGCCAGAACCTGATGCTGCTGTCCAATAAAATACAGCTGTGATAGTACCGCCATTCCAATCAGAAGGCATAGCAACTGTCCATTGAGCAGATTCTGATGTAGTCTGATCAAAATCTAATGAATAGAGAGCAGGATCATTTGTTGTGTATTCTGTTTTTGCTGCAACCGCACAACCAGCAGTCACAGACGGCCAACCGCCAGCAGCTGTTAATATTAACTGCCCTGTAACAGTAGGACCTGTATAACCTGTATATCCAGTTGCACCACCTCCAGTATAACCTGTATAACCAGTCGGACCTGTGACAGTGGATGCTGATCCAGTATAACCTGTATAACCTGTGTAACCGGTTCTACCAGTATAACCCGTATATCCTGTTGAACCATAACCAGTATAACCAGTATAACCTGTGTAACCAGTACTCCCAGAACCTGTATAACCTGTATAACCTGTAGAACCGGAACCTGTGTATCCTGTATAACCAGTACCACCAGAACCTGTATAACCTGTATAACCTGTAGAACCGGAACCTGTGTATCCTGTATAACCAGTACCACCAGTACCTGTGTAACCTGTGTAACCAGTATAACCTATAGATACAAGTAATTCCCAATAGGAAGC
>Ga0315278_10003006_pt1 | contig 15042 bp, 13 predicted proteins | sample YL17G06_0_MG_FD_203880 | JGI IMG/M metagenome (GOLD analysis project Ga0315278, IMG submission 203880) | Sediment microbial communities from Yellowstone Lake, YNP, Wyoming, USA - YL17G06_0 | ecosystem: Environmental > Aquatic > Freshwater > Lake > Sediment | place: USA: Wyoming | collected... | reverse complement strand
CACGCCCAACGAGGATTTGCCCGGGATGCGCTGGATCCGGACGGACTCGGCCCGGAGGGCCAGCGACAGATCCTCGGAGAGGCCGGCGACCTGGCTGATCTTGACGCCCGGGTTGGGATAGAACTCGTAGGTGGTGATGACCGGGCCGGGATGATATTCCTTGACCTCTCCCTCGACCTTGAATTCCCGGAGCTTCTCCTCGATGAGCCGCTTTTTCTCGAGGAGCTCGTTCTTGTCGATTTTCTCGGAAGGCTTGCCCGGGTCGAGGAGATTGATCGGGGGGAAATCGTAGTCTTCCGAAACCGGGAAGAGGAGCGGCTCCTCGTCCGGCCGCAGAGACTTGATTTCAGGGGGCTTGATGGTGCTCGTCTTCAGGCTTCCCGACTTTCCTTTGCCCGGTTCGGACCGTTTGAGGAAACGGCCTTCTTTCGGCCCGCCCTCGTCCGCGTCCGTTTCCTCTTCTTCGAATGTCGCGGCGTCCGTTTTTCCGGCTTTTTTCGGCGAGGGCTTATCCGGCGCGTCGGCCTTCGATTTTGCCTTCCGGCGGTCGATGACCTTGATCCGGACTTCCTTGAAGGCGAACGAGAACATCCGGCCGAGGGCCAGGAACAGCTTTTTGAACGAGAAGGCCGTGGAGAAGCCGATGAAGAGCGAGGCCGCGGCCAGGAGGAAGATGAGCGTTCCCGTGCTGTTGAGGATCGAATGGAGAAAGGAATTGATCATATCCCCGAGGAGGCCGCCGACCAGGAGCATGTCCCCGCGCCAGGAAATATTCTGAAAGAACAAATGAAGGAGCGGGCAGAGAATAAGAAGGAGAAGGACGTATTGGCCCGTCTTGCGGAGGAGGTGTTTTTTCTCGCCGCTCATCACGGACCTGAGGCCGAGATACCCGGCCATGAACGGCAGGAGGAAGGCCGCGAGGCCGAAAACCGGGAGGAGGAGGTAGGCCAGCCCGGCGCCGATCTGGCCGCCGTAGTTGTGGACTTTCGGCTTGGGCGAGACGGAGCTGAAAAGCGACGGGTCCTTGGGATCGTAGCTGATCAGGCTGAGGACGAGAAAAGCGGCGGCAAAGAGGAGGAGAACGCCCGCGATTTCCGCGGCGATGAGCTGACCCTTGCCCTTTGGTTTTCGAACCTGTGCCGCGGGTTTCCTCTTCGTTCGGCTCATCGCGGAAAATTATAGCATATTTGATAAAATTTTGACGATTGACTTCGCTCCGGGCCAATGCTATAAAAAAAGTATCCATGAGCGCTTATACGCGAAAGCTGGTCCTGGCCGGAGCCCTCGTCCTGGGACTCATAGCGCCTTCGTTCGGCCAGGCCACGGAGCCGGTCGTAAAAAATCAGGGGACTTTCGAATTCTACCTGGGCAGCTACCGCATCTCGGACGAGCGGTTCAAAGCGGTCTATAAGGAAGGCGGCGCGCTCCCGGGCATCGCCCTCTCCTCGACCCTCATCGCCGGCTTCGATTTCTACGCGGAGATCAAAGCCTTCTATAAAACGGGCACGCTGACCTACACAGGGGAGCAGACAAAGCTGCTGCTGATCCCGCTCTCCCTGGGCGTGCGCTATGTCCTGCCCGGGGACTGGGTCCTCCCTTACGCCGGGGGCGGCGCGGACTTCTATTTTTATTACGAGAACAACCCCATCGCCACGACGATGAACATCGCCAAGGGCTATCATCTCCTGGGAGGGCTGTACCTCCAGTTCGGGAAGAATTCTCCCCTCCGCTTGAACGGCCGGGTCAAGTACACCCGGATCAAGACCATGGAAGAAGGGGTGAGCGTCGAGCTGGGCGGATTGGAATACGGCGTCGGTTTAGTGATCGTCTTCTAGAAACCGGCGGCGCCGGACCGGAACAGCGAGGCCTTTTCCAAGTCTTCCGGCCGGCTTGACCTGAGATCGGCCGTCCGCGCGCGGCGGAATATCGGAAGAGAAACGTAAGGCATTGAGCACGCTGGCATCACTCGCCTCCCTTCTCCTGGCGCTCGTCGGCTATTCGGCGGGGGTCGCCCTGAAAAGCGGGAAATCCGGAATCCGAAAGCCGGTCATCCTCGACGTTCTGCTCACGGTCCTCATGTGGGGCGGCGCGATCGCCTCGCGGAGCCTGCTGCCGGTCAGCCGGTGGCTGCAACTCCCCGCCTGGATCGTCATCGGCCTCGTCCTGGGCTATCTCATGACGGCGGCCCTGGCCTTTTCCCGGGGCGGGCGCTTGACGGCGCCGGACCTCAAGAGCGGGACGGCCGCCGGCCCGAAAAAGAAAAAGCTCCGGGCCTGGCGCGACTTCTCGTCAAAAATCGGGACATTTCAAAGCCAGATCCTTTTCGGGCTTCTCTTCCTGATCGTTTTCGCCCCCGTCGCCCTCGCCCTGAAAATATTTTCGGATCCCTTGGGGATTAAAAACCGGGGCCAGGGCTCCCACTGGTCGCTGAAAACGGAGATCCCCCCGGATATCGAGCTCTTCAAGAGGCAGTCCTGATGCACATCCTCGGGATTTCCTGTTTTTACCATGACGCGGCCGCGGCCCTCCTCCGGGACGGCGCGCTGATCGCCGCCGCCGAGGAAGAGCGGTTCAGCCGGATCAAGCACGACTTCGGCTTTCCGGAGAGATCCATCGCCTTCTGCCTGGAGGAAGCCGGCATCTCGGCCGGGGACCTGGATTACGTCGTTTTTTACGAGAAGCCTTTCCGTAAATTCGAGCGGATTCTGATGACGACCCTGCAAGGCTTCCCGCGTTCCTGGAGGACGTTCGGCGAAGCGATGATCACCTGGTTCGGCGACAAGCTGTGGATGAAAAGCGTCATCCAGGCCAAGCTCGGGATCGATCCCGGCAAGATCCTTTTCGAGGATCACCATCTTTCCCACGCCGCGAGCGCGTTTTATCCGTCTCCGTTCGAGGAAGCGGCGATCCTGACCCTCGACGGCGTGGGAGAATGGACGACGGCGGCGATAGGAAAAGCCAAGGGCAACGATATCGCCCTGACGAACGAAATCCGCTTTCCCCATTCCCTCGGCCTCCTCTACAGCGCCTTCACGGCCTTCCTCGGCTTCCAGGTCAACGAGGGCGAGTACAAGGTCATGGGCATGGCCCCCTACGGCCAGCCCAAATACATGGATAAGATTTATGATCGGTTGATCCAAGTCGCGGACGACGGCTCGTTCCGGATCAACATGGATTATTTTTCTTATCACTATTCGGACGAGCGGACGTTCAATTCCAGGTTCGTCGACCTGTTCGGCCCGGCGCGCGATCCCCGGATGCATTTCTTCACGTCCCGGACCCGGTTCCCCTCCTATTTCGGGGCGAAGCCGGCCGATTTCGACGGGCAGTGCCGGTTGAACGAGCATTACGCGGATATCGCGGCGAGCATCCAGAAAGTCACGGAGGAAATCATCCTGAAGCTGGCGCGCGATCTGCACAAGCGGACCGGCCTGACGAAGCTCTGCCTGGCCGGCGGCGTGGCCCTCAATTCCGTGGCCAACGGGCGGATCCTCAACGAGACGCCCTTCGAGGACCTCTTCATTCAACCGGCGGCCGGCGACAGCGGCGGGGCGCTGGGCGCGGCCTTGCACGTCTATCATGCGCTTCTCGGCCGGCCGAGAAATTTTCGGCTCGAGCACGCCTACTGGGGCAAGGCCTATTCTGAAAACGAAATCCGGTCATTTCTGGACGGCGCGAACATCCCTTACGAGCGGTTCTCGGACGACGGCAAGCTCCTGGACCGGCTGACCGACGACCTCGTCGGCGGAAAAGTCGTCGGATGGTACCAGGGCCGCTTCGAATGGGGGCCGCGGGCGCTCGGCAACCGGAGCATCCTGGCCGACCCGCGAAGCGAAATGATGAAGGACACCGTCAATATCAAAATCAAATTCCGCGAGCCCTTCCGGCCGTTCGCGCCCGTCATCCTCGAACAAAACGCGGACGAATATTTCAAGGGCCGGAACACGGCCCGCCAGTACCCCTCCCGCTACATGCTTCTCGTTTTGCCGCTCAAAGAGGAAAAAGCGGACCGGATCGGGGCCGTCAACCACATGGGGACGGGCCGGCTCCAGACGATCCGCGAGGAATGGAATCCGCGCTATTACAAAATCGTCGAAAAATTCGGGCAGGCCACGGGCGTCCCCGTCCTTTTGAACACGTCCTTCAACCTCAGAGGGGAACCGATCGTCACGACGCCGGCCGACGCGTATTCCACGTTCAGCAAGAGCGGCATCGACGTGCTCGTCCTTGAAAATTACATGATCCGGAAATGAGCGGACGCCCCCGGAAGAGCGCGACGGTCAAGGCTTCAGGCGCTTGAAAAAAAACCGGAGAGGGAGTAGTTTTTAAGCGGAACCCATGGCCAAGATGCGCGCCGCGAAAAAATTTTCGGCGAGAGTCGATATCTTCCGGGAGCTGCTGTCTTTTCTATGGAAGAGGAAGCTTTGGTGGCTCATCCCGATGATTGCGATCATCCTCGTCTTCGCCCTCATCCTGGTTTTCGCCCAGTCCTCGGCCCTGGCCCCGTTCATCTACACGCTCTTCTGAGGCCGGCGGGGAGCCCGCAATCCTTCGTCAAATCTCCGAGACGATCACCGAATAGGCGCTCTTTTGCCCGTAGCTGAAGACCGCCTTGACCGCATAAGCGTATTTTTGAGTGATCGAATCCGTGATGATGTCCACATACGAAAACGTCGACGCGTCCAAAGCCGTGAGCAGGGCGAACTGGCCGTCGCCGTCCTCGATCCTCTTCCGGTAGATCTCGTATCCGGTCAGGTCGCCGGCGACGTTCAGGGGATTGACGGCGAAGGCGAGGGTGTTGACTTTTTCGAGCTTCTGGTAGAAAACGATCCGGGTCCGGCGCGTCGTGGTCTGGAGCGCCGGGCTCAGGGGCGGGAACTCGAACTTCTTGGTGCTGGTCACGGTGGCGCTCGGATCGCTCTCGTCGGCGTTCTGGGACACGGCCGTCACCCGGTAGGAATAGTTCGTCTTGACGTCAAGCCCCGTGTCCTCGTACTGGAGGAGCGTCGGCGAGATCGAGGCGAGAAGGGCGAACGTGGTGTCCGCCGCGCCGGCAAGCTTCCGGTAAATCCTGTAGTTCTGGAGCGGGACATTGGCGTTCTCGGAGTTCACCAGCCAGGTGATTTTATTGATCTTCTTGGCGCCCGAGCCGTCGAGCCTTGTCTCGATCGACGGGCTCAGCGGGGGCTTGGGCTTGGGGATGAACCGCTGCTTGAACGAATAGGCGATCTCGTAGTTGCCGCCGACATTCTCGACCCAGAACAAGTGGAGGTTGCCGTTCGATTCGCAGACGATCCAGGGTTCTCCGGAAGCGCCGGAGGTGTTCGTAAAATTGACCGAATCCCCCCAGGTCAGCGCCGATCCCGAAGGCGCGGCCGTCTTCAGGTAGATCTCCTGGTTCCCGTTCACGTTCTCCATCCAGACGACATAGACTTCCTTGGTCGTGGGGTTCACCGCGATCGATGGGCCGTCGGAATCGCCGGTCGTCTGTGAAATGTTCACTGCGTCCTGCCATGCGCCGCTGATCGTCCGGCGGAAAAAGATGTCCGTGCCGCTGCCCTGCATCTGCTGCCAGACGACATAGGCGTCGCCGGCGCTGTCCACTGCGATCCGAGGATCGGTGTCGCCCAGGCCCGTGCCTCCCGAGAGATTGAACTCTGTCGTCCACGATTGGAAATTTTTTGGCGTGGCGTTCTTGGAGTACCAGGGCAGGGAGTGGTTGGTGAACACCAGGTGGGCGGTCCCCGTGGGGTCGAAGGCGAAAATCTTGGTCAGGTAGAGGTATTTCGAAAATCTGTCGAGTGCGACGTTGATATAATCGGGCCCGACCACCGCCCCCGTGGCGCCGTCCCTGTATCTCATCCCAAAATCGAACGGCCGGCCGTTATCGACCATGAAGATTCCGAAGAGGGTGTTGTCGAGCGGCGAGACTCCAAAACAAACGTATTCGCAAGGATTGGTCGGGACTTCCGAAAAATTCAACACGGGGCTCCAACCAGTGCTTGTCCATTCCTTGAAAAAGACCTGCATGACCATGTTGACGAAGTCGCCGTCGTGGTAGGCGACGATGACGTTCGACCCCGTGGACGTCACGGCGATGGTGGGGAATCCGGTATCGTCGATGGCGTCATAGTATACGGGGGTGAGACTGGTCGCGGCCGGCCATTGGCCGGTCCGGTTGGTGTTGTACATGATGAATCTCGCCCCGCCGGCCCCGTAATACCCCGGCCAGCCGACCCAGGTCACGTAGAGCCTCCCCTGGGAGTCGACGACGGCCACGGGGTTCCGGTCCATGTACGACGTGTTGGAAATGTTGACGGGCGCCGTCCAACCCGTGGGAGCGGCGATCGCCAGGGAAACCTGGGGAGCGGCGGACGGAAGCGGCGGTTTCGCTCCGTCGGCCGGCGTCAAGGCCGCCAACGACGCGAATATAGCCAACGCAATGATCACATTTTTAGCCTTTTTCATGAAAGCTCCTTTTCAGAGAGCCGTTATTTTAGCCGATAAGATCTATCGGGTCAAGGCCAAACGACAGCGCGCAGGATACGTTGCTCATCGCCACGCGGATCCGCGGCTAAACTGCGCGGAAGCCCCTCAACCGCGCAGCTTTACCAGAAGCGCGTCTCTTTTTCGGGGCTCAACGGCCTTGGAGAAGACGAAAAAGGATTTTCTGGCCACGTGAATCCTGGTCATGGCCTCGTCGTATTTCCGGTGAAGGGCGTTCTCCACTTCGATGTCCCGGCGCAGGCCGTGCCGCTCGAACTCGGCGGTCCACCAGCCGGACCCGGCCCCGATGATATGGCCGTTCACCGGATAACCGTAGGAATCCGTGTGGATGATTGAAAAAAGCCTGTTCGCCGCGATGTCCCGCTCCCAATCCTCGACATAGACCTCGAAAATCGTCCCGAACACTTCGTCGCGTCCGAAGGCCGGGATGTTGCAAAAAAGAAATCCTCCGTCCTCCAGCAGGCCGGCGAGCCTGGCGATATAGAGGCCGAGCTTGTTGGGATTCAGGTGCTCGAAGATGTCCAGGCCCAGGATGAAATCGAAGCGCTTGCCGAGATCCAGGTTCAGGATGTCGCCGAGATGAATGTCCGCCCGGATTTCGGGGAAGGCCTTGGCCAGGGCCAGGCGGCTGATATCGACTCCTTCGCTCGGGATTCCCAGGTCCAGAAGGCATTTCATGATCGGCCCGTTGGCGCAGCCGAAGTCCAGGACCGACCGCGGCTCGAAGAGCGAGATGAGCTCGGCGTGAAGCCGCTTGTCTTCCGAGATAAGGTAGCTCCAAACGCCCGGCTTCTCGTAATATCCGTTCTCGACGATTTGCCGCTCGAGCCAGTCGAAATCCCCGCTCCCCTCGGCCCGGAAAACCCAGATGTCCCGACCGTGGATGTCTTTGATGAGGTGGAAGCGGTCCGGCCGTTCGTCTTTCACGGACAGGATGGGCATGTTTTCGCGGATGACCTTGTTGACGAATTCCTCCGATTGGACGATGGCGAGGACGACCGACATGCGCGGATGGCCCTCCTTCAGATAATTCAGGTAATGGCTTTTTCCCGTTTCGTCGACGCCCCGGCCCAGGAGCTGATGATAGACCTCCTCCAGGAACTCGAGATCGGACGACGCCTCCGCGCCGGAAGTTCTTTCGTTGGGGAGAGGGTCAGCTTTTTTCTTGAAGCCGGCTTTAAACATTTTCACGCTCCGGATTTTCCATGCTATTTCCAAGGGGCGGAAAAGTCAACTTGGAGGGGGAACCGGCTTCTCCGAAATTGCCAACAGGCCTATTGTTCATCTGGGAGATTGCGTTCTTTTGGGTGAGAAGCGGAATTCCATGGTACACGCTACTCAATCCGGAGATTGAGTGCGCGTCCCGGAATTCCGCTCCTCAGACGGCGTCGTAGTCGCCGAGCGTGAGGTGCCAGGATTGGAGGTCGAAAAATCCGGGCGGCGGCGCGGAGGGGAGATTCCAGCGGAGCAGGACGGGGAAGCTGCGCGGCAAAAAGCTTCGAGGACAGACGAGATAGCCGCTGCGCCGCAGAGCTTTGGCCGGCGGCGCATGCTTGAGCATGAGGGCCGCGGCCAGGTCGGCGCCTTCCGACCGGATGTGCCGGTGGAACGCGGCGACCGCGGCCCGGGCGGCGGCGCGGCCTTCGGGCGTGGCGGCGGCCAGCATGTCGACGATCATTCCCCAGCGGAGGCCTTCGATCGTGGTCAGATTGCCGGCGAGATAAGCGAGCAAACGCCCGCCTTTGCGGGCGGCGAAAATGTCGTAGCGGCGGGTCGGGTGGCGGACAAACCGCCAGTCGAGGAAGGCGCGGTTCCGGACGAGGCTGTTCGGATAAGCGTCCTTGACGGTCTCCCAGAAAGCGTCGAATTCGGATCCGAAGGCCTCGATTTTTTCGACGGCGATATCCTTGTCCGGGCGGGGCCGGAGCGCGGACAAGCCCAGCCCGAGGAACGGGTTGGCCGCCCCCGCGCCGACGCGCCAAAGCCATCCAGGGCGCGATTTCCGCGAAGCCACGATCCGGCGAAGGTCGAAGGGCAGGATCCAGAGCGGCAATTGACCGATTTCCAGGAAATTGAGATGGCGCAGGCAGCCCTTGTGCGAATTCGAGTTGGCGAACCCGAACATGAAGGAATTGCCGTCTCTCGCGCAGAGCTTGAAGATCTCCTCGTACAGGAGAATGAAGATCCCTTTCCCCCTGAACGCGGGATGGGTAATGGCGTTCACGCCCAGGCTGCCGGTCATTTCCCCGGCCCCGATTTTGTAGCGCAGGGGAAGGGCGGCCGAATGCCCCGTGATCAGGCCTCGATCCCGGGTCGCGAATTCGTAGGCGGGCCCCGCCGGATTCCGGTCGTACAGCCAGGGCAGGTAGCGGGGATCGGTGATATCTTCGCCGGAGAAAATGGTCCGGGCGAGTGCCAACAGGCCTTCCGGATCGGGCCGTCCGGGCAGGATTTCGAGGCGGCTTCGGGCCCTGGCCAGGGCCCTTTCCGAATGGGCCGCGCTTTTTTTCATTTCCGTCCTATTCTGGAAGTTCGGCGATGTCCTGTCAAGTCGATCGGCCGTGGAAGAAATCGAACAGGCCGACGAATTGGCCGATGGACACTTGCTCCGGCCGGATTTTCCGGTCCAGGCCGATCTCCGCGCAGGCCTTGTCGGCCAGGTCGGCCGGCTTCCCGGAGGCGATCAAGTTGTTGACCAGGGTCTTTCGTCTTTGTTTGAAGCATTCCTGGAGAAATGACTGGAACTTGCGCTCGTCGGAAACGGGATGGAGCGGAGACGGTCTTTTATCGAGCGCGATCAAGGCGGATTCGACCTGGGGGGGCGGCGAGAAGGACCCGGGATGGACGGTGAAAAGGAGCGCCGCCGAGAAATGGAGCTGAAGGAGGATCGAAACCGGCGCGTAGCTCTTGGATCCGGGCCGGGCGCAAACCCTCTCGGCCACTTCTTTCTGGACGAGGAAGACGCATTTTTGGAAAAGCCCGCTCTCCTCGATGACCTTGTAAAGGAGGGGCGAGGAAATGGAATAGGGCAGGTTGCCGACGAGCTTGACCCTCGCGGAAATAAACCCGCTGCCTTCGATGAGGTCCTTGAAATCCACGTCCAAGATGTCCCCGGCCACGAGAGAGAGATTCGGCAGTCCTTTTTCCTCGAGCAGGGGGATGTATTTCGGGTCTTTCTCGACGGCCGTGACCTTCCCCGCTTTCGCGGCCAAAGGGAGCGTCAGGGCTCCCAGGCCCGGCCCGATCTCGATGATGAAATCGTCCGGAAGCGGATCGACGGCCCGGACAATCTTGTCCAGGACGCCCGCGCTTTTCAGGGAATGCTGGCCCAGGATTCGCCTTTGGGCTCGTCTGAACTTGTTCATTCGACTCAATTTAGATTATTTGACATTTCAGCCATCCGGATTTATATTATACGCTTTCATCCGATAAATCACGATATGCTAAAATATGCCAAATAACGTCTTGATCGCCCTTCCGGCCATGGACGAGGAAAAAAAGCTCGGCCCGGTCCTCGACCAGATTCATCGGCATTTTCCCGGCGTCGAAATCCTGGTCATCGATGACGGGAGCAAGGACAAGACGGCGGAGGTCGCCCTTTCCAGGGGAGCGCGGCTCGTGAAGCACGACTGGAACTATGGATACGCCCGGGGGCTCCAGTCCGCCCGGACCTACGCCCTGGAACACGGATTCGATTACCTGGTCCTCTGCGACGCGGACGGCCAGCACGAGCCGCAGGATATCGGAAGAATCATCGAGGCCCTGGTCGTGAACGGGAAAGACTACGTGATCGCCTCGCGCGTGCTCGGCAGCGCGCCGCACGGAGACCAGTTCATCCATAAATACGGCCGGCGGCTCTATTCCTTCATCGTCAGCCTGATCTTCTTTCCGAAGTTCAGGACGAAGATCACGGATTCGAGCTCCGGGTTCAAGGGCTGGAGCCGGCGGGTGATGAAGGTCCTGTCGGAGATCTACGCGACGACGAATAAGCTCCAGGACGGCCGGATCAACGACCTGGAAGAGCTCTTCATCATGGCCAGGAAGCGATTTTCGGTCGTCGAGGTCCCCGGCCGTTTTTACAAGAGCGCGGACGACATCTCGCGCATTTACGGGAATTACGGCATATCGGGAAGCCGCCTCAGGATCAAGGATATGATCTATATCCTGTCGTGGCCCGTTCTGTTCTTTCGGACATTGTTCCGGAATATCTTCAGCTAAGGATGGGGACATTGAAGCTCAACTTTTACAGTTTGGGGTACCTGTTCCTGGCGATCGTCAGCGGCGTCTTTTACGGTTTCGGCGGCGCCGTTCTCAAAAAAGGCGCCTTGAATTTCAAGGAGTCATCGGGCGTCTTCGACCTCGCTTGGCATTTCATCACCAACAAGTTCATTCTGGTTTCGCTGCTGTGCAGCGGATTGGGATATATCATCTGCCTCTATATTCTTCGCAAGACGGACGTCATCACCACGACCCTCGTCATCCAGAGCGTCCTTTTCCTCTCCACGTCGCTGTTCGCCGCCCTGATGTTCGGAGAGACGTTCGGCCTGACGAAGATCATCGCCGTTTTGCTCATCATGGCCGGGATCGCCGTCCTGCTGGCGGGCTGACCGGGCGGCGGCCGGGGCGATCGCGGCGACGAACGGAGTCGAACGACCGGCTTGAAGGAAGGACACCGAAATGAAATTCACGATCGGATTCGATTTGGACGACCGGAAAAAGATCCACGCGGCCTGGGACGAAATCTTCGCCACCCAGCAGTGGACCGAGGGACCGTTCACGGCGCTCTTCGAGGAGAAGTGGTCTTCCTGGAACCGGCTGCCCTCGCTCGCCTTCGCCGGCTGGTGCGGAGCGGCCCTGGCCGCCCTGGAATTTTTCGAGGTCAAGGGGAAGACGGTCCTCTGCCCCTCGAACACGTTCATGGCCACGCCCATGAGCATCGTCAAGGCCGGAGCGCGCGTGGAGTTCGTGGACTGCAACAAGGAAGACCTCTGCCTCTCGCTCGAGGACCTCAAGCGCAAGGCCGAGCGCCACAGGCCCGCCGCCGTGTTCGTCGTCCATATCGGCGGACATCTCGCCTTTGAGATCGAGGAGATCAGCCGTTTCTGCAAAGAGCGGGGCATCGTCCTCCTCGAAGACTGCGCCCACGCCCACGGGGCCTCGTGGAACGGCAAGATGCCCGGGATGTGGGGCGAGGCGGGCGTTTATTCCTTCTACGCGACCAAGACCATCACCACGGGCGAGGGCGGGATGCTCGTTACCGAGAATAAAGACCTCGTCGAGTACGCGAAAAGGTACCGGAACTACGGCAAGCCCGATTACGCGACCGAGGGGCTCAACTACCGGATCAACGAGTTCGCCGCGGCCCTCGGCTGCGCCCAGGTCGATCGGATGGCCGACATCGTCGCCTGGAAAAAGGCCTATGCCGAAAAGCATCTGGATCCGAAATTCCCGAACCGGGTGAAGCTCCCGGCGGGCATGGCTTCCGGCTATTACAAATACATCGTCTTCGACCCGATCGAAAAATCGACGGGAAAGGTCTATGACCAGCCCTGCCACACGATCATGGGCCGGAAGGACGACCTGCCGAACACCGATTGGATCGCCAAGAACCACTGGTGCGTCCCGCTCTACTACAAAGGGGAATGACGTCCCGGCCATGGCCAATGGCGCAGATCAAGGAAGGAGAACATCGAAGTGAAAGAAGAGAAGAAACTCAGAGTCGCGGTCATCGGGCTGGGAAAGCTGGGCATCCTGCACACCGCGGTCGTCAACATGATCCCCGACGCCGAGCTCGCCGCGATCGCGGACATCAACAGCCAGTTGTCGAAATACGTCGAGCAGGCCGGCCTGAAAGCGCCGTTCTTTTCCGAAACGGAGCGGATGCTGGCGGAGATCAAGCCGGACGCGGTCGTCGTCTGCACCCCGGCCTTCGCCAACCTGCCGGTCGTCGAACAGTGCCTCACCAGGGACGTGGACGTTTTCATCGAGAAGCCCCTGGCCCACACGCTCGCCGCCGCCAAAAAAATGGTCAGTCTCGTCTCCGGCCGCAAGGTCATTCACGCGACCGGGTACCTGTTCGCCCATATGGGGCTGTATAAAAGGGCCAAGCGCCTGATCGCCGACGGCGTTCTGGGCCGCCTCTACCGCGTCCGCTCCTCGGTCTACACGAGCGAGGTTTTCTCCAAGAAGAAAGGCTGGTATTACGACCCCGCGAAATCGGGCGGAGGAGCGGTGATGAATATCGCCGCCCATCTCCTCTACGTCCTCTATTGGTATTTCGGCACGGCCAAGAGCGTCTTCGCCCAGACCAAGTACATCCACTCGGACGTCGACGACGCCGCGACCGCCCTCCTCGAATTCGGGGACGGCCTCCAGGGCTCGATGGATGTTTCGTGGAGCGTGCCCGGCTACCGCCTTCCCTACACGGAGATTCACGTGGAGGGCGACAACGGGACCATGGAGCTGACCAACGACGCCATCAAGCTCTACCTCTACAAGGCCCACAGGGAATATCCCAAGGAATGGACGACGATCCACAAGATCGACTTGCCTTCGACTTCCCGGTTCGAAATCGGGGCCGAGGGACTTTACGAGGAAGATCAGGACTTCGTCGACCGCTGCCTAGACCGCCGCCCCCCCGCCGTCACCTGGAACGACGGATTCGAGGTCCAGCGCATGATCGAGGCGATCTATTGTTCGGCGGCGCAGAAGAAAATCGTGACGATGGGAGAAATTCAATGACCGTGAAGCTCGATCCGTTGATTCTCGGGGCGAACCCGTTTGAAGGGGTGAGCTATATCGGACGTCCGCAGTCCGTTCATTATCTGGAATATTTCGCCAAGGAAGACAACGTCGCGGCCGTCCTCGAAGCGGCCCACAACGCCGGCGTCCGGGCGCTCACCTGCTCGAACACGGCCAACGTCATCGGGGCCCTCCAGAAGTTCCCGAAGGCGAAAGACCTGGCCATCTATCCCGTCATCCCCAACGCCTACGAGTACGCCATGGAGGCTTCGGAGAAGGGCGTCCTGGGCGCGATCATGTCCAAGGCCAAGGGCTTCAGCATGTACCAGAAGGTGAAGCTCGGTCTGAGGGCCCTGACCAAGATTAAAAGCGTCCTGACCAAGGACGTCATGGACATGCTCCTCGAGCTTCTCAATTTTGAGATGATCAGCTTTGAGAAGATGAAGCTCGGCGGCGTCATCCTTCACGGGCAGATCACCGACCTCGCCCTGTCCTCCCACAATCCCGACATCCTCTCCATCTTCCAGGACGTGATCCGGGATAACTACGGCGTCGAGCCCATCCTGGCGACGCACAATTTAGGCGTGCTCCTCCCCCAGCTTATCGAGTGGAAGATCAAGATTCCCCTCATGGCCCCGATGAATGCCAAGGGATTCATGATGAAGCCGTCGAAAGAGGAGTGCGAGGCGCTCGTCCGCGATTCCGGCTACCAGATCATCGCCAAGAAAGTGCTGGCCGGCGGACGTCTTTCGCCCGAGGAGGCCTTTCCCTATCTCCTCGGCAAAAAGATCGAATCCGTCGTGGTCGGCATCGGATCGGTCCCGGAAGCCTACCACACGTTCTCGGTGGCGAAAAATATCCTGAAGATCTGATCCGGGGTCGTGCGGGGGAATGTCCCTACTTTCCGGGGACGTCTTCCGCTAATTCGAACTCGACTTTATCGAAATAAAGGACGCCCTTTCCGGACGCCTTGATATCGAGCACGTAGCGGCCTTCGCTGGGGAACAAACCCTCGAACGGAAGAACCTGGTATCCGTCTCCCGGCCCAGCCGGCGGAATGATCATCTTCTTTTGGAACTGGACGATGCCTTTCTTCATGATCCGGATGAGCAGGACGGGATTGGGCCCCCCCCGGCCCTCGGCCTTGATGACCAGGCGTCCGTGAAACTTCGCGTGGCCGGGGAGGACGATCGACCGGTGGCCGATGACGCTCGGCTTATCCGACTCCACGCGGACCGAGAACCGGCCGCCGGCCTGCGGATCGAACAGGGGAATGCCGGTCTCCCGCTCCAGGGTTTCCGCTTCATAGGAGAAGGGCGTGGGCGCCGGGCCCGTTCCGCCGAGAAAATCGTAGAGGAAAAACCAGCTCCGCCACAGCCGGTAGCGGACCAGCGGGCGGGCCCGTTCCATTTCTTCCGGAAAGACCTTCTCGTATTTTTCCTGCTCGGTGTTGAACTCTCCGACAAAAATGTGCGTCACGCCCTCGCGCTTCAAAAATCCGGGATCGTCGTTGGCGTAGTCCGGATAGAAGGTGTGCGCCTTGTTCCGGTTCTCGATGGAGAGGCTGGGGACGAGCAGCCCCGAAAATACCCCTTGGGGAAAGGCTTTGCCCAGGTCGCGTCCGATCGTCCTCAGGTTGTAGGTGGGGGCGCTCACCCAGCGCGCGTAGGCGGCGATATTTTGTCCGGCGTAAATCATGACGAACGCGGCCACGGCGAACCCCGCCGCTTTTTTCGGAATGATCAAACCCCCAGCGGGGAATCCTTTGGTCAGTAAAAGATAAAGAAGGGCGGC
>Ga0315278_10003004_pt1 | contig 15051 bp, 14 predicted proteins | sample YL17G06_0_MG_FD_203880 | JGI IMG/M metagenome (GOLD analysis project Ga0315278, IMG submission 203880) | Sediment microbial communities from Yellowstone Lake, YNP, Wyoming, USA - YL17G06_0 | ecosystem: Environmental > Aquatic > Freshwater > Lake > Sediment | place: USA: Wyoming | collected... | reverse complement strand
ACGTCGCCGCTCTTGCGGCTCCATCCCCCATTTACAACGGTGTCGACTCCGTTAGCGCCACGCGCTTTGAAGTGGGGACCTGGTTAGCGGAGCAACTTGGCACAACCTTACGCCTCACCACAGGGGCTGAGGCCTCGTCCACGCTACGAGGCCACAAGCGCTGTTCGAATCAGCGTCTTGTGGCCTCTGGCTACCGCTTTCTCTATCCTAGTTACCGCGACGGCTATAGCGCCTTAATGCGGAGCGGGAGTAGTGTCCCGCCCTCAGCACTTAGTCAGAAGGTTTAGTGCGCGACGCCGGTTGGCGTGATCGTGACATCGACGCGACGATTCTTCGCGCGGCCCGCGGCGGTCTTATTGGAAGCCAGTGGTTGCTCATCGCCCATTCCAGAGATCTGGGCAAAGCTTACACTGCCGGCTTGACCGAGGTTCGCCTCAAGGTAGGTTCTGACCGCTTCGGCCCGTTCTAACGACAGCTTTTTATTCAAGCTGGCTTTGCCTTTGCCATCGGTGTGACCGATGATGCTGACGCTCACTGGACTGAACCCGGCGATCACATCGCGAACTTTATTGAGCAGAGCGTAGTCATGCGTCTTGATGTTTGCCGATCCTGAGGCAAAGTCCAGGCCTTTAAGGCGAAGGATGATGTTATTGCCTTGTTGCATGACGTCGGCTTCTTTGGTGGTAAACCCGGATTTGACGCCTTTGATCCGGTCTTGAAAGGCCTTTTGTGCTTCCAAACTGCTGGCTTCGTTGCGGGTGGCGGCTAGTGCAGCGGCCGTCGCTTGTAGCTCGGCACGGGTTTGGTCCAGAGCAGTTTGGGTAGCGGCGATGCGTTGTTCTTCGGCTTCGCGCTGCAGCACGATGGCTTCACCATTTTTTGAACCGGTGGCCTTTGATTCACGAGTCACTTTTAACAGGTGACTGGCGTCGCTGGTCATGACGCTGCGCAAATGATCCAGCCCGGCAAGATCTTGCCGGTGGCTGTTGATATAGTCGCTGCTTTCGCGCGCTTTATCGTTAAACGCACCGAGCGTGCTGCGGGCATAGGTGGCGGCGCCTTCTTTTTCGGCGAGCTCCTTGGCGGTCATAGCTTGGCCGAGGTAGGTGCGTTTGAGTGCGGCGAATTCCGCAGCGCGGAACTCACCTTCGAGCTTGCCGCGCTGCTTTAGCGCCGCCGCCTTATCATTGCCCTCGATGTCTGCGCTGACGCTGCGTAGACCCTCGTCGGCTTTGCGAAAGTCGGTGCCAACGACGCTTGGCGCGTTGGCTTTGATGGCGTCTTCACGAGCCTGCAGAACGCCGGGAAGTGCTTCCTGACCGATCCTGGTAAAGTCGGCGGCGCGATCGAACTCGCCGCGGGCCTTCGCCAATTCCTTGAGAATCTTTTCATCGGGCTTGTTTTCGCTGCGTAGTTGGGTGGCCTTGACTAGGTCCTCGCTACCGGCCTTAAAGTGTTTGGGTGACAAAACATCGGCGTGCTCAGCGAGCAAGGCATTGCGCTGAGCATCAACTTTGCTGATCTCAGCGGAGGCATTGGCATCAGCAGGGTAAGAATCAACCGGCGTATGCTGGCAGCCTTGGAAGTAAGCAGAAAGAGCGACAACTACTGATCCCAGTTTTAAATTCAGTCCCATAGTAAAACCTCGGTGAGCTGTTAGCTTAGCATCTGGGATGCACTGCAATACCGGTGCCATCTTAGGTGATTGCTCTAATGAGTCGAAACTATGGGGAATTATCGCGGATTGCAGCCGGCTGAAATCCCGCTGCTGCTTCTCATGTAGGTGATCCGCTACAGGTTGATGGATTTATGAGACGACACCCCGCGCCACTTTATTATTAAATAGAAAATATTTATAAATATCAGTCAACACCCCCTTGCTTGAATTAATTTTAGCCTTAAGGTAGGTTCCTGCCGTCGGTATCAGGAGCTGCTTCTTACCGGGTTCCTGTCGCGGCAGTTCAAAAGGGAGGTTAAGGTGCAAGGTGAACTCAGTGGCCTCACGGCCAGTCCGCTCAAGTCTCTGTTCGCCGACGATGAGATCATCGCCGACATCCTGCCGACCTTCGTGCAGAACATGCCACGCTATGTCAGCGCCTTGCGCGACTCCGTGGAGCGTCGCGATTGGGTGGCAAGCGCCAAGATTTGCCACGACCTCAAAGGAACCGCCGGGGGCTATGGGTATCCGCAGATCGGTCAAGTGGCGCAAAAGCTGGAAGAGGAGATCAAGGGTGGTTGTCAGCTGCCGGTGATCGAGAGCTATCTGGCCGATGCCATTACGCTATGTCACCGGGCAGTAATAGGTCTTGGTCGCTAGACGAACAGACCGGAGTCGTTGCTGCTAAACGGCGCAGGAGGCGCTCCCGCTGGAGTGTCGACCGCGCCGCTTCCAAGATTTTGAGGGGTCCAGCGGTCTTGGGCATGAACGAGCGCACCGACTCCGGGCACCGTGATTCCCAGTTGGTTTCGTGCAGATCGTGACCGCTCACCAGGATGACCGGGACCTCGGAGCAGAACATATCGATGCACTCCGCCAGCTCGTCACCGCGGATGCAGCCCATGTAGACATCGATGATCGCCAGATCAAAGTCCTTGATGCGGGCGAACGGCCCGAGGTCGAAGATCGAGGCATAGTAGGTCGGCACGAAGCCAAAGCGCCGCGCCGTTGCCGATAACAGCGCGCCAAAATACGGATCATCATCCAATATGAGCAATCGATCCTGCGGCCTTGGCGGTGGGGCCAGTTGTAGTTTCATCATCAAAACCTCCTGCGGCGAATCGCCTAATTCAGGTTCGCTGCCTTGGCGACGGGCCACTCCTGGCTGACGAGCCCAAGCGCGCAGTCGAGGATGGCATGGGGACCTGAGGTCTTGTTCATAAAACGCCGGATGCAGGTTGGCCATGCTTTCTGCTCCCGTTCAGCGATGTCCGAGCTGCTGATGACGATGACCGGCAGGTGAGAAAAAAAGACGTCGACGTATTCTGCGATCTCCGAGCCTTTGAATGATTCCAAGTAGTAGTCGAGAATGACGACGTCGTAGTCGCGCAGTGAGGCAAAGGAAGGCATGTCGGCAAGCGAAGCAAAGGTCGTCACCGGCACTCCTTGGGCCTCGCAGATGACGCGAAAAAGCGAGCGAAACCACTCATCATCATCGATCAAAAGCACTCCCTTTTTGCAGCTTAAGGCCGCTTGTGCATGGACTGCCGAGTGGTCATTAGCGTTGCTTGCTAAGTAGTTCATAATGGCCTCGCTGCCTGTAGTGATGCATGGATAGCTATGCTATCAGCAAGAATCGTTCCAAGATCCTGGGCGAACCAGCTGGTCGTGATTCGGCCGTTCGGCCGAAAAAGAAACTGTAGTGAGCGTGCTACAGGTGTCGCGTCTAAAGTCCACTGCAACAACCCAAAAGCGACTATATGAGCCGGGCATAAGAATTGCAGAAGCTTCTCATAGTCTCACAATCTAGTGGGCGCGCCAAATCAACTACGCAGCAGCGACCGTATCAGTTTGTTTTGCTGCAGGAGACATGATGATGCCAGAAATCTCGGTGTGGCATGACTTTGGTTTAGGAGTCGTAACGGGGCTCGGCTATAGCGTCGCTGCAGCCGGGGCTGCGTTCCTTTGCGCCATCCTGTGGGTGCAGATGCAGAGGTTGCTGCAGGGAACGCGGCGATGGTTACAGAGAGCGACAAATCCTGCGGCTGAGGTCCTTGAGCTGGCGCATGGCGTCGCGGCGATCCTGCGGCTTGGCCAGCTCCACCTCGCGCGCCAAGTCAGCCAAAGCAGCAAAGCCATAGGTTGCCGCATCGCCGCTAAGTCGGTGGCTCAGGCGCAAGATTTGGCGATCTTCGCCGGCCCGTACGGCTTGTTCCAAGGCTCCCAACGCCGTCGGTAAACCTTGGATGTAGGACTCGACGAGCGGCCCCAGCAGGTCATGTGAGGCATACCTGGATCTTGTCGTCTCCAGCGAGTCAGCTCCCCCGCTCACCGAAAGCTCCCTTTATCAAAGCCATAGCGATGCATAAGGCGGTAGATATCGGCACGGTAGCGCGCGGAGATCCGCGCGGCCTCGGAGATATTGCCGCCACTAATGGTGAGCAGGTGTTCGAGATAGCTTTTTTCGAAGCACTGCTTGGCCTCCGTGAGCGGCATCGCGAACACGGCGCGACTGATCGTTTCGTCCGATGTAGCCGTACCTGCGCGCAGATTCATGTGCTGGAAGATGTCGCTGACGCTTAGCTCATCGTCACTCGACAGCACGACCGCTCGCTCCAAGGCATTCTGTAGCTCACGAACGTTTCCAGGCCAGTCGTAGGCCATCATCCGCGCCATCACCGAAGCACTCGGCGGACGCACATTCTTGGCAAAGCGCTGATTGAACTGGCACAGGAAGTGGCTGGTCAGAGCCGGGATATCCTCGGTGCGGTGGCGCAGCGGCGGGATCCGGATGACGACCACCGATAGGCGATAATAGAGATCTTCGCGAAAGCGCTTACTTTTGGCTTCGTCGAGGATATCGCGGTGGGTCGCGGCGATGACTCGAGTGTTGATCGTGAGTGGCATGCTCGAGCCGATCGGCGTGACCTGCCGCTCCTGGAGTACGCGCAGCAGTTTAGTCTGCAGGGCCAGCGGCATATCACCGATCTCATCGAGCAACAGGGTGCCGTTGGTGCAGACTTCAAAAATCCCTTTGCGGTCGGTCTTGGCATCGGTAAAGCTGCCGCGTTTGTGGCCAAACAGCTCGGACTCTAAGAGCTGCTCGGGAATGGCGCCACAGTTGATCGCATTGAATGGTTCCGCGGCGCGCGGTGAGGTCTGGTGAATGGCGCGCGCAACGACCTCTTTACCTGTCCCGGATTCGCCCAAGATCAAGACTGTCGAGTCGACATTGCGGATCTTATCGATCATCGCCAGCATCTCTTTGATCGCTGGGCTGTCGCCGACCAGGCCGATGGTTTTGCGCGTCTCGGGATCGAGAAGCGGGCCTTTTGCTGCGGGCTTTAAGTGCGCGGTGATCTCGGCAAGGATTTTTTCCGGTTCCGTGCCTTTGGTGAAGAAGCTCGTCGCGCCGCGGCGCATGCACTCGACGGCCTTCTCAATCGAACCATGCGAGGTGAGGATGAACACCTTAGTCGAGGGCGTGACTTTAAGCACGAATGGCAGGCCACCAATGCCCTCTTCGTCGCCTAAATGCAGATCGAGCAGGACCGCATCGAAGTAGTATTGAGTCAGGAGGTCTTTAGCGGTTTTTAAATCGTGGCAGGAATGGGCGATGAATCCCGCAGCTGTCAGAAAAGTCTCGTAAAAGCGCGTAATCGATTCGTCGTCATCGACCAAAAGAATGCGGCCTAGGTATTTACTTCCCGCCATAGCGTTAAAAGCCTTTTTTCTAATGGACCGAAGCAAAATCAATGTGCCGCATCCTAACCGTGTCGGGCGGCGATGTCGGCAAAAATCGGTAGCTTGCGAAATTATTTGACGAACTCTAGCCAAAAGCCGATACCCAGAGCCTTAGGTTTAGGTGCCTCGGTGCACTTGATATGGCGTCGTGGTGCTGCCGTTTCGCGGCCTTGTTGCATAAATCCCGCCCTCTTGCCTTCCCGTCCTCCCAGTTTTAGGGCAGCGGCGTTTTTCCGCGCAACTGGGAGGACGGGAAGGCAAGAGGGCAGGATTTATGCAACAAAGCCGACTTTGGCATGTATCCTGCAGATTTTGCTGCCTTTGGTTAATGCGATGAGGAGCTTCCGCAATGAGTCAACTTAGTCGTGGCCAGTGTTTGGTCGGTAAGCGCATCTTGGTCGTCGACGATTCGCCGGATATCAGCGTGATCTATGCGCGCGTCCTGCAGCATGAGGGCGCCCAGGTGGACACCGCATCGGGGGTGCTTGCCGGCATGGACTTGACGCGGCAGCAAAGCTACGACGCCGTCTTGATGGACTTAGAGATGCTTGATATCGGTGGCTTGGCCGGAGTGGCTATGCTGCGCCAGGATGGTTACCGTGGCTTGGTGCTGGCCTTGACCGGGCACTCTGAGCCAAGCATCCAGGCCACGGGGATGGCGCAGGGTTTTGACGGATTTATGGCCAAGGACGGCGATTGGGCTGGGCTGATCGACCACATCAGTCGTCTGATCAGCGGCGCCTGTTAGCACAAATCCAGAATCGGAATCTCTTGACTGCCGGCCTCGCTGGTCAGTGGGCGCCCGGTGAGGGTTTCAGCCACGCGCAGGTAGACCTCAGCTAGCTCCACCAAGGTCTTTGCCGGTACGACTGGCACCGGCCCTTCGCCCTTAAATCCTTGGGCGAGCAAATAGCGCCGGACGATCTCTTTATCCAGCATCTCAGGCCCTTCCCCGCTGGCAACCCGCGCTGCATAAGTCGCGGCGGTCCATAGGCGGCTGGAGTCTGGAGTGTGAATCTCATCGATCACCGTAATCGTTCCATCTTTCGTCCGCCCAAACTCATATTTGGTATCGACGAGCAACCAGCCAACACGGGCAAAGACCTGCTGGCCATGGGCAAAAAGCCGCAGCGCCAAGTGGCTGATGTCGCTCCATTCGGCCTGGGTGACGACGCCAGCGGCGATGAGCTCGGCTGGTGAGGTGTTTTCGTCGTGTTCAAAGGCGGCGGCCTTGGTCGTTGGCGTGATGATCGGCCGCGGTAGGCGGTCGTGGGCTTTGAGGCCTTCGGGCAGCTTTTCGCCGCAAAACAGCCGCTCGCCAGCCGTGTAGGCCCTGAGCATGCTGCCAGCCAAGTAGCCGCGAACGATCACTTCGACCTTAAACGGCACGGCTTTTTGCGTCCGCAGCACGCGCTCATGCGGGCGGCTTAGCAGGTGGGTGGGGACCACCTTTTTGGCTTCTTCCAGCCAAAATTCAGAGATCGCCGTGAGGATGGTTCCCTTATATGGGACCATGCCGATCAGTTTATCGAAGGCGGTCAAGCGGTCGGAATGAACGATCAATAGTTCGTCGCCGACGGCGACGACATCGCGCACTTTGCCAGTATAAGTCGAGCAGCCGCGGCTGGCCAAGGCGCTGATTTGGTCCTTGGTCAAGCCTTGGTAGGACTGTTCGGAAGTCGCGGTGGGTGATGGATGGGTCGCTAGTTCACGAAGAAGGTCTTTGATCTTGGGCATGCTTTGGTCCTGCGTTGACAGTGGCTTGAGGACCTTTGGCATAGCTTAGCGATGAGGATTTTTCAACGGCTTCATCCCATCAGTCATCGCCGTGATTCGAGGGCAGCCGCGTGCAAGCGACCGGGGCACCGCTATCGTCGACCAAGCCTTTGTCGCTTCCGGGGCAGGCCTCCGGTGGTGTGCTACCGAGCGTGAGGCTGGCGATCCAGTCGTTGACATAGGCGGCCCGCTGACGGACGATCCCACCGTGGCTCGCACCTGGCTGAATGCACAGACTCAAATTGGCTTTGTCCTGCCGTAGGCGATCGATGGCACAGGCCATCCGGACAGGTACCAAGGCTTTGTCCTCGGTGCCGTAGGCTAGCAGTAGAGGCACTTTGGCAGCCGCAGCATCAAGATGCGGGCGTTCGGACTTGTAACGAGCGACCCATTTCTGACAGGTGTGGTTGCCCATGCAGGGGATGATGTCGGCGACCGCCTTTGGCGTGACAGCCCACTGAAAGTCCGTGGTAAAAAGGTCCCGTACAGTCGTTCCCATGGCCTCTAGCTGGGGCTGCTTTGGCGTCCAGCAGGCGGTGTTGACGAAGGTCTTGATTTGGTCGCGAAGCTCCGGCTTAAAGGGGTCCATGGCGTGCTCTGGGCCGTCATAGAGATAACCCGCGGTGTAGTGGTACCAGACGGTCGCGCCGTTCGGAATATTCGGCGAGGTCGCAATCGGAAATTGATGGGCGATGGCAAAGACGGCGCCAAATGCCTCTTGGTTGATCCACAGCGGAGCATAGGTGACGACGGCGGCGATGTTGCCGTCGACCCCGTAGCTACTGGCGAGGGCCAGGGAGGACAGTACGCTGTGACCGCCTTGGGAGTGTCCGACCAAGACGACGTCGTTGGTGAAGGCACTAGGTAAGAGCTGGCGCAGGGCTCTGCCACCATCGAGTAAGCTGCGGCCAACATCGGCCGCCACGGCGTAGCCGCTGGGTGGATTGTCTTGAGCGCCGAAATTGGCAAAGCCAGCGGAGTCTGGGGCGATCGCGGCGTAGCCACCACCGACCAAAGGCAAGGCCATGGCCAGGAAGTCCGGTTGCACCGAAGCCGCTTCAGGAGAGTTAAGCGACGGGGGGCAGGCTGCTGCTTGACCGCGACTGCCGTGCCCGACGGCGATCACCGGTAGTTTTGCGGCGCGGGGTGTGGTCGGGATATAAACCATTGCGACGGAATAGCCCGGGATGGGTTGCGGTTGAGTCGGGCGCTCGGTGCGGTAGAGGATGCGGTAGATGCGTGCGCCGCTGGTAAACGCAGCGCCTTCGTAGCCGACGGCGCGGGCCCTAGCCTCGAGGTCGGTGGCGCTGACCTCCTCGTCAAACGCGCATTTTATGATCGCACCTTTGCTCTCAGGAAGCGTTCCTGGCGGGCCATACAATGTCTGCGCGGCGTCGGAGCACGGATTGCTAGGTAAGAAAGCTGACGAAGCGGCAATCGGCTCGCTCTCCTGCGTGCCACTTAGGGTGGTTTTGCAGGCGGAGTTGCTTAGCAACAGCGAGCAAAAGGCGATCAGCTTGTGCACGGGACACTCCAAATCTCGATAGGTTTAGCTGTCATCATATTACAAGTATTTGCGGTCGATCGAAACTCTCACGGGTGTCAACGGGCGACGGCGTCGGCCTTCTTACCTGAAAGTCCCAAAGCCTGAGCCTGTTTTTCTTTAAGCTCCCAGTAGGCCTTGATGATCTGTCCGGCGATCGGCGCGGCTTGTTTACCGCCACCACCGACGGTGTCGTGCTCGCTGACGACGGCGACCGCAATCTCTGGCTTATCGACCGGCGAGAAGGCGCCAAACAGTGCGTGCTCGCGCCAGCTGATGCTGACGTCCTTTTGATTTTTGCCCATGTTTTTGCTTAGGCTGACGGCCTGAGCCGAGCCGGTTTTACCGGCGACGGTGTGACCGGGAACATCGGCTTTCTTGCCGGTACCTTCTTTGTCCATGACCACGGCCATGAGCCCCTCCTTGACCAGTTGGAAGGTCTTGGGACTGATATGTGCCGTGCTGCGCAGCAGGTCGGGCTCCTGCATCAGCGTCGTTTCGCCATTTTGGTTGATGACCCGTTTGACGAGGAAGGGGCGCCAGACATGGCCCTCGTTGCCGATGGTGGCAAACAAATTGGCCAGCTGCAACGGGGTCATGCCATCATAGCCCTGACCGATGGCGACGCTTGGAGTTTCACCCGTACTCCATGGCACGCGGTAGGTGAGCTTCTTCCAGGCCGTGGTCGGGATGAGTCCGGCTTGCTCGAAGTTTAGTTGGAAGCCGGTCTTTTGGCCTAGGCCAAGCATCTGCGCATACTTGGCGATGCGATCGACACCGAGGTCGACGCCGAGGTTGTAAAAGAAGACATCGCATGACTTCATCAGGGCTCGGCGCAGATTGACCGTGCCGTGGCCGCGGTGCTCCCAGCAGCGGAAGGTTTGGCCGCCGAGGGTGTAGTGGCCCGGGCAGAAGAAGGTTGTATTGGCATCGATCAGACCCTCTTCAAGGCCGGCGATGGCGACGACCGCCTTATAGGTCGAACCGGGCATATAGACGCCGCCGGTGGTCTTGTCGAGAAAGGGCTTAAACGGATTGGCGACCAGTGACCGGTACTTTTCCTCGCTGAGCCCACCTTGATAGACGTTAGGGTCGTAGCCAGGTTCGCTGACCATCGCCAGGACTTCGCCATTTTGCGGGTTCAAGACGACCACGGCGCCGTTTTTACCGCGAAAGGCTTCCTTGGCGGCGCGTTGCAGGTCCAAATCGATCGTCAACAACAGGTCATCGCCGGGTGTCGCTGGGACCAGAGGCAATTCCAGTGCGGTTTTTTCGGTTTGATCGACCTGCCTGCCGAAGGCGTCGACTTGAATGAGTCGGTTGCCGCGCTTGCCACGTAGGTACTTTTCCCACCGGGCTTCAAGGCCCTGTTTGCCGACTAAGTCGCCAGGGCGGTAGGGGTGGTCTTGCGCCTCCTTGGCGTTGGCGGCTGGATTATAGCCGCTGGCAAGCAACTCGCTTTTGCTGATTTCGCCGAGGTAGCCGACCATATGCGACGGCGTTTCGGGCTTGTAGTCGCGCCTGGGTGCGACGGCGATATCGATGCCCGGTAAAAATATTTTATTTGATTGGATGGTCGCGACCTCGTGCAGCGAGAGGTTGCGTTTGAGGTTCACCGGTAGGTACTTCGGCTGGCCGCGGCTCAGCCACAGGCGATGTTCGAAGGTGGCTGCCGGCAGGTGCAGCAGTCGACCGAGGATCTTGAACGTCATCTCGGTGTCATGCACGTACTGCGGGATGTAGACCAAGTCGAAGTAGGGGCGGTTGCCGAGCACCACCTGACCATTGCGGTCAAAGATGAGGCCGCGCGGGGCGGGAATCTCGATCGGCTGGATGCGGTTGTTTTCGGCGATCTGCTTGTATTGTTCACCTTTGTAGATCTGGACATACCAAAGGCGGATCATCAGCAAGCTGGTGACCAAGAGAAAAGCGCAATTGGCCCAGAGAAAACGGCTTTCGACGATGCGCCGCTCGGCTTGAAAGATGCGCCGCATTAATCGTCCTCAGCGTCAATGCCGCTGCCGATATAGCGTCGGCATAGCAGCATGCCAATCGCCACCGCTAGCGGCAGTCGGCACAATTGGACAAAGAGGTAGGTCCAGTTGAATGGACGGCTGCCAGCATTGATCGCCAAGACAAAGGTTTCAAAGCCGATGACGCCGAGTTGGGCGCCGGTGTAGGTGAGTAACCAGGGCAGGCCGTGGCGCCAGGACAGGGTCCCCCGCGTTAGGTAGATGACGCAGGCAATGACCCAGTAGACGCACAGGTACAGGCCGGCCGGGGCTGTGGTGTGGGTTTCTAGCATCAGCGCAGAGGTAGCGACGAAAATCATCGCCCGCGGCATCTTTTCGACGACCAGGATGGTCACCAGCCACGGGGTCATCAGATCGATCGCCACCAGGGAGCCGGTGATACTCGGTAGCACCGTGCCGTGGAGGGCGCCGATAAAGAGTAGCAGCAGGACATCCCACCACAGCCGGCCGGTGTGCGGGCGAAAGCGTAGATAGCTGCGCACCTGGGCCCAATTCAACCGCAAACTATCCGTGGACAGGTCGATCATCGGGTTTGCATGTCGATCGCCCGCTCCGTCCATTCAGGACCGGCGATGGCGGCGATCTTCTCCAGCTCTGGATCAAGATTCAGGATGACCATGACCTCTTCGAGCCGGCGGTGGTCCACCCAAGGCTCGACGGTGACGGATTGCGCGACGTTTTCAGTCTCGTAGGTGATGCGCATGACCCGACCGACCGGTAGGCCTTTAGGGAAGCCGCCGACGATGCCCGAGGTGATCAGCGTGTCGCCGATGCGAATTTCGACGCGTTTGTGCAGCTGCAGCGTGCACTGGCTGTGGGCAAATCCAGACAAGACGCCGCGCACCCGGGTGCGCTGCAGCAACACGTCCAGGTGAAAGTCGGAGTCTACCAGCAACTGCACATCGGCGAAGTGCTGCCCGACGCGAATGATCTTGCCGACGACGCCATCGGCGGCGACCACGGGCATGCCGACGCGAACGCCGTCGCCCTTACCCCGGGTGATGCGGATCGATTCGAATTGCGACAGGTCATCATGTCCGATCACCTCGGCCGCCAGCAGCTTCTTCTCGGAGCGACCGGAGAAGCCGAGGAGGCGGCGCAGGCGATCGTTCTCCTGGACCTGCTCGTCGTAGTCGAGGATGCGCGACTGCAGGCTGGCCAGATGCCCCCGGAGCATGTGGTTCTCATCGGCTGCCGTGCTGAGGTTGATGTAGTGCCGCCAGGTCTTGTTCAGCCCACTCGCCAGCCCATGCCACAAGCGCTCAGCCGGATACAGGGCATCCTGGAGCAGGAGCAGCACGGGTCTTGGGTTCTGCCAAGCCCGCAGCGAGGTCGAGAAAAACACGAACGGCGCCAGCAATGCGCTAACAAGTAGCACCAGTCCCAAAAGTTTTTTGGAGCGGTCGCCCACGGCGGTCCTCACGGTCTTTATGATCGGCCTAGGCCTTTCACTTTATCACCACCAAGCAATTGTGCTACAGGATAAGCATAGCATCCTTAAGGGCCCGGCTTGGTCGCGGCCGCAAGACATAAGTTTTTCTCACGGAAGAGAGGCGGCAGCTATGGTCGGGTTGAATAGAAAACTCAGCGCCGGTGTCGACGGCGATAAGTTGTCAAAGAATTTCTGGACCTACGCGGTCCTATTGTCGGCCCTCGGGGCGATGACCTTTTTTGGCGTCTGCGATCCCACCGGCAAGAAGTTCGGCCGTGGAGGCTCATCCAGCGGGGCGGCCGCGACGGTCAGCGGCGATAGCATCAGTCGCAACGAGTTCCAGCGGGCCTATGGCCGGATCTATCAGCAGTACCAGCGGATGTATCAAGACGCCTTTGATCCAGCGCAGATGCGCCTGGCCCACTCGGTGTTGAGCCAGCTGGTCGAGGACCATGTCTTATACAACAAAGCTGTGGAGCTTGGCCTCCGTGCTTCCGACACCGAGATCGTTCAGCTCCTGACCAAGGAGGAAAGCTTTAAGGGTGAAAACGGCAAGTTCTCGGAGGAGATCTTTAACCGCTACCTCGAGAGCAATGCCTACACCGAGGCCTCGTTCATGGACGAGATCCGCCGCAGCGTGACCTTGCAGAAGTTTCGCCGCTTCGTCGCAGAAACCGCCGTGGTCTCTGATAAGGCTGCCGAGCTCGACTATAAGATGGCGGAAACTAAGCTAGATCTGGAATACCTCAAACTCGACCCGCAGACCCTCACGGTCGCCGTGGCCGCCGCCGACATCGACAAACTGTTGGCCGACGCCAAGGGCCAAGCCCGGGTGAAAGAGGCCTTTACCGCCAACAGCAAGGATTACAACCGGCCGGAGCAGGTCGATGCTCAGCATATCTTGATCAGCTTCAAAGGCGCGCGCAACGCCACCGCCGACGCCGCAAAGCGCGACAAGGTCGCAGCGCGCAAAAAGGCGGAGGAGGTCCTGGCTCAGGTCAGTAAGCCTGGCGCCGACTTCTCGGCGCTCGCCACGGCCAACACCGACGAGCCTGCTGGTAAGACCAAGGCCGGTGCACTCGGCTGGTTCAGCCGCGAAGCCATGGATAAAGCCTTTAGCGACGCCGCCTTTGCCCTGACCAAGGGGCAGATCAGCGGCATCGTCGAGACGCCTTTTGGCTTTCATATCATCCGGGTCCAAGACAAGAAGCCAGAGCTGAAGCAGACCTTGGAGCAGGTGCAGCGCAGTATCGCCGAAACGCTGTTGGCTAAGGACAAGCGGCCCGAGCTGCTGCAGGCCCAAGCGCAGCAACTCATGACCGCGCTCCAGGCCAACCAGCCGACAGCGCCCCTTCTCGCAGCTGCTAAAACGACCTGGGCTAGCACCGGCGAGATCCAGGCCGACGCTCGCTATTTGCCCGGCATCGGGTCCAGCAAGGACGTCAGCGATGCGCTCGTGGCCCTCAGCAAGCCGGGGCAGCTCTATCCAAAGGTGGTCGATGTCCGTGGCAACCTCTACATTTTGCGGCTAAAGTCGCGCCGCGAGCCGGATATGGCGAAGTTTGATCAGGACAAGCGCCGTGAGGCCGAGCAGACCCAGCAGTATGCACAGGGTCAAAGCCTGTTCTCTACTTACCAAAAGCAATTCCTTGCTGATGTGAATCTGCAGAAGAAGGTCTGGTTGAACCCAGATCTGTTGGCCCTCGATGAGCCAAAAACAAAGGACGGCGCCGGGGGCTGAACATGGTCGTCCTGATCGTTACGAAGACGACCAATTACGAACTCCACGGCGCGGTGGTTGAGGCCAAGGTGGCGCAGGGTCGGGTGCACCCCGATGCCCTGACGCGACTAAAGGTGGCGCATGACGACCACTATGCCTCGCTAGCTTCCTTGCATAAGGCCCTTGCCAGCAATGGCCTGGCTTGGGATGAGGTCAGCCGGGACTTTCCCCGTCCATGGAGCAAGGCCTACGATTTGGTGCTCACCGTCGGTGGTGATGGCACCTTGCTAGCCGCCACGCATCAAATGCCCGCCGGCGGTCTTGTCGCCGGCATCCGCTCGTCGCTGTCCAGCGTCGGCTTTTTGTGCTGTGCCAGCCCGGCCGAGGTCGGCGCTCTCGTCAAGGCCATTGCCACGGGTAAACTCGACGCCTCCGCGGCACACCGGGTCAAGGCGCAGGTGACGCGCAGCGATGGCGGCGGCACGTTTGAGACCGAGCCGGTGCTCAATGATTTTCTCTATGCCAACGCCAGTCCCGCCGCGACGACGCGCTACCAGGTCGATTTTAAGGGCGGCCGTGAAGCGCACCGTTCCAGTGGGCTATGGGTGGCCACCGCCACGGGGTCCACGGCAGCCATTCTGGCCGCTGGCGGTGAGCGTCGGCCCGCTGGCGAAGCCGCGTTTCAGTTTCGCTTTCGCGAATTGTACAAACTCGGTCTCGATATCCCGGTCATTGAAGGTGGCTTGTTTGATCCTGACCACGAGTCCCTGGAGATCGAGAATCGCTGTCCCCAGGCAATCCTAGCGACCGATGGACAACACGGCTGCATCGAGCTGGCTTATGGCGATACGGTGCGGTTTTTACGCGCACCTGCGATCCAATTGGTGCGCCGCTTTAACAGCTGATCGAGTGATGTTGCGGCAATGACTTTAGGGTTTCTAGCTGCCGAAGAAATTATTTGACAAACCTGATCATTTAATACATTTGTATGGCTCCAATCAACGGACTGACTGGAGAATACGATATGTACTTATCAATCGGTGCTGCCGCGTTGGCCATAGGTGTATCGGTTGTCACAATGCGAAGGTGGGCTAAGAGCGGTCGTCTGCTACCCGACCATCGCACCCTTGGTGGCCATCGTCGTTA
>Ga0315278_10003003_pt1 | contig 15053 bp, 17 predicted proteins | sample YL17G06_0_MG_FD_203880 | JGI IMG/M metagenome (GOLD analysis project Ga0315278, IMG submission 203880) | Sediment microbial communities from Yellowstone Lake, YNP, Wyoming, USA - YL17G06_0 | ecosystem: Environmental > Aquatic > Freshwater > Lake > Sediment | place: USA: Wyoming | collected... | reverse complement strand
CAACAACTTCGTGATCTCCACCAGGTTCTCCTGGACCAGCAACTCCCCCCCGTAGGTCTGCATATTCTCGGCGTTCGCCGTGCTTACCCTGATGGATGTCAGGAGCAGCCAGCCGAACAGAATCATGGACCCTATCAGATCGATAATCACCTGTGATCCCATTGTGGGATCCTCCCCTGCGTCATGTTATCGAAAGAACCAGTAGCTGTAGACCGATGAAAACTGAAGCGTGTCGCGCATAAACGGACTCGACACCCACACGCGCAGACGCTTATGATAGGTTCGCGACGCCGACGGCACCACGACGTTTCCGGAGATCGAGACGTAGTCGACGGAATTGCGAATGAAAAAATTTGCCGACCGGAAACTCACGGTGTCACCGTTTACCCACTTGGTGAACCCGTTGTAGTCGTCAAAGTCGTTGAACGTGGCTTCCGTTTCTCCACCCTCCTTGCCGAGCGTTGCGGTAAGGGAGGTGACGCCGCTGATATCGGAAGAAACGGTGTTCTGGTCGAACGCCTTTCCGGCCGCCCTCTCCACCTGCGATATGCCGAGCGAGGTCGCCATGATCACATATTCGGTTGTCTCCACCGACGTTCCGCTGTCCAGGGTGTTGGTGTTCATCATCAACATCACCGTGCCCAGAAGGCCGAGCGCCAGCACGCTCAGCATTGACTGTCCGAGTCCCATGAGTTAATCGTCCGTTGTGGCTGTTGCGATTTCTTCCAGGGTCGTTTCTCCCTGTTTGATGCGTTCAATGCCCGAACGGCGGAGCGTCCACATGCCATCGCGCATCGCCTGTTGGCGGATACTGTCCTCGTCCACATCTGACCCCGATTTGGCGATCATGTTGCGGATTTCCCGCGTGAAGTAAAGTGCCTCGTGGATCGCCGCACGTCCTTTGTAGCCGCCGTTGCACTTGTCGCAGCCAATCGCCTCGTAGATGGTACATTGGTCGAGGTCTGCTTCCGTAAACCCGAACTTCAGATACACCTCCCGGTCGATCTGCTCCTTCTCCAGCGGCCGCTTGCAATGCTTGCACAACGTGCGCACAAGGCGCTGGGCCACGATGATGTTGATTGCATACGCGATCAGGAAGGGTTCGACCCCCATCTTGTACAGACGGGCAACCGCACTGGGCGCGTCGTTGGTATGCAGCGTGGAGAAGGTCAGGTGACCCGTGTTGGCGAGCTTCACGGCGATCTCCGCCGTGGCTTTGTCGCGCATCTCGCCCACCAGAACGATATCGGGATCGTGGCGCAGGATGCCGCGGATCGCCTGGTCGAAATTCATCTTCGGGCTGATCCGCAACTGCCGTGCACCCCGGATAATGTATTCCACCGGGTCTTCCACGGTCAGCACATTCACCGTCGGGTCGATCACCTGATGCAGGGCGGCGATCAGGGTGGTGCTCTTTCCGCTTCCGGTCGGCCCCGTGAGGATCACAATACCCTGGGGCTTCGCGATCGCCTGGTCAAAGAACTTCCGCGCCGGCCCCTGCAAGCCCAGTTTGGTGAGATCGGTGATGACCTTCCGGTCGTCCAGCACGCGGATGACGATGCTCTCATATTTGTGCCGGAACTCCACTCCCACGATGGGCATGATGGAAACGCGGAACCGTATCATGTGGTCGTCGATCAAACGCTGGATGAACCCGTCCTGCGATGCCTCGCGCTCGAACCGGTCCACGTTTTTCGACCGGTCCTTCACCACGGCCGCCACCGCCTCGGGCATGGTCTTTTCCTGGACATGCCAGAGCTTCAGGTTGCCGTCGGTACGAAACCAGAATTCAGTCCGGTTCCCCTCCTTGGCGATAATGTGCACGTCGCTCGCGCCGGAGCGTACGGCTTCCACCAGAGCACCTTCCACCAGATTGACCAGGGCGCTCTTGCTGATTTCGGCTTCGAGCGCGTCCTCATCAAGGGCATTCTCGTCGTCTTCCTCTTTCACCTGGATGCCACCTTTGGAGTCTTCCAGGAGCTTCAAAAATTCATTCTGCGGAGGAATCACCCGTTCGAGCAGGTTCTGCAGATCTTTCAGACGGCAATAGGCCACCTCGTACTTCTTCGCGCCGAATTCGCGCGCAATCAGCGGAAGACGGCGATCCGTCGGGTCCGCAGCAACAATAATCAACTTGTCCGGTTGTTTCTCATCATACCGGAGTGGAAGCATCCGTGACTGGACCACCATCTCGCGGACGTTCTGGGGAAGACCATCCACATATTTCTTGATGAAATCCACCCGCCCGCTGTCCATCGCCTCGTCGGCAAGATAGACCTCACGGAATGCGTACAGATCCGCCACCTCACGGAAGACCGCGTCATGATCGGCGCCAAAATCATTCACCAGAATCTGCCCGAGGTTCCGGCGGTTCTTTTTGTCTTCACCATCCTTGATTTTCAAGGATTTCTCGAGGGTCTCATAGTCGATGACCCCCTTCTTGAGGAGCGCGAAGCCGATCTTATCCGTTATGTCGATGGGCGGCATGGGTTCGGTCGTCTACGCGAGCGGCCGCTCGATCATCAGTTCGATCGCCTGACCGACTGCGGGATTCTTCGGACGTATTGTCGCCGTCTCCGAAGAAACAATCGTCAGGGCGGTCAGCACAAGCATGATGATCAGCGAGATCCAGAGCTGTATGAACTCGATGACGTTTTTCATCTTGTAGGTGGTCTCTTTTTCATAGTACTCGGCCAGTTGCAGCGCCGTGTGTTTGACCGTTCCGGTCTCCGCGCCGCTATGGAACCGGGAGATCGCCGTCCTGGTGAACACGCCCGTCGCCTCAAACGCTTCAGTAATGCCGGCCCCCTTCTGGATCATCATGGGGATGGCAATACTCTTGACCCGGTTCTCCATGTGCTTGTTTCCGCATGCCTCCGCCGCCATCCGGATGACTTCGATATTTTCACCGGACCCGCTGTACAGCGCATAGAAGACGCGGCAGAAGATCTCAATGCTGGTCTTGTGCAGGAGCACTCCGAGCACCGGGATGTTCCAGATGTACCGGTCCCGCAGCAGCCTCCCCTGTTCGGTCGAAAAATACCGGACGGCGATGACAATCGGTATAACCATCGCAAGGATGATCACCAGGATGTTGTCCACGAGAAAATCGCTTGCCGCCAGCGTGGCTTTGGTCATTGGCGGAAGGTCAATCTTGAACTTGACAAACAGCTTCGCGGTAGCCGGAAAAATGTACCCCACGTAGTACATCACGGCGCCGAACAACACCACAAGGGTGATAAGCGGCGTAATCAGCGCGCTCTTGAGGTTCTTCTTGAACTCCACCTGACGTTCGAGAAACTTCGCCGTGCTGTCATAAATCTCCGCCATGTTGCCGCTTTTTGAAGCAAGGCCGAGCATGTGCGCAGTAAAACGGCCCAGCACCGCCTCGTGCTTCACAAACGTCTTTTCGCTGTCACGCCCCTGTTTCAATTCGATATTGATTTCTTTGATGGCCTCCCGCAGGGTGCGGTTCTCAATGTCATTCACCAGCAACTGCAGAATCTCGTTGAACGGCAGCTTCTGCCGTATCAGGTCCGCGCTCACCCGGACAAAGGTGACGATCTCTGTGGAGGGGGGGGCGGCCCGGAAGTCGAAGAAACGTTTCTGTACGCGGAGCACCCGGTAACCCATTTTCTGCAGGGCGTCCGTCACTTCTGCTCTGGTGTAGGCTTTCTGCTCGCCGGTGATCGGCTTTTCCGTGCCGCGTTGCACCTTGTACATCCAGGTGGACCGGGGCATAACGTGCAGCACTTTGAACTTGCGCTGTGACGCCAGCTGCGCGGCTTTGTTCTTTGCCGAACGGAGCGATTCCGCCTCGAGCAACCCCTGGACGGGTTTTCCTGCAATCGTGATTCCTTCAATCCTGAATTCCGCCATTGTCTGCCTCTTCCTCTCAGTGCCTCAAAACACGAAAAGGGTTTCCTCCCCCTCGTTGGTTCCGCCTGACTGTCAGCCGGACCCCCATCCGGTTGACGCGGAAACCAACAAAGGGAGACGGCCCCTATGCGACTCCCCCGTTGTTACGTTCTCTGTCAGTTTACCTCGGCCACGGAGATCGTGTCCGCAGCCACGGTCACCGTCACCTTCACATTCGTCGCCTGGTCGAATCCGATCTCGTTTCCAATACCTTCAATCGTTACCGCGGAGTACGTGGCCCCCGGAACTGAAAAGGTTCCGTTGGCATTCTTTGAAGAATTCGGGAGTGTGAACCCTTGGAACGATCCTCCGCCACCGCCCAGACACTTCGGCTTCTTCTGGTACACCTGCGCCCGGGAAGCAAGAGCGACCAGATCATTAGCCACCGCGTCCCTGTTCGATGAAATCGCATTGTCAACAAACATGTTGATTCCCACGGAGACTATCAGACCAATCATCAGCGTACCGACAATTAGAAGCATTAACTGCTGACTTCCCATTGCTCATCCGCTCCTTTGGTCCGACACTGCTGAGGCCCCTGCAATTGCAGGGGCCTCAGCAGCACATTGGATTGCTATTTTATTACCACAACGCTATCTGCTTTGGAATTGGAAACGTGGATTTCCATCGTCACAAAATTGCCCGCAGTAATGGACTCTGTACCGACACCCTCGATCACAAGACCGGTCGCCGAACCGGGGGTCGAGATCCTATATGTACCGTTGGCGTTTGTGGGACGGTTGGTAAGGTTCGCAAGTGTCAGGCCGACAAATGAATTCCCGCCACCGCCAAGAGCCGTCGGACGGCGATAGAACTGCTGGGCGCGAGCCGACAGGTTGACGAGGTCGTTGGTGACCGCATCACGGTTGGCATTCAGTGCATTGTCCGTGAACATCGTGATACCGACCGCAACCGCGATCCCGACCACAATAACGCCGAGGATGATGAGTAAAAGTTGCTGCTGTCCCATGGTGCCGCTCCTTTGTGAATGTGAATGTTACGTTACTGATTACCTGTGTACCGATGTCCCGTTCGTTGTTCGGTATTAATGCAAGCTCCATGCCAGCATTGTCCGGATGCCAGAGTGCCCGATTTTGCAGATTCTCACGAGATGGGTGACACGATGGAGTCATTTCTCCACCGGGTGAGGTAATTGTTACCTGAAGATATTGCAAAGGCGGGGGCCGGCAAGAGCGCGTGCAATGGCGGACAGCCGTGCGATGGGAACGCCGGAGGAATGAGAACGTCGGGTGCGACTTTCACTACACAACAAACGGGAGCAGTTCGTCCACGCTGGTGACGCCGCGGCACACCATATCGAGCGCTTTTTGCCGCAGGGACACAAGGCCCTCGCTTTGCAGCGTCGCGGAAAGCGTACGGTAGTCAATCCGCTCTGCCGCACCGGCGATAATTTCGCGTATTGCCGGAGAGGCCGAAAAGGCCTCAAACACAAGCTCATGTCCACGATATCCCGCAAGGCAATCGATACATCCGGCGGCGCGGTATAACTGCGGTTCGTGTGCACCATCAGGCAGCGTGAAACGCATCCGGGTTAAGGCCTGTTGAGTGGCAGAAACTGAGAGGGGTTTCTTGCAGCGATCACAAACCAGGCGCACCGCCTGCTGTGCGAGAACGGCACGAACCCCCTCTCCAACCAGGAGAGGACTCCCCGTCATGTCGATAAGTTTCATAACGGCGGAGGTCGTGTCCCTGGCGGCAATCGTGGAAAGAACCAGATGGCCGATATTCGCCAACCTGAGGGCAATATTGGCTACTTCCGGACTGCGGATTTCGCCAAGCATCACAACGTCCGGGTCATGATCAGTCAGAAGTTGGATGGCATCAAGAAATCCCAGACGTGGATTAAGCTTCACCTGTCGAACACCATCGAGGAGGAATTCAACCGGTTCCTCTACAGTGATAATATTCAGGGTCGGTCTAATGAGAGAACGCAGAGCCGACGCGATCGTTGTCGTCTTTCCGCTGCGGGTCGGCCCCGCAGCCACGATCAATCCCCGCATGGAAGCAAGGGAGTCGTTGAGAATCGACAGTGTGTGGTCATCCATGCCAAGTCTGTCAAGGGGGGGAATTCCTTCGGCTTCACGCATCACATGAATGACCGCGGACTCTGCCCGGACACCCTGTTCGCGTGCATAGAGTGGCAGTATCGACACCGTAAACCGTAGCGTCCGGTTGTCGAGAGATCGCATAATCACGCCCTGCTGGGCAGCCAGGCGTTCGAAGCGATCCATGCTGGCTCCAAGCCCTTTCAGGGCGTATAGCACTGCCTCGCAGCGTGCGTTGTCGATCGTGTGCCAGACGGCGAGCCGACCTTCGATGCGGAACAGGATCTCCGTTTTGCGTGCCCCGCGCGGAACGACATGGATTTCCGTTGCGCCGCCCCGTATGGCATCTTCAAGAACTGCCCCCAGCTGTGTGTGCAGCTGGGCTCGAACCAGTTCACGCTCCATGAGCGATTCGAAATCAGACTCGTTCCCTTCCTCGGGCGGAGCCACGATAGGTTCTGCGGTGGTTTTTTCCCGTTCGGCGAGGAGCTTCTTCAAGTAGTCGGACCAGTCGTTTTCCCGCATGTAGCAGATTTCGAACTTCTTAAACGGGAAAACCCGGGCCAATTCATGGATCTCCCGGTCTGCCGGGTTGGGAGTGATAAGGACCAGTTTGTCTGGTTGGTTCTCCGCAAAATCGAACGGCAGCAGCTTGTGTTTGATCAGAAGCTGGAATGTTGCTTCCGGGAGGGCACGAAGGATTTTGCCTGCATCAGCCATGAGCAGGCGGCGGACATGGCGTTCGCGCGATTCGATGGTCCGAAATGCGTAGTATTGCGCCACATGCTGACCCAATTGGTCAGCCGATACGCCGAATTCCTCCTTGAGCACTTCCAGGAGAGGACGTTTGTCGGTCTCATTCTGCCGTTTCCATTCTGTCGCCTGGATCGCCTGGTCTTTGGTTATGACCTGATTTTTGACAAGGTGTTCGAGGAATGATGCAAGGACGGGAGTTGCTCCCGTGTTCGATATCCGGGCCCCCTGCGCGGCCGTTCCCTGTTCTTTGTTTTCCATGGCCCGACCGGCTATTCCGTTTTCGATTCTTTGGTTGTTCTGAGCGTCTCCACAAGATCGAGCAAATTCTCGATGGGAGCAGTCTTGCTCAGGAAAAAGTCAATTGAAGGATCCACAACGAGCCGCCGGGTATGCTCGTCATCATAACCTGACATGAAAATAAAAGGGATATCCTGAACGGTAGTAAACTCCCGGACATAATCATGAAAACGCAGACCGTCGAGGGTGGGCATGAAGACGTCGGAGATGATCACATCAAATTGCTCGCATTCCAGGGATTCGCGCGCCTGCTTGCCGTTTTCTGTAAGAATCACGTCATGGCCGTTATCGCGCAGAATATCCCCCATCACGTCCAGAAAGCCCCGTTCATCGTCGACGAGGAGGATTTTCATAGGTTGCCCGCCTTTGCTTGAACTTATTACTTCCGCGTATTACGCCAAATACGAATGCAAATTCTACGCCAACGTTCTGGGAAGTTTTTTCAAAAAGGGAGTGAAAAGGGGGAAGAGGAAAAATGGTGGGCCCTGTAGGACTCGAACCTACGACCCGCAGATTATGAGTCTGCTGCTCTAACCGACTGAGCTAAGGGCCCGGGGGTAAAAAAATCCGATTTTGAGGGTTTCCGACTATCACTCTGCCCGAAAAGGCACGATTGCTGACTGTTTGTCTACAATTCTGTCAACAATCTGATAGCTGGATATCCCCTAGTGACTGCGCAAGTAATATACGAAACATTTGAGCCGCCGGCAAGCCATCACATCGCACTTAGATACCCTATCTGAGAAGGAACGGGGAACAAACCGAAGGTTGAGTTCACCCTCAACGACTCGACAACACTGTTTTCTGTATTTCATTCCGGAGCAGGGCGAGCTCCTGGGCGAGTATCTTGTTTTGCTTCTGGAGTTTAGTTGCCACGACCGAGAGGTGAACCAAGAAGGTGGTGATCGCAAACAGGGCCACCAAAAACAGAAGAGACGGAGCGTAGAAGACGCCAAGAGCGGCTGCCAGCACCTCCAGGCCGTTTCGCCACATCGACAGGAGAAGCAGGACCGCTGTCGCAAAGATCCATACGATGGCGTATTCTTCACGCAGTTTTCCCTTTAGGATCAGCCTTCCGATCACTATCAGGAAGAAGATGCTTCCAATAATGCTGACAATTTGTATCCGGAGGGGGACGATCGAGTCCATGAGCGTTATCTTTCTTGATGCGTTCTGAGGACTGCAATAAGCATGGCGAGGGAAACTTTTATCATATAGACGAACCCGGCGAACGTGTTGATCGATGACTGACCACCCTGCCTGTCGCTCATGAGGACAGACACCTCGGCAATACGAAGATTCCGTTTCGTGAACGAGACAATTGCTTCCGGCTCGGGGTACTGGTCGGGGTACTCTTCCGCACAAACCTCAAGCGCTCGGCAATTGAGTGCCCGGAATCCGGACGTGCTGTCGGTAATGCGCCTCCCGATCAGGAGTCCCACCAGTGCATTGAAGTACCGGATCCCGATGCGGCGTCCGAGCGTCGAGCGGGAGCCTCCTTTTAGGAGAAAACGGGAGCCTATGACAACGTCCGCACTGTCATTGAGGATTGGTTCCAGAAGTCGCCCGATCTCACGTGCAGGATGCTGCCCGTCACCATCCACCTGGACCGCGGCGTCGCATCCAAGCTTCCGTGCGTAGCGAAATCCGAGTTGAACTGCTGCACCGATGCCGAGATTGAACGGGAGATTGAGGAGGGTACACGGAAGCCTGTGCACGGCTACGGCGGTCCCGTCAGAGGAGCCATCATTGACCACAATGATATGGGCATCCACACCTTGCCCGTGAAGCGAAGAACAGACATCCTCCACCACACCGCGGATTGCCTTTTCCTCGTTGAATGCGGGGATGACAACCGCAATGGTGCGCTTGTGTGGTTCCATGGGTGCAGGGGCAAGGTAGAAAATCCACGAGTAAATTCCAATCCTTTCTTCAATCCGCGAATATCAGTACATTGCCTGTAAAGTATCCGGACCTGCATGAATCTGAACACCTTCCTGTTCCTCGCAACGACGTTTGTCGGAACCATGACGATCGTTGCACTCGCGTTCATCATCGGTCGGTCCGTAGCAGAGCTCGTACGGTTGCGTTTTGATTCCTTTCTCGAGGAAACGGCCTGCTCGATCGCCGCCGGATTGGGCATCATTGCCCTGGTGGTATTTTTGATCGGGATCAATGGACTCCTTTTCTTGGGGGTCCTGGTGTTCGCGATTGCCCTACTCCTCATGGCAAGCGTAGTTATTCTCCGCCATGCCGACCGACCGCTCAACCACATGCAGAATGTCCCCGGTTCCTATCTTCTCGTAGCTCTTGTTAGTGTTCTCGTGCTCCTTCCTCTGTTTACGCTTCCGTTGTATCCGCCGACGGCCTCCGACTCAATCGCCTATCATCTGGCGATCGCGCAGCATTACGTGCAAACAGGATCAGTGCAACCGACACCACAGTACCGTTATGCGGTCTTCCCCCAGCTTGTGGAAATGCTCTTTGCGGCCGCTTTGATGATGGGGAGTGATATCCTTGCACAGTGCATCAGCCTGATTTTTCTTCTCATCACCGCATTGGCCGTCGCTGCTTTTGTCAGACGCATGGGTCACGGAGCGTCTTCGTATTGGGGGGCGGTGCTGGTGCTTTCCAACTCCGTTCTTCTCGTGCTGGCAGGAGTGGCGTTCACCGATATGGCGCTCATGGCGTTTGTGACACTGGCGGTTCTCTCATTCGAACGCTGGTGTGAAAACAAGGACGGTGCATGGTTGGTTTTCAGCGGCCTGATGACAGGCTGTGCGGCGGGGACGAAGTACTCCGCACTATTCTTCCCGCTGGTTCTCGGGGGGCTGTCGATCGTTATGTCTCGACAACAACGCTGGCTGCGCCCACTGTTCACGATCACCATGTCCTGTATCATAACTGCCCTGCCGTGGTATCTGTACAACGCATATCATACCGCCAATCCTGTGTGGCCCTTTTTCTCATCTCTCTTCGGTCACGCATACTGGAACGACGCAGATATGCAGGGGCAGACTGCGGACCTTCTTACAGCTTACGGCACGGGGACCAGTGTGCGTGCATTGCTGCTGCTTCCCTGGAACATTTTTATGCACCCCGAGTATTTTCACACGGATGGAGAGTTCTCGATGTCGCTTCTGATCGGAATTCCCTTCGCACTTTATGAGATAGTGCAAAAGGCATACGCCCGAAGGATTGCAGTTGTCGCATTGAGCTTCGGGCTCTTCTGGTTCTACACCGCACAGATCCTCCGCTATCTTATCCCGGTGCTGCCACTCGTATGCGTGCTGGCCGCGGCTGGCATGAGCCACCTCTTCGAGCGTTTCTTCCCCTCATACAAGATGCCCAGAATGCTCGCAGTAATCGTGGTCGCGATCCTTCTCATGCTCCCCGGATGGCGTTTCGTCCTGCATACTGTGACTTCCATGGGGCCGCTGCCTGTCACACCGGAGGAACGGGTCCAATTTCTGGAGAAGCGCCTTCCGTCGTATGGCGCCATTCACTATTTGAACCATGCTGCCGGATCGTCGTACACGCTCTACTCCTACGGTGATTCGCGTATGGCCTATTATGCGGAAGGAGAGTTCCGTGGCGACGCTTTCGGCCCGTGGCGCTACAGCCGACTGACCAACCTGTTGGGGGGCAGAGAGGATGATGTGCTGCAGGAACTCAACACGATGGGAAGCAGCCACCTTCTCATCCGGGAAGGATCGGGTGGTTCGGAGTGCAAGCCAGAGTGGCTGGCGGGACGGTTCGTTGTCCCGGTCTTCCGAAGCCCTGGCGTCGCTCTTTTTGCCGTGAAGGAAAGCCCCCACACTGCGGTATTCGGCTCCGAGATGGTCCGCACTGAGTCGGGGATCTCGGACAGTGCTGCAGCGGAGGGAATACGCTTCACAGCCAATGGCGGCGTTATGTACTACTGTTCCTGCGTGGGAGAATTCCAATTGGTGCCCACGACTGTTCTTTTCCAGGTGACCTGGTTGCGCAATGACGGAAAGCCAATCAGGACCGATGAGACGACGGGTGTTTTTTTTCCAAAAGGTGACACGCTCCGCATCCTCTCCACAGCCCCCTCAGGCTCATCTTCCGGGCTTATTTCATGCTCGCCCATCGGGGATGCCCATATCTACATCAGATCGTTTTCTCTCCGTACAATCCGCTTCGAGCCTCAAGCGCTTTAACTTCACGTACGGGCCTGAAACCCTCGATTGGAAGATCAATTCAGACGGCCTTGCAGCGAGTCTCCCCACCCTCGGCACACGGAGGTCTTCCTCATGTCTGCATGGCGAGCATATGTACCAGTATCGGTTGGAGCGTTTGTAAAGGAAAAGCTTGGGGGGAGATGGCATCGTTGACACTCTTTGTCAACAATCCCATCAACAATGGGGAGAAAATCCTACAAAATGGGGTGTATGTACCTACGATCAGCAGATTATGAGGCTGCTGCTCTAACCGACTGAGCTAAGGGCCCGGGGGTGCCATTATTGTGTCAACTCTTCGGGGATATTCGTCGACTCATGTCTGGTCATGCTCCCCGGCACAGACTCGCGGGCCGGCCTGATGTATATTCAAACACACACCGTTCAGAAGGTTGTTCCGTTTTTCAAGAGGTCATTAAACCATCGTGTACCCAGAAGGAGGTCTGCCATGAAAAAGGCGACCCATGCAGATGCCGTGCTGATCTCACGGTCAATGAACATGAAAGTTGATGTCGTGTGGGACATCATCGGCGGGATGAATTACTCTTCCTATTCGGAGCTGGTGATGGCAGTCCTGATCTGCCTGAAACCGCTCCCGCTGGAGCGGTTCACCTCCACAGACCAGTAAACAACCGGTTCATGCAATAACGGCAACAAGGACCATCATGGAACAACGTATCGCCACACACGCGGAGGCGGTGTTCATTGCGCGCGCGCTTAACCTCCGCATCGAGGCCGTGTGGGAAATTATCCGCGGACTCCCGTTTACGACCTACGCCGACCTGGAAACGGCGGTGCACAAGTCATTCCTGCAACATGTCCCGGTGCCCCAGACGTCAACACGTGACTGAGGCCAATAACACCTCTACCTCCTGCATGGTGTCCGGGCGGGCTAGTGCATGTGTTGACTTCAAGGCGGGTTTTTCCTACATTACGGTGGAAGTTTCCGTACACCCCGCCCCGAACTCAGGGACCTCACCGGCAATACACCGGGGGCATTTCTGTACGCTCGTCCGCAGGAGGATCAAATGGCAAAGGGTAAATATATCCTTCACCAGTGCGCGCATTGCGACCGGGTGACGAAAATGGAACTCATCGGGACCACGGAACAAGTGCCCGATAAATCCTGGTACCGATGCACCCGCTGCCGGCACGCCACGATGATCAACGTCGATGAGCTGCGCCGGGCGGAAGCGGATTCAAAGAAAAAATTGGACCGGGCAGACGCATCCGAATACAATCCGGAACACTCGTATCAGATCGGACAGGCGATTTTTCACACCGACTGGGACGACCTGGGCAAAATTATGTCAAAAGAGCGCACATCCGGCGGCGGAAGTGCGATCGTTGTGTCATTTGAAAAACTCGGCGAACGACGTCTACTCGAAAATATCGTTCCCGAACCGGATACTGCAGAATGAGCGAAAGGGGGTGATTCCTTTTGGTAGGAATCGTGGTCTCTGAAAACGAGCCCATCGACCGTGCCATCAAGCGCTTCAAAAAGAAGTACGAGCGCTCCGGCGTGCTGAAAGAATTCAAGAAGCGCGCCTACTTCACGAAACCGTCCGTCAAGAAGAGGATGAAACGACTGAAGGCAGTTCGCCGCGCATTGCGGACTATGGCCGAACAGATGTGACATACGAGACCCACCACACGGTGGGTCTCGTCTTTTCCACCCTCACGGCTTCGCTCCTGCCATCCCACCGCAGCCCGAACCGAAGCCCCGCCATCCTGCTACTACTGCTGCGGCGTCCCCGGCTGCTCATCCTGATCCTTCCCGACTGCCTTCCGCTCCTGTACTTCCTTGCGGATCTCCTGGGCCTTCCGCTTCAATTCATTCATGTGCTTCCGGACCCTGGTGCCGGCCGACTTGTTTCCTTTTTCGTAGAATTTTACAAAGTCCTTCTCGAACGTCACGATGAGGTCCTGAAGTTCTTGAAGTCTGTTCATGAGTATCCTCCTCTGCCTAGACTGAATGAATTAACTGCGTTTCTTTTGCGCCAGCGCATATTCACGCTGCAGGAGCGCCATCGCTTCTTCCCGGTGATCATACAACCGCCGGATTTTGCGCGCCCGGCGGCGCGCGAGCACATATGACGTCATCATCGGCATGGCGACCGTTGAATCCAGATACACGACAACCGTGTCCGGCAACTGATCGGGATCCACCTTCCCCCAGCTTACCGCTTCAGAAGGGGTGGCACCCGACAATCCCCCGGTGTCCGGTCGTGCATCCGTCACCTGGATGAAGAAGTCGTGCCCCTTCTCTTTGATCTTTAGAACCTCCTGAATCTGCGGCTCGGTTTGCAGCATGAAATTCTTGGGCGAGCCGCCCCCGAATATCAGAACCCCGCTCCGCCCTCCTGCCCGTTTCGCCTGCAGCACAAGGGCAGCCGTCTCGTTGACATCACGCAAGACATCGATCCGCACAGCGAACCCCGCCAGAGCACATTCGGCAATGTTCATCCCGATGGAACTGTCGCCGGGCGAAGATGTGTACACCGGCACACCGTTCTGATACGCCGCCGCCAGGATGCTGGTTCGTTTCACCTTCAACACCCGCTCCCTCTCCGCAACGTACCGGCCCAGACGAAAATGCAACTCGGCCGTCCCCATTTCCCGCTGAAATTCCTCCTTGCGGATCACGGTCCGGAAAAACTCGTCGGTGCTCAAGAGAACCTCATAATCGAAGAGGATATCGTATATCCGGATCACCCCTTCTTTCCGCAACTCCCGGTCATCAAGAAAAGGAGTCCCCCGGTGAAGCGTGCGGCCAATGGAAAAATGCGTATCATGATACAGATTCGCCCCCGTGCTCACGATCCAATCCACAAACCCGTGTTCTATCAACGGCACAACGCACGCTCCCCCCAAACCAGCCGGCGTCAGCGCACCAGTAAGGCTCATCCCGATCGTGACGTCTTTTTCCAGCATCCGCGACGCATACAGCTGGCACGCCTCCCGCAACCGGCCGGCATTATATGCCTGGAAATAGCTGTCAATGAGCGTCACAAGCGAAATGTCCGCAGGTATCGGCGCTGAATTGATTGCCTTCCCTTTCAGGAATCTACTCTTAGGGGTTTTCATTCACTCATTTATTGAGGGAAAGGGGATAAGATGTATATAAGCAAAAGTCGCGAATTCTCAAAGAAAACGCAAGGAGATTATTTGCTCATTTTGTTGTTGACATCGCCCTGCAAATAGCTTATTTTTAATTAGACCAATTCCAAATAAGGGCAATTAGATGAACGCCGAGGCGGCTCTCGATATCCTTCAGAAACACCTCAAATCTCAAGGGAATCTGCGCTTCACCCCCGCCCGTATGGCAGTCCTATCTGCCGTTACACAGAGCCAGGGACACTTCGACGCAGAAGACCTCTACTACCGCCTGATCACCGGCGGAAAAAAAATCTCCCGGGCTACTGTCTACAATACCCTTGATCTTCTTCAGGAATGCGGCCTCGTCTCAAAATACCGGTTCACCGAACATAGTTCCCGCTATGAAAAGGCCTTCGGCAAGCCCCACCATCATCACCTGATCTGCCTTCAGTGCGGCGACCTGATCGAATTCATGAACGAACGCCTCAACAAACTCCAGGAAGAAGTCTGCACGGATAAGAACTTCGCACCTCAAAGCTCGAGCCTGCAAATCTTTGGAACCTGCGCAAAATGCAGGCGCGAACAAACCTAACGAGAGGAGGGCAAGAAGCGGATGGAAGCAGTAGCACTCAGTGCGCTCTCCCCCGGCGATGGGGGAACAATCACGGGACTCACCGGTCTCCCGGCAATGACGCGCCAACGTCTCCTGGAAATG